>MTBK01126580.1_pt1 | contig 22505 bp, 19 predicted proteins | sample 1535981 | NCBI WGS metagenome assembly MTBK01 (sample SAMN06109225, study PRJNA356200) | anaerobic digester metagenome | isolation source: biogas reactors fed with pig manure or primary and secondary sludge | place: Spain | collected 2016-06-30
CCACCCGCAAGGGTGGTCGCGACCGTTCCCTACCATCCACTATCCACTATTCACTATCCACTACTTACTCGATTGAATATACTCGGTGATTTTTTCCGCCAGCGTTTTGACGACAAATTCAAATTCGTCCACATCTTTGTCCAGCAGCGTCATGCGGAACCCCAGCAGCGGCGTGAAGAACGACGTCAGCGGAACCACGCAGATGCCGGTGGCCGCGAGCAGGTAGTACACAAACCGCTTGTCGTATTCGACGCCTTTCGTCAGCGTCTCGATATAGCCGAGGAGCTCCGGGGGCTTGACGGGAAGGCGCTGGCGTTCATTGAGCACAGACTCGTTGAAAAGAACCGTCATGTAAAAGGCGCCGTTGCTTTTGTTGGAGATGACAAACGGAACATCCTTCAAAACGCCGAAGGCGATGGCGGAAAGCTTTTCATAATGCTGCGTCCGCTGTCGCAGATAATTTTTGTATTCCGGATGCGTCATGATGCGGGGAATCGCCATCTGCGGCAGCGTTGTCGAACAGACCTCCGACATCTTCTGGTGCAGGATCGTGTTGATGAAGCGCGCGAAGATCGGGTCCTTGTCCGCGTTGTACACCTCCATCCAGCCGCAGCGTGCGCCCGGCCAGGGAAGTTCCTTGGAAATGCCCTTCATGGCGATGCCCGGCACGTCGCCGATCACGTCGCCGATCGGCACGGTTTTTTTGCCGTTGTAAACAATATTGATATAAGTCTCGTCGGCAATCACAAACAGGTCGTTTTCGCGGGCGATCCGGATAATGTTTTCCAGCACATGGACGGGATAGACAAAACCGGTCGGATTGTCGGGATTGATGATCAGGATGCCGACGATTGCCCGGTGGCTGCGCACTTTGTGCTCCAGTTCGCGCAAGTCCGGCGCCCAGCTGTTGTAAGGGTTCATCCGGTACGTGTTGGGCGGAAACGACGCGTGCAGCACTTCCGCCATCAGGTGCGTGGAGTAGGTCGGCTCCGGCATGATCATGCGGGCGTCCACCTGAATGGAACTGTAGGCGCGGGCAATCGCATCGCCCAAGCCGTTGAAGAAGATGATGTCCTCCGGGGTGATTCGAATCTTTCCCCGCGCGTTGGTGCGCTCCGCCAGAAAAGCGCGCGTGGAGTCCACGCCCTTGGTCGGCGAATACGCATAGGACATATCCTCCCTGAGGATGTCGATGAGGACGTCTTTCATCCAATCGGGGATTTTTTCTCCCTTTTGGACCGGGTCGCCGATATTTTCCCAGATGATTTTCAGCCCGTATTCCTGCATCTTTTTCGCGATCATCACGATATTGCGGATTTCATAGGTCAACCCGCTCCCGCCGCGGGAAATTTCAAAACGCATAAGTTGCTTAACTCCTTAGATATTTGTAAAGTGATGCATAATACATATTTTTGGTTTTATCCAGATTTTTTTGACGGGCGGGCTATTTTGCCGGACAAGACGCAATTTTAAAAGGACAAACGAAACATTTCATGCTATTGAGGCGCGCACGTCAAAACACAAAAAGGATTTTTTTACATGGAAGATACAAAAACGTTTGCTGAAATGTTCGAGGAATCCTACGCCGCCCCCAGGCGATTTGCCGTGGGGGAAAAAGTGGAGGCGACCATCGTTAAAATTTCCCCCGAATGGATCTTCATCGATCTGGGCGCCAAAAGCGAAGGCTATATCGACAAAAAGGAATTTCTCGACGAGGAGGGCCATCTGACCGCCCGCGAAGGCGACAGCGTGACCGCCTATTTCCTTTCTTCGCGCCACAGTGAAAGGCTTTTCACGACCAGACTGCTTTCCCGCAAGAGCGTGGATGAGTTTCTGGCCAACGCCTACGCCCACGCGATTCCGCTGGAAGCCACCGTTGAAAAAGAGGTCAAAGGAGGATTTTCGGTAAAAATCAGCGCGAGCGCGAGCGGTTTCTGCCCCTTTTCGCAGATGGAGCTCAGAAGAATCGGCAACGCCGCCGAGTATATCGGCAAAAAATTCGACTTCCTCGTGATCGAATACGGCGAAAACGGCCGCAACATTATCCTGTCGCGACGGCCGCTTCTGGAAAAAATCGAGCAGGAAAAGAAAGCCGCGCTGAAGGACTCTCTGCAAAAAGGCATGCTCGTCAAGGGGGTGGTCGTCTCCGTGCGCGATTTCGGGGCGTTTGTCGATATTGGCGGCATTCAGGCGCTTCTGCCGGTTTCGGAAATGACCTGGGGAAGAGTGGAGGACGCGAAATCCCTGTACAGGGCGGGCGACACGATTGAGGCGGTCATTATCAACCTCGACTGGGAAAACGACCGCATCACGCTTTCTTTCAAGGATACGCTCCCCGATCCGTGGGACGATGCGGTCCGCAACTACGCTGAAGGAAGCGTCCACCGAGGCCGGGTTTCCCGGCTGACGGATTTCGGGGCGTTCGTCACGCTGGAAGCCGGCGTGGACGGGCTTTTGCACATCTCCAAACTGGGCCGCGGCAAAAAGATCAAACACGCCCAGGACGTGCTCGCCAAAGACCGCGACATCGATGTGAAGATTGAAAAGATTGACCGCGAGCATAAAAAAATCGCTCTTGATCTGGCTTCCAATGGAGGGGAAAACGGCGGCTCGCGGGAAGAATCGGGCGGCGATTACAAAAGCTATTTGCCAAAGGCTTCCAAAACCATGGGAACCCTGGGCGATCTGATGAAGAAAAAGAAGTAAATAAGTGATGAGCAACGAGTGATGAGTGGAAAAAGAAGGAGGTTTCCCTCTCGCTACTTTTCACTTTCCACTCATCGCTTTGCACTGTTCTTACGAGTGACGAGCGAAGTGTGCTGCCCCCCGAACCTTCAGCCTTCAACCTCTAAAATCATCAACGCGTCCGCCGCGACCGGGTCCGCACCGCGGATCATGACGGGATTGATGTCGATCTCGGCGATTTCCGGGTGCAGAAGCGCGATCGTCCCCACCGCCTGAAGGATAAGAGACAGCGCCCCGGTCTTCACTTCCGGCAGACCCCGGTATTCACCCAGCAGCCGCGAGCTGCGCAGATCGGCCGGCATTTCGGCCGCGTCCGTATCGGACAGAGGCGCCTGCCGCAACGTCATGTCACGGTGGATTTCCGTCCAGACGCCGCCCAGACCGAAAACCACGCACGGCGCAAATCCGGGAAAGCGTGTCATGCCGACGAGAAATTCCCGGTTGCCGGAAACCATTTCCTGCACCAGCACGGGCGTGGGCTTCCCCGCCGCCTTTTGAATACCGTCAAACGCTTCCTTTACCTGCGCTGCGTTTTCGAGATGGAGCGCGATCAGGCCCCCGCCGCTTTTGTGCAGAATTTCCCAGCTGCACGCCTTGACGGCCACGGGATACCGGATCCGCTGGGCCGCTTCCACCGCATCCTCCCGGTTTGCCGCCTTTTCCTCCCTGGTGACCGGCACACCGTAGGCCGTCAGCACCTGCTTGGCCTCGTATTCATCCAGCGCTCCCCTCCCTTCGGCTTTCGCCCGCTGCAGAATTTCCAGCGCTGCGGACTGAGCTTCGGGCAGTAACGGAGCCGCGGAAAGAACGCGTTCCCGGACCAGCCGGTAGCGATGCAGGGACCCCAGCGCGCGGGCGGCATTTTCCGGAGAGCGGAAAACCGGAACGCCGGCATCCAGATAACCCCGGGTGCAGTCGTCGGTGTCGTCGAAAAACGAGGAGATTAAAAATGGAAGCGGATATTTGCCCGGCAACTGAAATGCGTCTTCTTCGACGGATCGGGTTCCCTTCAGAAAAGCGTCGCAGGATACGCCTTTCAAATAATCGCGCAGATGATCGAAGATTTCAACCATGAAACCCGAGTGCATGACGCCGTGCAGGATCATCGCGTCCACCTCGCCGCTTTTCATGATCATCTCCGGCAGCGTCACGGCAAGCTTCTGAATACCCAGGTCAAACGTCAGGTCCACCGGGTTGGCGGCCGAGGCATGCGCTTCAATCATCGGCCGGATGTCGCGCTGAAGCTTCTCGGAAAAACGCGGAACCTCCAGGCCCGCCTGATCGCACGTGTAGGCAATGGCCGTGCCGGGGCCGCCGGAATTGGTGACAATCCCCACCCGCCCGCCGCGAAGGGGCGGCTGCGTGGCGAGCGTCCAGCCGTGCGCGTAGAGATCCTCGATCGTCGGAACGCGCAGAATGCCCGCCTGTCTGAAAATGCCGTCGTAGAGAAAATCCGGCCCGGCCATGGCGCCCGTGTGGCTGGCGCCGGCCCGCGCGCCCGAAGCCGAACCGCCCACGTACTGCGCGACGACAGGCTTATGGGGCGTGATCCGGCGGGCTGCCTCCACAAACCGGCGTCCGTCCCGGATGCCTTCGATATAAAGGATCACGGCCCGCGTCTGTTCATCTTCGCCCAAATACTCCAGCGCGTCCACCAGATCGATGTCCGCCTCGTTGCCCAGGCTGATCGCCTTGCTGAAGCGGATGCCGTTTTTGCGCAGATACGGCAGAACCTGCGTCACATAGGTGCCGCTCTGCGACGCGAACCCCAGGCGGCCCGGACCGGTCGTAAACGGGGCCACCGTGGTGTTGAGCAAATTTTCGGAATTGATGATTCCCAGACAGTTGGGTCCCACAAACCGGATGCCGTGGCGCCTTGCGACGGACCTGATCTTTTCTTCCATGCTCCGGCCGGCCGAGCCTGTTTCCTTGAAACCAGCGGTAATGACGATAGCGCGCTTCGTTCCGATGCGTCCGAAATCTTCAAGCAGGTTCGCGATGGAGGAGCTCGGCACAATCAGGACCGCCAGATCCGGCGCGTGGGGCAGGGCAGCCGCCATCGGGAAAGCGGGGCGCCCGAGAACGGTTTTTTCCTTGCGGTGAATGAAACACACTTCCCCCGAATAGCCGTCCTTAAGGATGCTTAAGGCCTGAATGGTACCCATTTTTCTGAAATCATTACTGGCGCCGACCACCGCCACGGAGCGCGGATTCATCAGCAGCCGCAAAGGATTTTCCGACATGATTAAAGTTCCTTTCCCGCAGGAGATATAAGTGCGGATCATCCCTACAAATTAAAAGCGGTGTCTGTCAAGGCAAAAACTTCTGTTGAATATCACCTCTTCATGCTTTATGTTGCCCCGCGGGGGGAAAAGCGTCCGGAGGAAAATATCCGTTCGCCCCGCAATCGACAAAGATATGGAGAGTATTGAATGGGTTTAATCCGCCTGCTGATCAGCGACCCGGCCGCCTTCGTCATGCTGGCCGTCCTGCTTTTATACTCGGTGATCCTCCACGAACTGGCGCACGGCTGGGTCGCCTGCCGGATGGGCGATGAAACGGCCAAATGGCTGGGGAGGCTGACGCTCAATCCCATCAAACATCTGGACCCCATCGGGTCGCTCATGCTGCTCGTCATCGGCTTCGGCTGGGCCAAACCGGTCCCGGTCAATCTGGAAAACATTCCCGCGCCGCAAAGGCGCAAGGGACTTGTTCTGGTTTCGGCCGCCGGCGCGACGGCCAACATTCTCATCGCTTTTTTCGCGCTTTTGCTGTGGCGGCTTTTTTCCCCCGAACCTGGCGGCATGATGTATTCGGTCCTTTATACGCTGTCGTATATCAACATCCTGCTTGCCGCGTTCAATCTGATTCCGATCCCGCCCCTGGACGGCTCTAAAATTTTGATGGGATTCACCCCGGAATCGGTGAACCGCGTACTGTGTCAAATCGAGCCCTTCGGATTTTTTATCGTGCTGGGTCTGCTGCTTCTGGGAGCGCTGAATCCGGTGATTGCCGCGTTTCAATACGGCATCATCACGTTCATATCGCTGTTTCTGCCGGGATAGGCAAAGAAAGGAGAATGCCATGATGAATTATGCCGAGCTTTTACAGAAGAGGCGGGCCATCCGGGACTTCCTGGATCAGGAGGTTCCCCTGCCTCTCGTCGAGGAAATTCTTCGGGATGCGACACTGGCGCCGTCCGCCAGCAACAATCAACCCTGCCGCTTTGTCGTGGTCCAATGCCGTAAGGCCATCAAAAATCTTTCCGATGAGAGCAAGGCCTGCCTCCTGCAGGATCACAACGACGGGAAGATTGCCCTGAATCCCACATACGTGAGCCTGCTGGCGGATGAAAATTTCAATGTGTTCTACAACGCGTCCTGTTTGATTTTTGTCGCGGGGCCGAAATCGGTGGGCTCCCTGGACGTGGACGCGGCGCTCGCGGCCGGCTATATCATGTTCGCGGCAGCCGCCCGGGGACTGGGCACCTGCTGGGTCGCCCTGGGAGCGAATATCCGTGACCCGAAGCTCCGGGGCGAACTGGGGCTTTCTGAAAACCTGCGGATTGTCGCGCCGATTGTTCTGGGCTATCCCAAAGCGATTCCCGCCGCGTCCGAACGCCATGCGCCGGAAATTCTCCGCGTGATCGCGCAAGCCCGGTGAGCGACAAAAACTAAAGGCTTCTGGCCAGAGCCCGGATTCCACCCGCCGCGTCTTTTTTCCAGTGGATGCGGAGAATTTTCCGCCCTTTGTCCAGAAGCGCCTGCCGGTCCGCTTCCGCCTGCGCGGCCTTGAGCTCTCCGAAAGTCAGAAAGGAGTCGGGCTTGCCCAACTCATCGGGGATGCCGATGTCCGATTTGTTCGGGCCGGTCATTTGAATGAACAGGCCCCGGCCTGCGTCGCCCTTGTGCAACTGGCCCGTTGAATGCAGGTAGCGGGGGCCGTAGCCGATCGTGACGGCTATTTTGTACCGGCGGGAAATCGCCAGGCGCAGTTTCTGCAGCGCGTCATCAATGGCGCGCGACGGGCTTACGTAAACCTGCAATCCTCCGTACGCGCCCTCCCCGGCCTGCGCAAGAAATTTCGTAAGCGCAGCCGGAAGGGACCGGGCGGAAACATCGCCGTAAACCTCACAGGCGGTGAGCGACAGAGCGGGCCTGGGCGCAGGCCATCCTTTGTTTTCTCTGAACTCCGCAATCATCCGGTTCGTGTGCGCTTTGGTCGCTTCGACATCCGGCTGGTCGAAGGGATTGATCCCCATGATATGGGCGGCGACGGCCGTCGCCATTTCCCACAGAAACATCTGGCCGCCCAGATCGTAAAAGCCGTTGATCCGGATTTTGAGGATGGGATGCCCGGCGCCGGCCAATTGCGAAATCCGCCCCTCCCACTCTTCGTCGTCATGATAAAACACGACGAAAACGCGGTCATTCCCGTACAGGCCATCCTCCAGCGGCGGCTCATTCAAAACCGGCAGGATTCCCCTGCCTTCTTTGCCGAGGCTTTCCGCGAGAAGCTGCTCCAGCCAGTCGCCGAAAGGCTTCCAGGGCGGCGGCAATATCAGCGTGAGCTTGTCGCGGCCAAACTGCGCCAGTGTGCCCAGGGCGGCGCCCAGTAAAAACCCGGTGGAGCCGCCGCGACCGGAAAAGAAATCCGTCTTCTCCCGGTTGGCGACGGCCATCGCGTTCTGGAGCAGTTTTTCAATGGAGACGCCGATCAGCGCCGCGGGAATGATGCCCACCAGCGACAGAGCCGCGTAGCGTCCGCCGATGTTGGGGTTGTTGGAAAAAACGTATGGAAGCTGGAGCTGCCAGGCCTGGGTCAGCATCGGGCTGCCTTCGTCGGTAATGAACATGAAATGCTCGTTGGCCGAAACCCCCGGCGTTTGGGCGGTCAGGTTGTAAAAATAATGAAAAAGCGAGCGGATCTCCAATGTTTTTCCGGACTTGGAAGAAACAATGAAAAGGGTTTTGTCCAGGCTGAGCCCGCGCGCCACGCGCCGGATGACTACCGGATCGGTGGTGTCCAGAATCTGCAGCCTCGGGAAGCCGGGCGCGCTGCCGAAGATGCCGCTGAAGACTTCCGCCGACAGGCTCGACCCGCCCATGCCCAGAAGGACAACGTCGTCGATGCCGCCGTTGGTGAAGGGCTCCACGGAGGCGCGGATCTCGCCTGCGTGGGCGGACGTCTCCACGGGCGCGTAGAGCCACCCCAGACGGTTGACAATCTCCGCGGGCGAAGGCTTCCAGACATGAAAGTCGTTGGCCCAGATGCGCGCGGTAATGTTGTCACGGCTCATTTTATCCAGCGCGTTCGCGACGTAGCTTTGATAGGGCCCCAGTAAAAAAGAAATCCCGGCTCTCTGCACCCCTGTGCTCCTTCTTCAACTAACCGTCAGCAACTCTTTGGCCGCCGCGACAATGGCATCCGGCGTGAAACCGAACTTTTCATACAGCACCGGTCCGGGCGCGGACGCACCGAACGTGTCCATGCCGATGATCTTTCCCGCAAGCCCGACGTAATGCTCCCAGCCCAGCTTGCTTCCCGCCTCCACGGCCAGGCGCGATTCGGTCCTCGGCGGCAGGACCGAATCGCGGTATTCCTGCGGCTGTCGGTCGAAAATTTCCCAGCTGGGCAGTGACACAACGCGGACGCGAACTCCTCCCTGCGCCAGCCTGTGGCCCGCATCCAGCGCCAGGGCGACTTCCGAACCGGTGGCCATCAGAATGATGTTCGGTTCGAGAACGGAAGACTCCCACAAGATATAACCGCCTCTCGCCGCGTCGGAGGCGGGCGCACAGTCGGAGCGATCCAGAAGCGGCAGGTTCTGCCGGCTGAAAATCAGCGACGTCGGGCCGGTGGTGTTGGCGAGCGCCAGACGCCAGGCTTCAATCGTTTCGTTGGCGTCCGCCGGCCGGATGACCGTCATATTGGGAATTTGACGCAGGTTCATGATCTGCTCGACCGGCTGATGCGTCGGGCCGTCTTCGCCCACGCCGACGCTGTCATGCGTAAAGACGAAAATAACACGCAGCCCCATTAAAGCAGCCAGCCGCATGGGCGGGCGCATATAGTCGGCAAACGTCAGGAAGGTCGCCGTATAGGGGATCACGCCTTTGTGCAGCGACAGCCCCACAGCGATGGCGCCCATCGCATGTTCCCGCACACCGAAGTGGATATTGCGCCCCGAGTAATCCCAGGCGCCGCCCACCATGCCGTGCAGACCTTCCCTGCCGAGCTTCGGGCTTTGAAAATCGCCCATGCCCATAAGCCAGGTGCAGGTCGAGGGATTCAGATCCGCCGACCCTCCGATCAGATCCGGAACCCGGGCGGCGATCGTCTGCATCACGGCTTCCGAAGCCTTGCGCGTGGCCATATCTCCGGACCCGGCCGGAAATTCAGCCAGCTCCGTGTCCCAGCCCGCGGGCAGTTCGCCCGAAAGAGTTCTTTCCAGTTCAGCGGCCAGGGACGGATTTGTCCGCCGGTAGTCGGCCAGCGCCTCCCGCCAGCGTTGCTCATCCTTTCTCCCCTGGGAAACAACCTTGCGAAAATATTTCGCAACCTCCCCGGAAATATAAAATACCTGCTCCGGAGGCCAGGCGCAGGCCTCTTTCGCGCCGCCGAGTTCCTTTTCTCCCAGCGGAGAACCGTGTGAAGCACACAGGCCCTGCTTGTTCGGAGCGCCATAGCCGATGATGGTCCTCACGCAGATGAGCGACGGCTTTTCATTTTCTTTTTTGGCTTTTTTAATGGCCAGGCCGATAGCGGCCGTGTCGTTTCCGTCCTTGACCTTCTGCACCTGCCAGCCGCAGGCTCTGAAGCGCATCTCGATGTCTTCAGTAAAGGTAAGAGCGGTGGAACCGGCCAGAGACACGCGGTTGTCGTCATACAGAACGATGAGCTTTCCCAGGCGCAGATGGCCCGCTAAAGAGCAGGATTCTGCGGCCAGCCCTTCCATCAAATCGCCGTCGCTGGCCATGACATAAGTATAGTGATCGACAATCTGCTGACCTTCGCGGTTGAAACGGGCAGCCAGGTGCGCTTCGGCAATGGCCATGCCGACACCGTTGGCCAGTCCCTGGCCGAGGGGACCGGTGGTGACTTCCACGCCCGGCACATGCCCGTACTCGGGGTGCCCCGGCGTCCGGCTTCCCCACTGGCGGAAATTTTTAATGTCTTCCAGAGACAAATCATAGCCGGTCAGATGCAGAAGCGCGTAAAGCAGCATCGAGGCGTGACCGGCCGACAGAACAAACCGGTCCCGGTTCGGCCAGCCTGGATTTTCAGGATTATGTTTTAAATGTTTGGTCCACAGCGTAAAGGCCATCGGCGCAGCGCCCAGCGCCATGCCCGGATGGCCGGATTTGGCCTTTTCAACGGCGTCTGCCGCCAAAAATCTTATAGTATCAATACATTTCGTCTCCAACTCTTTTTTGTCCGACATAACATCTCCTTGCGTTTTTTCACGACAACTCACTTAAAACAAACCTGAAATTATTGCACGTAAAATTTAAGCCAGCGACTCATTGAGCCACCGCAGGTATTCCTCGCTGCCGTCAACCACAGGAACCGCAATGATTTCAGGAGTATCGTAAGAATGCAGGGCTTTAATGGCGGCTTCGACTTTTGGAAACAGGCTTTCCCGGGTTTTGATCAGGCACAGCCTTTCCCTGGTTCTCTCCACCTTGCCCTTCCAGCGGTACGTGCTTTCGACCGAATCGACAATCTGGACGCAGGCCGCGAGTTTTTCCCCGACCAGGCGCTGTGCGATGGCGCGGGCCTGTTCCTTCGTTTCTGTCGTTACAATTACCTGAATAAATCCAGTCATTTTCTCCCCTCACCCTTTGCAACGGCGGGTAACAGGCTGTTGCCCGAACGATATCTCTTTGAGCGGCCATTGAGAGTGTTTTGTCTAATAAATCTTGGCGAAGCGTAAGATCAGCAATGACAACCGTCTGAGCCGAAGGCGAGTTTTGTCATTGCCTGAAGCGAGCCTTAGATTTATACAAAACGCTCTCTGGCAAGCGAAAAGGGTATTTGGGCAACAGGTCGTGAAGGACCGCCCTACAATTTCCTAATCACCCATCGCTTTCCACTTTTCACTCATCACTTTTTTACCATCCACCATCCACCATTCTATACATCATAATTGCCGCCGCCTGCGGAAGGCTCAGCGATTCGGCGCCTCCCCCGCCGGGGATTCGCCATCGCTCATGGACTTCGCCGAGCAGGTAATCCGGCAGACCGTGGCTTTCGCTCCCCAAAAGCAGCGCAGCTTTTTTCGTCAGCGCGCGCGGCGGGACGCCCCGATGCGGGTCGCTGCCGACAAGAATGTATTCCCGCCGGATTTCCGGCAGCAGGGCCGCAATGTCGATATTCGTCAAAATTCTCAGGGAAAAAACGCCGCCCATCGAGGCGCGGACGGCCTTGGGGTTGGTCCAGTCCACCGAGTTGCCACTTAGGAGAATGCCGGAAAAGCCAAACCAGCAGGCGCTGCGGATCAGTGCGCCCAGGTTGCCGGGATTGTTAATTTCATGAAGGATCAAAATATGACTGCCGGACGATTGGAGAAAAGAAGAAGCGGAAGACTCCTTTTCGGCTTTGACGACCGCGATGATTCCCTCCGGCTCCCTGTCCCGGCTCAGTTTTTTCCACTCCGGACTTGTCAACTGATAAGCAGGAACTTTATTCTTTGCCTCACGGAAAATTTTCTCCCAGACGGAGATTTTTTCCGGCAGTACGAGCAGGGCTTCGGCCTGCCGGTCGCTTTTCAGCAGTTCTTCAACAACTTTCACCCCTTCGGCCAGAAATAAGCCTTCCGCGCGGCGAAACTTGGCATCGAGAAGCTTCGCCCACCTCTTTAACCGGTTTTGAGACACGCGGGGAATATTGGACAGCATATCCTCCTCACTCCTTCATGGCTACCGGGGGAATATCGCCTTCCTCTTTTTCCGGCCAGAGGATGGAGGAGAGGATCGAGGCGATCAGAATCGAAGCGATAATCAAAAGCGAAATCCCGACCGGCACATGGAAAAAATCCGCGATCATCATCTTGACGCCGACAAAAGACAGGATCGCCGCCAGACCGTAATGAAGAAGGTGAAACAGACGTATCAGTCCGGAAATGGCGAAAAACAGCGACCGCAGGCCCAGAATCGCGAAAACGTTGGATGTGTAAACAATAAAGGGATCCCGGGAAATGGCCAGTACGGCGGGAATCGAGTCGATCGCGAAAAGAATATCGGTGGTCTCCAGGGCGAGCAAAACGGCCAGCATCGGCGTGGCATACCGGATGCCTCCTTCGACGACAAAAAATTTCGCCCCGGAGAAGTTTTTCGAAACGGGCATGACGTAGCGCAAGAGCCGGATCGCGATGTTTTTGTCGGGATGGACTTCTGTCTGGCGGTTGAGCGCCATTTTGATGCCCGTGACAATAAGAAAAGCGCCGAAAATATACATGACCCAGTGGAAACGGCTGATCAGCGCAACGCCCGCGAAGATGAAGACGGCGCGCGTGATCAGCGCCAGAAGAATCCCCCAGAACAGCGCCTTGTGCTCGTAGGCGCGGGGAACATCGAAGTAGCGGAAGATCAGCATGAAGACAAAGAGATTGTCGATGCTGAGCGAGTATTCGATCAGGTAAGCGGTCACATACTCGATGGCCTTTCCATGGCCGTAAAAGAAATAAATCCCCGCCCCGAACGACAAAGCCAGCGTCACCCAGAAGGAGGTCCAGAGCAGCGCTTCCTTCATTTGAATGACGTGGGTCTTCCGGTTGAAGACGCCGAGATCCAGCGCCAGCATTGCCAGAATGAACACTCCAAAGAAGATCCACCATCCGGTCATAACCTTTGTTTCTCCTGCTTACAATGAACGGCCGAGCGCCTGGGCCGCGTTATGAATAATGTCCCAGGCCGGACTGAAAGGCGGCGAGTAAGCCAGATCCAGGTAGCCGATCTGATCCAGATCCATCCCCGCCCAGAGCGCGACGGAAAGCGTGTTGATCCTGTCTACCGCGCCGGAGGCCCCCACCGCCTGTGCGCCCAGCAGTTTGCCCGTCGAACGGTCGGCCGTCAGTTTGAGACCGATTTTTTTCATCCCCAGCGCGGGTGCCATGGCGCTGCCCCAGGTGATGTTGCTTACAGGCGCAAAGCCCGCGTCGGCGGCTTCCTTCTCCGACAGGCCCGTCGCGGCGCATTGGAGCGAAAACAGCCGGAAAGACTGGGCGCCGACGATGCCGCCAAACGTCATCGGCCTGCCTCCGATATTGCGCCCCGCGACGCGGCCCTGCTTGTTGGCGATGTCGCCCAGGGGAACATTCACCCAGCGGCGGCTGACGCGGTGAAAGGATTCGCTGCAGTCGCCAACAGCGTAAATGTTGGCAATGGAGGTCTGCTGGGAAAAATTGACGGCAATCGCTCCGGTCGGACCGATTTTCAAACCCGTCGCCCGCGCCAGCGTCGAGTCGGGCCGGACACCGATGGCCAGCAGAACCAGATCGCCTTCGTAGTCTCCCCGGTCGGTCAGAACGCGCAGCGGCGCGCCGGTTCCCTTTTCGACGGCCCGGGCGGATGCGCCTCCGACGAATTCCACGCCGCTTACCTGAAGCTCCTCGAGCATGACTTTCGACAGAGCCGCGTCCCAGCGATTGGCCGGCAGCGGATCTTTATGAATGATGGTTGTGGAAATGCCCGCGGCCGAAAGAGCCTCGCTCATTTCCAGACTGATGAAGCCTCCGCCGATCGTGACGACCCGCTTCGCGTTTTTTTCTTTGAGCCAGGCCTTGATGGCGATGGCATCCTCCAGGCTGCGCAGGGAAACCACACCCGGCAGGTCCAGTCCCGGCATATCCGGCACAAACGCGGAGGTCCCGGCGGCCATCACCAGAACGTCATAGGGAAAAATCCTCCCGTCCTGAAGCGCAACCTCGCCCTTTGCCGGATCGATGCCTTCCACGCGCGCATGGACCTGCACGTCAATGCCGCCTTCGCGGAATTTTTCCGGCGTGCGCGCAATCAGTTTCTTCTGATCCTGAATTACATCCCCGATGTAATAGGGCATGGGTCAGGCGGCAAAGGCGACAAACTTCCCCTGCTCCAGCATCGTGACATTCAGCGACGGATCGTTTCTTTTCGCCTCCGCGGCCGCGGAGCCGCCGCCCGCGCCTCCGCCAACAATCACCAGGTTTCTGCCCATAAGACACCTCCCGATTTATTTTGCCGCGGCGGATACCCGCCTGCGCCAGAGAATAATCGCAATTCCCGCCAGCATCATCAGAATGCACAACACCTGCCCCATGGTGTTGAATCCCAGGACAAATCCCAGATGCGCGTCCGGCTCCCGGAAAAACTCGATGACGAAGCGCACCAGGCCGTAACCGAAAATATACAGACCGACCATAAAGCCGTCAAAGGGATTGCGCTTGCGGACGCCCCACAGGACCATGAATAAAAACAGCCCCTCGAACAGGGCTTCGTAAAGCTGGGACGGATGCCGCAGGCTCCCCGTCGCGTCCTGTGGAAAAAACATGCCCCACGGAACGGTCGTCGCGCGGCCCCAGAGTTCACCGTTGAGAAAATTGCCGATCCGGCCGAACAGATACCCCAGCGGCGCCGCCGCGCAAAGCCAGTCGCCGAAGCGCCACCAGAGGATGTTGCGCCGGCGGCAAAAATAAATCGTGACCAGCAAAACGCCGATAAGGCCGCCATGGTAGGACATGCCGCTCAATCCCACAAAGCGAACCCCGTTGGAGAGGTCAAACGGGAGGATAATCTCCAGCGGATGGGAAAGATAGTAGGAAAAATTATAAAACAGCGCATAGCCCAGCCGCGCGCCGATAATCAGACCGAGCATCGCCCACACCATGTAATCCTGCATGCCTTCCGTCGTGAAGGAAATTTCCCCGCGCTTGATCCGGTAGGCAAACAGAGCGTAAACCACGGCGAAAGCCACCAGATACATAAGACTGTAATAGCGAAGCTGAAAGGAACCGATGCTGAAAAGCACCGGGCTGATCTGCGAGGGCAGATGCTGCCAGAGGTTGAGAAAAGATTCCATCAGGTTTCCATTTTTAAAGAATATAAATCCGGCTGAAACGCGTTGTAAGACGGCAGAGAAAGGCTGACAACTGCCGCCGGTCAGTAAACCTGTCCCTTGACTTCATCCAGGTACAGCTCCGCGCTGTGCACGGCGTTGGCGCCGTCACCCGCGGCGGTGACCACCTGCCTGAACAGCTTGGCACGGCAATCCCCCGCGGAGAAAATACCGGGGGCGTCGGTGCGCAGATTTTCATCCGTCAGGATGAAGCCCGTTTTGTCCATCGCCACCAGCCCTTTGAACATATCCGTATAGGGCAGGCGGCCGACAAAAATAAAAGCGCCGTCGGCTGCGATTTCACTGATCTTTCCCGTCCGGACATCTTTCACTTTCACGCCCGTGACGAATTCGGAACCGGTAACTTCCTCAACGGTCGCGTTCCAGACGAATTCGATCTTCTTTTCGGCGAAGGCCCGGTTCTGCAGCATGCCCGCCGCGCGCAGCCGGTCGCGCCGGTGAATCACAAAGACTTTGGAGGCAAAATGCGTCAGAAACAGCGCTTCCTGGATGGCGGTATCGCCGCCCCCCACCACGACCACCGTGCGGTTGCGGTAAAACGGCCCGTCGCAGGTGGCGCAGTACGAAACGCCCTTCCCCGCGAATTGCGCTTCTCCCGGAACGCCCAGGCTCCGCCACATCGCGCCCGTCGCCGCGATAATGCTCAATGTTTTGTAAGCCCGGTCACCTGCCGCCACTTCCCAGACCACCGGCGAATCGGAAACTTTTCTCACGCCGGTGACGTCTTTGGGCAGGATTTCCAGGCCGAACTTCTGCGCCTGCTTTTTAAAAAGCTGCATTAGCTCAAAGCCGCCGATGCCTTCGGGGATGCCCGGATAATTTTCGATCATGTCCGTGATCGTGATCTGGCTGACCGTTCCCGCGCCTTCGACAAGCAGGGTTTTCAGAGCGGCGCGCGCGGCGTAGATGCCGGCCGTGTAACCGGCGGGACCGCCGCCGATAATGATCATATCGTAGTCCGTGTCGGGCAGGTTTGCGTGCGTCATGAAAAATCTCCTGAAATTTTGGTGACTGACTTTAATCAGGAAGAGGCGTTTTTGTAAAGGCCAAATTGACGGGCACCGACAGGATGACACGGCTCCGGGACCAAAGCCGGGCGGGCTTTTCCGAAATGATTTTCTTGACATACAAACCCGCGTTTCCTATAAATACCACTAATGCCGTGCGGGCATTTATGTCCGCTAAAATATTAAATGTAGTGCGTGGCTTCAGCCGCGCTGGTTTTTGCGGGGTTTACCCCGCACTGCATAATTCTGAGAACATGGCGGGTCTGAAGACCCGGACTACATTATGGAGAAGGTTCAGCGGGGCAAAATATCTTGACTTGACCGGACCGGCTTTCTATACTCCGCGCATCAAATTTGGGGGCGTCAAACATGGCAAAAAACTATCTGATGGCCATTGACGTGGGAGGAGGCTCCGGCCGCTGCCTCCTGCTGGATCCGGAAACGGGCAAAACCGTCTCGGCAAAACGAAACTGGACGCATCCGACCGCGCCCGGCACAAGCGGCCTCGGCAACCTGATCGACACGGACGGCCTGCTTGCGAAGATTGCCGAAGCCTCCCGCGAAGTTCTTCTCAAGGCCGGGACGGAACCGAACCGGATCGCGGGCATCGCCGTCGGCGGTATGCGCAACACCATCGTGGCGCTGGATCGGCAAAACAACGTTCTTCTGGCAACCCCCAACCGGGACGCCCGGGCCCTGGGCGAAGGCATGATGCTGGGCGCCGAACGGGGAAGCGAAGTCCACGCCGTCTCCGGGCACTGGCCGACACCGCTGTTTCTCGGCACGCGTCTTCTGTGGATGAAAAACAACGCGCCCGACCTCTTCCGGCAAACCGCCGCGGCCCTGTCCGTCACGGACTGGCTGGCCTTTATCCTGTCGGGAAAGATGGTTGCCGAACGCTCCCAAGCGGGAGAAACGCTTCTTTTCGATCTGCAAAAGCGCAGTTGGGCTTTCGATCTCATCGATTCGCTGGGATTTGACCGGTCGCTCTTTCCGGAGCCCGTTGATTCCGGCGCGGCCATCGGCAGTCTCACCCGGCAGGCAGCCGATCTGCTGGGCCTTGTGCCCGGCATCCCCGTGGCGGCGGGCGGAGCCGATACCCAGTGCGGTCTGCTCGGCGCGGACGTGGTGAAAGACGGCGACCTGGCCGTCATCGCCGGGACCACCATGCCCCTGCAACTGGTGACCGGCGAGCTGATTCTGGATCCAACCGGCCGCCTCTGGAGCGGTCTGCACGTCGTGCCGGGCCGGTATGTTCTGGAGAGCAACGGTCTGGTCACGGGCGACGTCATCGACTGGTTTGCCCATCTTCTCTATCCGGATTCTCCCGACGCGACGCTCAGTCTCTTTGCGGAAGCGGAAAAATCCGTTCCGGGAGCCATGAACGTTTATTCCACTTTCGGAACCGCCCTGTTCGACGGAAGAGTCGTCGGCTTCCCCGTGGGTAATCTCACCTTTTCCCACATGATCACAGGCGACGCCTCCCGCAGCCGCAGGCACATCGCCCGCGCCCTGGTGGAGGGAATTGCCTTTTCCGTCCGCGTCAACCTCGAACAGATCGCCTCCGTCTCCGGCAAAGAAATCCGCGATTTGAGGATCGCCGGAGGCATGTCCCAAAGCCCGCTGTTTTCTCGAATTGTCACAAACGTGACGAATACTCCCGTTTCCGTCCCGCCCACTGCGGAAGTGACGTCCATAGGCGCGGCCATACTGGCGGGCGTCGGAGCGGGAATCTTTGCCGATCCGGCGGCCGGGGCCGAAAAGGCAGCCTCCGCCCTGACCCGCTATCAGCCGGACGCGGCCGGAGAAAAATACCGGAACTTCTACGCGGGCTGGCGGCAGGCTTTTGACAAACGTGCCGATACCGACGCCCACGTCGGAAACCTGCTGATCAACGCCATGTTCGAACCCTCTGCGGCCGCGGGCAAGGCGGCCGATCCTTCTTTTTCGCCCGATATTTTTATCACCGCCTCGATGGACGAAACCGCGATCAGCGAACTGGAAGCGATCGGGAAGGTAACGTATGCGGAATGGCGGGAAAAGCAGAAGCTCTACGACGGAGGCGCAGAGCTGGCTGCGGCACTATCCGGCACACAGATTTTCATCACCGAAATGGACGTGGTGGATTTCCCGGCCATCCGCGAGGCGCGCAGCCTGCGCGCTGTCGTCACCTGCCGCGGAAACGCCGTCAACGTCGATCTCGCGGCTGCCACCGCCTACGGCATTCCCGTCATCAACACGCCGGGAAGAAACGCCGATGCCGTTGCGGATCTGACCGTCGCTCTGATGGTGATGCTGTCGCGCAAGATGCCGGGGTCGTTGGACTTCCTGAAGCACGGGCAGGTCCAATCGGGCGACATGGCGAAAATGGGGGAAGCCTATCTGAAGTTCCAGGGGAAGGAGCTTTGGAGGAAAACCGCCGGCCTGGTGGGGATGGGAAATGTCGGAGCCTGCGTCGCAGCACGGCTGGCGCGCTTCGGAGCGAAGGTCGTTTTTGCCGACCCGATAGTCGCCGCCGGGGAGGGCGCCCTGCTGGGCGCGCGCAAAGTATCCCTCGATGAACTGCTGGCCGTAAGCGATATCATCAGTCTTCACGCGCCGGCCATCGAAGCGACACGGGGAATGATCAGCCGGGAAGCTTTCGGGCGGATGAAACCCGGCGTCTTCTTCATCAACACCGCCCGCGCGTCGCTGGTGGACGAGGCAGCCCTTTTAGAGGCGCTGACGTCGGGCAGAATCGCCGGAGCTGCGCTGGACGTTTTCCCGACCGAGCCGCCGGGAACGGACGACCCGATCGTCTCGCACCCCAACGTGATTGCCACGCCGCATCTGGGCGGCAACACTGCAGAAATCGCGGCTCATCAGGGGGCCATTGCCGTCGATCAGATTCAAAAGCTTCTGGCGGGGGAAAAGCCGGAATATCTGCTCAATCCGGATGTTCTGGATGTTTTTTCCTGGACGGCTCCACGCCCCGAACCGGACGAAAAGAAACTTGAGGAACTGGCCAAAAACAAGCGGCCTTCTATGACGTCATAGAAACCAAAGGAGTAAAAACAACCTATGAGCTTATATGATCAATATCAAAAGGAAGTGCTGGAGGCGAGCCTCTGGCTTTCGGAGCACGGCTACTTCGGCTCCCTGCGGGGCACCGGCGGCAATGTGTCGGCGAGAATCACCGGCAGTGACCGCATGGCCATCACGCCGTCCTCCGTGAAATATTCGGACCTCGCGCCAACTGATATCTGCATCGTCGATTTTACGGGCGCCGTTGTCGAAGGGAAATACGCCCCTTCGATCGAGGCCGGAATACACGCGGCCGTCTATCGAGAACGGCCGGACGTCAACGCCGTGGTTCACACGCATCAGCTTTACGGCAGCGTCTTCGCCGCGCTGGGCGAGCCCATTCCCGTCCTGTTCGACGAAGTCGCCTTCGCGCTCGGCGAGAAGGTGGAGGTGGCTTCTTACGCCCTCTCCGGCAGCGCGGAGCTGGCCGCCAATGTGGCGAGCCTGCTCGCGAACCACGCCAACGCCTATATCATTCAGAACCACGGCATTCTCGCGCTGGGAAAAAACATGGACAAGGCGCTGCTGGCCGCGGAGCTTCTGGAAAAAATCGCCCGCATTTACTGTCTGGCTCTGTCCACGGGGAAGCCGGTTTCGCTTCTTCCCGACGCCACCCGGGAAATGGCGCGGGGTCTGAGGGACTACGACGTGGAGGCGGCCCGAAAAAAAACATAATCTTTCCCCGGCCCGCAAGAAAGACTAAAAAAGGTTTTTCATCCTTCGCGGCACACAGCGGCGAGAGACTTCGCTATTTTTTCCCGCCCGCGAGAAATTCCGGGCTGGCGTAAGCGGGATTCGGATAGGTATAAAATCCCTTCTTCGTCACGGCCCCGAGTTCACCCTTTTCCACATACGCTTTGAGGAAATCAGCGTTCACTTTAATCTGGTTGGCCGGAATCTCCTGGGGGTTGCGCGCCCAGTAATCGTTGACGTGCCAGACCGTTTTCAGACCCATCTGATCCATCATGCCGAAGGGGCCGATCGGCATGCGCATCACCCCCATCCAGGCCCGGTCCACATCCTCGATGCTGGCCACGCCGGACGTCACGAGCGTCATGGCGGCCGTGCAGATGCTGGAGAGCATGGCATTGAACACATAGCCGTTGCTCTCCTTGTGAAGCCTGATGGCGATCTGGCCGATGCTCTCGGCAAACTCGCGCACCAGCTGGGTCGCCGCCGGATCCGTTCCCGGATGCGGCATGACGTCCACCACGTTGCTGGCTCTCAGATCGTGAAAATGCAGCGCGAGAAATTTTTCCGGCCGGCCGGTATCCACGGCGAATTTCGAGGGCGTGAGGAGCGACGTGTTGGTGGTAAAGATCGTCCGCTCCGGGCACAGTTTGTTGAATCGGGCGAAGACCGACGCCTTGATCCGCGGATCCTCGGGCACGGATTCGCTGACCAGGTCCGCGTCGCGGGCCGCCTCAGCCGGGTCGGATGTCGCCGAAATGCGGTCCATGATTTCCCTGAGATCCTCCGTTGTGATCCTGCCTGCGGGAACAAAAAAGGCGGAGCCGAGTTTTTCCACACGCTTCATGGATGTCTTCAAAACCTCGTCCGAGATGTCATAGTAGGTTACGCGGTAGCCGTGCATGGCGCACACGAAACCGATCTGCTGACCCATGGCGCCCGCGCCCAGAATCAGCACCTTTTTAATGTCTTTGAGTTCCATAAATTGCCCCTTTCCCTGATGCAAATTTTCCTGCGCCGGGTTCCTATAGCACAGGTTCAACCGGAGTTCAGCCCTTTTCATGATCGTTTTGCGCCCCGGCATGTTCCGTTTAAGGATTTTCTTGACATCCCGAAGCGCGTTTTCTAAAATCCGCACACAAAAGGATCAGAAATCAACCAAAACCGGCAGCCGCATATCCGAAATCAGAGTGAGGATTAACCCGATGCGCTCCCTTTTCAACATCATCCGTGTTTTGTGGCTTTATCTGTGGGCAATCATCGCAACTCTCGTTCTGGCGATTCCCATCATCTCCGCGGGGCTTTTGAGCCGAACGGGCAATCTCGCTTTTTCCCTTTCGAAGATCTGGGCCTGGACCATGCTGGCCGTGTCTTTTGTCCGCGCGGAAATTAAAAACCGGGAAAGAATCCAGCCTGCCACCTCCTACATCATCATTTCCAATCACCAGTCGCTTTACGACATCCTCGCTTTGGTCACCACGCTGGGCATTCAGTACCGGTGGTTCATCAAAAAAGAAATTCTCAAGGTGCCGCTTTTTGGATACGGGCTTTACGCGTCGCGCAACATTTTCATCGACCGCTCCAACACAGCCCGGGCGATCGAAAGCATCAACCGCGGCATCGACCGCCTGCCTCCGGGCGTGAGCATCATGGTGTTTGCCGAGGGAACGCGGTCACCCGACGGAGAAATCCATGAATTCAAAAAGGGAGGATTCGTCACCGCCGTGCGGCGAAATATTCCTATCCTGCCGGTGACCGTCAACGGCAGCCGACGCATCCTGCCGAAGAGCAGCCTTGTCGTCCGTCCCGGAAAGATTCAAGTGGTCGTGGGCGAACCCATCGATGCCGGCGCCTACACCCTGGAGTCGGTTGACAAGCTGATCGACGAAACGCGCCGGATCGTCATCGCGAATTTCGATCCCGGCTATGCCGGGCGATTCCTCGGCTAGCGCAGCGTTTCAGTCAAAGCTTTACATGGATGTCATTTCGAACGCAGTGAGAAATCTTAATCCTATTCGTAAATAAAAAAACATTCCCCGTTGATCGATATCACAAGGTTATACAGATACACCACACTGGCGGGCAATTCCGTCCGCTGTTTCACGTCGGTATCCCCGGTGGAGGACAGAAACCCTGATCATGCAGAAAATATTTTTTGAAGCCGTGGCCGGCGGGAAAAACCTTATGTCGCTTCTCTGCGGAAACTACTGGCCCGGTTCCAGTCGCCTTCGATGCAGGCGATCGCGTCGGAATCAAGCTTCACTGGGGCGAGCGGGGCAACAAAGGCTACCTGCCGCCCGACTACGCAAGGGAAATCGTAGCCTGGCTCCGCGCAGGGAAAATCGAACCGTTTATTTTCGACACCACGGTCCTTTACTCCGGCGGGCGACGCACCGCCGCGGATTCCCTGAAAACCGCCGCCAGATGTACAGGGTGGCCTCGCTGATGCCTTCCTCTCCGGCCAGCGCAACGACCGACCGGTTGTGCGGTGCCATCATCTTTTCCAGAACAGCTTCTTTACGCTCTTTGGAATATTGCATGATAAGATCCTCCTCCGCCCCCCAAGGAAACTCCATTATAGAGAAGTTTAAATCATGCGACAACTATCCTGACACAGGGGGGGGGGTAACGAAAAGATAAGCCGGAGCGAAGTGGCGATCGGCTAAAACGGCTGGTTGGCGAGAATTATGAATAGCACGTTTTCCCTGCATCCTTTTTATTTTGAACAATTCTGTACACATTTAAAACCCATTTCCCCCATACAATTTTGAAACTTCTCTGGAACTGTGAGGTGGTCTGGCCTCTTCGGACAGGGAACAGGGTTTTATAAGTGTGAAGCTGCTCCGGGTTAATGGTCATGCCGCAGCCTGTTTCTGCGTTTGTGAT
>MTBK01012470.1_pt1 | contig 22395 bp, 16 predicted proteins | sample 1535981 | NCBI WGS metagenome assembly MTBK01 (sample SAMN06109225, study PRJNA356200) | anaerobic digester metagenome | isolation source: biogas reactors fed with pig manure or primary and secondary sludge | place: Spain | collected 2016-06-30
ATGACTAGGCGAGCCTTCGACACCAGCGCAAATGTGGCTGATCGGCTATGCCGATGTCGTGAGACACCTTATTCCGATGTCCTGGAACACCACACTGTCAGCCCGACGCAGGTCAAAGGCGGTTTCCGGCAACACGGAGGCCGCCTTTCTTGCTCGTACCCAAACCCCGTACCCAAACCAGTTATTCGCTTTGCCGAAAATCTGTTTGCTGGCCTAGGGTCGGGTGGGGAGATCGGCGTGGCAGCGAAAAAGAAAAAGTCTTCGGTTTTAAAGATGTGCCCCTTCTGTTTCAACTTGCAACCGGTGGACGGGCACGGTGGATTCAAGCAGCACAGAGCTAAGGGCAATTACGAAAGAGGAGAGGGTTCCGATGACTGATTCGGAAACGCCAGGGTCCGCGCCCGGATGGTATCCGGATCAAACTGATCCGAGCCGACAGCGGTATTTCGACGGCGCAACTTGGACCGACGAGTACGCCCTGGTTGGCGGGCCGACGCCAGTCGTCGGTACGCCCAGGAAGCCGCCTATGAGGAGGGGACTGAAGATCGGGCTGGGTGTAGGCATCGCCGTAGCTTTGATTGCGGGCGCGCTCGCATTAGTCTTTCGATCCCAAATTGAAGACTTGTACGCCCAAATCCGTGGAGGCTCGGCAAAAGTAATTGCGGAGAAGTGCGGCGAAGGAACGTACAAACTGTTGGACAACAATAATTCAATCAGTTTCTCCATCAACGAATCTACCTCCGAAGAACAATTCAACTTCATCAGGTGCGTCGTCGAACAAGCTGGAATACCGTCTAGTGTCAAGTTCCGCCTGACAAATATGGGGGCGGCGGGGTGGTCAGCCGGCGCTCAGGAAGAGGAATGGGACGGTTGGAAGATGCTGTTCGCTTACGACAGAAAAGATGACCAGCTCAACATTCTCCTTTCGAAGGTGTAGGCAAGGGGTATTGGCACGTCGGCTAACGCTTGCACCAGCAGATTGCGGCACGCCACATTCCCGCGCTACGTCGATCAGATCCAGCGGATCCATGCGAGTACCGGCGGTGAGCGGGTTGGGTCGATCTGTTTTGGCGGTGAGCTGATCTATCAGATCAACACCAGGACTTCGCGGTGTTGCCAGTGTTCATGGTTGAGCAGACCCTTGCGGCATCAGTAGGTACTTCGCGTGTTCGGTGTCAACATCGAATGTCCATGTAGTGGATCCCCTACAAAGGCGCGTTGAAGACGGGAATCATGGTTGTCGGCGGCGGCCTACCAGGTTCAGGAAGGTAAGCGACATGGCTGGAATCGGTTGGACGAAGTCATCGATTCAAAGCCTGTTGCGGGACGCGTTGAACCGTTACAACGATCATGCAGAAGCCGGGGACGACATAGGGGACGCGGGCGAGGAACTTGCCCAAGTCGTCAGGCGCGTAACGGGACCGCCGCCACCCTGCGCACCGCCGCGCAATGCTGTGTTGCAGGAGACGGCAAGCACTCCTGAGGGCGAGAAACTGCGCAAAATGCTACAAAAGGCACGAGTCGAAGCTGGCGATCTATTCAGCGGAGACGGGGTAGGGATACCGCTAGACGATCTGTAGCTTCTCGGCAGCGGTGGACCCAACTGTCGCCACCGCCGGCCCGATTTGACGATGTCGATACGGCCCTCGGAGAAGCGGCGGTACGCCAACTCGACTCCACTATCGAATATTTGAGTACTCATTACTTAGTAGCACTAATTGAAATAGTGCACATGTGTCACTCGCCGCTGGTACTAATTGTGGAATGAAACGACTTTCTGGGCTCGCTACTGCTGCCGCATCGGTCGCGGTTGCCGCCGTGATTACCGCTCCACTGGTGCGTGCGGAACCCGTCCTCATGGATCCGCAGGTGCCGAATGGGACTGGGATGTGGTGCCAGGGTGGTGTCGGCAATGTGATGCTCGTGCCTTACTGCAAGGGCGCACCGTTCCCAGACGGTTCGTACTGGAAGCAGATCGGATGGATCATCCCATTCCAGGGCGTCGGCTGGAACCCGCCGGCATGTTTTGGACCAGATGACCAGCCGTCAGCGCCTGGCGGTTGCGGCGGGGCCGCATAACAAAGAAGGGGGGCCGAGCCGTGTCAAAGGCGAAGCGCGATAAGCCAAAGCGAGCGCGGTGGGACGAAAACCTTTGCACCGAGTGCAAGAGCCGTGAGGAACGGCGGGAGCGTTCATGCACAAAGCATCATGTGCCAACGGAAGCTCTTCGCGGCGAAGAACGGGAGATGGTGCTGCCCCGCTGGTTCTCGGAATTCCCGATGGGCGGTCCTCGCCGCTAATGACGCCAATGCCCCTACCGCTTCCGACAACTCTGCCGCTCGGCGTGCAAGGTTGAGGCAATGGGGACCTTGAATATGTATCGCTGCAACGGCTGCGGAGAGCGATTCAGTGCTGAAGGCAGCTTCAGTCTCGGGTGGTACGGCGACGTCTACGCGATAGTCGTCTGTCCCGAACATGGGATTGGCGGCGCCGATACGGGCTTCAAGAGCCGCGACTGGGCAAGTGTCGAAAAGCAAAAGATTTTCCCTTGCCGTAAATGCGGAACCGAATCCCCGGTCTGGGATGCTGAGTCCTGCCCGAAGTGCGGCTCGGAAGCAATTGAGATAACCAGCTCCATCCAATACGACTAGCCTCGTTTACAAACCCAGCGCCTTACCGAGGCCGTCCACCGCGGCTCGGGCAGTGTCGTCGGTGGTGTGCCCGTATAGGTCCCCGGTGATGGCGATGCTGGAGTGGCCGAGCAGGTCAGCCGCGGCCTTGATATGCACACCGGACTCAAGCCACGCGACCGCCGCGCTATGCCGCATCGTGTGCGCGCCCACTCCTTGGAGGTTCGCCTTCTTCGCCGCCAACTCCACGGTCCGAAGCAAATTGCGGGGGTCCACATGGGTGCCGGACTCAGTGGCGAATACCGCGCCGGACTCGGTCCACTGATCGCCGGCCTCCAGCCGTTCCTCAAGTTGTCGCTTGCGGTGAGCCTTGAGTGCGGTCACAAGGCCGGCGGGGATTGGCACTCGGCGCCGGGAGCGGTCAGTCTTCACGTCGGTCAGGACGAGGTGGCCTTCGACCCGCGACAAGGTCCGCAACACGGTTAATTCGCATTTCTTCAAGTCCACCACCGACCACAGCAAGGCGGCCACCTCGCCGCGGCGCAGGCCGGTCGCCGCCATCAGCATCACCGCCAACTCATAGCGCAGCCCTTTGGCGGACTTCAGTAGCTGGACCAACTCGTCCGCAGACAGATAGCGCGCCTCCTTACGTGCCACACCCGGCCTCTTCACCTTGACCGCCGGGTTATCGGCGAGCAGGCCGTCGCGTACCGCCACGTCGAGCGCCTGCCGTAGAACGGTGTAGACCTGCCTCACTGAGGAGTCGGCTAGTCCTTTGCCTCGCAGCGCGACGACGAGTTCCTCGACATGGTTGGGGCGTAGCTTGTTCAGACGCAGAGATCCGAACGGTTCGGGCTCCAAATGTCTTTTCGACAAGCCGGCGTAGAGAACGCGGGTAGTCGGCTTACGGTCCGAAGCGGCAAGTGAGGATTCCCGCCAGCGTTTGAGCCACGTGGCCACGGTGTCGGGGGAGTCCTTGGCCGGCTTGCCTTCGTCGATCCTTTTACGCAGATCTTTTAACTTCTGACGGCATTCGGTGGCGGTGGGAGCGTAGACGCTGACTGAGCGGTGCTTGTCCGTCACCGGATCGATGTAGGAGAGTCGGGATTCCCACGTGCCGTTTGGGCGTTGCCGGACGTTGCCTTCACCGTTGGCCCGCTTACTCATTGCCGTCTTCACTGATAAGGCCAGCATCACGCGCCGCGCTGATGTAGCGCAGTGCTTGACGGCGCTCCACATGGAATGCGTTCTTTACCGCGGCGATCTTTCCTCCCGGGGTGGCACCGTTGTGGATGCTGGCGATCTGTGCCAACAGGTGGGGAGTCATGCGGCGTCTGGAGCCCACTTTGGCAACGGCGCCGCGATTCGTTTCGAACTCGGCGCGGCCCAGTCGGCGCATGTAATCGCCCTGCGGGGTGCGGGTGTACAGGCCAGCGAAGGCGAATACATCGGCGCGAATCTCCTCGAGCCTTAAAGCTTTCAGATGTTTCGTCATAACGCCGGTACCTCCATCTGCGTCTACGCGCACAGAAGCGCAAACTGGGATTCCCGCGTCGCCGGTCTGAAAGACGACCGTGTGGGGGAGTCTCGTCACGTCGCCAGGGTGTCGGTAAGTCAATTCGCGATGCGTATAAAGACCCTTGTTTCCGAACGGGACGAAAGCGCGGTCAGTGACCTCCACGGTGCCACCGCCTGGTAATTCCGTTGTGTAGATGATTAATTGGCTTGGCTTGAACTTGCTCATTTGCACACGCCTCCGTGAATGGTGTCGTTCTGGTCCAAACATGACACCTGTGCAAGGTGTCATTCTTTCGTCAATAGTGACACTATAACGACAACGGCGATCGTGAGTGAACACCACGGGAAGGATGCGTACGGCATGGTGGATAAAGAAGTTCGGAAACTCGTCCCGATCACAGGTTCGCGTCCTGTGGTCAGCGACTTCCTTGGCGGCATCGGCCGGACCAAGATCTACAAACTCATCGACAGCGGCCAACTCGCGCGGGTGAACATCGGGCGCCGGGCCTTCGTGACCGCTGAGTCCATCGAGAATTTCATCGACCGCATCACAGGTGACGCGGTCGAGAACGGTGTCGGCACGTCAGAGGAGGCACCGCTACTCCAGTCGTCTTACGACTCGGCTCGCGAGCAGCAAGTCGGCTCGCCTGTCAGGCAATGGCCGATGCCATAACGGGCAGAAGCCGCCAACCCGTAGGCCGACGGCTTCACCACCAGGCTCTTCCAACTCCGCAGATGAAAGAACCAAGCTCAATGGTAGCCGAACAGTCCGACAACGAAGCCGCTGAACGCGACGATCGCTTCAACGGAAACCGACAACGCAGCGGCAAAGAAACCCGCGCGACCTTAATTGATTTCGCCACCGTATGCGCGAAACTTGGTTACAGGCCAGGTGAATTCGTGTCTTTTGCGAAAGCCCACAGGCGCAGTTCACTCAGTACCGCGGTCATACCTGTAGCTGGGCTCACGGTCGTGAACGTTCCGGCGGTTCTGAACGCTTTTTACGGCGTCAACCCCACCACCGGCCCCGCCCGCGAAAACGCCGGACGGGGGAGAGCCGAAGATGTCACCAGACTCGCCGCCCTTTACGTCGACCTCGACATCAAACCGGGCGCCTGCAAGACGATGGATATCGCGCAAGCCATCATCGCCGAGACGAGCATCGTCCTCGGCTCCCGGCCTTCCTTCACCGTCCACACCGGCCACGGACTGCACGGCTACTGGGCGGTCGCCGATGGCGACATCACCGACGACGCCAACTACCGCCAAATGCAAGCCCTCATGCGCCGGTTCGGACGCCTGATCGCAGCCACAGCCGCCACCAAGGGCGCAGCAGTCGATGCCGTTTTCGACCTCCCCCGAATCATGCGGCTTCCCGGGTCGGTGAACAACAAGACCGACCAGCCCGTCCCGGTCGTCGCCTACGACGACACCGGCCTGCCGCTCACCGTTGCTCACATCGAAGCGCGCCTCGATGCTGCCGGCCACCCTGCGCGGGATGACGACTTAGCAACCACCGGTGAAATCGTTACGGCCGCAGACGATTGGACGTGGGCCGAACAGACCTGCAGCTACGTCGCCGCCATGATCGACCGCTGGCGCAATGACACGCCCAATGGGGGAAGGCATCCCTGGCTCGTCGCCCAATGCACCCGTCTCGCAGCCGCGCACCGGAACGGCTGCATCACCGAAGCTGATCACGCACGCGCCCTCAAGCTGCTCACCGACCGCTTCACGCACTTATGTCGCACCGGCGTCGGCGGCGACGAACGCGAACCTCATGAGGGCGAAATCGCCGACCCTGAACACGGGGCCGTGGTGTGGGGCATTGATAAAGCTGCACGCAAAACCGATGTCGAAATCCTCAACGAACTCGGTAGTCACACCCACGCCCGTCTAGGCGATGCTGACGACTTCTGGGGTACTGGTAGCAGTCCAGGAGCAGGCGCTACCGATTCCCGCGCCGAGACGGGCCAGGCTACGGAACCGGCACTGGGATCCGATGAATGGCTGTCGGACTCCAACATCTCCCGAATCTTCGCCAACAGCATCCGGGGGCTGTACTGCTGGGCCGCGGGACTCGGATGGATGCGGTGGGACAGCAGGAAGTGGGCCACCGTCCCTCACGAGAGGATCGTCGAGGAATCCCGACTCTTCGCCACCAACCTCGTTAAGGAAGCTGCAGGAAGCGGTAACGCCAGCCGTATCCGCGCCCTAACGCGAAGGCTCAGCAATGGGGCCATTCGTTCCTGCGCAGACCTCGCGAAGGGCCAACTGCTGCGTGAGGCGGCTAATTTCGACCAGCAACCGGACTTTCTCAACGTCGCGAACGGCGTCGTGGATTTGCGTACAGGGAAACTGACTCCGCACGACCCGGAGTTGCTGTTCACCCGGTGCTCGCCGACGGCGTACCGGCCAGACGCGACCCACCCCGACTGGGACACTGCGCTCTCAGCTGCCGAGCCAGCCGTCGCCGATTGGCTGCAAGTCCGGTTCGGTCAGGCCGCGACCGGACACCCAACCTCCGATGACGTGCTCCCAGTCCTACACGGCACTGGCGCCAACGGGAAGACCACCCTCACCACAGGCATCATCGATGCCCTCGGAGAAGGCGAATTCGCCACCGTGGTGTCGGATCGGGTCCTGCTGTCCAACCCTGGAGACCACCCCACCGAGATGATGAGCCTCCGCGGGGCGCGTCTGGCGATGCTGGAAGAAACCCCGGAGGCCCGACACCTCAACGTCAAACGTCTCAAGGACGTACTCGGATCCACTCGGATGACCGCGCGGCACATCAGGCAGGACAGCGTCACCTGGTCATGCACGCACAGCTTGTTCCTGTCATCGAACTACCGGCCCAACGTGGATGAGACCGACCACGGCACCTGGCGGCGCCTCGCGCTGGTCACCTTCCCCTTCACCTTCCGCTCAAAAGGCAAGCCACTACTTGACGTAAACGACAGAAGCGGCGACCCGAGACTGCGTGACCGGATCAAGCACGGTCATGAAGGGCAACACGAAGCCGTGCTGGCTTGGCTGGTGAAAGGTGCGCAACGCTGGTACGCCGGCGGCAGGATGATGCCGGCGCATCCTGCCGCTGTCGTCGATGCGACACGGCAATGGCGGGTCTCCAGCGACCTGATCTTGCGACTCTTCGATGACCTACTCGTCGCGGACCCCGGCTACTACGTTCCCGGTACTGATCTCTACGAGGCGGTCGTGGAATGGCTCGAGACGAACGGGCACCGGAAGCTAAGCGCCCAAACCTTCGCCAGTCGCTTCAGCGACCACGAGGAGATCCGCGAGGCTCGAATTCATCCAGGCCGCGTGAACCTGGCCACAACTGACCGCAGTCCATCAAGACGACCTCGAGCGTGGAACCAGCTGCCGATGCGGTTCCGGGCCTGGATCGGCGTTCGTTTCCGCATGCCCGTCGACGACTACGCCGACCACCAAATGGGACCTATACAGGACGAATCAAACAGCGGGACGGATGGGACGGATGATTCTGGTGAATCCCCGGAAAACATCCACACGAGGACTCACGAAGCCTATCCGTCCCGTCCGTCCCGGGATGGTAGCGGGATGGAGCCACCGTGCCTTGTGTGTGGACTCCCACTGCCGCCGGGTCATCAGCAGGCTATGCACTTCGACTGCGAACGGATCCTCCGGATGCGCGCACCAGCCAATCCGTGGGACGACACCGCCCCTCGCGCTGACTTGGGTGATACCGCATGAGCTCCGCCGGATGCGACCCGGCATCGATGAACATCAAACTAGGCAGGAAGTAACCTATGAACCAAATCTCCTTCAACGCAATCGATCTCGATGAAATGCTGGCCGCACTCACACCGGAAAGTGCTGCTGCGATCCTCGAGGTGGTACCTCCCGGTCTTTGCGGCCAGGTGTCAGTCGCACTTGCCGACTCGATGGAATTCGTCACCGGCGCAATGGGCCTGGGTGCTGATGCGATTCAGTTGGTCCACGGCGCTACGGTCGCCGATTGGTTCCGCCTGTCCGCGCGCGACGTCCTGGTGCATTGGTCCATGGGAACGGTGCGAACCTGTGTACATAACCCCAACCCGCTACGACCGGCACCGGTATTCGCTGCGGCCTGGCGCCCCGGCCTCATTGTTTGTGGGGGCTGCTTACCGCTCCTCAAGGTCAGCGGCGAAGCCTCAATGACCTGCGACGGCTGTGGCCATAGGTGCGCGGGGATCGAATCGGGCGACCCGATCATCGAACTGGTTCTGTGGCAAGGAGATCTGGCTTTTAAGGCCGGTGCCTGCGGAAGCTGCGCTGATACTTCTGGCCTGCGGATCGCCGCCTATTCCGATCCAGCTGCTCAACAGCAAGAGGGTCCCTTTCCGGGATGGTGACCGGTTACCACCCCGGCACGGTTGAAAGTTGCCCGGAAAGTCGAGGTTCGTCGATTCAAGCTCCGGCATCGCCCTCCCCGACGGACTGACTTCAAAAATTTCTTCGAACTGGTGTCGCGGGTGCTTACCGGCTCATCTGCGCCGATAATTTTTGTATGGCTCGAGAAGATAAGGCTCAGCGTTTCTATTCGTACGCGGCGCAGCAGCGGGATAAGCGGATCTTGGCATTGCGTCAGGCTGGCTGGACCTTGGCGGCGATCGGTGCTGATGTGGGTATGGGCAAGCAGGGTGTTTCAGATGCGTTGAAGCGGATCGCGGCTGGGCGCCCTGGTAGGGCTTGACGGGGCCAAGCCTGGGCCTGGGCCGACCCGGATCATGAAGCGCAAACTGCGGATGAAGCCGAACCGGTGTTCGTCGCTTCCTGCCCGCTTATAGTACGCAATTCGGATTGATGGTTGCGTATGTCAATCTTTCTGTGGGCAACATGTTCTGTGCGATGTGTATAGCCGAACATGCAGATGCATAGAACGCACGTCTCCGTTTTCTCTCGGATGTATCAGGTAAACCGTTGTGCTGCAGTCACTATTTTGCTTAGAATTTCTTAGTCTGTTGTTTGGCGATACCGGGGGGTGACGCAATGTCCGTTCAAGGTTCAGCGGGTGGTGCTTGGATGCAGCCACATCCGCCTTATAAATGCGTGGTTGCGGCACTGGGGTTCTTGACGGGCGGTGCGACTCGTGACGACAAATCAATTGCCGACTCTTAGCAACCTGCGGCAGGATCCTCGGCCGGCGTTCACGCGCTCGGCGCGCTCTAAGGTCCGTGCTGCGATCGCGGGCGTGGGCTCGTGGTTGCCGGACCAGGTGGTGACCTCCGAGGAGGTGGAGCGCCGCATCGCCGAGGCGAGTCGCATGCATGGCTTTGCTCCGCCTCCCGGTGTGGTGACTGAACGCTCCGGCGTGCGCGAGCGCCGCTACAAGCTGTCATCCGACAATGCGAGCGACATGGCTGTGCGCGCTGCCGAACGCGCGCTGGCACAGTCCGGCACCTCGATCGGCGAGATCGACCTCATCATCTTCGCCTCATCGAGCCAGGATCTCGTGGAGCCAGCGACGGCGCACCTCGTCAGCCACAAGCTCGGTGCGGACGGCGCGATGGTGTTCGACATCAAGAATGCGTGCAACTCGTTCATGACCGGCATGCAGGTCGCCGACGGGCTCATCCGCACTGGGCAATACAGAAAGGTGCTGGTGTGTACCGGCGAGGCGCCGAGCGAGGCGATCCGCTGGGAGGTGAGGGATTGGGAGCACATGAAGACGTCGTTCGCCGGCTACACATTCGGCGACGCCGGCTCGGCGATGGTGCTCGAGGCGCGTAGCGACGGGACGGGCATCCGCTACGTCGACTTCCGCACGGCGAGCCGCCACTGGGAGGTCTGCACGTTGCGCGGTGGCGGCACGATGCATCCGCGCGATCTTGAGTACTCCTATTTCTCGGGTGACGGTAACTCGCTGCGTGACGCGTTCATCGAGCTCGGCCCCCAGATTCTCTTCGACTGTTTCGCGCGCACGAAGACCTCGTTCGACGACTACGACATTGTCATCTTCCATCAGGTGACCGGCCCGTTCCTCGACACGTTCCTGGCGATCACCGAGGTGCCCGAGTCGAAGATCATTCGTACGATCGACACGCTCGGCAACATCGCCAGCGCGACGATGCCGCTGCAGCTCGAACGCGCGTTCAACGACGGTCGCGCCGCCCAAGGGTCGAACGCCTTGTGGATCGGCCTCGGCGCCGGTATCAGCGTCGGCGTCATGGTCACCCGCCTGTGAGCGGACTTGCGCAGGGGACCTGGGACACCGGGGCCGCACTCGCTCAGCACAACGAGCGCAAGCTCTTCGTCGCCGCGCAGCCACTCGGTTGGGCGATCGCGCAATGGGCGATGAAGCACCACCCAGACGTCTGGCGGGTGCCCGGCCTGGGCTACGTGGTCAGTGGGGCGGAGGTGGCGCGTGAGATCCTGCTCGACGGCGAGACCTACACGAAGACCGGCCCGCGATGCACGGGCGTGCTCATGACCCAAGTGATGGGTGAGTACGCGCTACTCAATATGGATGGTCCGCCGCACATCGCGCTGCGCCGCAAGATTCAGGACCTCTTTACACCGAAGTACGTGCGGACGGTGACAGACCAGGTGCTCGGTGAGCTCGCGGCAGGGTTGCACGACGATCTGGCGGCGGGTCGCGAGGTTGACGTCGCCCGCTTCGCGCAGGCGTTCACCGGCACGATGCTCTGCCATATGACCGGCATGCAACTCGAGGGCGAGGCGCTCAAGCGACGCGCGCTGGAACTGTACGACGTCGGTGCGAGGCTCGCCGCACTCGTGCCGCTGCGCGTCAGGGCTGTTAATGAGCGCACGGTGCAGAAGGCACGCGCGCTGTTCGCGCGCCTCGTCGATGGCACTGACGAGGCGTATCGCAGCGGCAGCCCCGACACGATCCCCGGACGCATGCGGGAGATTGGGCTCTCGCTCGAAGAGGCGCGCGGCGTCATCGGAATTCTTATGCTCGCCGGTACCGAGACGACATCAACCGCGGCCGCCCGCATCGTTGGCCTGCTATGCGACACCGGGCAGTGGGGGCGGCTGCGCCAGGACCCGGAGCTGCTCGACAGCGCGATTGACGAGGGCCTGCGCATCGTGACGCCTGTACCGGCGTTCACCCGCACGATCGCTCGGGACCACGAGTTGCGCGGCGTGAAGCTCAAGGCGAACCAGCTGCTGCTCGGGTTCATGACTAACGCCTGCCGCGATCCGCGCGTTATCGACGACGGTGACCACTTCGACATCGGTCGCGAAATGCCGCACCAGTTGCGCCATCTGTGGTTCGGCGCCGGCCCCCACTTCTGCCTCGGCTACAACCTCGCCAAACGCGAGCTGTCGATGGTGCTCGAGGCGATCATGCGCCTCGAGCACAAGGTCGAAGTAGTCGACCGCCGCGCCGCGCGGGGCGTGCTGCTGCCCACCTACGAGCGACTAGTGATTCGCATGAAGGGCACCGGGCAGTGACAATGATCCCTACCCACGCGCTGGATGCCGCGCTCACGAGTGGCGACCTTGCCGCGATGGTCGACGCAATTGTCGAGCTCGCCCGCGAGTGCGGCGAGCGCGAACTGCTCGTGCAAGGCGACCGTCGAGCCACCGGCGCAAAGCTCGCCGACCAGATCGAGCGCACCGCGCACGCGTTCAGTCGCCGCGGGATGCGCCCCGGCGACGTGATCCTGTTCGGTGTGCGCCCGGGCATTGATGCGCTCGTTCTGCTGATGGCAGCGATGCGCAACGGCGCCGTCGTCACGGTTTTCGACGCGGGTGCCGGCAACGAGCTGTTCGCGCGCCGCCTCGAGTTACTGCGCCCGAGTTGGATCGTTTCGGAGTCGCTGCTCTATGCCGCGAGCGCGCGCACGCCGCTGTCGATCTACCTGCGCCGCGCCGGGCTTGAGCTGCCGCGCCTGGCGAAGGTACCGGGCCAGCATGTGCGCGCGGGCTGGCGAGTGCCCGGACTTGTGCCGCGCTCGCTGGCGCTGCACAAGCTCGTGCAGGAAGCGGCGGGCGAGTCCGCCGTGCTGCCCGCGAGGATCGAGCCCGACGCGCCAAGCTTGGTGGTCTTCACCTCCGGCACGACCGGCATGCCAAAGGGCGTGCAGCACACCGGCCGCTCTATCACCGCTGCGGTGCGGATGATGCTCGGCGGGTTCGAGCTGCCGGCAGACGCTGTCGTCTACACACACAACGTCCATACGCTCGTCGTCGGCTTACTCAAGGGCCTGCGCTGCGTGGTCGCGCCGCTGTCGATCACGCCCGAGAAGTTCCTTCGCGACGTCGAGGAACACCGCATCACGCACGCGTTCCTGCTGCCGGTCGAGGCATGGAAGGTCGCGCTGCACTGCGAACGCACCAAGCGGCGGCTACCTGAATCGCTCCGGCACCTGTTCCTGTTCAGCGCGCCGATCACCTCGACTGTGCTCAAGCGCGTGCACCTGCTCGGCAATGACGACCTGAAGATCACCTGCGCCTATGCGATGACTGAGATGGTCCCGGTCGCCTGGATCGACTCCCGCGAGAAGCTCGCGTGGTCGGGCGACGGCGACGTCGTGGGCAGGCCGGTGCCAGGCGTTGAGGTGCGCATCGTGGGCGAGGAGCTCGAGGTGCGTGGCCCTAACACGTTCCTCGGCTACGTCGGAATGGAGCGCGTCGACTGGCACAGGACCGGAGACAACGCGCGCATCGACGACGAGGGCCGGATCGTGCTGATGGGTCGCGCGAAGGACATGCTCATTCGTGACCACTTCAACCTCTACCCAGGTCTGTACGAGCCCACGATCAGCCGCATCGACGGCGTTGGGGCGTGCGTGATCATCGGCGTGCCAGATCCCCAGACCGCCGATGAGCGCGTGCTGCTCTACGTCGAACCGGACCCGGCGGTGCGCGGACTCACGAACGACGAACTGCTCAGGCGCGTGGAGCGCGGCATCCGTAGCAGCGACACCCGCATCGACGTGAAGGCGCTTCCAGACGAGGTCCTCGTGGTCGACCAGCTGCCGCGCTCGGGCCGCAGCCACAAGATCGACCGCGCGGAACTTCGCGTGCGGGCGACGGCGGGCGACGAAGGGGCCACGCGATGAGCGAGGACGCGAACGCGCTATGGATAGTGATCCCGGCTTACAACGAGTCGGCTTGGATCGGTTCGACGATCGACGCGCTCGCCCTGCTGGAAGGCGTGTCGCCTACGGTGCTCGTCGTCGACAACGCGAGCACTGATGACACGGCTGCCGAGGTGAGGGCTGCGGGACTGCGCCATCCCGGTCTCGACGTGCGTGTGATCCGCGAGGAAGAGAAGGGTACCGGCGCCGCGTGCGACACGGGCTTCCGGCATGCGATCGCTCACGGCGCGACGTTCATCCTGCGCACCGACGCCGACTGCCTGCCCAGCCCAACGTGGGCAGCGTGCATGCGCGACGCACTCGCCGGCGGACTGGACCTGGTTAGCGGCAACTATCGCGCACGCACCGACGACGGCACCGCACCGTTCGGTGCGTCGGTGACCGTCCCGCTCGTCTACGGCATGGTTCGTCTCGTTGGGCGTATACGACCCAACAACAATCGCAAGGGCGAGGGTTACCAGGGTCCGTACGTTCTCACGCCCGGCGGCAACATGGGCATCCGCGCCGCCGCCTACCTCAAGTCCGGCGGGTTCCCGCGCACGAAGATTGAAGAGGCACATGAGGACAAGCTGATTGTCAACCGCGTGCGCAAGGTGAGCTCAAAACTCGGCTACCGCCGCGACGCGATCGTGCGCTTCTCCAACCGCCGGGCCGCGCGAAACGGCATCGTCAACAACCTGCGCTGGTACCTCAACCACGGCGGCGGGTCGGCGGTCGTCGATGTCCGTTAATCCCAGGCGCCGGCCGCGGGTCGCGGTCACCGGCGCGAGCGGCTTCGTCGGCGGCCGCGCGGCCGACCACCTGGAGCGTGTCGGCTACGACGTCTGGCGCTTCGGCCGCCGCCCCGCCGATCGGATCCCCTTGGCGCAGCGCGCCCGGTATCGCAGCTGGGACATCGAAGCGGGTCCCCTCGTTGACGCGCCCAAAGTCGACGCCGTCGTGCACAGCGCAGGCTTGGTCGACGACTGGGGCACCTATGAGCCGTTCCGCCGCGGTAACGTCGACGGCACGCGCCACGTGCTCGCCACCTGGCCCGAGGCTCGAATCGTCCATGTCTCAAGCGCGAGCGTTTACGACCCGCGCGCAGATCACTCGTGCGTGCGCGAGGCCGATGCCGATCCGTCCGACGCCGAGGCCACGAACCAGGTGAGCTGGCTCAACGCCTACGGACGCACCAAGCGCGAGGCTGAGAACCTCGTGATGGCGGAGGCCTTCGATCGCAGCATCATTCTGCGCCCGCACGCCGTGTACGGCCCCGGCGACACGACACTGCTGCCACGCCTGTTGCGCCGTTTCCGGTTCGGTCGCCTGATGATGGTCGGCGCGCCCGGCGATCGGCTATCACTTACGCATGTCGATAACTTCGCGTGGGCGGTCGAACTCGCGATCGAGTCGGATGCGACGGGTGCATTCAACATCGCCGACCCGACCGCCGCGACCAAGCAGGAGCTGCTCACCACCGCACTGCGACGTGTGGGGCGGCCGGAGCGGATCTTCTACATCCCCGGTGACGCGGCCTGGGCTTTCGCGAACGTCGCCGACGCGACGCACTTGTATGGCCGGCTGCCGCGCCCGATCGTGACGCGATATCAGCTGAGCCACCTACTTCACGACTTCGTGTACGACCTCACCAAGGCGCGCGGCGAGCTCGGCTATGTCGACCCGCCCTTCGACTCACCGTCTGGCCTTGAGACGATCGATCGCCCGTCCTGACGTCGATGACAGCGCGGAGAAACTGTCGCGCCATACTGGCCGCGACAGCTACCTGAGCAAGGCGCCTTGCGGCCGCCCGCTCAGCGGCCTGCGCCGCACGATCCTCGGCCACCAGAACCACGGTCCCATCAGTGCGGCGATCGAGGGCGTCATGAAGGCTCGGATCACCAGGGTGTCGAAGAGCAGGCCGAGTCCGATCGTCGTGCCGACCTGCGCGACCACGATCATGCTCGACAATGACATCGTCATCATCGTGAAGGCGAACACCAGGCCAGCTGTCGTCACCACCGAGCCGCTGCCACCCATCGCGCGGATGATGCCGGTGTTTATGCCGGCCGATACTTCTTCCCTGATTCGAGCCACCAGCAGCAGGTTGTAGTCAGAGCCGACCGCAAGCAGGATGATGACCGCCATCGCGATGACGACGAATTGCAAAGGCATCCCGAGGATGTGCTGCCAGAACAGTATCGACAACCCGAACGACGTTGCGAGGGATAAGACCACCGTGCCGACGATCACCCCTGCCGCGACGACGCTCCGGGTGATCAGCAACATGATGATGAAGACCAGCGACAGTGCCGCCAGACCGGCGATTCGCAGGTCGTATTTGTTGCCTTCCTGCAGGTCTTTCAACGCCGAGGAGATGCCACCCAGATAGACCCTCGAGCCCTCCAGTGGCGTGCCCTTGATGGCTTCGAAGACCGCCGCCTTGATCGCGTCGATGCGGCTCATACCCGCCTCCGACATCGGGTCGTCCTCATGTGAGACGACGAAGCGGGTTGCATGGCCGTCGGGAGAGACGAAGTTCTTCATACCCCGCTTGAGCACGTCGTTGTCGAAGATCTCCGGTGGGGCGTAGAAAGTGTCATCGTTAAACGAGTCGTTGAATGCAGCGGCCATTGCCGACGAGCCTTCGTTCATCGCGGCCATCTGATCCTGCATCCCCGACTGGGTAGCCTGGAATGTGAGCATCATGACGCGCATCCGCTTCATGGAATCGACCGTCGGGCGCATCAGCGAAACCATCTGGGGCATGAGGGAATCCATCTGATGCAGGTCGGGGATCAACCGCTGGATGTCGTCGGTCATCGTATCGACACCATCGATAGACTCGAAAGTCGACCGAACCGCCGAGCACATCGGAATCTCGAAACAGTGCGGTTCCCAGTACAGGTAATTGCGGATCGGCCTGAAAAAATCGTCGAAGTCGGCGATGTGGTTGCGTAGGTCGGCGATGTCGAGAGCAGTCTGATCAGTGTTGCGCACCATATCGTGCATCGTGCCGCTCATCTTCTCCATCAAGTCGATCATCTGAGTCATCGTGTTGATGGTTGTCTGCATGTCATCGCCCTGGACCAGCATGTCGGCCATCCGGTCCTGCATATAGGAGCGGTTCATCGTCTGCAGTGACCCGCTCAAGCTCATCTGCGCCGGAATTGTGCTGTATCTCAATGGCTTCCCGTCGGGGCGGGTGATGGATTGGACGCGGCCGATGCCGGGAACCCTGCTCACGGCTTTGGTGATCCGGTCGATCACTATGAAGTGGGCGGGATTGCGCAGATCCTGATTAGTCTCGATGAGCAACATCTCGGGATTCATCCGCGCGATGGGGAAGTGCCGTTCGGCGGCCGCCAACCCCTGATTGGCGGGCATCTCGGAAGGCAGGTATTTGGCGTCGTCGTAATTCGGCTTGTAGCCGGGGACGGCGATAAGGCCGATCAGTGCGGTCATGGTCGTCGCGAAAAGAACGCCCGCGGGCCAGCGCGCCACAAGCGCACCCACCTTGCGCCAGGACCGAATCCGCATGGCCCGCTTGGGCTCAAGCAGCCCGAATCGGCTGGCCACCGTCACGATCGACGGACCAAGCGTCAGGGCCGAGATCACCGCGACAACCATGCCGATACCGAGCGGGACGCCCAAGGTACTGAAGTAGGGCAACCTCGTGAAGGAAAGACAGAATGTCGCGCCGGCGATCGTCATGCCCGAAGCCAGCACCACATGTGTGGTGCCGCGGAACATCGTGTAGTAGGCCGATTCTCGATCCTGGCCATCGGAACGTGCTTCTTGATAGCGGCCGAACAGAAAAATTGCGTAGTCAGTCGTGGCGGCGAGCGCGAGCGGTACAAGGATTTGCGTGACGTACATCGTCAAGCCGATCACGTTGTGCCAGGCGAGGAATGCGACGACGCCTTGTGTCACCGACAGACCCATGCCGAGGATCACCAGAACAAGCCCTACGGTGAGGATCGAACGGTAGAAGAACAGCAACATGCAGATGATCACGCAGACGGTGGCGAGCTTGACCACCTTGATGCTCTTGGCGCCCTCGGGCACCTGGTCAGCCTGCATAGGGGAGCCTCCGGTCACGAAGACTTTGACGCCCGGCGGCGGGGTCGTTCCCTTGACGATCTTCTGGACCTCCGAGACGGACTCGTTCCCCAGGGACTCACCCATATTCCCGCCGAGGGCGACCTGCACGTAGACGGCCTTGCCATCTGAGCTCAGCGCACTGGCCTCCGTCAGGGGGTCACCCCAGAAGTCGTAAACATGCTTCACGTGGATGGTGTCGGCCTGCAGTTTTGCGACTAGGTCGCTGTAGTAGCGACGCGCGTCGGGAGTGAGGGGGCTGTCGCCCTCTAGGACGATCATCGCCGCGTTGTCGGTGCTTGATTCCTGGAAGACCGTGCCCACGCGCATCATCGCGATCACCGACGGCGCATCCTTGGGGGACACCGACACCGCCCGCTCCACGCCGACCACGTCGAGTGACGGTACGAACGCGGTGAGAATTCCGATGAGGAGAAGCCAGCCTAGGGTAATCGGCACCGCCAGCTGGCGGATCCACTTCGCCACGGCCGGCCGTCGCGGCTGGCCGGCGGATATCTCGTCCCGCCGGTTTGGCGCCTCGGTATCAACAGTCACGGTGTTCCCCAGAGGCGCGGTGGCGCGGCAGCCCGATGCCAGTCGCGTCGATACGCCTCAGCGATGCGCGCCTTGGGCCGCTAGGGGAGTCCGTCGCGCACTGGCTGGTCTCGGGCTATCAGACGACTGAGCCGCCCCCGCGGCGCTTGCTGATCGCTTCGAATTGGCAGTCTTGCCACTCGTCCGCTGAGGCGTCGTGATTCGGACAGCTTTACCCCGGCGTTGAACTGGTGCCGTTGGAGTGGTTTGCGTTGTCGTGGATTCCGTCGCGGCCTCCACGGGCGCGCTTCCCATGGTGCGGTTGCTGAGTGCGGCAGCGGTTGTGGGACTGGGCTTTATCAGGAGGCTCGCCACACCAAGCGGCCCAGTGAGGAACCCGATCGCGGTCAGGATAAGAAATTGCAGCGTGCTGAAGGAGCTTCCGCTGTCGGTCTGGGACGCCGCTACCAGCATCGAGACCGGAAGTGTGATGGGGGCGAAGAGAAACCAAATCGGGAGGGTAGCTATGTCTGCCAACACCAGGGCAGTCCCAATGGGCGTCGACCAAAAGCTGCCGTCTGTCGTCGCCGCAGCGGAAGGTTTTGCTTGATATCCCGTTGAATCTGAGCCGAGGGCTGACGCGCTCCCCGAAGCGGCATCAAGTGCGGCACTGTTCGTCACCGTACTCGCTGTTGCGGCTTGCAGTTGCACCAGGTGGGTTTGGATCTGCTTCCCGATCTGGACCGGTACCGGTGTTACGAGATTCAACGCCAGGGCGGTCGACACTGTTGCAGCAGCGGCGAGCTGGCTATAACGCGAGCACGAAAGTGAGTAGTGCATTTGGTCCCCCCAAATTAGATGTCCCCCGACAAGCCAACAGGGTAGCGGACGCCGCAGACAATTCCAGCGATCTGTACGGATTAGTTCGAAGGTGTTACGCGCACAGACGATTACGCCGAAATCAGTGCTTCCTTCGATAGGCGTTGGCCTAGTCGAATATACGTACTGTGTCCTGTCGGTGGTGCGACTACATTTGGACTTATGGGGGACTTAGCATTAAAGACGGTTGGTGCCAGGCCGGTAGCACTGCTCGCGGGCGCGGTGGCGTTCACTGCTTTGGCTTTTGGAGGCGTCACTCTTACTCTCTCGCCCGTGGCCGGAGCGGCCCCGGCGGAGTGCACGTCGAGCCAGCCGTACCCGAATTCTCCTAACGATATTTGCACTGGGTACGGACAGACGTGCGCCAAGTGGATGTGCAAGTACCCGCCGGGCACTGAGGGCAAGTGGGACATCAACGGGCATTACACACCGTGCATGGGCAGCTGTAATAACCCTTATGACTAATCGCTATGCGAAGGACTGGCGGGGGCGTCTGAACCGAGGTTTTGCCCACTAGGACCCGAACGAGCTGCGGTTTGAGTTTTCGAAGTGCAATAATCAGTTCGGTTGGGGGGCTTAGCGGCGGCACCGAATTTTCGGTCTAGGCGTTCTGTGGGTTTCCTCGGTGGGAAATCTTTCGCCCCTCAACTTCTTCTGCGGGCAGCGACTGCTGTGTGCTTGTGTTCGGGGGAACAATGCAGATGAGTGCGTCGGCGTATGTGGGCCGTGTTGGTGGTCTAGCGGTGGCATTGGGGATCGGAGTCGCTGTCACCGTCAACGGCACGACCACGGCTTGGGGAGCGCCTGCTGAATCCTCGTCCTCGGATTCAACTGGCGGTGCGGCCTCCAGCACGATGCAGGCCGCGCGCCCATCGGGTCGAAGTCGTGGTGGTCGGTCAGTCACTAACTCTTCCGAATCGCTCAGCGGGTCGCAGGCTCGCGGCCCAGTAGCGGTACGTACACCCATGACGGCGGCCGGCTCGACTCGTGGCGATGATTCGAACCTGGCGATGAAGCAGCCCACGACCCCGCCCCACCCTCCTCGCGTCGCTGTCGCGCTTGATGTGTCTGCCCAACCGGCGGCATCCGCTCCGACGGGCGTGTCCCTTGACTCCGTCGTCGTGCAGTCAGTCATCCCACCGGCCAGTGCTACGCCGGTGGCCACAGCAGTGGTGCCGCCCACGCCATCGAGGGTTGCTGCGTCTGCTGGTGGACTGGACTCGGCGCCTAATCCGTTGCTGGGCAATAACCCATTGGCGCCGGCGAGCTCGGCGGTGTCGTGGGTGATGCTCGCGGCGGCACGCCGCGATAGAAGCGACTCACTTGTTATCAGGAGTACGTCTGGCGCGGTAGTAGCGACCAGTAATCATCCTGACGCGGCGGCAGTCGATTTACCGGGAACGATTGCGCGACCGGTCGCGGCACTTGGGGCATCCACCGGTTCGCTCGAGAGCCTCACACCGGTGGCCGCAGCCATAGCCGACAACCCCATCGCGGCATTTGTCGGACAGATTCAGGGGTTTGTCACACAGATCGTGCAGGCGGTTACCCAGGTCATACAGACGATCACCCAAGCGGTGACAGCTCTGATCAACGCCTTCATTCCCGCACCCATTCCTACCCCCGTTCCGGTCAACGCTGCACCGATTGTGGGCAGCCCAAAGGTCGGAAACCCTGATCCCGCTTCGGGTGTGGTGACCGGACAAATCAACGCAACCGATCCCGATGGCGACACTCTGACTTACAGTGGCCCGACCTCAACAGCCAAGGGTGCCATAGTGGTCGACGCCTCTACCGGTGGATTCACCTATACGCCCACTGCGACTGCACGGAACAACGCCGCCAACGTCAGCGCGACCACTGCCGACAAGACCGACACCTTTAACGTAACCGTCATTGACGGCAAGGGCGGAAGCGCCACCGTACTAGTCGGCGTGGTCGTCAGCCCTGCTTCTCAAAACGACCCGGGCCCCGAACCGGCGAACCGGGCACCCGTCGCAGGAACGCCGATCGTCGGCACCCCGAACGCATCAATCGGGGTCGTCACCGGATTGGTCACCGCGACCGATCCTGACGGCGACACCCTGATCTACAGCTCACCGGTCAGCACTGCCAAAGGCGCGGTGGCGGTAAACGCTAATACGGGCGCGTTCACCTACACCCCAACCGCAACGGCGCGACATGCAGCGGCCCAGAACGGGGCATTAGCGGCTAGCACCACGGATTCCTTCGCTGTCACGGCCAGCGACGGCAAGGGTGCCATGGCTACCATCCCCGTGACCGTCATTATCAGCCCTGCAAATGCGAATCCGATAGCAGGAACCGCGTCGGTCACCACACCAGACGCCGCCACCGGTGTGGTGACCGGAACGGTATCGGCGAGCGACGCTGACGGCGACACTTTAACTTTCAGTGCGCCCACGTCGACCACCAAGGGCAGTGTGACGATCAACGCCAGCACGGGAGCTTTCACCTACGCGCCTACGGCCACCGCGCGAAGCACCGCCAGCGCATCCGGAGCCACGGCCGCCGACAAAGCTGACACCTTCACCGTCACTGTCACCGACGGATATGGCGGCAGCGTCGCGGTGCCGGTCAACGTTGTGGTTAGTCCTAAGGAATCCCTCGGTGTCACGGTTGCGTTCTCTGGCTACGCAACGGGAGTGGTCGAGGGCAACAGTGGAATTACAACCACCTTCCAGAAAGTCAGGCTGTCAGGGCCGGCGTCGGGCACGGTCACCGTCACCTATCAAGTCACCGGCTACACCTCGACTCCCGGAGTGGATTTCGTAGCCGAGACGGGTACGTTGACGTTCGCGCCTGGTCAGCTTGAAGCCAGTTTGCCGATCAAGATTTACGGTGACACGGAGTACGAGTCTGACGAAAACGTGTGGGCGAATCTCATTGACGTGACTGGTGCGGTTTTCGACAAGAACGGTTCCACATCGAGGGCTGTCTCAATTATCAATGACGACCCGGCCCCCGCTGTCACGGTTGCGTTCTCTGGCTACGCAACGGGAGTGGTCGAGGGCAACAGTGGAATTACAACCACCTTCCAGAAAGTCAGGCTGTCAGGGCCGGCGTCGGGCACGGTCACCGTCACCTATCAAGTCACCGGCTACACCTCGACTCCCGGAGTGGATTTCGTAGCCGAGACGGGTACGTTGACGTTCGCGCCTGGTCAGCTTGAAGCCAGTTTGCCGATCAAGATTTACGGTGACACGGAGTACGAGTCTGACGAAAACGTGTGGGCGAATCTCATTGACGTGACTGGTGCGGTTTTCGACAAGAACGGTTCCACATCGAGGGCTGTCTCAATTATCAATGACGACCCGGCCCCCGCTGGTGCCAGGGGTGGCGTCCCGGCGGCGGCGTTGGATGTTAGTTCGGCGGTGGTCACGAAGAACCAACCGACTGTTATCTCCGAGACCGTGCTCAGCACCCCGACCGTGTCGACGGGTGCGTTGATCGCTTATGCCGCGCGGGCCGACGCTCCATCGATTGGTGAAATCCTCCAAGACACGCTGTTCCATAAGTCCGCCGCAGTTAATCTCCGGCAGTCCACCTCGGCGGGGCTGATCACGGGCGGCCTGAACGGCAGCACGGCTGACGGCTCGAACATCACTTATACGGTAGTGCAGGCACCCACTAGAGGC
>MTBK01233901.1_pt1 | contig 22284 bp, 18 predicted proteins | sample 1535981 | NCBI WGS metagenome assembly MTBK01 (sample SAMN06109225, study PRJNA356200) | anaerobic digester metagenome | isolation source: biogas reactors fed with pig manure or primary and secondary sludge | place: Spain | collected 2016-06-30
TTGCGGCCTCGCGCGGGTGGTATTCCATCATCGGCACATGCTTGTAGGCCGCCGCGTGGAAAATAATCTCCGGCCGGTGCTTCCCGAAAACCTCCCGCACACGCGCCTCGTCGCACACGTCGCCCGTCACGTATTCGATCTGACCGGACAGGTGTGGAAACAGGCGCTCCAACCGCAGCCACAGGTTGTGCAGCTCCGTCTCGTCGATCTCAAAAAGCACCACCCGCCGCGGCCCGAACGTGCACACCTGTGTTACGATCTCTATTCCGATCGAACCGCCCGCACCCGTGATCAACACCGTCTTTCCTTCAATAAAACTCCGGATGCCGCGGAAATCGACCTTGATCACCTGCCGCCCGATCAGGTCCTCGATGCTGATGTCCTCCAGCCTCTTCAGATTGATGTTCGGCCGGTCGAAATCGTAAATCCGGGGGACTACCTTGACGACTACATTGAGCTTCCGCGCCGCGTCATACAGCTTGCGCATGGTGTTGTGATCCAGCGACGGGATGGCGATGATCACCGCCTCCACCCTGCGCGCCCCGATCAGGTCCCCCAGCTTCCCCAGCCCGCCCAGCACCTTCACGCCGTGAATGTACGCCCCGACCTTCATCCGGTCGTCGTCCAGAAGCCCGACAGGGTAGAAATCCGCAAAGCCGTTGCGCGCCATATCCTGGATGAGCATCTCTCCCGTATTGCCCGCGCCGATGATCAGCGTGTTTTTTCCCTTCCGCCCGGCGCCCCTCTTCCGGAGAACCTCCATGTAAAGCTTCTTGGAAATCCGCAGGCCGGAAATGAACGCCAGAGTGCAGAAACCATCCACCAGGAAAATCCGTTTGGCCAGCCCCGTGATCGGCAGATGGAAAAAACTGTTGGGCAGACTCAGAATCAGCAGCACCATCTCCGCCATGACGACCGCCAGAACGATGTTCATCAGCTCCGCCACACCTACATACCGCCATGTGATCCTATACACGCGGAAAGCCGCGAAGAAGCCGATCTTCAACACCACGAAGAACAGCAGAACCTCCCGCAGAAGCTCCGCATACGGCACCCGCAGATTGAAGTCGAAATGAACGAGGAAAGAGAGGAAAAGCGAAGCGGAGACAATGAGAATGTCGAAAAGGATAAAGAACAGAAAGCGGCTGAGAGACGACGTGTGCGTCAGATCATAAAAGAGCCGCGCCCAAAAAGAACGCCCGGATTTTTCCGAAGTATCGTAGTAATTACCATTCAACATTCATTATCCTCACGCAGGGCATCATTAACCAGTTTGCTGCGCTTTCCGGCGGGCACCATGCCCGCCAGGAGATTGCGGGAATGAACCAGCGATAGAGATAAAATTGTTTTGATTTTATTGATATTTTAAAAATCTCCCCCAACCCCCTCTTTAAAAAAGAGGGGGGCCGGCAAGATTGACATTGATGATGCTTGTTTTTTGATGTCCTCGTAAAAAGTCAATTTCGCGCTCTTTTCGTCTTACCGGCGAATACCCAGAGGGCACACGAGCCGGTATCCAGTAATTACAGTTGGTTATGGACCCCGGCCTTCGCCGGGGTGACGGTTTGAGTTACTTTTTACGAGTTCATCATTTTTTGATGTCCTCATAAAAAGTCAATTTCGCACTCTTTTCGTCTTACCGGAGAATACCCAGAGGGCACACGAGCCGGTATCCAGTAATAAAAGAGCTGGTTCCCCGCCCCCGACTTCTTGAGGGCAGACTCCGCGGGGAAGACGTCGGGATATCGGCACTCGTGACCTCGCGCCACCTTTAGGTGGTTAGGTTATGCGCCGGTATAACCCGAAGGTCACGCGTGACAAAATTAGTGGTTTTATGCGGTGTTGCACCTCTCATTTGATACAGCTCCGCCCTCTGGGTTACAGGAAACAGGTACGATGTTACGGATCAGATGCAGGGAACGGTCGTGTGACCTTCAGGCTATTAAAACCGTTCCCTACCCTACTGATTATGGGTTATGGGTGGTAGGCGACGGGTGTAAAATCGTCGGCCATGCACCCTATTCGGTTGCGTTTTTTTGTAAAAGTTCGACCTCTTGTTGTAAGTGCCGGATTTCCGCTTCCAGTCTCTCGTATTCTGCCGCCTTCCGCTTCAGGAAGTGGTAGGTGACCCTGGCCTTTTCTTCAATGCCGCTGGGCGTTAAAAAATACAGATAGGAAATCTTGTTCCGGGAATTTTTGAAGTTGTTTGCTTTGATGAAACCTTTTGCTATCAGGGACTTCATGAGGAAATTGATCTTGCCGAGGCTAAGGCCCAGTTTGGACGACAATTCCCGCTGTGTGATCCGCGGATTGTCGGAGATGGTCCGCAAAAGTATCAGGGATTCTTCGGTGCCTGTTTTTGACCTTTGCATCATGGCATTCTCCAGCGTTCATGGAGTGAACTGGTTTGATATTTAATGGAAAGTGGGGAAGAATGCAAGGGGGTTTTTGCATCCCTCAATCCGGTCGTTTAACCAACCTGAAATACGTTTCGAGGAGCGCGAGCGACGAGAAATCCTAAGATCTCTCATTACATTCGGGACATGGATTTCTCCTTTTGAAAGATTTCTCCCTTCGGTCGAAATGACAAAAATGGCGGTTGTTCAAAACTCTCGACTTGCCAGATCCTTTCCAATTGCCATCGCATCGGCCTCCTCTTTTCCAAAGAACCACCGCACTAGTCCCCCTCTTTTCTAAAGAGGGGTTAGGGGAGATTTTGCTGAAATCAATTCTTCAACTTCTCAAAAAATCCCCCTAAATCCCCCTTTACAAAAGGGGGACTTGTCTTGGCCTGCGTCCAAATCCCCCTAAATCCCCCCTTTAAAAAAGGGGGACCTGCCAATTCTCCCTCCTTTTCTAAAGGAGGGCCGGGGAGAATTTTGCTGAAATTAATCCTTGACGTTCTCGTAAAAAGTCAATTTCGCACTCTTTTCGTCATACCGGCGAATACCCAGAGGGCACACGAGCCGGTATCCAGGAATTACAATGAGTCATGGACCCCGGTACTCGTGCCCTCACGCCACCTCACGTGACCTTTAGGTTACACGTGACCTTTAGGTTATTGGGTACCCAGGGTATTCGCCGGGGTGACGGTTTGAGTTACTTTTTACGAGTTCATCAAGAATAAAGATTTGGCTCCAGCTCTTTCCCCGCAATGGGAGATAATGAATTTTCTCTGCCTTTGAAGATGTCGTCGGCAATTTTTTTTAAATCGGCAATGAAGTTGTTTTCGTCAACGGGTATGTTCCATTTCACCGATGCAATCTCATCTCCCGGGAAAGAGCTTAATATTTCAAACAGCGCCAGCGGATCAATTCCGGCTTCCTTGGCTTTTGCTTCCGCAATGATTTCCCTCCATGAAAATGTTTTGGATTTAGCAATAATCCATATATCGGCAAAATCCTTCGCTTCGTAACGAAATACGGCGGCAAGTTTGTTGGATAAGATGTTTCGCCAGCTGTCAATCAACCCCATTTTTTCGCTGTGTTCAAACTCGCCGTAATGAGCGGCGATGTCGTTGATTAAATCCAGTTTCAGATAGACGGAATTGTCCGGGCGCGTCAGGAATAATTGCGCACAGTGACTTTCTTTTCTTAAACGCCGATAATCTATGGCAAAGTTGAATTGTTTCCGGTTTTCCTCCAATGCGTTCAGGATTTGCGCAACGTGCCGGCTGTAATTGGGATCGCTGTTTACAAATAAATCCAAATCGTCAGAAAACCGATGGCTGAAATAATGCCTACTGAGCGCGGTACCACCGGTTAGATAAAAGGGTGTGTTTAATTTCCTCACGATATTCAGGATTCCATCCTGAAAAGGATACAGGTTCTCCTGATAAAATTTTTCGGACATTTTCATAACGCCCCCTCAGTGTCTTAAAGCGGATCTTGTCGATGATTTGCTGCGACAGGTGTTGCTTTAAATATTCCATGCCCAGAAGATCGATAAGCTCATACCAGGACAGTCTTTCAAGCATTCTGACGAATAAACGGTCAAAGGTGAAAGGTCCGGCTTTTGATCTTTGACCGGTTATCACTTCATATAATTCGCCGGGACTGACGTCATAATCCCAGATAATGCTTTTTAATGCTGATTGGATGGCTGTTTTGTTCACGTTGATACGAAGTCCATACTATATTTATCATCTTTTAGCGCACGTAAATGATAGCATTCCTTCGATCATAAGTCCATCTGCTGAATAAACACCGGGAGAGTCCCCTCAGCACATCGATTCCAGCATGTGCTCGTATGCCGTGGCAAAGCCGGGCAGGTTGCGAACCTGCATCAAACTGATGCCCAGGGCCTTTGCAATGGGGGCTGCCAGCGCCGCAGAATTTTCATGGTTGACCAGGCTGCAAGGGCGCGCGTCTGGACGGCCGAAAGGAACCATGGAAAGTATCCGGGCAGATAGTGACGGAAAAGCGGCCCATGCGTGAATGACACAGAAGCTGTCTCTATTTTTTCAGGGCAGCGATGATGCTTTCCTGATCTGCCTGTGCCAGATACGGGTGCATGGGCAGGCTGAAGATGCGGCTTGCAGCGTCTTCGCTGACGGGAAATGCGCCGGGTGTGTAACCGAGGGGCGCGAAGGCCGTCTGCAGGTGCAGGGGCTTGGGATAGTAGATGGCCGTGGGGATACCGGCAACTTTGAGTTTTTTCAGGAATGCGGCGCGGTGCGCGTCGTCGCGCGCGAGGATGGAATACTGCGCCCAGACGCTTTTATACCCTGCGGGAATGTAAGGGACCGAAATAGTGTATGGTGAATCGTGGATGGTGGATAAAAGATCGGAGTAACGCTGGGCGACGGTTTGACGCAGTTCGACTTCTTCGGGGAATATTTCGAATTTGACCAGAAGGATTGCGGCCTGCAGAGTGTCGAGGCGGCCGTTGATGCCGATCCGGGCGTTGTCGTATTTATCCGTGCTTTTTCCGTGAACGCGGATGGAGTCAAGGACGGCGGCAAGGGCGGCGTCATTGGTGAAGCACATGCCACCGTCGCCGTAGCAACCGAGAGGTTTTGCGGGGAAGAAGGACGTGCAGGCAACGTGCCCGAAGGAACAGGCCATTTTATCCTGATGCTTGGCGCCGAAGGATTGGGCCGCGTCTTCGATGACGAACAGGTCATTTTCCTTCGCGATTTTATCGATAGCGTTGTAGTCGGCGGTGAGACCGAACAAATCTACCGGAATGATGCATCGGGGGCGAAGCCTTACTCCCTCACCCTTGCCCTCTCCCACGAGGGGAGAGGTAATGGCCTTGGGTAAGGGGTGCAGGGATGGATCGTTGGCTTTCAGGGCTTTGATGGCTAATGCAAGCTTGGCTGGATCGATGTTGAAGGTTTTCGGATCAATATCCACAAAGACCGGCGTGGCGCCCAGCAGGCTGATGACTTCTGCCGTGGCGAAGAAGGTGAAGGGCGTCGTGAAGACGGCGTCGCCGGGGCCGACGTCGATGGCCATCAAGGCCATGAGGAGTGCGTCGGTTCCGGACGCGCAGGCGACGGCATGCTTCACGCCGACGTAGGCGGCCAGTTTTGCTTCGAGTTCCTTGATTTCCGGACCCATGATGTAGCTTCCGTGGGCCAGAACTTTCTGAATGCCGGCATCCAATTGCTGCTTAATGCGTTTCTGCTGGGTTTTGAGATCGATGAAATCCATTATAACTCCTGTTTAAGTTCTGTTTTAAGTTCAAAATTGATGAACTCGTAAAAAGTAACCCAACCCGTCACCCCGGTGTAGGCCGGGGTCCATAACCAACTGTAGTTACTGGATACCGGCCTTCGCCGGTATGACGAAAAGAGACCGATATAACGAAAAGAGTGCGAAATTGACTTTTTACGAGAACGTCAGCTTTAAGTGTTTTGCGGATCGGTCGGGGACCGATCCCTACGTTAAGGACATCCGAACGAAACCTTTGCATAATGATCAAATTGTCATTTCGACCGAAGGGAGAAATCCATGTCCCGAATGTAATGAGGAATCTTAGGATTTCTCGTCGCTCGCGCTCCTCGAAACGACATTTTTCAAAGGTATCATTGGGTGTCCAGGGTATTCGCCGGTATGACCAAAAAGCGCCGAGACTGACTTTTTACGAGGACGTCAAGAATTAATTTCAGCAAAATCCTCCCCGGCCCTCCTTTAGAAAAGGAGGGAGAATTGGCAAGTCCCCCTTTTGTAAAGGGGGATTCAGGGGGATTTTTTGAGATACTGAAGAATTGATGAACTCGTAAAAAGTAACCCAACCCGTCACCCCGGTGTAGGCCGGGGTCCATAACCAACTGTAGTTACTGGATACCGGCCTTCGCCGGTATGACGAAAAGAGACCGATATAACGAAAAGAGTGCGAAATTGACTTTTTACGAGAACGTCAGCTTTAAGTGTTTTGCGGATCGGTCGGGGACCGATCCCTACAACTCAAAGACCTCCGCCTCCTTGAACGCGGCGCCCTTGGCGTCTTTGGCGGAAAGGATTGGCTCTTCCCGCAGCGGCCAGGCGACGGCCAGGTCAGGGTCGTTCCAAGCGATGGTGCGTTCGAATTCCGGTGCCCAGTAGTCGGTGGTCTTGTAGAGAAATTCGGCGACGTCGGAAAGGACCAGGAAGCCATGCGCGAAGCCGACGGGAATCCAGAGCTGGCGGCAGTTTTCCTCGGACAGCTCGGTTCCCACCCAGCGGCCGAAGGTCGGGGATTTCCGGCGAAGATCGACGGCAACATCGAAGACGGCGCCGCGAATGGCACGCACAAGTTTCCCCTGCGGCTGCCGGATCTGATAGTGCAGTCCGCGCAGAACATTTTTGGCGGACCGGGAATGGTTGTCCTGGACAAAGACCGCGTCAATGCCGGTTTTTTCACGCCAGACTTTCTGGTTGAAGCTTTCGTAAAAAAATCCGCGCGCGTCGCCGAAAACTTTCGGCTCGATGATCAGGACGTCGGGAATAGCGGTTTTAATAATATTCATAAATTAGTGGATGGTGGATGGTGGATGGTTGATGGTGGATAGTGGATGAGAAGAAGTTAAACCGGGCTCACTATGATAACCAAGCGCTGGGTTTGGCGGGCCTAAAGGCCCGCCCTACTTTTCACTCATCGCTTTCCACTCGCTGCTTATGGGTTGTAGAAGGTGGTTTTCTCTTTCAGAATTCGTTCCAGGTAGTCGCGGTAGGAGGACTTGGGCGTGTCCTCGACAACCTGCTTCATTTTCTTTTCGTCGATAAAGCCCATGCGAAACGCGATTTCCTCCAGACAGGCGATCTTCAGCCCTTGCCGGGCTTCGAGTGTGCCGATGAAATGGCTGGCCTCCAGAAGGCTGGTGTGCGTGCCCGTGTCCAGCCAGGCGATGCCGCGCCCCAGCGGGACGACGTGCAGTTTGCCGCGCCGCAGATATTCCATGTTGACGTCCGTGATTTCCAGCTCGCCCCGCGCCGAAGGCTTCATGGTTTTGGCGATCTGCGTAATGTTTTTGTCATACAGGTACAGTCCGGGCACGGCGTAGTTGGTTTTAGGTCTGGCGGGTTTTTCTTCAATGCTGATGGCATTGCCCTGTGCGTCGAATTCGACGACGCCGTAGCGCTGCGGATCATTGACGTAGTAGCCGAAGACGATGGCGCCGTCCTGAAATCCGGCGACGATTTTGTTCAGATCCATTTTGCCGTAAAAGATGTTGTCACCCAGAATGAGGCACGCGGCTTCGCCGGCGATGAATTCCTCACCGACCAGAAACGCCTGCGCGATGCCTTTGGGTTCGGGCTGGACTTTGTAAGAAAGCCGGATTCCCCAGCGGCTGCCGTCGCCCAGCAGGGCCTCGAAGCGCGGCGTGTCCTGCGGCGTGGAGATGATCAGGATGTCGCGCATGCCCGCGATCATGAGGGTGCCCAGCGGGTAATAAATCATCGGCTTGTCGTAAACGGGCTGAAGCTGTTTGCCGGCCACCAGCGTGAGGGGATACAGCCTGCTCCCCGCCCCGCCGGCCAGGATAATGCCTTTTTTTATTCCGCTCATAATTTCCTCCGGAAATTAGTGGATGGTGAATGGTGAATAGTGGATGGTAAAGCCTTACAATCTATCCATCATCCACCATCCACTATCTTCTCCCGTACATTTTCTTGTAATACTCCCGATAGCTGCCGTCGGTGACGGAGGCGATCCAGGCTTTGTGGTCCAGATACCATTCGACGGTGCGCCGCATGCCGTCGGCGAAATTCACTGACGGCGACCAGCCCAGCTCGGTGCGGATTTTGGCGGCGTCGATAGCGTAGCGCCGATCATGCCCGGCCCGGTCTTTGACGTAGGTGATAAGAGTGCGTCTGTTTTTGCCGTCCGGCAGAAGACCGACTTTTTCATCCAGGATATCGCAGATGAGGTTGACGATTTCGATGTTCTGCTTTTCGCTGTTGCCGCCGATGTTGTAGGTTTCGCCGATCCTGCCCTTTTGTAAAACGGTGAGGATGGCTTCGCAGTGGTCGATGACGTAGAGCCAGTCGCGGACGTTTTTGCCGTCGCCGTAAACGGGCAGCGCTTTTCCCTGCAGGGCGTTGTTGATGACCAGCGGGATGAGCTTTTCCGGGAACTGGTAGGGGCCGTAGTTGTTGGAGCAGTTGGTGATCAGCGTGGGCAGGCCGTAGGTGTGGAGGTAGGCGCTGACCAGATGATCGGAGGACGCTTTGCTGGCGGAATAGGGCGAGCGCGGATCGTAGGGGGTTGTCTCCTGAAACGCGCCGGTTTCGCCGAGCGAGCCGTAAACTTCGTCGGTGCTGACGTGCAGAAAACGGCAGATGTTTTTTGACGGGCCGGTTTTGGCGTTGTTGAGCCAGGCTTCCCGCGCGGCCTCCAGCAGGGTGAAGGTCCCGACGATATTGGTCCGGACGAATTCCGCGGGTCCCGTGATGCTGCGGTCCACATGGGATTCGGCGGCAAAATGGACGACGGTGTCGATCTTTTCTTCAGCGAAGATTTCTCCGACAAGCGCGGCGTCGGCAATGTCGCCTTTGACAAAGCGGTAGTTGGGATTTTTCTCGACGCCGGTCAGGTTGCCGGGATTGCCGGCGTAGGTGAGCTTATCGAGATTGACGATTTTGTAATCGGGAAAGTTTTCCAGCGAGTGGCGGACAAAGTTGGATCCGATAAAACCGCATCCGCCGGTGATCAATACATGTTTCAAATTAAACCTCCTTTGTTGGCTCATGGCTGGTGGCTGGTGAATAGTGGATGGTAAAGCCTTACAATCTATCCACCATTCACTATCCACTAAACACCGCTTTTAATACTGTACCACAGCCGGCCGACGAACTCCTTCAAAACAAGCGTGTTGTCGAAAAGCCTTCCCGACTGCGGAATGTAGCGGAGCGCGACAGTGCCGGACGGGGATGAATAAAGATAGTTTGACGGCAGGGTCGTCACGTTTTTGAAATACTTTCGAAATTCGATTTCGCTGCGTTTCATGTGGTATGCTCCGGTCACCAGCCCGATCCGGATATTTTTATCGGCAAACATTTTGTCGAACTCCACGGCGTGCTGGTAGGTGTTTTCCGATTTTTCATCAAGGCGGATTTTCTCCTTCGCGACACCCAGGTCTTCGGCCATCCGGGCCATCAGCGCCGCTTCGGAAATATTCCGGTCACCTTTCCCGGAGCAGACAAGGTATCGGGCATTGGATGACTTGAAGACCCTGATGGCGGCAAGCAGCCGGGCGGAAGTTTCCGGCGCCGGAAATGTTTCGGAAAGCGCCTGAATTTCATAAATGCCTCCACTCAAAACGACGACAACATCCAGCGGCTTCTTTGACGAGACCGGATTTTGGATATAGTCTTTCTCCAGCTTCCGGCTTAAGTAATTGGGCACGGGCCCGATGCTGAAGCCGTAAAGCAAAACAATGGCCAGCAATAAAAGCAGGGCGCCGTTTTTTTTCCTGGAGGATCGAAGAACGGCGAAAAAGGAAATGACAAGAAGAATAAAAATGATGCAAATGGGATCAACTAAAGCTCGTAACACATCGTAAATCTCATTCATGGGTTATCTCCAAGTAGTGGATGGTGGATACAGCTCCGCTCTGTCGGTTACATGCCCCTCGACGACGGGAATCGTTACATATAAAATATCCTTCGCATTGTCAATGACTTACGGTGCCCAGCCACGGTCCTGCCGACCGCAAAAGCAGCCGCGGCGTTTTGAGGTAATTTAACGGTGCTCTGTTTGCCGCATTGCAGGGAACAGTCGCGATAACCTAAAGGTCACAAGCCGTTCCCTGCATATCATTTTTCTCTCGTTGCTTTTCTGTCATGGTTCGACACGCTCACCATTGCAACCAATTTTGTTATCCCGAGCTTGTCGGGGGACACCATTAACCTTACGGCGCGTTCGGGGACCGCGCCCTACAACCATTGTCCATTAACCTTGCGGCGTGTTCGGGGACCGCGCCCTACTCATTGCTTCCTTTCGAAGTGCCAGCGGAGGATCCGGGTGTAAACGGCCAGTTTTCGCCTTATGCCCGCAGCTAATCCCAGCGTAAGCACGACACCTGCGGCATTGAGCAGGACATCCGCAAGTAGCCTCAAAAGAATAACGACCACGGCGGTGTGATAATACGCTGTGCCGTGCCACTTGCGCAGAAACTGATAGCGCGACCGGTAAAACTCGATCCGTGATTGCGTGTTGTGGCCGATGCTCTGTCCCTGAAAATGGTATATGTACGCATCGGGCACCTGGTAAACACTCCACCCCGCCTGCTTCATCGCGAAGGCGAGATCCGTCTCTTCAAAAAAGAAGAAATAGCGCTCGTCGAAATAAGACACTTCCGTGAGCGCCTGACCGCGCACCATTATGCAGGCGCCGATGGCGGATTCGATTTCCAGCGGCTCCCTGTGTTCGTAACGCTTGCTGGGATAACGGCCGGGAAAAAGATATTCAAGCAATGACGTGTTCAGGCAAAGCGAAAGCAGCGTGGGGAAAGCGGCGACGGAATTCTGTTTGCTGCCGTCGGCATTGAGCAACTGGCCACAGACAATCGCCGCGCGGGGATGCGCCTCGGCAAAGCGCCACAGCTTCTCAACCGCGCCTTCGGTCAGAACGGCATCCGTGTTGATCAGCAGGGCGTATTTACCCTTCATGACGGCAAAGCCCTGGTTGTTGGCGGCGCCGAAGCCGCTGTTTTTGGAATTGGCGATGACCCGAACCGAAGGATATTCCCGCGCCAGCATGTCCGCCGAACCGTCCGAAGAGGCGTTGTCCACGACAATGATTTCATGGGAAAGTGAACCGACGGTTTTGGCGATGGAATCCAGACAGCCGCGCAGAAGGTCTTTGGTGTTCCAGTTGACGATGACAAAAGAAATTTCCATTGCTGAATTTCACGCATCCGGACTGGGGGGCGGCTGCCGGCGCGCATCGCCGCATCCTGCCCTGTTTAGTTCGCCCAGTTTGGCGTACTTGAAATATTTGTTGACCGAATCGGTGACGGCCAGCGTGAGGCCCTGAGGTCCGTCCAGAAATCCGAGGCGCAAAATATATCCCTGCAGAAAGGTGAAAAAAGCCCGAAAAAAAGCGGCGGCGGCGGACGAGCGCTTCCCGGCGGCAAAGGCCTCTCCGGCGCCCAGCGTCGAGTACTTGTCGATTTTCTGTAAAATTCTGCTGAGGCTGCTTTCGGTGTAATGCTCGATGGGCGCGGAAAGCTCAACAATCGGGCCATCCACTTCGACGGCTTCATGGACGGCGGCTTGGGTCATCCTTCCTACCTGTCTGCGGAAAAGGCGGACGATACGGTCGGGCCACCAACCGGCATGCCGGATCCAGCGGCCGGCAAAATAGTTTTTGCGGGGAAAGCTGAAGCCGTCGGCCCGCGTCCCCGGATCCGTCACAATCTTCCGGATCACGTCGGCCGTTTCGGGCGGAATCCGTTCGTCCGCGTCCAGCACAAGCACCCAGGGACGGCTGCACCGGTCGATGGCGATCTGCTTTTGCGGGCCGAAACCATGCCATGATTCGGTGTAAAAGTCACATCCGAATTCCGCGGCAATCGCGGGCGTCGCATCGCTGCTCGCGGAATCGACCACGACGACCTGGGCGGCAAAGGCGACGCTTTGCAGGCAGCCACGAAGGTTTTCTTCTTCATTTTTCGTGATGATCGCCACGGACAGGGGAATTTTTTCCATCCAATACCTGAATATTTCGAAGTTTTTTGTTTACCGGTCTCTATAAAGCATAATTCCGGCTCCGACGCAAACCCTATATTAGCCCATGATTTTTTTCTTTATCTGTGTTAGTGCTGGCGTCAGAAAAAAACAGCCGAAAGAAATGGTTTTATGAGCAAAATCGCCGTGGTGATTCCTAAATATTGAATTGGGTCAGCAAGATATGAAAATGAACAAAAAACTAAAAACAGCACTCAAAAACCTGCGACAATCCGTTTCTCCCGAAGACGCGAACGCGCAGGAAAAATTTTTTTCGCTGCTCAATGCCGCCATTCCTTTTTTGATGGGATGCTATGTCTTTTTAAACCCCCTGTCTATGACCGCAGTCAAGGAATTATGCTATTACCTGTCCGTCCTGGCGCTGATGGTCCTCCTCGTCTTCCGAAAAACGGATTTTACACTGCGCTCGCCTCTGACGGCTGCACTGGGCTTGTTTTCTCTGTGGGCGGTGCTGGGACTTTTTACCACGCTGGATGTTTCCAATACGCTCCATGACCTGCGCGGCTATCTGCTGGAGTATCTGCTGGTCCTGTATCTGCTGATCAATTTTTACCGCTCCTGCGCCCGGCTGGAATTGTTGTCCACGGTCGTCATTGTCTCCGCGACCGTCTTTTCCGTCGGCGGCATGATTTTATTTTACGGCATTGAAGGTCATCCTCTTCAAGCACGGTTCGGCCTCACCTTCAAGGAGATGTACACCGGGTTTATGTGTTTCACGACCATCTTCGCGGCCGTCCTCGGTCTGCGGGCCATGTATGAAGCCAATTCGACGCAAGGCCGTCTGCTTTTTTTCCTTTGCTTCCTGATTTTGTCCGCAGCAACCATGCTCAACCAGGCACGCGGCGCCATTATCGCCTTTGGAGCGGCGCTGGTGATCATGTGCGCGCACCGGAAGAAAAATCTTATTTTTATCGCTGTTGTTTTCATGATGCTGTTCATTACGCCGCTCCTCCATGAAAGAATGACTGCTGAAGGCATGGGCATAACGCAGGACATCCGCTCCAAAATGTTTCGCCTCTCGTGGGAAGTCATCAAGGACCGTCCCATCGCCGGCCTGGGGTATGGCGGAGAGATTTACGGCAACGAGAATCTTGTCGATCTGGGAAAATATAACACCAAACTTCCCGAATCCTATCGGCAGAGCAATCCCATTATCTCATCTACGCACAATATGTTTCTTGACGTGACTGTCCGAACGGGAATCGTGGGCCTGGTTCTGTTTTGTATGCTTCTGTTGACGGCGCTGTGGATGCTCTGGGATGTCTTTCGACGAGAGAAAGAGGATTTTTTTCGTTCATGGTCGATATGCCTCACCGCCTGCTTCACAGCCTATTTGATCCAGGCCTTTTTCAACGACGCCCTGTACGGAACACAGGGGGTCCTGCTGTATATTCAGCTCGCAATGATCGGCATCCTGCGGAACCTGGCACAAAAAGAAGTGGCAAACGCTTCAAACACCGGAGTCTGAAATTGCGGGGAGAGTAACACCAGCCGGAAAACCGGTCAGCAAACGCGATCATTAAATTTAAACGTTATATGGTTCGGCAGGATCATCATAACATCTTTCACCATTGGCCTGTTACTTATTACCCATGGCCCATTCCCCACGAATAAACAGAACGTCCTTTTTTTATGATTTTTTTCTTCAACTATGTTAGTGCTGGCGTCAGAAAAAAAACAGCCGAAAGAAATGGTTTCATGAGCAAAATCGCCGTGGTGATTCCCAAATACGGGCTGGCGGGCGGCGCAGAGCAGTTCGCCTCGGAACTGACCGGAAAGCTCCGCGACAGGACGCAGGACGACTTTCATGTGCTGGCCAACCGCATCGCGCCGGATCCCGGCGCCGTCCGGTTTGAGAAGATCCCCGTTGTTTTGTTCCCCAAGTGGATGACGACGGTCAGTTTCGCGTGGTTCGTGCAAAACCAAATCCGGCGCGGCAATTTTGACCTGGTGCACAGCCATGAAAGGATTTTTGCGGCCGATCTTTTCACGCTGCACGGTGTGCCGCATCGCTACTGGGTTGATCAGGTCCGGCGTAAATCCATGAGCCTCTATGACCGGGCGACGGCGTGGGTGGAAAGAAAGCTGGTGCTTGAGGGCGGCTGCCGGAAATTCGTCGCCGTTTCCAGTTTGACCAGGGACATCTTTTTGCGGGAATACCCGATCGATCCCGAAAAAGTGTTCATCATCCACCCCGGCGTGGAGCTGTCCGGTTACCGGCGGAAAAATAAAAATGAAGCACGACACGCCGTGAGAAGCTCCCTGGGCATCGGCGAGAACGATCCGGTCATGGTCTTCGCGTCGATGAACTTCGAGATCAAGGGACTTGACGACATCATAGCGTCTCTGGGAAACCTTCAGAAACAGGCAGGCAGTCTCAAGCTGGTGGTCGCGGGCAAGGGCAACGCCAGAAAATACCAAAAGATGGCCGGGGAAGCGGGCGTGGCCGAAAATATTGTTTTCACCGGCCTGCTCGACCGGGAAAAGCTGACGGACCTGTATCTGGCGGGCGATTTGTATGTGATGCTTTCACAATTTGACACGTTCGGCATGGTTGTCCTCGAGGCAATGGCGGCCGGGCTCCCGGTCGTGGTCAGCAGCCGCGTGGGCGCGAAGGATGTGGTGGTCCAGGGTGAAAACGGTTTCGTGATCGAAAACCCGTCGGACCACGATCATGTGGCCTCCGTCCTGAAGACGATGCTGGATGAAGGCATTCGCCGCCGGATGTCCGCCGCCGCGCTGGCGACGGCGTCCGAAAACTCCTGGGACGCGGCAGCCGAAAAATACCGGGCGCTCTATGAGGAAATTCTGGCCGCCAAAAAGAAAGAGGCTTGAGGGCATGCGGATTATCGACTCACCCACGTTCAAACTTCCCGACTTTGTACGCAAGGTCCTTCTGATTCAACTGGGGGACATCGGCGACGTGGTCTGGACAACGCCCAGCATCCGGGCGGTCAAAGACGCCCTGCCCGACGGTAAGGTATGCGTGTTGGTACGGGAAGGCTTCGGCGACCTTCTGGAGGCGGACCCTGCTATCGAGCAGGTGTTTGAGGTGAAGAGCTATCGTGGAAACCTGTTTCAGCAGGCGTCAGGCCAGCTCTCTTTTTTACGGGATCTTCGCGCCGAGCGCTTCGATCTGGTTGTTGACCTTCGTCTTGGGGATCGAGGCGCCTTCATGGCCTTCGCCACGGGAGCGCCAATGCGGGTAACTTTGTATTATCCCGAGAACCTTCCCTTCTGGAGAAATTATTTATTTACACATGGCATCGAAGTCGGCCCACCGGTTCATCCCTTCGGCGCCGCAGAGCAATCGCTGCGAATCTTAAGAAAACTAGGCATTGATACGGATGACGTCACGCCCAGCTTATGGGTGGCGGGTTCGGTCAAAGGGCGTGTTCGGGAAATCCTGACTCGCGAAAAGGTGAACGGCTCGAAGGGCTGGATCACCGTTAACCCATTCTCCCGTTGGCCTCATAAGGAATGGGACACTCTCAAGTGGATTGAAGTTATCAACTGGCTGGGGAGAGATTATGCAATCCCCGTCATCATCGTCGGGTCACGGGAGGAACAGGCAAAAGCGGAAGACATTAGACGTCAATGCAAGTCCGGAACATTCAACTTTGCAGGCCTGACAACTCTGACCGAGTTGGCCGGCCTGCTCGGTCAAAGCCTGCTTCATATCGGTGTGGACAGCGCCGCGCCACACATCGCGGCGGCTACCGGCACACCGACAATCACCATCTACGGCCCGTCCTCCTGGAAAGAATGGGCGCCCGTTGGGAAAAACCACCGGGTTATTGTATCGAATATGGACTGTGTCCCCTGCCACCTGAAAGGCTGCGAAGGAAGCGGACGCAGCCGGTGCCTGGAGGCATTGACTGTCGATCAGGCAAAGCATGTGATTCGTGAAGCCATGGAAGAACTCCTGCCGAAAATACGCCCGGCTGAATATTGAAACTCTCGTCTTCACACCAAAAAATGACTATTGATGAATCCTTATCACGTCGGCATCAACCGTCATCTGCCATTCACGACGGCTGTTTTTTAATATCTGTTTGAGCTCTTCCAGCGTCGGATAGTTGCTGTTGCCTGTAAATTCACGGGCATCGTCAATCAGGATCACATGCTCCGAACAGGGATGTTCCAGGATGGCTTTGATCTCTTTGACAATCGGCGTTTCCGAATCAGCCTGTCCGGTAACGCCGCCTGAATAGTGAGCATCCAACCAGAACAAACAGGGTTCTTTGATGCCGGACAGCAGCTCCGGCATCAATGTTCCACTGTCGCCCTGAAGAATGGTAACGTGGCGCGTGGAAGAATATTTGTCTTGTGCGCGTTGGGCCAGTTTCGGGTCAAATTCGATGGAAATGATTTTGGGGAAAAGATTCAATACCGCATCAATCATTTCCCCCATATAAGTACCGGTTTCGATAAAAACAGGCAGCTTAAATTTTGCCTCATACTCCCTGACAATCGCCTGTTTGACGGCATGGGGCGCCGGGACGGGACGGCCTTTCAGTTTCCACAACAACACTTTTTTGCGGGCGCTGATCTCCTCTTTTACTCTCTTGTGGACTTTATAAAAGATATTGTTTTTATGGTTCATACGGGCAATTTTTCAATTCAGATGTTTTATCAATATGTTGGGAATGCATAGCATATCACTTTCTTTTTTACTATATGATTTTTTTTATCTGTGTTAAATGCATGCCAAATGAAGCATCAGCCAGTGTTGATTTTATGAGAATGTCATCCACAAGCATTGATATTGTCGTTCCCACCTATCACCGGTATGAAATACTTGCCGAAACGCTGGAGAGTGTTCAGACTCAGACCTATCCCCACTGGGAATGCTGGATCGCCGAGGACGGGGAAAGTGAGAAAACGCGAGCCACGGTTGCCCCGTTTTTACAGGACAGACGATTTCACTACTTGCCGGGCGAACATTCAGGAACACCGGCCACACCCCGCAATACCGCCATGCGCGCGGGCCATGCGCCTTATATCGCGTTTCTGGACGACGACGACATCTGGCTTCCCGAAAAGCTGGAGCAGCAGATCGCCTTTTTGAAAGAGCATCCCCATTGTGTTCTTCTGGGAAGCAATGCGTGGATCATGAAGGAAAATCAGGATTATCGGAAAGACAACCTTCCTCTCTATTTCAAAAAGGCGCCCTTCGGTCAGGTTCCCTATGAAAAACTGGTGGATGACGATTACTTTATCAATTCCTCAGCCGTAATTCAAAGATCGGCGCTGCGATATTCCGGATTTCAGAACGAAAACCTGTACAAAGGTCCGGACGGCGAAGACCATGACCTGTGGCTCAGAATCGGCCCGCTGGGAGAAATGTGGCTGATGCCTCTGCCGCTGGTAGTTTACCGGGACCTTTCCTCCAAGCATGCCGCTCCTTCCAAGACAACCCGGCAAAGACGCAAGGAAGCGTATCGCACTCGATTCAAAATCTATCAGTCGGCTTTGCATGGTGTGGGCGAAATGCCCAGCCCGCTCCACTTTCCTGAATATGATTTACAGGAACGGTTGTGCCGCAGCGCAAAAGATTTTTATGCCGCAGGCCCTCGGATTCTGGGGCGGCTTCGGCATACCATAACATCAAAGATGCTCAGCCTGATCTATCTGCCGCCCAACAAACAAAAGCAAAGGGAAAAGGCGATTCGGGCTTTTCTTGAATGTAAAGCCGGCTGGAAAAAGTTGAAAGAACCTTTTACCGCTGAATGTATCATTTTTTCAAAAGACAGGGCGCTGCAGCTTCATGCGCTGCTGTCAACCTTCCAGGAAAAGGTTGCGCCGGTTGTGCCTGTGCATGTGCTTTACACATCTTCCTCTTCATCACACCAGAAAGCATACGACGACGTCGTTGCCGCATTTGACCGGCAAAATATCCGTTTTATCCGTCAGCAAAACGAATATTCCTTCAAATACGATTTACTTGAAATTCTTACCTCCATGACCGGTGACATATTGTTTTTCCTGGTGGACGATATCCTGTTTACGGAACCGGTTGATCTTCGGGATATTGTCAAATTCGATCCGGATGAGTTTGTGTTCAGTCTGCGCATGGGACAGAACCTTTCACGCTGCTACGTTCTGCAGAGACCCCAGGCTTTGCCGGAATTTCCGGCTCCTCCCGTGCATTCGAGCGATGAAATTATCTGGCAATGGGAAAAAGGAGAGCTGGATTGGGGTTATCCTCTTTCGGTTGACGGCCATTTTTTTGCAAGACGGGAAATGACGGCCATGGCCGTTCTGCTCTCTTTCAGCGCTCCTAATTCATTCGAAGACCAACTGCAAATCTTCAAGCCTTTTTTCATCAACCGCCGCGGGATCGGATACCAGAAATCAAGGATTGTGAACATCCCCTGCAACCGGGTTCAAACGGAAAGAAAAAACCTTTCCGGCAATATCCACCCGGACGAGCTGCTGGAGCAGTGGCAAAAAGGCTATCAGATGGACTATAAGAAATTTTACGGCCTGGTAAACGAAAGCGTTCACCAGGAGATTGCTTTGCCGCTGATCCCGAGAAAAACATCCGGGGCAAAATAATCCAACGAGGTGTTGCTCTTGAAATTGCCTGAATTTATCTGGACATTGATGGGAAGCGGGTATCGCCTGCTCCGGTTTTTCGACCGGACAGCCGCCAATCGGCTGAAGCCCAAAAGATCATGGATTAATCCGCATCCTTTAAAAATTTTAAAAGCAAAAAGGCTGCTCGGCAAAACCGACAGGCTTCACCTGGGATGCGGCCCTGTTAAACTTGAAGGGTTCATCAATATCGACGCTGTCTTCACTCCGGCTGTCGATTTCCGATGCAAGCTGAGCAAGCTTTATGATTTCTTTCCGGAAAACTCGGTTTCCGAAATATACATCTGCCACACCATGGAGCACCTGCCTGCGCGCTTTCTGCCGCTTTATCTGAAACAGTTTCATTATATTCTGAAAGGGGGGGGGATCTTGCGCATATCGGTGCCGGACATCGAAAAATGCCTTGTCGCATCCAAAAAACAGCGATGGTCCGATGCAGAACTGGATCTGTTGCAAGGCGTGATGGGCGGCGGGCAGGATCATAAATACAACTACCATAAGCTCTTCTTCTGGCCGGAATATCTTGCAAGAAAACTGGAAGCGGCAGGGTTTATCCATATAGAGGAATATCCTCTCCGGCCTCACTTTGCCGGCAAGGACGTCATGGATTCCAGCAACGGTGCCGGTTTCGAGCCCTACGGCATGGGTTTGAGCCTTAACATGAAAGGTGAGAAACCGAAATGATCACCGTGAAGCTCTCCCACCCGCCGTGGCCGATTCTTCGTCAAACCCCCGGGCAGAAAGGGTTTTGGGGCAATTGCCGTTTTTTCTGTAATACCGATGTCGAACGTTGCGACTACTGGTTTGTCCTGGAAGGCTTAGACAAAAAAAAAGATCATGCCGTCTGTCCGAAAGAGCATACCGTCCTCATTACCTGCGAGCCTCCCACGCTGAAAACGTATAAAAGCGAATATCTGCATCAGTTCGCCGCCGTGATCACTTGCCACCCAAACATCGATCACCCCCGACCGATTTTTCAACAACAGGGATTGCCCTGGCATGTCGGCAGAAGGCAGCAAGATCATGTCAATGTCGAATTTTCGAAGGATTATGACGAACTCAAGGCCATGACCTCCATTCCAAAAACAAAAATCCTGTCCGTCATTTCATCATCCAAGGCGATGAGTGAGGGACATCGGAAGAGACTTGATTTCGCAAAGCGGCTTAAGATTCACTTTGGCGACAAAGTCGATCTGTTTGGAAGGGATCTGAACGAAATCGAAGACAAATGGGACGCGCTGGCCGACTATCAATACCACGTGGCGCTTGAAAACAGCGCCGTCAACGACTACTGGACGGAGAAACTTTCCGATGCTTTTCTGGCGGCCTGTCACCCCATTTATTATGGCTGTCCCAACATCAACCGCTATTTTGATCCCGCATCCCTGACCCCGATCGACCTGGATCATCCGGAACGGGCCATAGCCGTCATTGAATCGTGCATCGAACAGAAAAGATATGAATCGTCGGAACAAAAAATCTGGGAAGCCAGGGAAAAAGTTCTGGATACGCACAACGTATTTGCCTTGATCGCCGATTATATTGAAAAAGACAAACGAAGCGCAGGCGATCGGCCTTGCCGCCCCGTCAAAATCACCATCAGAAAAGAGCCTTCCGATTCAAATCTGATTTACCGGTTCAGGAAAAAGATTTTACGGCTTTGACCCTTCCGGACAAAAATCACTGATGATCTCATTTAAAAACGCTATTCCTGTGGCATTGGTGTAATGATAGGGATCCCCCCGATAAAATCCCTCCCGCGCTGAATACCGGCTGATGGAGTAATCATAGATATCAGGGAAAATATTATTCATTTCCCGCTTCCAGCTCAAGAACAGCAAATAAGCGTCAATATTCTGAAGCGCCGCCAGCACGTCGTGATTAAGAGGATTGATGAATACCGCATAAGGAATTTTATTTTCTTCCAGAAGCGTTTTGATCTTTTTCACATAATCGATCCGTGTTTGCGAAAAAGAAAACTTGTAATAATGATTTTGTACCAGCCCTTTGATAATATCCTGATATTGCTTTTCATATTGTTGCTGAGATCCGGGAGAAGCAGAGACCTCCGATGCTCCCGGATAGTCGAATTGCCCGTTTGCCTTCATGCCGTGCTTTTTTTCATTTTTGTACCATTTGGTCAAGGTCTTCCATGACGATTTTACGGTTTCCGCACCCAGCAGATATTCCATCCTGCCATAGCGCAGATCATCCCAGTCCGCTATTCTGATCAGCGGAAATTCCCTTTCATTGAACATGAAGAAATCAAAGCCCACCAACACCAGTTTTTCACGGCGCAGGTATTTCTTTAAATAAAAATACATCTCTTCCGGGACCATGGCGCGCATGGAAGCGTTGTAAAACCGATAGCAGGAAAGGTCGTCGGGATTGACATATCCGGTTTTGCTGGACCCAATGAGAACCCCTTCATGTTGATAGGTCAATATTGCGTCTTTGACCTGATGCTCGTTCCAAAAGTAAACACCCGTCCAGTTATTGCCCTGCAAATTGTAAGGGTCCATAACATAATTGAACGCTGCAACCAGCAGCAACGAGACCCCAACGGCCAGACCCGAAAAAACAAGATATCTTTTATCGTTTAATTTCTTCATCATTTAAAATTGAAAATAGAGAAATTCACTGACCCGGCCCATGGAAAGCACGGCAACAACAGCGCATAGCACAAGCACAATCGCCCAGAGGTATGAAGGACGCCAGGTCAGCCATGCCGGTGGTGGGGCCAGTTTCTTGCCCTTGGCCATAATATTCAAATACGGCATGCAAAGATCCATGATTTGCTGGACATTGGGCGCCAGCCAGACAACCAGCAGGGCCATAAGGATATAAACCACTTCATTGCTGCCTTTAAAGTAGTGCATGGAGTGAAAATCAACCCCCCAGGCCTGAAGCGGCACGGCCAGCACAGCAAACTTATCCAGATATTTTTCCGGCAGGGCAAAACCGTTTTGACCGGCCATGGAGCCGATGATACGAAACGCAGTGGCGGCGCTGTCGGCCCTGAAAAAAACCCAAGCCACCGTAACGGCAAGAAATGTAAGCGCTCCGGAGAAGAAACGGCCGATCCGTCCGCCCTTTCCTTCATAACCAAACCGCCTTTTGATTTTTACCCATCCGTGATTGATGATCAGAAATAAACCGTGCAACCCTCCCCACAGGACAAAGGTCCATGCCGCGCCGTGCCATAGCCCTCCCAGCAGCATGGTGATCATTATATTGACAAAGCGCATGGCTTCTCCCTTGCGGTTACCGCCCAGAGGAATATAGAGATAGTCCCGCAAAAAACGGGAAAGCGACATATGCCATCTTCTCCAAAAATCGATGACGTTTAAGGATTGATAGGGAGAATTAAAATTCAGGGGAATGCGGATGCCGAACAGAAAGGCCAGACCAATGGCCATATCGGAGTAGCCGGAAAAGTCAAAATAGATTTGCAGTGTATAGGCCAGGGCGCCTTCCCAAGCTTCCATTAATGAAAGCACGTAGC
>MTBK01245514.1_pt2 | contig 22282 bp, 31 predicted proteins | sample 1535981 | NCBI WGS metagenome assembly MTBK01 (sample SAMN06109225, study PRJNA356200) | anaerobic digester metagenome | isolation source: biogas reactors fed with pig manure or primary and secondary sludge | place: Spain | collected 2016-06-30
GGTGACCATCCATTACAACAACGGGATGACGGTTTACAATGAGACCACGTATTATTGAGCCGATGAACGAGGAGGGCGTCACCCGGGTCATGGAGTATATCGTCATCACCGGCGTGCTGCTCCTGCTGATGACCGTCATGATGCTCTACGCGAATGCCACGCTCATGGAGGGGCCGGCAGACAGGCTCCGCTCCCACGCCTTTGTGGATATCGGGAACGGTATAAGCACCAGAATCGTCGACCTCTACGTGATCGCGCCGGATAATGGAACCATCACCACGAAGATCGATATACCGGGCGAGGTCGCGGGGAGGGGCTACTTCGTGGAGACCTCACTTGAAGGCGCCGACCAGGTTATCCAGGTGCAGGCCGGCGATATCCAGAGCAGGATCGTCATCGCCGGCATCGGGGCGACGATGGGTATGACCGGCAACTCCACCGGCGCTGGATGGAGCGTGATCCGGTATGACTCGGGAAGGTTCTCTGATGGATGAGAAGGCCGTTTCAGAGGCGATCGGGTTTCTCCTGATACTGGGGATCGTGCTCACCGGCATCAGTCTCGTTACGCTCTATGGCTACCCGGCACTCGTAAAGGAGCAGAGCAGCACCGACGTGAAGAAGATGGAGCAGGCAATGATCGTCATCCAGAGCGATATGAAGAGCCTCTGTTACAGGAACGTGCCCTACAAGGAGTCGACGCTCCATGTGAGCGGGGGGACGCTTGAGGTGATCAGCGCCGGCGATCACCGGGGTCTTATAACCGTCTCAAACGGCACCTGGTCTCAGGACTATCCCTTAGGTGCCCTGACCTACCGGTCCGACCGTAGCGCCGGGGTGATCACACTCGAGAACGGTGCGGTTATGATACGTCAGGAGGGGGTAGAAGGATCAGTGATGCTCACCGAACCTCGCTGGTTCTATGACGGCCCTACAGGGACGTTCGTCATCCACGTCATGAAGATCAGTGCATATGAACGAATGACGAGATCGGGTATGACGACAGTGAGGATGAGACTGAACAGTTCAGGGGCGCAGGTAATGCCCGTATCACAATGCGAGAAGGTAACAGTGAGGTACATCGGCGGTTCATCAGGAGGCTGCGGGGTGGCGTGGGGGAACTACCTTACGAATCCGTCGATCGGTATGAAGCAGGGCAGCTCCCAGGACTCCTACGAGATAACAGGTGTGAAGAAGGTCGTCATAAAAGAGTTTGAGATCCAGATCCTCGACATCTGACCCTCCTGGATCCAGACCCGGCAGGGAGGTCACCCACCCCGCTAAAGATTATAGAAACGTATCTCAGAGATACCGGTTCCTCCGGAGCCACTCCACCTGGGGTCTCGTGTAGCGGTATATGATATCGCACTTCTCGTCCTGAAAACTCCAGGGGACGACGATCAGGATATCCCCCTCCCGGATCCAGACCTTCTTCTTGATCTTGCCTTTGATCCTTCCTATGCGGGTCACCCCATCGAAACAGCGGATCCTGATGTGGTTTGCACCCAGCATCAGTTCGGCGCTGCCAAACATCTCCCGATTCCTCTTGTTCGGCAGGCGCACACGGACAATCTCCTCTTCCCCTCCCCCTGGCTCGGATTTACGCTTGGTAGGTTCGGTCAGTTCATCAACCCCATCTTCCAGAGCATGTGACTTTTCTTCGTGAGTCCTATTTATACAACTTCTAGTTTATCAAGTATTCTCCCGGGGTGCGGATTCAGCCGCAAAGGCCGATGATTCTGCCCTTGTTGACCCCACTGCCGCCCGGCCGCCGGGAACAGCAACCGCGGCGGTTAGATATACTGCCAAAAATATATCGCCATGCGAATATAGTCATGGCATGCCCTGTCCCATCACGCGGGATCTATCTCACCTACCTCATCCAGGCGCTCATTCTACTGAGCGTGGCCTTCAGTTTCATGGCGGGCGAGTACTTCCTGGGTTTTTCAGCGGGTATCGCCCTTCTCCTGACGATGATACCCTTCTTCGTGACGAGGAACATGCGCCTCTGCCTGCCCTGGGACGCAGACCTCATCCTCGCCGGCCACACCCACGGCGGTCAGTTCCTCTTCCCGGTCATCGACCAGTTGAATGATCGGGGCATCATCGAACTTGCAGGGATGTTCGCTGCGGACGGGACACCGACCTACATCTCCCGCGGGGTCTGTGGTTCAGGCCTGGCCGGGGTAGATCTCCGGTTCAACTGCCAGCCCGAGATCGTCCTGATCAACCCGACCGAAGAGCAACTCCAGGCTGTCAATGGTTCAGCCTGATTATCACGGCTCAAGGATGGCGCGTGCCCGGTCGGCGATCAGCAACACCTCCTTCTGGGGGATACCCGCAGCGTGCGATATGGTTGAGGCATCGCCATAAGCGACCTGTTTCGCCATAAGGTAACCTGCGGCGGCCAGCCGTGCGGCGATCGAGGGGTTCACCCTCGAGACGATGGTGACCGGGTAGGACCGCGTCTTTTGGATCATCGATTTGAGGTTCTCTCCCTCCGGGTAATCCCACCCGATATGCCCGATCCCGCGGCAGGCCGCGTAGCGTTTCGCGTGTTCCGAGAACCTTGTGTTGCAGACGATCAGGGCGTTGTCGATCGAGACGGCGCACCGCCCGGATCCAAATCCCTCCTGGAGATCCTCTACGATCGCCCGGGCGATCCGACCCTCGTCAAGCCCGGTCATCCGGTGATAACTCCGGTGGTGTTTCACCTCGACGAACGTGGTTACGCCGCCTTTCCTCGCGATGGCATCCACCTCGTGCTCCCCGCAGTGACCGGCAAGGATGCAACCGGTCTCAACCTCATAACCGTGCTCCTGGAGGAGGATGCGCACGTACTCCTCGAAGTCAGGCTTCGGGCGGATGAGGGAGAGGGCCTTCCTGAGGTCAAGCCGGTGCGCTACGGCAGGGCGGACGACGCTCGCCCGGGTGCGGATCATCCGGAGGACCGTTGTGGTCTTCACCCCATCCGGCACCGCTTCCTCGATCTCCGCGGCGATCCGATCGGCGTCCTCCTCGCCGACGCCCATGTTCCTGAGCGTCCGCCACACCCGCCCGCGTTCGAACGGTTGCAGGCTGCCGTCGACCTTCGTGACGTACTTCATCAGGTAGGGTATCGGTGAGGTTCTTATGAATAGCGATCGTTCTCGACACCACGCGCGACCGGGACGCACCCTTATAGTCTCGTGGACCCAACAGCGTTATGAGATAATGGATGCTCTGCAACGCCCGGTTGTCCTGATCCTCGGTGCAGGGGCGGTCGGCCTCTCCTTTGCCGGCAGGCTCGCAGGGGTGGCAAGGGTCTATGCGGCATGCCGCCCGGTGCATGCCAGTGCCATACGGGAGCGCGGTCTCGTTATGGAGGGGGCCTGGGGGGCCGGCACCATATACGGGGTAACACCAATCACAGGTCCGGAGGAGGTACCGGACGGGGTTGATTTTGTCATTATAACCGCGAAAGGGACCGATACCCTGGCGGTCGTCCGGGAGTATGCCGGGGTGATCCAGGGCCGGCCGGTGGCAAGCCTCCAGAACGGCATTGGAAACGAGGATATCATCGCTCACTACACCGATATCGTCATCGGCGGGACCGTGACGACGAACTTCTCGGTGGTTGGACCGGGGCATGTCCGGGTCTTGAGCGAGAGCGCGCCCGCCTCATTCGGGGTATGGTCGGGGGACGCTGGCAAGGCGCTCGATGGGCTTATATCGATCATAAGGGCGGCCAAAATCCCGGTCGAGAAAAGCCCTGACATACGGTCCGGGAAATGGGCAAAGGCGCTCCTAAACATAGCGGTAAACCCGATCTGCGCCATCCTCAGGGCGCCTGTCGGGGCGGCCGGTGATCCGGATATCCGCGGGATCATCGCCGGCCTCATACGTGAGGCCTTCGCCGTTGCTGATGCAGAGGGGGTCAGCCTCCCCTGGGCGACCGCCGATGATTACCTCGCCCACCTCTTCTCGGTGCAGGTTCCCGACTTTGCCACGGTCTATCCCTCCATGTACTACGATATCCTGCAGGGCCGCCAGACCGAGATCGACCTACTCAACGGCTACGTGGCACGCCTCGGGAAACGCCACGGCATCCCGACACCGCAGAACCAATGCATCGCCGGCCTCGTCCGCTACATCCAGGCATACCCCGGGGTACCGTAAGGGGCTTATTTCTCACTCAACCTTTCAGCGAGCCTCCGGGCCGCTTCGCGCGCCTTCGCCTCGGTCCTCCAGAGCCCCGTCCTGCCGGCCTCTTCTCCTTCCTGGCTGTAGAGCACCACGTAGTAGCCGCCGTCCTGGCGTGCGAACCTGACCTCACCGACGATGCCGGGAGCATACTCATGCATACACTGAGGTTACGGGCGTCGGGGATATGAGGGTTCCCGTGTGGCCGGCAGTGCTTTTCGGGTTGAACCCTGCCATCCACCTCGCTCGAGAGGGACTCTGATGTCTGGAGGTTTGATCGGGCGATCGTAGAGGTCGCTATGCCGGCGGCATAGAGGGGCCCCCCGCTCCCCCTCACAACGCCAGCGGGATCCCGAGGAGATGCAGCACCACCGTGATCAGCACGCCGAAGATTCCGCCAATGGCGCAGATGAGAACGGTGATCAGGTTTATCGGTATGTCGGGTCGGCCGGCTATGCTCATCAGGTTGAGGAGGTTGATGACCCAGAGGAGGATCACACCCACTACAGCGTTGATGATGAGCCCGGTGACACTTTTGACCATTTTGTATAGGATATAGGCGATAACGACCACTAGTATCAGGGCAAGCAGCGTTGCGAAGAAGCTCATACAGCCCGTGTGTTGCACCAGGTATTGAAACCTTCGTGGGTACCTGGAGGCAGCCCAGAATCTCGACCCGGCGGGCACACTCAGCAAGCGGGAGAGGAATACGGTGGCCTCACCATCGTGGGTGATTGTTGCACTGCCCCGACCCTGCAAGGAAGGATCTTTCTGCCCGGGCCGGGTTTCTTCTCAAGGAGGGTCACCTTCCTCCCTTCTCCTGCCGCCCTCAGGGCGCAGAAAGGTCCGGCAGCCCCTCCCCAGATGATCGCGATGGTGATGGCGTCATTCAAGGCAATCGTCTGTATACCTGTGCTTCCCGGATGAGCATCAGCATTGGGGTGCTGTAGGCCGGTATGCATATAGGGATCGGGGTTCCCGGTAGGAGCGATACCATGTATACCACCAGATTACTTCTCGTCGTGGGGGTGCTGCTCGCGCTCCTCATCACCCCTGGATCAACCGCGCTTCCGGATATCTCCAGCCCCTGCCGGCAGGTGATCCGGGTGAGCAACCCCTCCGGGACCGATGGTCTTGAGGTCTTCTTCAATGCGACATATCTCCCGGGGATGCGCCCGGACTTTACCGATATCAGGTTTGTGGACAGGAACGGGACAGCCATCCCTCACTGGACGGAAAACGTCACAAGCGGTTCTCACACCCACATCTGGCTCGCCCTCCCCGCGAATACGCAGGAGTTAACCATGCTCTACGGCGACACGGAGGCCCGGGACGCCAGTGACCCCGATGCTGTCTTTACCTTCTTTGAGGATTATGAACGTGGCAATCTCTCGCGGTGGTCGTTCTGCGGTTCAAACGCCGAGATCCAGTCAACCATCGTCCGCGACGGCGCATACGCAGGCGAGATCAACGTCTCGGAGCCTGATCTCAGACACCTCGCGAACAACCGGATCTGCCTGGCAAACATCTCCGCAGGCCCGCTGGTCATCGAGGGGGACTTCCGGGTCAGCGAGTTCGGGCGATGGTGCGGTTCAGGCTACGTCCAGGTCTGGAACGGAACCAACCGGATCTACGCTCTCCACTTCAGGAACAGCTCCGTGCAGTACTATGATGGCGCTCACCGGAACTTCTCCGCCGATCTCCGGGCGGAGCCCGATACCTGGTACCACGTAAAAATCGTCATGGATACGCCGAACACCACCGAACACGCCTGGATTGACGGTGAGTACCTCGGGAGCAGAACCCTGCGGTTTGCCGACGGGTCACTCGCCCCGAATGAGACGGTCTTTACGGACTTTGCTCTGATCGGGTCTTCGGCATGGTCATCGGGAGGGCCACACCGCTTCTATGCGGATAACATCCGGGTCAGGAAATACGTCCCCGTCGACCCGGTGCTATCCTATGCGGGGCCTCCGGAGGGGGGCGAAACGTCGTCTCCCGGGGATCGGATACGCGGCTGCCCGTAGCGGCATCCCGCTCCGGAAAAATTACCCTGCCGGGCCGCACGCGAGCAGCGGCACCGCAGCCCGCAGTACATCTATGCCTCCCTCGACGTAGAGGAGACCGAGGACGGCCACGGCGAGGATCTCCTTCTCCTGCTCAAGAGCCCTGCCGACCGGGCGGTGCCGGCATTCGAGGCCGATTTTGCTTTCGTGGAGCTTCCACCGGTCTGAGAGGGGTGCGAGCCCCGGCACCCCGGCATGCGGGCCAGAGAGAACCTTAAGCCGCAGGGTGACATCGCCTATGAGGGCAAGCGCCCGGGCATCGTCCGGGAATTTCCCGAGCATATCGATGTCTTTTGCCGGGATCGGGAGCCGATCTTCCGGGAATCCCTCAGGTATACCGGAAAAGAGCCTTCTTGTGGAGTTATCCATGAGGATCCGGAGGAGCCCGTCAGGATCCTGGAAGGCATACCCGGTATCCCGCTCGATGCGGGGGAGGGTCACACGTTTCACCCGGTCGATCCCTGATACCAGACGGTCGATCTCCCTGATCCACCCGCGCATCCGCCGGAGTCTCCTCGTCCGCCTGGGTGACCGCCGGCAGGCGGGCAGAAACTCCGCCCGGTACTCCCGCATGAGCCACCCCTGTATGGTCGTGAGGGTCTCCTCGATCGAGCGGGAGAGGGGGCCGTATTCGTATGTCATGCGATCAGAGATTGGGTAACGAGATGTTTTTATCTTTCCCTGTTAATTAACGAATCCCTGGAGGGCAGGCCATACAAGAAGCAGGGCGAGGGCGACGTGCAGGCAGAGGAAGAGGGGGACGAGCCGGAACTTCGCTTTCTGCGTCTTATGCCGGAATATGCGCATCGCCGCTACGGCACCGAACGGCCCGAAGAGCGAGAGGGTGAGGAGCCTTCCCTCGGGGATCCGCCACGCCGTCCGCTCCGCCGATCGCTTATCGCGGCGAAAGGCAACAAACGAGACGATGTTTACGAGGAGGTAGATCATGATCACGGCCGGCAGGAGGGGCATCTCGCTACCCCTCCCGCCCGGATGTCCGGGAGCCTCTGCACAGCGTCCCGGCAGAGCCCGGAACCATCCCCCTGCGCCCGGAGAGATCAATACCATCAGGCCTCTGGAACATACCGCGGATAGACCCCGCGCACCTCGTTCCCGGTTTTAGAATGTCTGTCCAGTTTTGCACACCTATACCTGTTCCATTCCGGATCAAAAGAGGCTACCGCCTGCCCCGGTCTACCGGGGATGGGCGGCGAGGGGATCGTCCCCCCTCATTCGGTGCCGCTTTTTGGACAGAGTTCTGTCAGGTTTATCAGGGTTGCGTTCTCCGCCGTGACGTTGAACGGTTCGATCACGATCTCATCATCTACCTTCTGCTCGACATCAGGGACGGGGTACTCAAAGACGCCCTCCCTCCCGGCGTCATGGTGCAGGACGGCAAACAGGGTATCGGTGGCGACGAATGTATGGACCGTGACCGTAACATTCTGGTTCACCCCGGACATGACCGGCGCATACCCGATGACCCCGCCGGGATGTCCAAAGAGGTTGTTATGGATGACGATCCATCCCGGGCCATCGCTCACGACCTCATCGACCGTTACATTCCCGACGATCCCATCGCCCATAATCTCCTGATCCGAGACCGTGACCGAGGCGTTCCCGGTCACATTCGTCTCAGGTTCGGCCTGAGCAGTGATGGGCCCGACAAGGCCGGCCGCCAGGACTGCCACAATAACCAGCCAGTATTTCCGCATGTTGTTCGACCTCCCCCATGGGGGGGCACAGGTACTCCGGCAACATATATAGGTTGGCAGACCCGTGATGCGGGAGGGCGCCCGCACGCAGAACCGGTATTCCGGGGCCGAGAATGAACCTTCACCGCTTTCGGAGTGACCGGAGGGATTGAGAATGCCATCGAGGAGATCCCCGCCGGATTCATCGTAGATGTGCTGATGGTCTTCATATCCCCAACAGACCGGGACTGCCCGCCGCAGGGGGTTTTTGCACCAGCACTATATACCGTAAATAACATACGGTTTCGCAGGAATAACCTGGTGACATGAGTATGGAACGCTCGATAAAGCGCCTTATGGAGGAGAGAGAGAAGCGGCGGGAGGAGAACGTCAAGAAATACATCGAGCAGCTGGAGCACGAGAGCACTCCCTATCGCCTGCGGGCTGCCGAGGCGCTTGGGGGATGCGCCGATCCGCAGGCGGTCGAACCGCTGGTCGCCGCCCTGCACGATGAGGAGAACGAGGTCCGCTGGATCGTGGCACAGGCGCTCGGGAAACTCTGCGACGCACGGGCGGTGGATCCCCTCCTCTCCCTCCTCACCGACCCGGATCGCTGGGTGCGGCGCGGCGCCGTCTGGGCGCTCGGTGAGATCGGAGATCCGCGCGCGGTCGAGCCGCTCCTCCCCCTCCTTATGGACAGAAAGAAGGATGTCAGGGTGGCTGCCGCCGATGCGCTCGGGAAACTCTGCGACACCCGGTCGGTCGACGTTCTCTTCGGCGCGCTTGAGAGCGAGGAAGAGCCCGAGGTCAGGACGGCGATCCGGCGTGCGCTCCGCGAGATCACCGGCGAGATGGTCTTTTGAACCCCGGTCAGCCGTACTCCAGGTGCAGCCCGACGCCCGCCTCCCGAACGTCCGCCACCTTTGAGAGCGCGATCTTTGCCGCAAGACCGGTGCAGTGGCAGGGGTGAAGGGCCGCCGGCCGCACCTCTGAGAAGTAATCGGCGACCCCCTGCATCTGCCCCGGCTGCGGATCCTCAAGGTGGAACCCTCCGATGATGTCGGCGACCCGATCCTCGCCGCAGACCTCGCGTGCCTGCTCGACGATCGAGCAGATCCCTGCATGGGAGCAGCCGGTCACGATGACAAGCCCTTCCGGGGTTCTGCAGGCGAGCGCTGTGTCGTCAGCGATTGTGTCATCCCTGATGCCATCTGGCGTGTATATGTAGCCGTGCGGGAGAATCTGCTCAAACTCGAACCTCCGCTCGATCTCACCCAGGAATACCAGGTTCTCGGTCAGCCAGAGGGGGGCGGCGGTGAGGAGAACCTTCCCATGCCTGAAGAGTTCCTCGACCGAGAGGTGGCACCCGATCTCCCCTATACCGTCGCAGCTCCGGGTGAGAAAGGCGTCGGGATGGGTGATGAACGTGGGCTCGACGCGGTTCCGGCCTTCTATAATCGCCTCGGTGTGGAGCCGGATCAGGGCATCGAGACCCCAGGTATGATCGAGATGGCCGTGTGAGAGGACGATCTCCCCGACGCGGAGTAGATCGATCCCCATCTTCTGTGCGTTGCCGATGAGGATGCCCGAGTAGCCGGTATCAAAGAGAACCCGGGATCCGCCGTCCTCTATATAGATCGAGAGCCCCGGCTCCGCGAGGAAATAGCGATCGGTGAGTGCGGCGTTGTCCACGAGGACCGTCAGTTTCATACTCGGCGCTCACCCCGGGGCGCGGCCGTATTCATACCAGGTACTGTGAATGCCGCGATTAAGAAAGTTTCCGGGCAGCGAGACCCGCTTCCCTGAGTAAGGCATGGCTGCATTCACGGGCGGCGGCCGGCCCCGATGTCGAATTGGGCGAGGATCCTCCTGCAGGTGCAGTGGTTGCCCAGGTGACATATGGCGGCCTTCGCCGCCTCGAACCGGACAGGAAGGTCGATCCCGGGAACCAGTTCAGGGAGGTCGCCAGACCCGAGCGTGATGTGCGGGGAGTAGCGCGAGTACGCGGAGGACTTCGGGAACCGGAGAAGATAGTCAAGAGACGCTTGAGACGATTCACCTGCAAAGATCTCCGGCCCTGCTGGCGAGGCCATATACGGCGTTATGGCGTTCATCACGGTCTTATGGAAGAGCTGGAGGATGTCCGGGCGCGGTATATGGAAGTGAGAGACGGCCTCTCCCGTGCTCGTCCGGCGCTTTGCGATGGCATCGATCGTCAGGGTCATGGGGAGGCACCGCCGGGCAACCCGCTCGATCTTTGCGGCGATCTCCAGGATATCCTCACGCCTCGCCGGGAATATCGCAACCGATATATGCGGTAGAGAGCCACCCTTCTCCAGGCGTATCCCTCCGCCCGGGTTGCCGGCAAGCAGGATTTTGTTCGCGCCGATCGCCATATCCATGATCGGGTCGGGCGGCAGGATAACCACGTCGAGGGCAACCGTATCGGGCAGTTCATACATAGGTTCGAATGAGGCGGCAGGAATAGAAAAGGGTTTCTCACCACCTCACGCCGAAGATCGGCTCCTCTGCCTCGATGAGGTTTGCGATCCTCCTGACGTCTGCCTCCATCGGGACATCCTCTCCCCTGTTCAGGTTCTTTCTCAGTTGCTCAAGGCCTGCAGCCACCGAGTCATCCTTCGACCGGACACCGCTTACCGTCACACGGAATGTCAGCGTCACCAGCCACCGGTTTGTCGTCATCATCTCTTCTTCCCCTCTGGCGCCGAATGTATCGCCGGGAGATATAAAGGCAGCTTGTGATCAGGATGGTTACCCCGAAGAGATCGGGCCGGTGTGACGGGCCGCATCGAGGCACCGGATCCGATTTTTCACCAGTCTCCCTGCCGGGCGGAGGGGAAGAAGGCGGGCCGGGTCTATGAGCGCCTTCACCCTTGCAGCGTGAGACTTGCCATTCAGAGGCGGATTCCGGGTACCACAAAGAGCACCGGGAGCATCAGTTTTGGCAGGGTTTTTTCATGAGCGTACCCTCAAAAAGGTTAGAATGACGATAGATTATTTATTATTTGCTCTTTTTCGATACAGATTGATTCTGTCAGCCGAGATACGCTTCAAGCGGCTCTGAGCATCTTTTTCGGCGTCCGGGCACAGATGTTTCAGGAAGATTTTTATCAGCGAACGGGCAATCCCATCATATGGATCACTCAAAACGCATTCATGTGATGCTGGTTGCTGCACTCATTGCAGCATGCATCCTCGGAGCCGGCTGCATATCACAGCCAGACGAAACCCCCGCACCGGCAGAAGAGTACACTTTCAAAGAGGCTGACAACAACGCAGACGTCAAACTCCCGGCAGGGAGCAGGATCACGATCAGTCTCGACGAGAACCCGACGACCGGCTACGAGTGGAACATCACCTCGTCCCGCGGACTGCAGTACGTGAGCGACGTGTTCACCCCGCCCAGCACAGGGCTCATAGGTGCCGGCGGCGTGCATGAATGGCAGTACATCGCCGCGGAGAAGGGCACCGGTGAGTTCTCCGCGATCTACTGGCAGCCCTGGGAGAACGTGACCGGAGACGAGACAGCATTCAGTATAACCTTCACCATAGAGTGACACTGCACGCGCTCCCCCGCAACCGGGGGAGGGCTGCCTCCTTATAACCGCACCCTGAAAAGAGAATATGCCGGCTCCCGGCCGGAGGATGCAGGTGTACCCCCGGGGAGCGACGCAACAGCGTTACGCCTTCCGTTCCCTGGACTTGGGCCGGAGTTCGTCAGAACCACACTTACGGCAACGGGTTGCGCGGACGGCGTTCCGGGCGTTGCATCTCATGCAGATCTTTACGTTTAGCAGACGTGCTTCAGCTTCGGGAAATCTCGCCATATCAAAAACACCACCTATCAGGTAGGTACTATACGCTCCTGGTGATATTAATAGTTCTGTCAGGAGGCGCTCTCCTGCCTGATCCATGCAAGGAAAGCCTCGAGTGCCCGCGCACGATGGGAGATCCTGCTCTTCGCGGCAGGCGGCATCTCAGCGAGCGTCACCCCCTCGTATGCAAAGATCGGGTCGTAGCCAAACCCCTCAGTCCCCCGGGGGTGGACGATCGTCCCCGGCAGAATCCCGCGGAAGATGTGGATACCATCCTCCCGGGCGAACGCTATCGCGGTCTCGAAGTAGGCGCTCCGGTTTGAGACACCCTCCATGAGTTTCAGGATCCCGGCATTCCCGATGGTATCATGGACGTAGGCGGCGCATGTGCCGGGAAACCCACCCAGGGCATCGATGAAGAGACCTGTATCATCGACGATCAGCGGCCGGGAGAGCACCCCGTAGGCATACGCCGCCTTCCCCCTCGCAACCTCCCCGACGTCGAGATGACGGAACTCCGGGCACGTGAGCGCGACGTGCTCGACCTCGATCACCCCCGCGAAGTACCCGGCCACCTCTCGCGCCTTGCCGGCGTTCCCTGTCACCACCGCGAGTCTCACAGGTATCGCCCCCGCAGCTCCACCTCATGCTCGCGGGAGAGAACCTCATCCGCCCCGGGAAACGCCCCCGCATACCCCTCGATGAAGGCCTCCCTCAGCTCATCTGAGTTCCCGGTGGTGCTCGCAAGCGTCTGGAAGAAGACATGGAGATCCACCCCCCGCGCCTCCACCTCCGGCGACGTGGATGCAAGCCCGAAGTCGATCAGGACACACTGCCCATCACGGATGACCATGTTGCTCGTCGTCAGGTCGCCGTGGACGATCCCGGCGTCGTGCAGCCTCCCGACAACCTCGCCGGCCAGACCGGCGTTCTCCGGCGTCATGACGTACTTCAGCAGATCCCCTGCGACCCGCTCCATCACGATCGTGTCGGCCGTGATATCCCGGATCACCGGGGTCGGGACGCCCGCGCGCCGGGCCGTCGCGATCAGGCGCGCCTCGGCGCGGGTCCGCTCAGTGATAAGCCGGCGGTCAAGAGCGGGGTTTCGATAGCGCTTACTCGCCCGGCGCTTGACCACGTCCTCATCCCGGATCTCCACCACGGCCTCCGCGCCCCGGGCGACGCCCCCTTCGTGCGGTCCGGCAGCAAACATATCACCGGGTTCGGCCCGCCATGTGATCGCCACCTCATCTACCCGGTAGCCCGGCCGGATCTGCGACTCTTCAAGGGGGAGCGTGACGCCATGATCGAGCATGACCTTCCCTGTGTATGCGATCATCGCGCCGTTGTCACCGAGGTACATCCGCTCCGGGACGGCGAACGATGCCCCCCGGTCTTCGCACATCACACCGAGCATCTCCTGGAGCCGCGCGTTCGCACCGACCCCACCGACCAGGAGCACCTCATACTTGCCTGCATGCGCGAGCGCCCGCTCTGTCACCTCGACGCACATGGCAAACGCTGTCTCCTGCAGACCTGCGCAGACATCCTCAAGTGGGGCTGTGCTCTCCCGGGCGGCGCTGACAAGCCCGGAGAAGGCGAGGTCCATCCCCTTCACCGTATACGGGAGCTCGATGTACTCCCCCTTCCGGGCGAGTCTCTCGATGGCCGGGCCGCCCGGGTGCGGGAGGTCGTGGCTCCGGGCGAACTTATCGAGAGCGTTTCCAAGCCCGATATCCAGTGTCTCCCCGAAGATCCGGTAACGGCCGCCCAGGAAACCGAGCACCTGGGTGTTCGCGCCGCTCGCATAGAGGACGATCGGGTCGTCAAACCCGGTCGCCCACCTCCCGATCTCGATGTGCGCTACGCAGTGGTTGACGCCGATGAGCGGCACGTCGAGCGCGATCGAGAGAGCGCGTGCGGCGGTCGCCACCGTCCTGAGGGCCGGACCGAGGCCGGGCCCCCGGGAGAAGGCGACCGCCCGGATCTTCGCCGGCTCCGTGAGCACCCGGGATATGACATCCTTCATCATCGACGCATGGTGCTGCGCGGCCTCTCGAGGATGGATCCCTCCTTTCGGCGGGGTATAGGGTGCAGAGTGGAGGGCGACCAGGTCTTCCCCGAAGAGGGCGGCGCTAAGGTTCCATGCCGTTCCCTCAAGCCCCAGCACAAGCCCGTCCTCAATATCAGGCATAAAACAGGTGTTGCTCCTTCATGAAAAACTGGCCGCGGCCAATGGCCCGCAGGCGGTATCAGGGAGTGAGAGCCTACTTCCGGAACTCGGTGTAGCCACACTTGCCGCAGGCCATCCGGTCACCATGCATGCCCAGCAGCACGCCGGGGCCGCACCGGGGGCAATGCCGGTTCCGAAGGACTGCCTTATTGCCCTTGATCTCGTAGCACTCGTATCTCTTGACCGCCATGCCTTACTCCTCGCTCCCGGCCTTCGGTTCGCCGCGCCTGAGCAGGTAGTCTCGCTCCGTCGCCTTCCGGCTCCCCTCATCGTCGTAGATCCGGGCACGCCCGGTGACTTCCATCTTTCCGAACCGGGTCTTCAGCGAGTCCAGCACGAGAAGGTTCTCGTTCTTATTCAGTATCGCGGCGAGCTTCTCCTGGATGCTCTTCCGCGAGGGTGTCGGACCGTCGAAGGTGAGTGTAAACACAACCTCCCTCCGGTTCAGCACCTCGTTCCTCACGTCACGGGTAATCTCAAACTCCATGATATCCCTGAAATGTTGTTGGCAGGTTTATTTAAACTCTGGGATGGCTCACTCACGCACAAAAGCTTCCAGGATGGCTTTTGCTTCCCGCTTCGCCGATGCGTCGACGATCCTTAAGACAACCCCCTCCCCGGGCTGGCCGTAGAGGACGGCTGAACCCGGCGGCGCGGCGATAACTAGCGGTATGACCGCGAGATCCTCCTCGCCGTCGACTAAGATCACCCCCGGCGGATCACCGATCGCATCACCGATCGCAACCACGAGTTCGTCGGTGATAGTGCCCGGGGGGTTTTTTGCAGTTATCCTTCTCGCCTGAAGCAGGGGTGAGCGGTTGCAGGGGGTGCGCATCGTGTAACCGTCGATGATGGCGATATCAGGGATTATACCCGCCCTGACGAGGTTATGGGTCACCACATCCCCGACTGCGTAGATCGGCCGGCCTTCGATCCATGGGAGGAGTTCGCTGATCTCACGGTAGAGGGTGCCGAACGGTAATTTCAGGAGATCCCGGTGCGTCTCAGGGAGACGGAGCATCAGCGGACCTTCAGGGCGTACCGGCCGGGCAGTGTGATCTTCATCTTCTTTGCGATATCTGAATGCTCTGGATCGATGATCACCACATACCCCGCCCAGTCTTCGCTCAGGTTGGTCGTGCCGCAGACCACACAGTTCCCACCTTCGACGACCCGGTGGCACTCACGGCAGACCCGAACAACCTTCTTGCGCACGACCATTATGCAGCTCCCTTCTCTTCTTCGAATTCTTCTTCCAGCCAGGCCACGGTACCCAGGCCCGGCTGCCGCATCGTAAGCCCGATCTTGCTCTCCCGGGGCTCCCGCTCGTTGAGCGAGAGCGCGACAACCCGCGCTCTGACTCCGTCGCCCACTGAGATAGACCGCTTTGAGTCCTGGCAGACCAGCCGGCCGTTCTTCTCGTCGTAGTTGATATACTCATCCGATATCTGGCTCACATGGAGCATGGCATCTATCGGGCCAAGGCTGATAAACGCTCCGAAACTCGTCGTCTCCACCACTTCGCCCTCGATCACTTCCTGGAGCGCCAGGCGGAGCACCACCGCCTCGAACCGGACATCGTAGTATACGGCACCATCACCCGGGATCAGTTCTCCCTCACCGATATCGAGAACCTTTGTGACAGCGATAAAGATACCGATCTCCTTTGCGATGCTGCCTTCCAGCTGCTCCTGCAGTACGTTGAGGATGACCGCATCAAGGTCTTCCCCGAGAAGGTGAGGCGGAACCCGCACCTTATCCTCCAGTGTCATCTTATAGTACATGGTTTACCTATCCCCTCATCAGTTCCAGAGTTTTCTGTCTTCGCATCGAAACGACATCAATTCCCTCCCGGAGGAGGGCATTCCGGAGTTCTCGATCGTTCGTCACTACGGCGCATCCCTCTCGCCTGGCATACTCAAGCACCCTCTCGTCCACGCCCTCCGCGCCGCTCCCGCTCGGCATGATAGTCGAGCGCCGGGCGAGCGCCAGGCCCACGCGGGCAGCGGCGGCATCCCGGCCGCTGCCCCGGGCGAGCCCTGAGAGCTCACCGACCACCTCTTCGAGCGTGACCGGTTCAAAATCACCGAAGAGACCCAGGAGTTCATCATACAGGTCAATCCCGAACTGGACCGGCATAAGGAGGGCGTTCGTGTCGAGAAGAACCCTCACTCGACCAGAACACCCATGCCGATCAGTCGCCATCGCCCGCCGACCTGCCTGCTGATGGCAATCCGTGAACCAGTCTCTGCACAGACCGCCCGCTTCAGCTGGACATCCACCTGGTTCTTCCTCGCGTTTACGACCACGCCGACGGTGACGGCTGTGCCGACCGAGAGCATCAGTGGTTCCTTGTGCTTGAGCGGTTCGATTATCTGTTCGCTGTCAACGCCGACCACCCGATCCATTAGCGTGACATCGAACCTTAATCGATCCCGGACCGGCGGCAGCTCCCCGATGCGCCCGGCAACCTGCCCGGCGAGGGCATCGCTCTTTGTCAGCGCCGGATCGAGTTTCGTCGCGATACCGAGGAGACCCCCGGGCGCCGCCTCGGTCACTTTAACATTTCCGGCGTTGATGGAGGTGATCTTTGTTATGATCGGTTCCCATTTCATCCGGTTCTCGATCTGAACCTGCCGGCCGGGCCTGATCTCGATCTCATCCCCCTCCCGGAGGACGCCGCGGACGAGTGAGCCCCCGATGACGCCGCCCTTCACGTCTCTCCAGCTGCATCCTGGCTTATTGATGTCAAATGACCGTGCGATGAGGAGCATCGGATCGATCTCCGGATCGCGTGCCGGTTCCGGAATAACCTCATCGAGGGTCTGGATCAGGGCGCCGACGTTGATCCCCCTCTGTGCCGAGACGGGGATTATAGGTGCGTTCTCTGCTATAGTACCCTTGATGAACCTCTTTATCTGTTTATAGTGCTCCAGCGCCTCGGCCTGGGTGATCACATCGATCTTGTTCTGGACGATGACGATCTTGCTGATCCCGATCAATTCGAGCGCCATCAGATGTTCCTTGGTCTGGGGCTGAGGGCAGGATTCGTTTGCAGCGATGACGAGCATCGCCCCGTCCATCAGTGCGGAGCCGGAGAGCATCGTCGCCATCAGTGTCTCGTGGCCCGGGGCGTCTACGAACGAGACCGTCCGGAACGGGATCGCGCGGCCCCCGCAATTCGGGCATTCGGCCCGGGATGTGTATGCCCCGGCCCCCTCGCACTTCTCACACTTATAAAACGTCGCATCTGCGTAGCCGAGACGGATGGAGATGCCGCGCTTGATCTCCTCGCTGTGCCTGTCCGTCCAGGTACCGGTCAGCGCGCTGACCAGGGTGGTCTTGCCGTGATCGACATGACCAACGAGCCCAATATTGACACCGGGAATGAATGCATCTCGCAAAAGTTTTCGAACCTCCTTATCCTGTATATAGTGAGACTACTTATACATAATCAGTGGAGATTACCTTTCCGCTCCCCGCCGGCATCCCCATGGCATCCATTATCCCCTTTGACTTCACCCGCGAGACACACGAAGTATGAAGAACCTCATGAAAACTAGCGAAAATTTATACCATGTTAATATAGATATAGACTGATCATAATGTCCGGTGATACCGAACTTTCACGTATCGGGATCTCTCTACCCAAGAACCTTCTTGATAAATTCGACGAGATCCTGAGCCTCCGGGGGTATTCTTCCCGCTCAGAAGGGATACGGGACTCAATACGGAGCTACATCACGTACTACCAGTGGATCTCAGATGTCAAAGGAGAGCGTCAGGGTGTCATCACAATGGTCTATGACCATGACCAGCGTGGGCTCCTTGAGACGCTAACCGAGATCCAGCACGAGTATGCCAATATCATCCAGGCATCTCTTCACTCACATGTCACCCACAGCAGGTGCCTTGAGGTGATCCTGCTACGTGGGGATGGGGCGGTGCTGAAGGATATTACGGAGCGGTTGATGTCACAGAAGGGTGTGGAGGCGGTGAAACTCACCACCATACCGATCGGGGATTAACCCCCACCCTCACAACTCTGGTCGATCCCCTTCTCCCAGACCTCTTCCAGCTGTTGCTGGAACTCCTTCTCCTCCTCGAGGTAGTCCTCAAGGCTCCGTCCCACCCTCTCTGCCTTGTCGGCAACGCGGTCGACGCTTACGAGCTCGTCTACCTGGTAGTAGAGGCCGGTGCTGTCGAGTTCGGCGTATTGCCGGCCGTCGATCTCCTCGACCTGCAGAACCTTCCCGGTCGTGCCGGTGCGGGGATACCGGACGACCGTGCCCACTGCTACGTCATCCGTGGTCATACAGTGTTAGGGTACATCTGTCATACTATTAAGGTATCACCTCAAAGATACTCTGGATGGCAATCACGATTCATCCGGTAGAGAAACATTATTTTGACGGGATGCACCGTTACCGGTCTCCCGAGGAGACCCACGCCGCCATTGAGCCGCTGATGAGAGAGATCGGCGTATCCGAGATAATCGATCTCACCCCACTGGATCGCCTCGGGATCCCCGTCTTCTCGGCTGTCCGCCCGGGAGCGGCCCGGGGAGCTGTCCGTGTTCACGCAGGGAAAGGAAAGGAGCCGATCCACGCCAGAGTATCAGCTATGATGGAGGCGATCGAGCGCTATTGCGCCGAGTACCGGGGTGACCGGATGGAGTATGCGTCCTACGAGGAGATCGGCCCGGGGCGGGCCCTGCACCCGGAAGACCTTATCATCCCCCGGAGGCTCGAGCAGGGGGAGAAGCTCCACTGGACGGCAGGGTGGGATATACTGAACGACGAGGAGGTCTATGTCCCGAGCAACGCCGTCTTCCACCCCTACGACTCGCTCGGCATGGCCATGCCGCTCTTCCGGAGTGACTCAAACGGGCTTGCATCAGGAAACATCATGGAGGAGGCGATCCTGCACGCGCTCCTCGAGGTGATCGAGAGGGACGCGCTCAGCCTCGCCAACCAGAAGCGCGATCTGGGCCGGCGCCTCATCATCGAGGACGACTGCGCCGCCCGGCAGGTTCTCGACCGATTCCTGGAGAAGGGGATCGATATCCACCTCTGGCTTCTTGCCGGGAGAACCGCCATACCCACCGTTGCGGCCGCTGCAGACGATGCCGTCACGAAGGATCCGGCGATGATCGTCATAGGGTCCGGGGCGCATACCTCCCCTGAGATCGCGGCGCTCCGCGCACTGACCGAGGTCGCCCAGAGCCGGGGGAGTTACCTCCAGGGCGGCCGAAACGATCCCGGGCGGGAGACCTTCATCAGGAGGGCGGGGTACGAACGGCTGAAGCGGATCAACCGGATGTGGTTTGCAGACGCAGAAACCGTCGATATCAGCGATGTCCTCGACGCGAGCACCGACCGGTTTGACCTCGACATAAAGTGGGCGCTTCAGGAGGTAAGCCCCTACACGGACCGGGTCTGCGTCTGCGATCTCTCAAGAACCCCGATCCCGGTGGTGCGCGTCGTGGTTCCCGGGTTTGAGGTCTCATACATGGATCCGGACCGGCGGCATCCCGTGCAGGGGTGAGGATCTCGAGCACCCCGCCGCGGTATTTGCACGATCGTCTGTTCTCTGCCCGGAACCAATTGCACAGGATGACTTGCAGGAGAGGGATGGGGGAGCAGTCACAACCCTCCATCCGTGCCACTGTATCAGCCCGGTCGGGGATACCGCCGCGGCTCTACCGGTCCGGTTCCCTCCCTCAGCAGAACTCGACCTTTTTTAAGATCTCAACAACCCTCTCCGTGCTCCTGTGGGGGATCTGTTCGTTTGCGACGGTAAACCTCCTTCCCCGCAGGGCGGCAAATATCGCCTCGATCGCCTTCCCGTGCGACGGGCCGTAACCTCCCTCGAGCGTCAGCGCGAGAGGCAGGTCCGTGCCCTCGATCAGCATCCGGGTGAGCACTCCGTAATCTTCGGGTTTGAGATTCATGTTTCCGCGTTCGTCGTCAGCGAGGGCATCCTGCCCCGCCGATATGATCAGGACGTCGGGCCGGAACCGGACCAGCGCCGGGATAAAGACCTCGTCAAAGACGAGGCGATAGTCAGTGATTCTGGAACCCGGCGCAAGCGGGGCGTTGAGCGTGTAGCCCCTGCCGGCGCCGATGCCGATCTCGTCCACCCACCCGGTCTTCGGGAAACTGTCCTCCTCATGCACCGAGCAGAAGAGAACCTTATCGCTCCCGTAAAAGATCTCCTGCGTGCCGTTGCCGTGGTGCAGATCCCAGTCGAGGATCGCCACCCGGTCGAGCGACTCGAGCGCTCTGGCTGCCGCGACGGCGGCGTTATTGAATATGCAAAACCCCATCGCCTGGTCGGGGCCGGCGTGGTGGCCGGGCGGGCGGACGAGGGCGAACGAGTGCTCGCCGTCGAGCGCCCGCTCCACCGCAGCGGAGGTCGAACCGGCGGCATACAGGGCCGCATCGAACGAATGGCAGGTGACGTAGGTATTTGGATCTAAAAAACAGGTTCCCCGTGCAACCTCCTGTATCCACCGGACGTGTTGCGGGCGATGGACTCTCTCCAGATCACTTACAGAAGCCCGGACCGGGGCGCGCCATTTCACATCGTAGGGAACCCCGGAGAGGGCTACCCGCAGGCGGGAGCCTCCTTCGGGGTGGAGTTCCATATCGTGTCTGGCAAAGACGTCACCGTAGATGGCTGAACAATGCATCCTCTATCAGTTGATGGTTCTCCCCTGCTGGATATCTTTTTCGGTGACATCGAATGTCTGCCCGGTGCCCGCGATCCGGTAGGGGCCGGTTGTCCTCACCTCGCCCGACCATCCGCTCGTCGCATACGGGACGATGAACTCACCGCCTGCGCTCTCCTGGCGGTAGGTGAACGCCCGGCCGGTGTTTGTGATGACGGGAACCTCGATGATCCCCTCACCCCTGATACGAGCGCCGGGGACATACTCAAATATCTTGACGGCTCTCAGGTCCGGTCCATCCGCACCGACGTTAGTAAATAGGTTCATGGGAGTCTCATGGACGAGCCTGTAGTGCTGGAGCGCCGGCACCCTCTCGACCGGGTTGAGGATCGAGTCTCCCCGGTGCTCGTAGTAGAAGTTCAGCAACGTCGCGGCAGACCCTGCCGGGGCGCCTCTGTTGTACTCCTCCACCGCTGCCGCGGCTGCGATGGCATCCATCTGCTCCAGGCGCGTGACGAGGGGGAGGGAGTTGTTCACGGTTCCGGGTTTACGGTACTCGACGTAGAAGACCTCTGATCTCGGATCGGTCATGGACCCATCGAAGTTGTGGAGCCGGGAGGCCATCGTCAGGTAGTACTGTTGCGTGTAGAACGGCACCGCCTGGTAACTCGTTGAACCTGCGCTCTCGGGGAGGAGGAAGTGGGGCTGGAACGGTGTCGCCTGCGCCTCCTGGTCTGCCCACGTCGCCGGCGCGTGGAACTTCCCGGTAACGATCTGGTAGTCGGTTACGACGTAGCGTGTGCCTATGTTATTGAGGATCTGGTTTGCCTCCGCTTCGGAGGTTGAGGTGAGGTAGACCGCAGAGCCGTTCGGACCGGCTACTCCATGCTGGAAGGGGTTGTTGTTCGGGATCCGTTTTGATATATAGGTGATCCAGTGACCGTAGTCCCACCAGGACATGACGCCGTAAGACTCCTCGGGGTAGGTGAAGGTCTCTTTATCGTAGATAGCGTAGTAGTCGACGCCGGGATCGGGGGTGTTTGCACCCATCCACTCGAGGGCCTCCATCCACTGTGAGTCGATGCCGCTGTATTTTATGGATTGGGCCATCCCGAGGGTTGTCGCGAAACTGGAACCACCAAAGAAGAGCGTGACGGCGACTATCGCAACAAACGCTCCCACCTTTATGGTATCGGGGCGGTCTCTCGGAGAGACCTTCGGTTTCCCGGCTTCCCTGGCCCTTCCTCCCTTCTTCCCTTTCTTTGCTTTCTCCACGGTTTCGGGTTCAGGGGCGCTGCCACCGCCTTCCGGCCTGAGGAGGCGGACAGCATCCTTCCATGTCGCGTCGATGACCGCCCCTGCAAAGACTGCGGCGAGGAGCGCAATGTTTGCAGCTAGATAATACTCGTAACGGAGGTGTGCTGCCGTCGATGCAAGTATGATCCCCGTCCAGATGAGGACAAAGACGTGAGCCGGGTTTATCCTCTCGCGGCTCCACCAGACCAGCGTGGCGGCGCCACCCGCTGCAAGCACAAGTCCCCAGTGGAACGTCGCCCAGGCCGCCTCAAACGACCATGCACGCGCCTCCTGGACGGTCGTGG
>MTBK01258143.1_pt1 | contig 22243 bp, 21 predicted proteins | sample 1535981 | NCBI WGS metagenome assembly MTBK01 (sample SAMN06109225, study PRJNA356200) | anaerobic digester metagenome | isolation source: biogas reactors fed with pig manure or primary and secondary sludge | place: Spain | collected 2016-06-30
ACCCTGGCGGTAGCCACCGGGCTGGGAGAAGCCCGCAATGCTATAATCGCCAGGACGGCCGATGCCCTTATCGCTGTGGGCGGCGAATATGGGACACTTTCTGAGATTGCTCTTGCCCTGAAAATGGGAAAACCGGTGGTAGGTTTGAAGACATGGGAGATTAATCCTCCATATAAATTGGATACTGGAATTGTGCTTTATAATACTGCCGCCGCGGCTGTAGATGCCGCCTGCTCCGCAGCCCGGGCTGCCCTGCAGTATTAATACGCTAGAAAAAGATTATCTCCAGGATGGAGACGACTTACAAACAACTCAGAACTGCCCGGGTTTGGATAGGGTGGCTCCCAGAGCAAAACGTTTCGGCTAAAATGCGGTAACTACACCGTCATCCGGCACAAATTTTGGCGGCTCTCGAGCCGCCCACAAGCGTTACTGAATACGGCCGCTTTATTCAACTCCTTCCGATGAATTGCAGTATCTGACTTCCGGTCTCCAACATCAGATATCTGATTACACAGGTGCCACCTTCTGCTTATGTTCGTCTCTGGAAAGCGGTTCCGGTGAATAAAGCGGGCGCTGATGATAACCTGTATGCAAAAGGCGGTGGGCAAGTTCGCTGCCGGGGCGGTCCAGGAAATCGCGGTAAAGCTTTTGCACCGCCGGGTTTTCATGAGATTTACGGAGCTCCATCTGTCGGTCCAGATTGTACAATCCCTCGCTGCGACGGGAGCGGTGTGCAACCTGTTCGTTCCAATCGTTGGTCTCGATGTAGATGGGCTGTCCACCTCCGCCCACACATCCAGCAGGGCAAGCCATTATCTCGACAAAGTGGTATTCTTTGCTTCCCTTTTTGATAGCTTCGATGAGGCGGCGGGCCTCCCCGGTGCCGCGGGCTACGGCCACCTTCAGACACAGCTTCCCCATCTGGATCTCGGCATCCTTGTATTTGTCGGAGCGGACCTGCGGAAAATCCACATTTTTCAGCTCTTCTCCTGTAACCCATTCATAGGCGGTGCGCAGGGCTGCCTCCATCACCCCGCCGGTGGAACCGAAGATGATTCCTGCGCCGCTGGCGGTGCCCAGGGGATCGTCGAATTCTTCCTCCGGCAGCTTGCGCAGATCGATACCCGCCTGGAAGAGCATTTGGGCAAATTCGCGGGTGGTCAGCTCGGCATCGACATCGCGGTAGCCGCTGTCATTCATTTCGGGCCGCAGAAGTTCGTATTTCTTGGAGACGCAGGGCATGATGGAGACGACGAAAATGCTCGCCGGATCGATCCCCGACATGCGGGCATAGTAGGTCTTGGCCAGGGCGCCAAAGATCTGCTGCGGCGATTTGACCTCTGAAAGATTCTTGATATATTCCGGGTAAAAAAGTTCGCAGAAACGAACCCAGCTGGGACAACAGGAGGTGAACTGGGGGAAAGGCCCCCCACGTTCAAGTCTCTCAAGCAATTCGGTAGCCTCCTCCACCACAGTGACATCGGCGCCGAAACAGTCGTCAAAGACGCGGTCAAAACCGAGGCGCCGCAGCGCGGCTACCATCTGCCCGGGTATGGCTGTTCCTACGGGATAGCTGAATTCTTCACCGATGGAGGCGCGGATGGAGGGGGCGGTCTGGACGACGACATGCAGATCGGGGTTGCGCAGCGCCTCCCAGACCCGGGCGGTGGAATCCTGTTCATGCAGCGCACCGGTAGGGCAGACAGTGATGCACTGGCCGCAGTAAATGCAGGGCGTTTCCATGAGTGAACCGTTGTAAGCCGGACCGACGACGGCATTAAAGGAGCGCTCTACCATGCGGTAGATCCCCACCGCCTGGTAGTATTCGCAGACGGCAAGGCAGCGCCGGCAGCGGACGCACTTATCTGGTTCCCTTACCACCGAAGGGGAGAGGTCGTCGATGGGAAAATGATTGCGGCTGCTTTCAACGGGCAGGTTCCTGATCCCGTAGCGCTTGGCCAGGCGCTGCAGTTCGCAGTTCAGGTTGCGCTCACAGGTGAGACATTCAAAGGGATGATCGGAGAGCAGCAGTTCGATCATCTCCTTGCGCGTTTCAAGCACTTCAGGGGTATGGGTATAGACCCGCATCCCCGCTTCGGCAGGAAGCACGCATGAAGCATCCATGGTTGGTCTCCCCTCCACCTGCACCAGGCAGACCCGGCAGGCGGCTGGAGCGTTCAGATCTTTTAAATAACAGAGTGTGGGGATATCGATACCGGCCAGGCGCGAAGCCTCGAGGACGGTAGTCCCCTCCTCCACCTCAATCTCCCGGTCATCGATCCACAGCTTCAGCATGGTTCGCTCCTTCCCTGTTGTTCTCTTTGATTTCCGGCTGCGCCAGGTCGCGGCAAACCCCGGCAGGACAGCGGTGCTCCTCAATGTGCGCCAGATACTCCTCGCGGAAAAAGCGCAGGGTGCTGAGAAAAGGATTGGGCGCGGCACGTCCCAGCCCACACAAGGAGCCCGCTCTCATTAGTTCAGCCAGCCGCACAAGGGTCTCCAGATCCCCCTTTTCTCCTCCTCCTCTGGTAATTCTCTGCAGCAGCTCCAGCATCCGTTTCGTTCCGATGCGGCAGGGGGTGCATTTGCCGCAGGATTCATCCTGGTTGAAATCAAGGTAAAAACGCGCCAGATCGACCATGCAACTCTCCTCGTCCAGCACAATGAGCCCTCCGGAGCCGATAATGGAGCCGGCTTCGCGCAGGTATTCGTAATCCAAAGGAATATCCAGAGCCTCAACTCCCAGACAGCCGCCGGCGGGTCCGCCTGTTTGGGCTGCCTTGAACCTCTTGTCGCCGGGGATACCGCCGCCTATCTCAAAAATGATCTCGCGCAGCGTTGTCCCCAGAGGGACCTCCACCAGACCGGTGTGCCTCACCTTTCCGGCCAGGGCAAAGACCTTAGTGCCCCTGCTGCTCTCCGTACCCAGTTCGCGAAAGCGTCTGCTTCCGTGGAGGATGATCAGAGGAATATTGGCCAGTGTCTCCACGTTGTTGATCAGTGTCGGCTTTCCCCAGAGCCCTTTTTGGGCCGGGAAGGGAGGCTTCGGCTCGGGATCGCCTCGGGTGCCGTGTAGTGACGAGATCATCGCCGTCTCCTCGCCGCAGACAAAGGCTCCCGCACCAGCGCGGATCTCTATATCAAAGGAGAGCCCCTTTTCGAGAATGTTGCCGCCCAATAATTTCATCTGCCGGGCTTGAATGATGGCCTCGCGGCAGCGGTGCATTGCTACAGGATATTCCGCCCGCACATAGATATAGCCGCGGGGTGCGCCCACGGCATAGCCGGCGATGATCATCCCCTCGATGACACTGTGGGGATCGCCTTCCAGGATATTGCGGTCCATGAAAGCCCCCGGATCCCCCTCATCGGCGTTGCAGATAACAAATTTTTCATCGCTTATCGCTCTGCGGACCATCTCCCATTTGCGCCCCGTAGGGAAACCGCCGCCGCCGCGGCCGCGCAGGCCTGAATTTATTATTTCCCCGATGATATCTTCGGGGTTCATTTCCGCCAGTGTCCGGGCCAGGGCGGCGTAGCCGCGATATTTCAGGTAGTCATCGATATGCGCAGAGATGACCCCACAGTTGCGCAGCACCAGTCTGGTCTGTCCCCGGTAAAATGGCATCTCCTCGCGCCGCCGGAGGATCTCGTCGCTGCGCGGATCGCGGTGCAGCAGCCCTTCGACAATCCGGCCGGCTATGATATGCTCCCTGACAATGCTTCTCGCATCGGCAGGCTTCAGTTTCTGGTAGATAATTCCTTCAGGATAAACGATCATTGCAGGACCCAGACTACAATCGCCGATACACCCCACAACCTCAACGGGGACCTCGCCGGTCAGGCCCCTGCTTTGAAGCTCCTCTTCAAGGGCTTCCTTCACCTCGCGGCAGCCCAGGGAGCTGCAGGGAATGCCGCCGCAGATAAGTATGCGGTGATCGGTCTCGGGCCTGATTCTTTCCCTGACCAGTTCTTCTACCAGCGTGCTCATCTTTTCTTCAGCTCCTCCAGAAGCTGTGGCAGCCGCTCGGGACTCATCTCTCCGTGCAACTCATCTCTTATCTTGACGATGGGTGCGGAGCCGCAGGCGCCGACACAGCGCGTTGTAGCAATGCTGAAAAGCCCCTCCGAGGAAAATTTACCTGTCCCTGTGCCGCATTGCTGCTGTAGTTCCTGCAGCAGCTTTTCTGCGCCCTTGACATAGCAGGCTGTTCCCATGCAGACTTCGATGCGGTGTTTTCCCGAGGGAACGGTGGAAAAAAGAGAGTAAAAGCTGACCACACTGTAGACTTCAGACAGCGGAATAGTGAGTTCGTTGGCCACCTGGATCATCACTTTGCGGGGAAGATAGCCGAAAATGGCCTGGGCCTCTTGCAGGGCGGCGATGAGCACGCCGGGTTTTCCCCTATATTTTCTCAGGGCCCGGCTCAGGCGTTCATAAGGTTTTTTTTCTTTGACATCTTTTACAGCCACCGGAGACCTCCTTCTTTGGGCTTTCATAACTAGCCTTGCACCCGGCAGAAGAAGCATACATGGAAATAAACGTCACAAGACTGTGTCCCTGTCCATGCATTATTTCTGCATTGACCCATAAAATGTAACGATCAGGGTAATATAATCGTATTTTGTGCATAAAAAACAAAGGAGTTTAATGAAATGAATTCAAGGATTCGCTTTTCAGTGAGGCAGCTGACAAGAATAGCCATGCTACTGGCGCTCACTCTCTCTGTGCAATTGTTGCGACTGCCTGCACCGGTTACGGGACCGCTGGTCAATGCTATGCTCATCCTCTCCACTGCCGTGGCCGGCACGGCAGGAGGCGTCGGCATCGGCTTGCTCACCCCCTGGGTGGCGCTGCTCCTGGGGATCATCGCTCCTGTTTTAGCCCCGGCGATTCCCTTCATCATGGCTGGAAATGCTCTTTACTGTTCGTGTTATGGAGCGCTGGCAGAGAAAATAAAAGGCGGCTCCTGGATCGGTATGATCCTGGGAGCCGTTCTGAAGTTTGCCCTTATCGGAGGTGCCGCCCGCTACCTGCTGGCGCTGCCACCACCGGCCGCAGGAGCCCTGCTGCTGCCACAGCTCCTGAATGCCCTTATCGGAGGCGCCGCCGCTTTGCCTCTTGCGCAGTATCTGCGCCGCCTCCTCCACCAAAGTTAGTGAACACGGTGCCTGGCACCGTGTTCACTAACTAGAGGTTGTTAGCGTCGATCAGCTGCTGCACAGTGATGCCGTAGCGGCGGGAGATGCTGTAAAGGGTGTCCCCCTTCTGCACGGTATAAGTGGTTTTTCCGCCAGTGGCCGGCGGCGGAAGCATTTTGTCGACAGTGGTGAAGCTGTAGCCCTGGTCGCGCAAGCCCTCGATGATCCGTGGCAGCGCCGGCACAGTCAGGTGCCCCGACGTATGGCCGCCGATGTGCATCAGGATGATTCCATTGTTCGAGGCTTTGGTCAGGGCCCGGTTAACGATAAAATCTTCATCAATAAGAGTATCCTTTCCGCCTACTTTCCTTGTATTTCCAGCATCCCAGTCCAGGGTGTCCACGGTCCACATGATCGTATAGGGATAGCCCTCTTCAGCCAGGATCTCCAGAAGCTGACTGTCGTATGCCCCATAAGGTGGGCGAAAAAGATAGGGATCAATCCCGCAGATCTCCTTGATAATTCGCGTGGACTCGCGCATCTCTTCACGGATTTTAGCGGCGCTCATCTTTTCCTTTGTCATATCGCCGTGCGTCTTCGAATGGTTTCCCACGGTATGGCCGCCTTTGACAATCTTCTGGCCCAGGTCCGGGTGCGTTTTCAACCAGTCCGCCCGGGGAAAGAAAGTTGCTTTGACCCCGTACTGGTTAAGCACATTCAGCAAAGGTTCGGCATGTGTATATTCCCAGCCCGAGTCAAAGGTGAGAGCAATTTGTTTGACGTCTGCAGCTACTGTCCCCTGCTCAATTACCTGGGATTTACCGCTGCTGCTCCCGCCGGTAACAGGAATGGTTAAAACCTGTCCCACATAAATAACGGGAGTTTTCCCGGGATTATCCTCATCCGATTCGGGGTTGGCAGGACCTTCCTCGTCCTGCGTTGCCTCTGAGGGTTCAATGCATGGCCTCTCTTCAGCAGGTATTTCGCCAAAGTTATTATTGTCAGGTTCTGCGGGGTTTACTGTTTCGTCACCATCACTTGATGGTGCTATGGTTCCCTCCATGCCGAACCACCGGCGCAACTGTTCGCCTGCATTGCCTGAAGAAAGCGTGTAGCCTGCTACAAATAACAGCGGTACCAGGATGATGACCAGAAGAATCATCCATTTTTGATTGTTTCGTTTCCTTGGCAACTTATCACCTCCCTGATAACTTTAACACTTAAATTTAAAAATAATGTTTTATTTACATGTTCATTTATTAATTTTGCTTTAAAAACGCTGACAGCAGGGGGGATGAACCTGTTTCGGCAATAAGCATATATATATCTTCGCCCGGATTAGAAAAACAAAAGTGAACTTGTTATAATCATTGTAACATATGGGGTTAAACAGGGTGGAGGGTTTTTATTGGCAAAAAGCGACGGCAAATGGTTTCTAACGAGGGTTAAGAAGACGATCTACCGATACGGGATGATCGAAGCTGGTGACAGTGTTGCCGTGGCTTTGTCGGGGGGTAAGGACAGTGGCGCCCTTCTCTACATCCTGGAGCTGTTTCGACGGCATGCCCCCTTCGATTTTGCCCTGCAGGCCATATATGTGGACCTGGGGTGGCCGGTGGATCCTGTGCTGATGCAGCGTTATACTGAGAGTCTGCAGATTCCCCTCTATATAGAAAAAACCGCCATTGCCCGGATTGTTTTCGAACGGCGGCAGGAGACGAACCCCTGTGCTTTATGCGCTAAGCTGCGCCGCGGTGCGCTTCATCAAGCTGCACTGGGGCTGGGCGCCAATAAGGTCGCTCTGGGCCACCATCTCGATGATGCTATTGAAACCTTTTTACTGAACCTGATCTATACGGGTGATTTTAACACTTTTAAGCCGCGGACTCATCTTGATCGCGTCGGTCTTTACCTGATCAGACCGCTTATCCAGCTTCCCGGGCAGACCCTTGCTTCCCTGGCCCGGCGCGAGAATATTCCTATCATAGATAATCCCTGCCCTGTAAACAACCAAACAAAAAGGCAGGAGATGGCTGAGCTGGTAAGTGAGCTTTCTTTCCGCTTTCCCGATCTGCGTCAAAAAATCCGCAGTGCTTTTCTGAGAAGTCCCCTCTGGCCTCCCGAGTAGCACCTGATCTGTTATTCTAAAATGGAAAAGGATAAACACCTCTTTTGAACGAAGTTTTAAATAAAAAGGGATGAGTGGAATTTTGCACAATAATCTAAAGAAAACAGCCGGTGACATGCGAAATTTTTTCTGGCCCCGGGATATTGCTATAGTGGGCGCCTCTGCTGATCCAGCCAAACCGGGTGGCAAGGTGCTGCAATTATTAAAAAGACATGGATACACCGGTAGGATATACCCTGTCAATCCTGGAAGAAAGGATATTCAGGGGATTTCTGCATATGCTAGCCTGTCGCAAATAGGAACAAAACCGGACCTTGTTATAATTGCGGTGGAGGCGGCCCGGGTCGCTTCTGTGGCCAGGGAATGCGCCGCCCTTCAGATTACAAACCTGGTGGTAATGAGCGGCGGTTTTGCCGAAATTGGCGGCCGGGGAGAGGCTCTCCAGCAAGAGCTGGCCAAAGTGGCGGCGGAAAACAATCTTACCATTTTGGGGCCAAACTGTATCGGTTTCATCAATGCGCTGCAGCCGGCGGTGGCGTCGTTTTCGCTTACCGTTGAAAGCGGTGCTCTCCGTTCTGGCCCGGCGGCTTTTGTCGCTCAGAGTGGAGGGCTGGGCATATTGGCTCTATTTCTGGCTGATCTGGAGAAGTTCGGCTTCTCTTATGTGATAAGCACAGGCAACGAGCTCAATCTTGATTTTACGACAGTGCTTGATTTCCTGGTTCAGGAGCCCCGGGTTAAGGTTATTGGGGGGTATCTTGAAGGAGTTAGAGATGGGGAGGGGTTCCGTCGTTCCTGCCGGGCCGCCGCCGACGCGGGTAAACCGGTGCTCATTCTTAAAGCAGGTGCCTCGCAGGAGGCTGCCGCAGCGATCCGCTCCCATACTGGTGCCCTGGCTGGTTCGCGGGAAGCCTACCGCGCTCTTTTCCGGCAGGAAGGCGTTATAGAGGTCGAAACGCTAACTGAAATGCTTTCGCTTATCAAGGTTTTTACCCCAGGCCGTCTCCCCCGGGGGAACCGCGCTGCCGTGTTCTCGCTTTCTGGTGGTATGGGGGTCCTAGCAACCGACCTATGCGCCGCAGCAGGACTGGAACTGGCTTGTTTTTCGCCAGAGACTGTCCAGGCCCTGCAGAGGCTCATGCCTTCTATTGCCACTGTGCGCAATCCTCTCGATCCCACTGCGGCGCTGGTTACTAAGCTTGACGAGGTCCGCGAAACCATTGAGATTATCCTGTCTGACCCCGGTGTGGATATTTTTATCTTTACCACAGCCCTCTGGCGTTCTTTAGGGGCGGCACCGGCAAAGATGATGGCCCAACTTTTCAGGGAAACAGATAAGCCTTTTATTATAATCTGGCCCGGCTGCAGGCGCGAAGCCAAAAAGGTTATCTTGGAAAGCGGGATCCCCTTTTTCAGAGAGCTGAAAGATGGAATTAATGCAATAGCTGTTGCGTGGCGTTATGCTTCATTTCAAAACGCGCGTGTCAAAACGGAAAGAACTGCCTTTCAGTTTCCTGTGACCCGGGGGCAGGTAGAAAGCCTGCGCCCTAAAATGCCTGCGGGCAGGGGTCGTAACCTTAACGAAGCAGAGGCTAAAAAAATCCTTTCCAACTGGGGAATTGATATTCCCTGCGGTGAAGTAGTAAAGTCGTATGAAGATGCCGCAGCTGCGGCCAGTAATATAGGGTATCCGGTAGTGCTGAAAGTTGTTTCAGAACAAATTGCTCATAAGACCGAGTTGGGTGTAATCAAGGTTGATTTACGCGACGCAGCTATGCTGCGCCAGGCCTGGGAGCAGATCGATCGCAATCTGGCTCTAAAGGTTCCCGGAATTAAACCTGCAGGTTTCCTGGTAGAAGAGATGCTCCCGGTACAACTGGAGATGATTGCGGGGGCAAAGAATGATTCAGTTTTTGGCCCCCTGGTGTTGCTCGGTTTTGGCGGCATTCATGTGGAGCTATTTCGTGATATAGCCATGCGACTGGCGCCACTGAAACCGGGTGAGGTTCAGGAGATGATTGGCGAGCTGAAAAGTGCTCCTTTACTAAAAGGATTCCGGGGAGAGGAACCGGTAGATACAGCTTCTTTATTTACCTCCTTTTCCCGTTTCTCCCAGCTCGCCGCCTCGCTCAGGGAAAGCTACCGCGAGATGGAGATCAACCCCCTGGTGATCTGTCCGGGGGGGCGTGCTGTAGCCGCTGATGCGCTGATCCTTCTATAAAGCATGGCTGGCGTGCAGCTCTTTACCAGGGGTACAGTTCCACATGGTTGGAGTGGCCCACTAGCCGTGATCGGGGCGGTAGCGCCCGATACCTTGCTTTAGATAGCTTTGGGCAAGCTCCTGATAAGAGGATGAGCTTGAAGTCACCCACATGAGGGAAGTCCCCTCTATCTCTTTTTTTACACGGGCGGGTACACCGGCAGCAAGATGACGTGCCGGAATGATTGTTCCATCGGTCACGACGCTGCCGGCGGCGATCATTGCCTCCTCTCCGATCTCGCAAAAATCTTGCACCACGGACCTCATTCCGATAATGGCTCCCCGGCCAATGCGGCAGCCATGCAAAACGGCACTGTGAGCAACGGTAACATTTTCCCCGACCACCGTTTCGCATTCAGGCATTGCATGAATTACGGTGTTGTCCTGAATGCTGCTTCCGCTCCCGATTCTAATCCGTCCGAAATCACCCCGGACCACAGCTCCAAACCAGATACTTGCCCCCTCGTCGATGACTACATCGCCGATGATGGTTGCACCGGGTGCGATAAATACATCTTTGCCGATCTGTGGCTTTTTACCATTGTACTCCAGAACAATCATTTTCATCTCCCCTTTCGCTTTCTTTTATTACCCGTCTCCCTGTTAAATTCCTTCCTTTTCGCCTTATATTCAAATAATGGTGAAAAAATACTCTCTTTATCGGCTCCTCGGGGCAGTTTACCTTTCCCGGTGCCATTCGGCACAGTAAGACTGCTCTGGGGGTGGTGCTGGGATCTTGATTATCGCTTTTAGTGACATAAATAATGATACCGTTTATAATATACTGAGATGGTGCAGGTAAACCCTGTACGCTCCTGCTCCAGATTAACGTTTAATGGCAGATACTGAGTGGCGGGTTGACTCTGTCATTCCTGAAAAGGGGAAAAGCGTTGCCTTCATTTCTTGCCCTGTTCTCTCTTAATTTTTGTTTCGGTGGATTGCCTCTGCCAAAAAAGTTTAGCAGTGTTTTTCAGGAAACTTTTTTGCGCAGAAGTGCCTACTTTGTCACCGGGTTGGTCTGCGGTTTTATTTCGGTTTGGATTGCCCGGCAGCTTATCGGAACACCTGCGGCTGAATTTTTTGCAGCGACGGGTTTGCTGACGGGAAGGCTTTTCTTTCCTCTAAAACAGTGGCGCCAGGAGGATTTGCGGGGAGCGGTTGTGGGGACACTGCTTCTTTTTGCTCCAGGCTTGATCCCTCCCCTTTTGGGCAGCTGGTTTCTTTTTTATGCATTCACCAGGGAAGCGGTTCCCAGCTCTTTTTTAGGAATACTGGCGCTGGTGCCCTTTACTTTGCATTATTATAAAAGTGATCTGCTTTTTTTCTATATTGTTGTTCTAGTATGCCTTTTTCTGGCAGAGAATTTACGTAATTCAGGCAGGCAGGGCAATTCGAAAGTAGCAGACACGATCTGTTACCTGCCGCGTGTCTACCACAGGATACGGGGGCTGCGCCGGTTGATCAACTACCTGTTGCTATTAGCTGCGCTCCTGCTTTTAATTGCTTCTGTCTCCCTCTACCGGGTCGTTTATTCAGGTCCGGAGCAGGCTCCTGTATTCAACTGTGGAAAAAGTGCACAAAAGCTTGTTGCGATTACCTTTGACGATGGTCCTGATCCTCGATACACTACTCCAATTCTTGATATTTTGAAGGATAAAAATGTTCGTGCAACTTTTTTTGTGGTGGGAACACAGGCGGAACGCCACCCGGAACTTTTACACCGCTGTATCGAAGAGGGACATGAGATTGGCAACCACACCTACAGCCATGCCAACCTTTACCGGAGGAACAGTCAGAAAATCGAGAAAGAGATCTCTTGGAACAGCGCAGTTATCGAAAAGATTACCGGGCAGGCGCCGCAGTATTTCCGGCCGCCTCGCGGCCTCTATGATGAGCGGATCCTGGCAACCTGCAATCGTCTGGAGCAGCGTCTTATTCTTTGGTCGGTTTCGGGCGAGGATTGGATGGAACCTTCGGCCAGGCATATTGTAAAGCAGGTTTCACAAAAGATTCATCCCGGCGCTATCATCCTCCTTCACGATGGCGGTGGTTTCCTGCACAATTATGGCGGCAATCGCTCCAATACAGTGAATGCGCTGGGACAGATTATTGACGTACTTCAGCAGCGGGGTTACCGCCTGGTGACGATTAGCGAACTACTTGACTCAGAGATGGAAACCTCTCAGGAAAAGAGTTGATTCACACTGTGAATATGGGAAGGCTGAGCAGGTTTTTGGCACATGTGTTGGAATATTATTGACATACTTAATATTTTGTAATATAACCTACTTAGGGAGGTGATTAGTTAATGCTAGAAAAATCTCTTCTGGAAAGAGTCAGAAAGGTGAACCAGATTATTTTACATTCCATCGATGAGGATCCAAATATAAATTTCGTAACCGCTGCCCTCGCCGGTATAATTGGCGCCAATGTTTTTCTCGTTGATGGTGACGGCAGGTTGTTAAACGATATTTCAAACCAGCAACCCGGCTGTGAAAGATTGAGGGCTTACTTGATGAAAGAGTCTGCCCTGCCGGATTATTATAAAATTAAACTGCTTTTGCAGAATGGTGCGCCGCAAATAAACAAGGTTTACCGGCTTTCAGCCTGCCCTTTGAGCGGAAAGGAAAAGGCTGCCTGTACACCCGGTGATATTTATCTTATTTCTGTTCCTATTTTTAGTGGGGCAGAACAGCTGGGCACTATCCTGGCGCACCGGCATCAGAAGCCTTTTGAACATGATGATCTGATTCTGGCGGAGATCGGAGCGGCTATCATCGGAATGATTCTGATGCGGCTCAGGGCGGTGCAACTTGAAGAGGAAGAATGGTTTAGAAACATGGCCGGGGTGGCATTTGAAAGCCTTTCTTATTCCGAAGTGGAAGCAATTGAGGAGATTTTCAAGAAGCTCACTGAGAACGAGAGCATTATTGTAGCCAGTAAAATTGCCGATAGCCTCGGTATCACCCGTTCTGTCATCGTGAATGCGCTTAGAAAATTTGAAAGTGCCGGGATCATTGAATCAAGATCGCTGGGAATGAAGGGAACTTATATCCGGCTGAAAAACCCCCTGGCAATGGAAGAGATTGCCGGGCGTTCAGCCAAGCTTAAAGCAGCTTTTGGGGAAACAGAATAAACCATGGAGTCAATCGCACTCTGCTGTATTTGTCTTGGGAAACGGTAGTGTCCGATAATTTCCCACCGCAGCAGGCAATCCTCTTCACGGGCGACGGAGCTGTTGTGGATGACCAGGGGAACACCGCGCCCGTTGACCCGGTCCGAGATCACTCCTGTATGTTGCTGTCCGTTGGGAAAACGCCAATACACAAAATCACCATGTGCCCATTCGTGTAGATCATCCTCCGTAACCCCCACGGTCAACTTTTTTCCGTAGCGTTCAAAAAAGCAGATCTGGTTTTGGGTTCGCCTGTGATCAATATTTGGGTCAGGGTTGTTCAGATCCCAGATCTGTGGGTAAAGATCAAAATGATCGCACATGTCTTCGTGGATAAGCACCTGCAGATCAAATCCTGCAGCGCGCAGCGCTCTGATAATCACATCGGTACATGCACCTCTGGCAGGATCAATGTCGCCCCCGGGATAGCTGATTTCACGGTAAGCGGCATCGTAACGAGTTTTTCTTTTCACCTCCTCCCTTGCCCCCAGAAGGATCTGATCGGATATGGTAAGATCTGCATGAGGGATATTTTCTACCGGGGAGTTCTCTCCGGAGTATTGGACCCGGTTCCGGTAAAACATATTTTTTACTCCCGTCGCCGCGAATAAGAGGATCAGTGCAGCTGTAATGAGAATTAAATAGTAAGCTTTCCCGGTCGTTTTCTTTTTCATAACCATTAAATTCGCGGCATACGATTATAAACCTCTTACCTTTATGCAGCGCCAGGGTTTTCCGGCAGCCACTTTGAGGTTGACATTCCCGGCGGGCAATTGTTAAAATTACTTCGTCTTATTAGCAACAGGAGGCCCGAAATGCATTTCCCTCTTTACATAAGTTGTTTGCTTATTTTTTTCTGCCGGGTTGTTGATGTCAGCCTGGGGACAGTGCGCATAATCTATCTTACACGGGGCCAGAGCACCCTTGCTGCCGCGATCGGTTTTTTTGAAATGATCATTTACATAGTAGCGCTGGGGGCAGTTATGGGAAATTTGGATCACCCGCTAAATATCGTCATCTATGCCCTGGGGTTTTCCGTAGGCAGTTTTGTGGGCAGCAAAATCGAGGAAAAAATTGCGGTAGGTTTTGTCAATGTTCAGATTATCACCATGCAGATCTGCAACGGCATAGAAGAGGCTTTGCGGGAGATGGGCTTCGGGGTTACCTCAGTGGATGGTTCGGGCAGGGAGGGACCGCACCTCATCTTATACGTAATGATGAAAAGACGTGATCTGCCGCGCTTCCTGATGAATGTGAAGGAATTGGATCAAAATGCTTTCATCTCCATTATGGACACCCGCAAAATATTGGGCGGTTATTTTAGCCAGGCCAAAGCAAAGTAATCCAGGGGGGTGGAAATTACGGTTTCCTCCTATGGAGCTATCGGGATTCTAGATTCAGGTGTGGGCGGACTGACTGTATTCCAGGAAATAGCCAGCCTGCTGCCCCATGAAAAAATCATCTACTTTGGTGACACCGCCAGGATGCCGTACGGGCCGCGTGCCGATGAAGAGGTACGCTCTTTTGCGCTTCAGATCATTGATTTCCTGCAAAGTCAGGAAATCAAAATGGTTGTCGTGGCCTGCAACACAGCTACGGCGGCAGGATTGCCTTTTTACCGGGAGCACTGCGATATTCCGGTTATGGGGGTGATCGAACCGGGAGTGCGCGCTGCCCTGGCATATTCCGGGAGCGGCAGGATCGGTGTAATCGGAACCGCGGGGACAATCCGCAGCTCTGCGTACGAGAAGGCCCTGCTGGATGCACAGCCCGGTCTCAGCATCGTCGCCAGACCCTGCCCTCTTTTTGTGCTGCTGGTGGAAAACGATCTTGTAGAGACGCCCGAGGCTGAGAAGGTTGCTCTGGAGTACCTCGCTCCCTTTAAGGAAACCGCCATCGACACGCTCATCCTTGGATGCACACATTATCCGCTTATGTCTGACCTGATTCAGCGGACTGTGGGACCGGGAGTCAGGCTGGTTAATTCTGCCGAGGAGATCGCCCGTGATGTTAAAGCTGTTCTGACGGGGCAGCAGCTGCATAACCCGATCCAATGCAGCAATCCCGGTTATCGTTTTTTTGTAAGCGGAAACCCGCACTCTTTTGAAGAAGTTGCTGCTAAAATGCTCCGCCGCCAGATTAAAGCCTACCAGCTTATTTTCTAAGACTGCCTTATCAACATTGATGGCATATTTATTTCTCCCGTCATATATATATAAATGATGGTACAACCCCGGGTAGAAGCCTGTTCATTGTGAAAAGAAAATGCCGGGAAAGTGCGGTAAAAGCTGCATCTGAGCCAATATAATACTTTATTTTAAAGAAGAAAAGGAGCCGCTTCAATTAAAGGCAATAATACAATGACAATAAATGCGTATAAAGAGAGGCAAAGGGTGAGGGGAATGATCAGGGACCCCAGTCCATTCCGGGCAATGTTGCTCTTCCTGCTGGTAGCTCTGCTGGCCCTTTCTCTTGCTGCCTGTACGGTGGAGGAGAAGCGCGAAGAAATTTTTAGGTTGCCTCAGGCACCTGCCCTTCCGCCGGAGCCGGGTGATATTCGCACCGGTTTGCTCTATTATCCCGACGGGCAATGGCGTTTCCTTGTGCCGTTGCAGAAAGAGATCCACGAAGCTGAAACAATTATCCACAACACCCTGGAACAGCTTATCGACACGCCGCAACTTCAAAAAGAACTTAGCCCGCTGGGACTGGTTCCTCTTCTAACTGAGGAAACTGCCATTCTCGGAATTCATATTGATGAAGGCGGATCCTCCAGGGTGGACTTCAATGGAGCGTTTTTAGGCTACGATCCTGCTGTTGAGCGCCTTGTTTTGGGTGGCCTTTTGTCCACTTTGCGCCAGTTTCCCGAGATTAAAGGGCTGGAAATAATGATTGATGGAGTGACCCCGGAAAGATTTCCCGGCGGCACTCCAGGGCTGTTGCCGCTGGACACTGAATGCCCCATTAACCTTGAGGTCGATGATACCCTTAAGGACTATCGTAACTTTACCACTGTAACTGTTTATTTCTGCTTTCTTGCCCCGGAAGGGCTCATTCTCCATGTGCCGGTAACGCGGGCGATTTTACCTGCAGATGATGCTGCTTTTGCCGCTGTAAATGAACTGTTGGCCGGTCCGCGACGCGGCAGTGGACTGTTTAGCGATATTCCGCCGGGCACAGCTTTGCGCAGCCTGCATTTGGAGGAAGAAGGGCTGATGGTTATAGATCTGACGGAAGAGGTGCTGGCTTACGAAGGCGGCTGCACCGGTGCTGAGAATATGATCAACCAGATCCTGCTGACCCTGGGCTGCCTGGAGGGGGTTGGTGAGGTACAAATACTGGTCGAGGGCAATAAGGTAAAACTACCTGATGGTTTTGATATAACCATTCCGTTGAAACCTCCCCGGGTCTACAACTGCTTCAATCCCCCTCCCCCCTATCTATAACATGCCGCCTGTAAATGCTCCGCCCAGTTTGATCAGCCCCAGGTTGATGAGGATAACAACAGCCTGGTAGCCTGCAGCGCAGGCGAAAGCCTTGATCCTGGGGATGCCGGCAATGGCGGTAAAAGCTACTGTCAAAAGCGCCAGATTCCAGAGCACGAAGATGTTAAGATGCGAAACCAGGAGAGCACCTGTGCCGGTAAAAGCGGCAACCTGCCAGCCCAGCAGCGCCGCGGTGCCCTTGAGCAGGTGGTGAAAGAAAAAGGGGATCCAGGAAGCCCCTACAGCGGCAGCACTCTCTTTCCAGCCCATTTTGCCACCTGCCAGGCTGACGGCTCCAAGCAGGATGCTGCTCTTTACCATCCAGCCGGCAGTAAAGGTAAAAAGGGCGCCAATAACAGCGGGGATGATCATTGCGAATGAGAAAACCGGGCTGCAGAAAGTTTCTTCAAGCATATCCTGGTCTACAGCACCCTCTTCAATGGCCCTTTTCATCTCCGGCTGTTCCATGATCGCCTCTGGAGAAAAGTCTCTGTTATGTTTGACAACTCCGGCGATGGAGCTGAAAGTAATGGCAATTATAGCCATGATGATCACCATCCACACGGCGGCGCCTACTTTCATGCTCTGAAAAGCGCTGCCGGGTCGGATAATCAGCTCCAGAAACAGCTTTCCCAGTGACAATTTCTTTTGGCCCAAACTGATCCACTCCTTTACATGGGACAACAGGGACGTTCCTTCTTGTCCCATTTTTGACGCTATTCGTAACGAATGGCCTCGATTGCGCTGAGGTTGGCCGCCCTGATGGCCGGGTATAGGCCAGCGGCCAGACCCACTACTGCTGAAAAAATAACGGTAAAAAATGCTACAGAAAGGGGCAGATGAACAAGGCTTATCCCGCCGGACTCGGCCCCGCTTTGTGAAAGGTAAGCAGCGGCGGCGTAGTTGAGCAGCAGTCCGCCCAGCCAGCCGCAGAGAACACCGGCAACTCCCCCGATGAACCCGATAAAGCCTGCCTCAAGCAAGAAAAGGTTGCGGATATTGGGGATGGAAGCGCCGACCACTTTGATGATACCAATTTCCCTGGTCCGCTCATAAATGGACATGATCAGGGTATTGGCAATGCCGACGGCGGCAATAAGCAGGGCCACGCAACCGATTCCACCCATGACAAATTGCAGGATCTTGAAAACATTGGCAGTTGATTCGATCATCTCTTTGAGCGAGAATGCAAAGAAGCCCATTTCGTTGATCTGCTGGGCGACAGCGTTGACCATGTTTGTGTCAGCTATGAACACCCTTACTTCGTCATAGCCGTTTTTTTGGAAATAGGATCGTTCGCGGAAATACCATTCGCTGATCTCCTCAGCTATATCCCGGGGCACGATAAGGCTGTAATCCTCCCATGAATTCAGTTCATCCAAAACCCCGGCTACTCGAAGGCGGTATATTTTTTCTTCTCCCTGCGTTCCCTCCAAAAGAGGATCTGGATGATCATAGAATTCACCATTGTTCCATTCAGGTTCGCGCCGGCAGACGATCTCCAGGCGCCTGTTGGTCAGCTCAATTCTTTCAGCCTTGTCTTCGGTTCCGCCCATCAAATAGTAGTCTCCCCCTCCGGCAGCCATCTCGGGAACGCGGTAACCGGCCAGTGCGGTGTTACCACCCTTTGGGATGGGGCGCCCTTCCTCAAGAGCAAACCCAAAATGCTCCATCTGCTGCAGATCCATCCCCAGGACGCTTACCCAAATATAATCACGGCGCAGCCGAATCTCTCCAACGGGAACATTTATAACCGGCGTCACGGCGGTAACGCCATCAATCTTTTCAATATCCTGCAGAGCGCGTTGATTGAGCACTTTTTGCTCCAGGCTGTCTTCTTCGATATACATGCCGGGCATGTAAAACCCCCCGCCGCCGTGTACGGTAACCTGGTTCAGCTGAAAAGCACCCGAGAGTTCGCCGGTGACCGTCCGTTCCAGACCTATTCCGATGGAGACCATGATCACCATGAATGTAATCCCGATGACCACACCGCCCGCCGTCAGAATGGTCCGGACCTTGATTCGCCAGAGGTTGCCCCAGGCCAGGCGCAGCAGATCCCGGAAACGCATTGCTTTAGGATCCCCCCAGTCCAAAAAGGGCGCACAAAAAAGTCTTGAACCTGGCCCAGAAACCCTCTGAATTATTCTTTTTTTCCGGCGGGCCATCGCCGTTGGGAGAGAAGACATCCTTGATTTCCATTACTTCGATCTGCAGATCCTTTTCAATAACCTGCTTTCGATTCATTGCATCGCTGTAGTAGAGCTCCAGCTTCAGAGCATTTTTCCCGGACCGCATGGCGACGATAGAAAAATCGAAGATGTCGGAATCTCCTTCGTTGAAAGTGCCGAAATAAGTTTCACCCTCTTCGGCTTGAAAATTATCGTCGTGAAGTGCAACAATACCCACACCTCGCACAGGGGCGCCGCCGCTGTTGACCACGTAGCCGCTGATGCCGAAGCTCTCGCCTTCGGTCACTAAACCGGGATAGTTTAGCTCGATGAGATCGAGTGTGCCCTGCGGTTCAAGCATCAATCCTGTTACTGCGGTTGATTCAAAGGGCTCGCCCTCCCAGTTGATATAGGAGAGATGAAGAACGAGGTTGTAGATGCCTCCGGCGACACCCGGCCCGGCAATAAGATTGCATTGCAGCCATTTTTCAGAACCCACCGGTAGATGGCCCAGGTAGAGGGTGTTGCTCTGCCCCAAAGGGGAGAAATGCTTCAATGTTGTTTCGCCCTCCAGTGACTGTAGGGTGACAACAATACGGCGACCTTCCTGATTGCCATAATTCCTCATTTTTAATTTCAGAATGAAGGGCTCTCCGGGGATGATAGGATCGGGTCCGGTTGTAACCTCCGTAATCAACACCAGTGGCCTGTCGGGCTGTTTAAGCGGCGCCGACTGTGGCGCCGGTTCCTCCTGAGGAAGCAAACCTTCGGTCATTTCGGGGTAAGGTTCTTGAGCCTTTACCTCTGCAGTGATGGGGAAAATAACCAGGAATGCTATGGCAAGCAAAAGAAAGGCATCTCTGATTTTTAAAGGAAGACCTTTTTGGGGCAACATTATGTACCGCCTCCATCCTGTAAAATATAGGTAGCATTAAGATAAGAGCTTCGCCCTGAAAGAAGGAATGGTCTCTCCGGTCAGGGGGATTCAATTTGAACAACTGCTCCATCCCGCAAGACAATAACACGGTGAGCATGGGTTGCAACTTCACGGTCATGCGTGGCGATGATACAGGTGATTCTCTGTTCGTTCAAATTCCTAAACAGAGCCATGATCTCGCCTCCCGAAGCGGTATCAAGATTGCCTGTCGGTTCGTCGGCGAGAAGAATTGCCGGGCGGTTGATCAGAGCTCTGGCTATGGCTACCCGCTGCTGCTGCCCTCCGCTCAGTTCAGGAGGCCGGTGCGAAAGGCGATCACCCAATCCGACCTGCTCCAGCAGTTCCTGGGAAAGGCGCAGCCGCTCCTGCCTCTCCACACCGGCAAAAATTAGCGGAAGTTCTACATTCTCAAGGGCGGTAAACTGCGGCAGCAGGTTAAAAGATTGAAAGACAAAACCAAGCTGCCGGCGACGGTAAAGACAAAGATCATTTTCATCAAGCAGGGTAATATTAATGCCCTCTACAAATATGCTTCCACTGGTGGGGCGATCCAGGCCGCCAATAAGATTTAGCAGAGTGGACTTGCCGCATCCCGAAGGTCCCATCAAACAAAGGAATTCGCCTTTTGTCACAATAAGATTTAAATCTCGGATGGCGAGGACAGGGTTGTCGCCCAAATAAAATGTTTTTTCCAGATCTTCTAAAACAATAAAGCTGGCGTTTTCCATGGAAGTCCACTCCCGATGACCTTCATTATAATTATTCTTCTGTAGCATTCTTGAGCATAATATCTCTTTCCTTCTTTCTAAACGAAATTACTTGTACTGCCCTGGCAATAAAAAACGACATATTTCCTGTCAGAATTGAAATGCCATATTTTCGGTAGTAGCAGCAGCAGGGTAAGTATATCTTCATCATTTCTGGTAGATAAATATAGAAGCGGGAGGTGTGTCATGGCGGATAAAAAAATAAAAAGCCTGGATTTCCGTTTTTGGCAGCGTGATCTTGCCATTGATCTGGGTACAACGAACACACTTATCTATATGCCCCGTAAAGGTATTGTCCTGGAGGAGCCCTCAGTAATAGCTTTGCGTAACGGCACAGTGGCTGCTGCTGGGAAAAAAGCTTTCCGGATGCTTGGCCGCACCCCGCCGGGAATTACTGCGGTGAAGCCGCTTCAGGGTGGTGTGATTGCCGATTTTGAGATGACCCGCAAGATGCTTGATTACTTCATCTCCAGGGTCTTGCGCCGTTTCCCTTTTTTACGCCTGCGGATGATGGTTACCGTTCCTTTCGGGACCACCCAGGTTGAGCGGCGCGCTGTCCTCGCTGCGGGCAAACGCGCTGGAGTCAAAGAAACTTATCTAATTGAAGAACCTGTTGCTGCGGCGATCGGCGGCGGGTTGCCGGTAGCGGAACCCCGGGGCAGCTTCATTGTAAATTCCGGCGGAGGCGTTACCGAGATAGCGGTGATCTCCCTCGGCGGCATTGTCCTGGGGAGTTCGCTCCCTCAAGGGGGAGAGACCATTGATGAAGCCATCCAACGCCATATCTACCGCAAATACAGAATGGAAATCGGACTCTCAACCGCGGAAGAAGCCAAGAAAAAGGCAGTTTATGCCTTAGATCCACCTGAAGATCTGGTCTATTCCTTCCACGGTATTAACCTTTACCGACGCATTCCTGATATTCTTGAAGTAAAAGCTGTTGAGTTGCACGAAGTGATTGCTCCACAACTGGCTGCCCTGACTGGTGCGGTGCGAACCATATTTGAAGGAATTCCAGCCCAACTGGCGACTGATGTGATGCAGGATGGGATCGTTCTCGTTGGCGGGGGTTCTCTCCTCCAAAATCTTGATGCCTACCTGAGCCGCGAAATGAATCTTCCGGTCCGCCGGGTAAAAGATCCTTTCACCTGTGTTGTGCGGGGAGCCAGCGAGTCCCTGGGATTTTTAAAAAACCTTGCCTTACCGGAAAAACAGCCCCCTGAGCCCCTGTTTAGGTAGATCTGACGGTAGATCTACAAACGCATTAGATTGAATGCCCAAAATAGTGGCCTAAAAATGATATAATGTATTTGTTATATATATGCAAGGAGGCGTGATCATTGCGCTTTGATGGAAGATCCGCCGGCGAACTGCGGCCTGTAGAGATTATCCGCTCCTACCTGAAATATCCCGAGGGGTCCGCGCTCATATCCATGGGCGATACCGTCGTGCTCTGTGCTGCTACACTGGAAGAAGGGGTTCCACCTTTCCGTAAAGGGCGCGGGGAGGGTTGGGTTACCGCCGAATACGCCATGCTGCCGCGCTCCACCGAGGTCCGTTCCCAAAGGGAATCCAGAGGCAGGGTTAATGCGCGTGGGCTTGAGATCCAGCGCCTCATAGGGCGTTCGCTGCGTGGCGTCGTTGATTTCACCGCCATGGGGGAACGCACCGTCTGGCTGGATTGCGATGTGATCCAGGCAGACGGGGGCACGCGGACAGCGGCAGTGACCGGCTCCTTCGTCGCTCTGGCGGAAGCTTTCCTTTTCATGATGGAGCGCGGCCTCGTGGAGAAGCTGCCCCTCCATGACTACCTCGCCGCGGTCAGCGCCGGCCTGGTGGATGGAGCCATGCTCCTGGACCTGGACTACCATGAAGACGTCGCCGCTTCTGTTGACCTGAATGTGGTCATGAACGGATCGGGTAATATGGTGGAGATCCAGGGTACCGCCGAGGAGGGTTTTTTTGACCGGGAGCAGCTGAACAGCTTGCTTGATCTGGCGGCAGCGGGGATCAGGGTGCTTATCGAAGCGCAGCGCCAGGCGCTTGGCGAGGCTGCTGTTCGCCTCATGGAAAGCGCCCGTGGAGGAGCCGCACGGCAGGGTGAAGGATGAACCGGCGGCTGGTTCTGGCTACCCGCAACCCGAACAAGGTGTGCGAGATTAGCGCTCTTCTGGC
>MTBK01130073.1_pt1 | contig 22215 bp, 18 predicted proteins | sample 1535981 | NCBI WGS metagenome assembly MTBK01 (sample SAMN06109225, study PRJNA356200) | anaerobic digester metagenome | isolation source: biogas reactors fed with pig manure or primary and secondary sludge | place: Spain | collected 2016-06-30
CTAAAAAAAGTAATGTTTTTTTCATTAATATGCACTGTTTTGTTTCAAATTGGTGCAAAAGTAGTGAAAAAAGACGAACGGATTATCATTTGTTGCTTATGACACGTCTTTTACAAGGATCCCCCGGCGGCGCCACTTGATGTAACCGTAAACCGAGGCTCCCAAATAGAAGCAGTAGAGCAGGATGGTGGTCAGATGTAAGCCGCGGCGGTAGTAGATGTAGATGGATATTATGTTGACCAAAAACCAGATACCCCAAACCTCGATTATCTTTTGGGCAAGTACCCATGTACCCACTATGTTAAGCGTGGCAGTAAGGGCATCGAGCGCAGGTATGGGCGAATCGGTCAGAAAGTAGAGTATGGAGAATATGGCTGCCCAGATAGCACCCGCTGCTGCAAGGGTGACCATAAACTCGGTGCTGCGGAAATGGCGGTAGGCTATGACGGTTTTTCTTTTTTCCCCTTCATCGGATTCATGGCTCACAGAGATTTTACGGTCGATTTTAAGCCATTTTATGAAGCCGTAAACGCACATGCAGATGTTGAAGCAGCTGAATCCCATGTCGGCATATATCTTGCTGTGAAAATAGACGTGGGCGTAAATCATGGAGCAGATGGCGCTGACGACCCACATGAGCGGTTTTTGATGAAACTCAAGCCAGAGATAGACAAAGCTCAATATCAGACCTGCGGTCTGAATGATTCCCCAGAAATCCATGGCGGTAAACTGGCCGGCTATATATGCCCAGATATTTGATAACATAATGTGTTAGAATTTGATGGTTATATGGCTCATGGCCGAGAATCCTGCAGCCGGAATAAAGCCGATTTGGTAATAGCGGTTGTCGTTCGGGTAGCCGCCGCTCTCGTATATGGCCGAATAGACCCATCCGCCGGCAGCGCATCGGGTGTTGAACAGATTGTTGATATCGGCTCCCACCACTATTTTTTTGACCGTTTTGTTGAATGGTATGGTGTAGGATGCCGACAGCTCCGTGAGTGAATATGCGGGCAGAGAACGGTCCTTATTGCCGGTGTTGTCCAGATACTGGCGGCTCACGTAACCGGTATGCCATAGGGCATTGAACCGTCCCAGATCTATCTTAATGAATCCGTTCAGTACCGCATCGGGTGAAAAGGCCAGGGTTGAGTTTTTATAATGAATCATGCGCAGTCCGTCGCCGTTGCCGTCGCAATTATGGAGAGCTGCATCGGCATTGCCTTCCCAGTCGTCCCAGTCATCGGCCATTTCATCAAAGTCTTTGATCTTGTTGCTGCTCAATGCGGCGTTACCTTCAAGCGTCAGCCAGTCCAGGAGTGAGACCGATGCAGTCAGTTCTACGCCCGTACGATATGAGCTGCTTATATTTGTGGTCAGGTTCTCGCCAATGTCACTCTTTAGGCCGGTCTGCACAAACTGATCTCTGTAATCCATGTAATAGAGATTTAAACCGGCTGCCCAGATACTGCCGTCAAATGCGTAGCCTGCTTCATAGTCAATCATACGTTCCGGCTTGGGGGCAGGGTATGCACCGTTGTCGGTAAAATTGTTGCGCTCCGGCTCGCGGTTTGCCACTGCTGCCAGGAGATGTACTCTGTGGCCTGCGGAGGTCCATGTCAGTCCGGCTTTCGGATTGATAAAATTGTACCTCTTGTCTATATCCAGATAGTGCTTTCCGTAGGTTCCGTCGCCCTTGTCGATGAATTTGTCGTTGTAGCCGTCTGTCATGTAGCGCACATAGCGGTACTGGAGATCGGCAAAAGCGTGTAAATTGTCGGTTATATCGTAGCCGGCCTTTAGGTATGTGCTGAAATCGGTCTTAAGGGCATCGGAATCATAGTAGGTGTAGTCGCCGTCTTTCATCAGATAGTCGCTGAGTACATCGTTGCCCACGTAGGTGAGGCGTCCAAAATGGTTGCCCTTGAACTGTTGGAAGGAGATTCCGCTGCGCAGGTCAAAGCGGTTTTTGCGGTAGTCCGTGTTCCAGATTGCACCGTAGGTGTGCTGCTCCAGACCTTTGCGGCGCACGAAATCAGTCCTTTTGACAGTCGTACCGTCGGGAGCGGTGTAGTTGGACAATCCGAATTTCTTTAGTTTATTATTGGGTTTGAACTCCGAGTAATAGCCGTAACCGTATGTGTAATGTCCGGTAAGTGAAACGGATAACATATTGTTAATGTCCAGAGCAAGTGTCAGAATATTGTGGTTCTGCCAAAAATTATCGGTTGTCCGTTCCCAATAATTGCCGTCTTTCATAAGGTAGCGTGCCGTCTGATAGTTGCCGTCGGCGTCCCTTACGAAGAGGCCGTTATTATCGGTTACAAGATACTCGTACAGGCTATTATACCTGCCCAGACCTACGTTGTACATATCCTTGTACTCTTTTATTCCGGTGTTCTTATCCCCGCCCATATAGCTGCCGTCCATGAGGCTGAAATCATCGTTGCCGGCAGTAATGCCGTTCCAGGCCTGTCCGGTTTTTTCAAAGTTGCCGATATTGCGATAGCGCACCATAATACTGTCACCGGGCATCCACATAAGGCCGCCGTAGTAGCTGCCGGCCTCACCCCTGGTCCCGTGTACGAATCCATCGGTCTGAGTGCGGTTGAAAGCGCCGTCTATGATAAGGCTGTTCTGTATGGTGCCTGTTGAGAACGAGCCGCCGATCCGGCAGGTGTTAAACGTGCCGTATGAACCGGTCAGTTCGGCGCTTGCTATAGGGTTGGGCAGTTTGCTTGTGAGTGCGACCGAGCCGCCGAAAGCGCCGTCGCCTACGCTCGATGTTCCCGGTCCGCGCTGTATCTGTGCGCTGCCCAGAATTGAGGCATAGCTGTTTGTGTTGGCCCAGAAGACGCACTGGTCCTCAGGTGAGTTGAGCGGCACACCGTCAAGTGTCACGTTGATGCGTGAATCGGCCGCTCCGCGTATTCTAAGATAGGTGGTTCCTATACCCGTGCCGTTGTCGCTCCATGAAATCACGCCGGGGGTTTTGGAAAAGAGGAACGGCAATTCACGGCCGGTCTTGGAGTAGCTGTCCAGCTCAGAGCGCTCTATATTGGTAACGGCAAATGGCTCGTTGATACGTGCGCGCACTCCGTCAATCACCACCTCCTGAAGCTGCTCTATGCGGAGTGAATCCGGTTCGAGTTCATAATCGGCTGCCCGGCTCTCTATAAAGCAGCAAGCAGCTATCCCAAGGGACAAAAAAAATACCTTCTTCATAATAGATTAAGTTTTAATCCAAATGAAAAGGGTATATCCAAAAGATTCGAAATCCAATTCCTACGCCGGTACTAACCGGATCAGGTTCAAAGGGTATAATCTCAGCCTTTTCAGGGCACCCCCTTTCATTTTTCATTCGACCGCAAAGATAGCAGATTTTTCTATATGTTCAATTTACCGGAGCGATTAATATTTTGAATGTTCTGTTTTGAGTTATTACGTTTGATTGACTCTTTGAGCGGTTCCCAGGGGAGGTTCTCTTAGGATAGGTTTCTCCGGAGTGGTTTTCCCGGAGCAATTCCTTTGAACGTTATTCAGTTTAAAGTTTGTTGTATGAGAATGATTCAACCTTGGCTTCACCTGCGGTAAACAGAGAGGGACGCAATGCGAAGAATCCCTTGTAAACATTGTGGTGATATGTGGAGACATCGGCATCCTTTATGACCTCGGTCCAGTTGCTGCCGTCCGTACTCTTCCAGACAGTTGCCTTGTTACGGTCATTCTTGATCCGCACATAGAATGTGGGATCGGTTCCCTGAACTCCGATGTTGGCCTCTTCGTTGTAGAACAGGTAGAGTCCGGCGCGGCCTCCCTCCTTGATGTTGAATTTGGCGGTTATCTCGTACGATGTATCGACAGCCGTGGTGGTCATGAGTGTTCCGCCGTCAAATCCCGGTTCCCACTTGGCCCACATAATCGGGTTATCAAATTGGCAGAGATAGTCATAACTGTCCTGTAATCCTCCGTTCACCCATTCGGCCCCATTGGGGTTGGCCAGGACCGGCCAGCCGTCTTTGGTCCATTCAACACTTTCAATTATGGTGCTGCGTCCAAGAGTATGGAATCCGTTACGGTAGGAGTGATATACGATATACCAGTTGCCGTCAACATCATCGATAAGTGTCCCGTGACCCTTGGACCACCACTCTTCATCGGCGGAATAGGTGTGTACCAGCGGATTGTGAGGGCTGTCTTCCCAGGGACCGATAACCGACTTGCTGCGTGCCACCACGCACATATGGCTGGTTGGAGGGCCGGCGGTGCCACCCTCGGCGCTTACCAGATAGTAGTAGTCGCCGCGTTTGAGAATCTTCGGCGATTCAAGCCACATCCCCTCTGTCTCCCAGTGCTCGGGGTACTGCCAGGGGTCATAAACCTTTCGGCTCTGACCGGTTATGGTCAGGCCGTCGGCCGACAGCGGAGCCACAAAACCGTTATTGGTATATAGATAGCGGTTACCTTCGTCATCAATGGCATGGCCCGGGTCTATTCCGCTAACCTGAAGTTTGACAGGTTCAGTCCACGGCCCTTCAATACGATCGGCTGTAACAACGTAATTCTCGCCATTGCTGGTAGGATAGTAGATATAGAATTTGCCGTTCACCTTGCAAATGTCGGGAGCAAATATGGAGTAGCTCTGATCCTGTACGGCACGCGCTACGGGCTCCCAATGGAGCAGGTCTGTCGAATGCCAGATAAGCAATCCCGGATAATAGGTAAAGTTGGAATGGGTCATATAAAAATCCTTACCGTCACGCATAATGGCAGGATCAGGATAATCACCGGGGAAAATGCACACTTTAATAGGAGTACTCTGCTCCTTACAACCTGCCAAAAGCAACGCTGCGGCAGCCATGGCAAAAACAATGGATTTCTTCATAATATAGAGATAGATGATTGATCAGTAAACTCTCGGAGTCCCCCGTTACAGCGGAACTTCAACTGCGAATATAATCCATATTGCCCGGAAAAAAAAGCAGAGACGGTTTTTTCGTTTAAAAGTGCATCAAGAACCGTTGTTCTGTTGATCTAAATCTGTGTCGGTCCAAACTTTGTTGGTTCACTAAAACTATCTGCCGTCAGAGACCGGGTCAATAGGGTTGCTTGGAGAGGAATTTCAGAGCATCGGCATACCCTTCAAAACTCTTTCCCTTGATCGTCTTTAGTGCGTACAGCGATACGTATGATATGCGCCGGAACTCCTCGCGGCTGCCGATGTCGCTCAGGTGGACTTCGACTGTAGGAAGTCCCACGGCTTTGAGCGCATCGAGTATGGCTATACTGGTGTGGGTATAGGCTGCGGGGTTAATGATAATGGCATCGTACTTTTTGTAAGCCTGCTGTATGCGATCTACGATGGCGCCTTCGCAGTTGGACTGGAAAAAGTCGGTCTCTAGGCCTAATGCATCGGCTTTTTCACGTATGAATTCCACAAGGGAGTCATAATTCAGTTCTCCGTATATTCCGGGCTCCCTTATCCCCAACATATTCAGGTTAGGACCGTTTATTACAAGTATTTTTTTCATTGCTTGCGGTTATTTTTCGGGTATCATGTAACTCCAGCAACGACGGCGTCGGTGGATATTATGTTCATAATTCTTCCAGATATTTTGCACGTTGGCGTTGTCCTCAAGCATGGGGCCGGTTTGACAGTCAATACCTCCATGTGGAGTTGCGGCCATAAATCCATCACGCAGAATGATGCCTGCGACTCCCTTTTTTTGGTCGTTCGGCCTGATGCCTATCAGATAGAAATCTATGTGACGATGGTCGTTCAGATCCTTCAGTACTTTGAGTATGGAGAAGAGTCCCAATTTACCATTACTGCTTCTGATCCCACGGCTTATTGAAGGCGCCATAAATGCAAATCCTACCAGTTCACCTTCTCTGTTTTGTACCATCAGACAGTATTCGGGACGTCCTACAAGCATTAGAATCTTTTCCATGTTATTAATCTGTTTTACCGACAACGGAACTACTCCATGCAGTTTTGCAAATGCGCTGTTGATTATCTCCATAGCCTCGCGTATGTAAGGACGGACCTCCTTCATGTTTTTAAATTTTTTGCTGGAATATCCGTATCGTTTTTCCGATATGGCAGCAATTTGTTCTATCTTTTCGGGATTTTTTTCAGGAATTATGATTTTCATTTCAATCCAGTCCCATTTCTTTATCAGCCTCAGCCGTTCCATATGGGTTATATAGTAGGGGTAGTTATACAGTGTAATGTACATATTCACCTGGTCGAATCCGTCTATCAGCATGCCCTGCTTATCCAGATTGGAGAATCCCAACGGACCGACCAATTCGGTCATACCCAACTCTCTTGCCCATGCAACGGCTGTATCGAACAGCATCTTAGAGACCTCAAAGTCATCGATAAAATCAAAACGGGTAAAACGCAACTGTTTGACATTGTCCTTTTTGTTGGCGGCGTGATTCAGTATGGCACCTATTCGTCCGACTATCTTTCCCTCCCGGTATGCCAGCCACAGACGGCTTTCTGCATAGCTGTATGCACCGTTCTTTTTAGGATTGAAAGTGTCCATTTCGTCGCCTATGAGCGTGGGGACATAGTATTCACAATCACGGTACAGGTCAATGGGAAACCTGAAAAACCGTTGCTTCTCCTTTTTGGTGAAGATTTCCTTGATCTCAGTCATTATATATTCAATCGTATTAAATCTGTTTTAATCAGTCTTTTCACCTGACCCGTCCGGTCTTTCCGCTTTTCGGTCATGGATGCTTTAGACAGGCAAAAGCGCTGATCTGCATTTTCATAGAACTAATCAGAACAGACTCTTAGGTTATTTCTACAAAAATACCTGATTATTCTCATAATCTGCCTTGATTTCCATTTTTTCCGTCCCGGCGGTATAGGATTATAGTTGTTGAAACAATACATTTGTTTTATCTTCGTAACTGATTTTTTGAGTAATAGATTTTCAAAACAACATGGCACAGACAACTGACGACAAGAAGATTATTTTTTCAATGGTGGGCGTAAGCAAGGCCTTCCAGAATAACAAACAGGTACTTAAAGATATATACCTGTCATTTTTCTATGGAGCAAAGATAGGTATTATAGGTCTGAACGGTTCGGGTAAATCGACCCTGCTCAAGATAATTGCAGGGGTTGAAAAGAGCTATCAGGGTCAGGTCGTCTTCTCACCGGGCTACAGCGTGGGCTATTTGCCGCAGGAGCCGCAGCTGGACCCCGAAAAGACTGTAAAAGAGGTGGTCATGGAGGGCGTACAGGAGATATACGACACTCTTAAGGAGTACGATGAGGTGAACCACAAGTTCGGACTTCCCGAATATTATGAGGATCCGGATAAGATGGATGCCCTTATGGCACGTCAGGCCGAGCTTCAGGATATTATTGATGCTACCGATGCATGGAACATAGATAACCGTCTGGAACAGGCCATGGATGCCTTGCGCTGTCCGCCTGAGGACCAGAAGACCGGTCAGCTTTCGGGAGGTGAGAGCCGCCGCGTGGCATTGTGCCGTCTGTTGTTGCAGAAACCTGACATACTGCTTCTGGATGAGCCTACCAACCATTTGGATGCCGAGAGCATAGACTGGCTGGAACAGCATCTGAACCGGTATCCCGGCACTATAATAGCCGTAACGCACGACCGCTATTTTCTGGACAACGTGGCCGGCTGGATCCTGGAGCTGGATCGCGGCGAGGGTATTCCATGGAAAGGCAACTACTCAAGTTGGCTGGAGCAGAAATCACAGCGTCTGGCACTTGAGGAGAAACAGGCCTCCAAGCGCCGCAAGACATTGGAGCGTGAGCTTGAGTGGATACGTATGGCTCCCAAGGCCCGTCAAGCCAAGGGTAAGGCCCGACTCAACTCATACGATCAACTGCTGAATGAGGATGTCAAGGCCAAGGAGGAGAGGCTTGAGATATTCATTCCCAACGGTCCGCGTCTAGGTAACAAGGTAATTGAGGCTAAGGGCGTGGCGAAGGCATACGGCGATAAGCTGCTTTTTGATGACCTGAACTTCTCTCTGCCGCCAAACGGCATTGTGGGTGTCATAGGACCTAACGGAGCGGGAAAGACTACACTGTTCCGCCTTATCATGGGAATGGAGAAGGTTGACAGGGGTACATTCGAGATTGGTGAGTCCGTAAAGATAGCATATGTGGACCAGCAGCATAAGGATATAGACCCTGAAAAGAGCGTCTATCAGGTGGTTAGTGGCGGTAATGAGCTTATTCGTCTGGGCGGTCGCGATGTAAACGCCCGCGCATACCTGGGACGTTTTAACTTTTCGGGAGCCGATCAGGAGAAGAAATGCGGCACACTGTCCGGCGGTGAGCGTAACCGTCTGCAACTGGCTATGGCACTTAAGGAGGAGGGCAATGTGCTGCTTCTAGACGAGCCTACCAACGATATCGATGTGAACACCCTGCGTGCCCTTGAGGAGGGTCTGAATAACTTTGCCGGCTGTGCCGTTATAATCAGTCACGACCGTTGGTTCTTGGACCGTATTTGCACACATATTCTCTCATTCGAGGGGGACAGCCGTGTGGTCTTCTACGAAGGCTCCTACAGTGAGTACGAGGAGTACAAGGTCAAACAGTTGGGATATCAGGAGCCCAAGAGGATCCGTTACCGCAAACTACAATGATTCAAGTGTTTGAATATAAATGATTTAACAATATGAAAAAGTTTTTTTTGGCTGCGATTGCGGCGATATTATTTACAGGCTGTCAGGCGGCTGACCCCTATGTGATAAAGACCACTAATGGAAGTGTGCGCGGATTTGATGAAGAGGGCACCATGGCCTTTAAGGGCATACCCTATGCTAAGGCGGAGCGGTGCATGCCCCCTCAGCCGGTTGAGAAATGGGACAGTGTGCTGGACTGTACGCAATGGGGTCCGCAGTCGCTGCAGAGCGGCCGTATCCAGCCGGGCAGTTCGGAGGACTGCTGCGTTTTAAACGTCTGGACCACCGATACCAAGGGCCGCAAGCCGGTCATGTTCTGGTGCCACGGCGGCGCATTCGATTCCGGAACATCGGCCTGGAATCCGGGTATGGGCCTGGCCAAGAAGGATGTAGTGGTGGTGAGTCTCAACCACCGTCTGAATATTGTAGGTTTTCTGGACCTGTCGGCCACGGGTGACCCCAAATACAAATATTCGGGCAATGTGGGTATGATGGATGCGGTGGCTGCTCTGGAGTGGGTGCGTGACAATATCGCAAAGTTCGGGGGCGATCCCAATAACGTTACCATATTCGGCGAGTCCGGAGGCGGCGGCAAGGTGGGGACCCTCATGTGTATGCCCGGCACTGTGGGACTCTACCACAAGGCTATAATCATGAGCGGAACCATTCTGAATGTAAACACTAAGGCCATGACCGAGGAGCTGGGACTGGCCGTTTTGGATCAGCTTGACATACCTCATAACGAGCCGGACCGTATCAGGGAGGTGCCGTATGACAGGCTCTATCAGGCCGGACAGCGTGCCCTTGCCGCAAGCATAGGGACCCGTACTCCGGGAACGCCTATGATGTGGGGATTCGGACCTGCTCCTGACGGCGATGTGCTTCTGCAACAGCCTTTTCAGCCCGATTTCTCATCTATCTCAAGCGACATCCCTCTTATCATAGGAACCACTTTCAACGAGTTGCAACGCGGTTTCTACAATCGCGACATGACGCTTGACGAGGCCAAGGATGCCGTTCGTGACACATTCGGCGATATGACCGATGCCTATGCGGCTGAGTTTGCCAAAGCCTGGCCCGACTATGTGCCGCAAGACCTGCCTTCGATCGATATGATGTTCCGCCCCAAGACCATCATAACTGCCGATGCTGCATCGGCCTCAAAAAAGGCTCCGGTCTATACCTATATGTTCATCTGGAAATCTCCCTCCACACAACTGTCGGTTCATGGTGCGGAGCTGAATTTCTGTTTCAACACCCTGCATCGCGCAGGCCGTGACCTGCCTAACCCTTCGGAGAGTGATTTGCGTCTTGCCAATAATATGGCACAGTCATGGGCCAATTTTGCCTATACCGGCAATCCAAGCGTGGAAGGTCTGCCTCGGTGGCAACCCTACACCCGCGAGAACGGCGAGTGCTTTATGTTCGGATCCGAATGTTATGTGCGTAATAATTTTGACCGGAGACTGTCTGAAATCATAGATGCACACTGCTTCAAAAAGCTGGATGAATTCCGTGCAACGGGTTCCCTAAAACCGGCAGATTAAATTTATATGATATGAGAAGAGTTGTTCTTTTGACGTGCATGGCATTTGCCGTGTGTGCATCGGCTTTAGCCACAAACAGCAGGAATATTTTTCCGCTTATTCAGAATGTTCCGGGACGGGAGTTGCAAAATCTGGACGGGACATGGAAATACATACTTGACCTCTATGAGCTTGGTTACTACAACTACCGTATGAACGAAGATCCTAACGGTTGGTTCAGAGATGCCAAAGCGCGCAATCCCGAGGATTTGGTGGAGTATAATTTTGATACGGCTCCGTCGCTTTATGTGCCCGGAGACTGGAACACCCAGAGCGAGCAGTTGCTCAATTTCGAAGGCAATATATGGTATAGGCGTAAGTTCGAGTGCAGTCCGGAGGCTGGGAAGCGGCGTTTCATACATTTCGACGCAGTTAACTACGAATGTCAGGTCTATCTGAACGGCAGGAAGATAGGGGTGCATGAAGGCGGATTCTCACCTTTCAATATCGAAATAACCGATGTGCTCAGGGAGGGTGAAAATACGCTCATCCTCAAGGTTGACAACCGCCGTCGCCCGGATGCTGTGCCCACCGTGAATACCGACTGGCACAACTACGGCGGAATAACCCGCTCGGTCAATGTCATTACCGTCCCCGATGTGTTCATTCGCGACTATTTCATTCAACTCAAGAAAGGTTCTTCCGATGTGGCGGCAGGTTGGGTTCAGATGGACGGTGCAGGCAACAGAAGCGTCACGATTGAAATTCCGGAGCTGAAGGTCAAGCATACTGTCAACACCGACAACACCGGTTACGGCACGTTTGAGTTCAAGTGCAAACCGACGCTCTGGAGTCCTGAGAATCCCAAACTCTATGTTGTCAGGTTGACATCGGACACCGATACCGTTGAAGATGAGGTGGGGTTGCGCACTATTGAGACGCGGGGCAAAGAAATCTACCTGAACGGAAAAAAACTGTTTTGCCGCGGTATAAGCATACACGAGGAGGCGCCTATCCGTTCCGGCCGTGCATGGAGCGTAGAGGATGCCACAGTATTGCTGGGATGGGCTAAGGAGATGAACTGTAACTTTGTGCGTCTGGCGCATTATCAGCATAATGAGAACATGGTCCGTACTGCCGAACGCATGGGACTTCTGGTGTGGAGCGAGATTCCTTGCTATTGGACCATACAGTGGGAGAATGAGGGGACGCTTGAGACTGCTTGTGAGCAGATTGAAGCCATGGTAGGCCGTGACAAGAACCGCACGAACATCATAATATGGTCCATTGCCAATGAGACACCCGTATCGGAGCCGCGCAATCTGTTCCTTCGTAAACTGGCCGATAAGGTACGCTCTATGGATGACACCCGTCTGGTGGCCGCCGCCATGGAAAAGAGAGAGCTGCCGGGAGGTATAATGACTCTCGATGACCCCATTGCCGACTATCTGGATGTGCTCAGCTTTAACCAGTATGTTGGTTGGTACGATGGCTTACCCGAGAAATGCGACCGTGTACGCTGGGAGTTCCAGCATGACAAGCCGGTTTTCATAAGCGAATTCGGCGGAGGCGCCTTACAGGGCAATCATGGACCCGCCAACCATCGTTGGACCGAGGAGTTTCAGGCAGACCTCTACCTCCATTCGATAGGTATGCTTGAAAAGATGGAGGGACTTTCCGGCTGCACACCCTGGATACTGACCGACTTCCGTTCGCCCCGCCGCGTACTTGCCGGCATACAGGACGGTTTTAACCGCAAGGGACTGATATCCAATCGCGGTATAAAAAAGGCGGCGTTCTATGTGATGCAGGAGTGGTATGAATCTTTAAAATAGGAGTCGATCCTCTTTATCGGTCGGCATCCTTGATTACCGGGAATTTAATACGGAAATCATTTAGTTTTTCCAGGTCTAATCTGCCTGACACCATTTGGGGTGTTTCGTCGGTATGGACCAGCGTACCTCCATATGGGTCTATAATGGCGCTGTGTCCCGGGTAGAAGCCTAACTCATCTTCTCCGGAGCGGTTCACGCCTATTACGTAGCATTGGTTCTCTATGGCCCGTGCGCGCAGGAGTATGTCCCATGCAAAAATACGCTTGTCCGGCCAGTTGGCGGGATATATTATGGCTTCGTAGTCATCGTGATTGCGGCTGAATTTGGGGAATCGCAGGTCATAACAGATAAGCAGCATAATCCTGACCCCGCGGAAATTGACAATAACGCGTTCCTTGCCGGCAGTGTAGTTTTCGGCCTCACCGGAATATGTGAACAGATGGTGCTTATCATACCAGACCATCCTGTTTTCGGGCATGGCAAATATCAGGCGGTTGTAGTACTTCCCGTTTTCCAGAATCGGAAGGCTTCCGCATACGGCTGCATCCAGTTCATCGGCCTTAAGCTGCATCCACTTCACTATCTGACCCTTCATGGTCTGTACTACCGGAGCGGGGTCCAAATACTGTCCGGTTGCAAACATTTCGGGCAGCACATAAATATCAGCACCGTTTCCGGTGCCGATAAGATTGTCAAGAGATGTCAGATTAAGTGTCGGTTGCCCCATAACGGGAGCATTTTGTACAAGTGATATTTTCATTTCCCGAACTTATGGGTTACTTCATCTTTTTGGAGCTCTTGATGGTTTTGTTCACTGTCTTGAGCAGTTTCTTGGATGGCGCTATATCGTCATTGTAGGGAATCATATACCAGTCCACGCTCCAATCCAGAGATCCACCGGGAGCTACTGTCTTGTAGGCGCCCTGGCTCTCAAGTTCAATATAGGTCTTGCCCTGGTTTATATAAATCTGAATCTCGGCCTCGTTGGGAGCCCACTCTGAAGGGCCTATATCATCGAACTTTTTGATCATCAGCAGGCCGTTGACAGCGTATGCCAGCCATCCCTTGCCGTCGGAGTTGATCTTACGGTTCTGTTGGGCGGATTCAAATGTGTACCATGAGGCACCCAGTTCGCTTTTGAAGGGGATCAGTCCGGCGGGGGTGATCTGCTCGGCCGGCGCATCAAAGAATATCAGGCCGTTCTCATCGGATACTACGCGGGAAATCTCCCAAGGCGCCACCTGACGGGTCTCGCTGCCCATATTTGTTATGGTATAGGTTATTCTGATAAACCTGCCTTTTGGATCAGGAGTGTAACGCTTTGTAATTTGAAATGGCAGTTTTTGTGCCACCTGACTTTGAAGTATCAGTTGGTTTGGGGTGCTGCTTATCAGTGTGTACTCCATTCTGTCAAATTCGTTTACAGGAGGCCAGTTCCACTCTACCTGCGGGCTGGTCCAGAATGTGCTGCCGTACTGGTTGGGTACACGGGACTGCGCAAGCATCTCCCGGTCGGCATATTTATAGGACATAATCTTGCCTCCCTCCGTGGCGCTGACCGTCATTGTCACCTCTCCGGCCTTAATCTCGTAACCGGACTCCTGCGAACCGCTAACTCCTTGTGCGTTAACCGCGCTGCCTGCTGCCGTAAACATGACAGCCGCTATTAAAAACTTTGCTTTAGTATTCATAACTGTTCTTTGTTTATAGTATTGCAAACTTACAAAATATACTCGGTATTATGACTTTTGCCATGACAAAATAAGATTTATGACAGAATGGGGTGAAACACTGTTTTGGTGGAATTAATTGATGTGGAACCGGATTAGAGCTATTATGGGGTTGTACCGGCATAGAGCAGAGGTCAATCCATGGTCGGTTTGGGATTTGTGTAAGAATCATGTAAGAGTTTATGTAGTTGTTTTTCTTCTTTTTATGGCGGTATTGAAAAATAACCGTAAATTAGAAGCGAAAACTTAATTTGATTTAATATATGAACAGATTACTTCTTTTTATTGCGTCGGTGCTTGTGGCCGGTAATGCCTTCTCCCAGAAGACGTTAAAAAGCGCTTATGCCGATGCTTTCATGATGGGCTGTGCGATCAATTCGCAGATTGTAAGCGGACGCGACAGCCGTTCGACAGAGATAATTTTGCAGCAGTTCAATGCCGTATCGCCCGAGAACGATATGAAGGCCGAGGTGATCCATCCCAGACCCGATACCTGGAATTTCGAGCCGGCCGACCGTTTTGTGAAGTTTGCCAATGACAACAACCTGTGGTCGTTGGGACATACGCTGGTGTGGCATAACCAGACTCCCGATTTCTTCTTCAACCATCCTGACGGCACTCCCAAAACCAAAGATGAGATGGTGGAGACGATGCGCAGCTATATAGAGAAGGTGGCAGGTCATTTTGCCGGCAAAATAGATGCATGGGATGTGGTTAACGAGATTATTGACAATGACGGCTCATACCGTAAGACCGTATGGACCAATGCGTTCGAAGGCGACGGTGATGAACTCGTACGTCTGGCATTCAAATTTGCCAGCCAGTATGATCCTAATGCCGAGTTGTACTATAATGATTTCAATGCATGGCGCCCCACCAAACGGGATGGTATAGCACGTATGGTGCGTATGCTTCAGGAGCACGGTATTAGAATTGACGGTGTGGGCATACAGGCACACTGGGGTCTGAATTTCCCCAAAAATGAGTATATAATTGCTGCCATAGATACCTTTGCGGCTCTTGGAGTCAAGGTTATGATTACCGAGATGGATGTGGATGTGCTGCCGCTCACCCGCGAAGGACAGGTCATAGGCAGGATACTTCAGGATCCTCTTTTCCAGCTTGAAGAGTTTGAGACATATTTGGATCCTTACAAGACAGGTCTTCCCGATGATGTTCAGGAACGTCTCACCGACCGTTACCGCGAGCTGATGCAGATATTCTACTATCGCCGCGATAAGATAGACCGCGTGACTTTTTGGGGTCTGCATGACGGAATGTCGTGGAAGAACGGTTATCCGATTCCCAACCGTACCAACTATCCGTTACTGTTTAACCGCGACCGGACACCCAAACCGGCTTTCCACGCTATTTTGGAAATTCCCGAATAGTGACGCAAAGGAGTCTGCTCCTGTCAGTTAAATTCAATATCGCCGATGATGGTCGAGCAATCATCGGTGATATTTTTTCAGGTTTCTTCAAGGATCAAAACGCGCAGGACTCTAATCTGTTCAGGTACCGAATCCAATGCGCGAAGATTTTGTTAATTTTGCAGTGTTATTAATAAGGCAACTGTTATGACCGATATTCAGGCAGTAATAATAGCATTGATGATACCTTTCCTTGGAACGGTGTTGGGCTCGTCATTCGTCTTCTTTATGAAGCGCGATATGTCTGAGACCCTGCGGAAGGCGCTTATGGGATTTGCATCGGGCGTCATGGTGGCGGCATCGGTATGGTCGCTCCTTATTCCGTCAATCGAGATGGGTACCGGAAAAGCCGCTGTCATTCCTACCGCAGCAGGTCTGCTTGCGGGCTTTGCTTTTTTGCTCTTGATAGACTATGTTACTCCTCATTTGCATATGACCGGAGACAGGGAGGGCCCAAAGAGCCGGCTGTCACGTACTACCATGTTGTCACTGGCAGTGACAATTCACAATTTCCCTGAAGGTATGGTTGTGGGTGTGGCGATAGCCGGTGCATTGACATCGGATTTCAATATTATGAGTGCGCTGGCGCTTTCCATAGGTATAGCCATCCAAAACATTCCCGAAGGAGCAATCATCTCAATGCCGCTCCGTGCCGAAGGGAACAGCCGTATGCGGTCGTTTGTGATAGGAAGTCTTAGCGGCATAGTGGAGCCTATAGGAGGTCTTCTTGTGCTGCTGCTTGCAACATGGGTCACAAGCATCATGCCCTATATGCTTTCATTTGCAGCCGGAGCCATGCTCTATGTGGTAATTGAGGAACTTATTCCCGAGGCATCGCAGGGCAAGCATTCCAACATAAGCACGATAGGGTTTGCCATTGGATTTGTACTTATGATGGTGCTTGATGTGGTGATGGGCTAAAGTTTTGCTACTTCGTTTCAGTCTGCCGTACGTTAGCTTTGGTGGCTCTTTTGCAATTTTTGTATTTAGAGTTGGCTCGTGCGAAACGAAGTTCACGAACACCGATAAAAATCATTAATTCGTAGGTAATTGCAAATGTGTCACCAATTGTGTAGGCTTTAGTAATTTATACTTTGTCCAGTTCTTCCATTAATGCTTTCCTTTTGGGATATTCAGTTCTCAGGTGTGAAATAATTTCATTTGCTTTGTCTCTTGCTCCAAGCTTTATAATCTTACGGATATATCTGCAAGCATCTTGGTAATGGTCTCTCCCCATACTGTTTTTCATGTATTTCAGAACACCGGTTGCATATAACTCAACTATTTCATTTGCATAATGTTTTGAAAGATACTTTTCGTAATAGTCAATTGTGTTTAAATCGGGTGATTTTTTTACCAGTTCCAAAAGCCTGTCCCACCATTCTTCTTTTATGAAAATATTTGCAATCAAACCCGTGTCAAGCCATCGTTTTTTAGTTGCAATATCCTGAATAACAGCTTCAATAAATGCAGTCCATTCTTCGGGTTTTACATACTGTTTCAGTATTTGGTAATAATCCTGCTCATACCTGAAATTGTCAATAAATAACAGACGAGCGTATTCAATAATTCTTTCAGAGTCGTTTTGGGCTTGCGCTATTTTTAACAACCAGTCGTACCATTCTTTTGCTAAACCGGGTTTGTCTTCCAAATCATAATTTACGCCGTCTTTGGCTAATGAAACAGCTTTGTCATAATTTTTCTTTTTGAGTGCTTTTTGAATAGCTTCCCGCCTTAAATTTGAATTTGTAATGTTTTGCTCAAGATATTTTTCAGCAACATCTTCTCCTTTAGTTTTTAATAAAATATCGTATTTTATACTTTGGGCTTCTTCTCGCTCGTAATCTGACTGTTGTGCTTTATCTATTTGTTTAAAAATACGCTCGGTTTCGTCTTCTGTTTTTAAAAGCAGTGCAGCAAGGCGTAAAACACCAATATGCCAATCCCAATCCGAATAAATTTGTTTGTCAAAAGAGGTAAAACAATATTCAATAATTAGTTTCCTGATTTCTTCGGATAAATGTTCCTGTGAAATAGTATAAAGCATTTCATAAGCGGCATCGATACTTCCGCCAATATCACCATTGCTGTCATCCGAATATTGCAGGGCTTCGGTCATTTGCTCCATTACGGCAGTACAAATAAAAACAGCACTTTTATAATTGCGGTTGTTTATCTGTTTTTGTGCCGATTCCAAAAGGTTGTCAATGGCATTGCCTACAATCCTTGAAGCCGACCAGTCGATAAAACCATGCCTGTCGGAAGCCGTTTTAAGGATTGATTTTACCTGCTTCACATACAGTTCTTTCGATTCATCGGAGTTGTGTTGGACAAAAGATGATAAAAACAAATTCCTGAATGGGGCATTTGTTGATGCTTCCTTACGTATAAATTGTTTCAATTCATCGTGGGTTGTTTTTGCGAGCAATTCATCAACCTGTTGTGTAATGGTTTTCCGTTTTGCAGGTTTTGAAGCCGGGTCTGTTTTTGTTCTTTTTGTCTTTTTGTTCAGTTCCAACTCATCTTGTTGCAGGTAAAATATTACAGCAGCTACATGTTTACAAACCGGACCAAAATCATAAGGGCAGTCGCACATATACTCTGTAACAATTCCATTTTTAATGGTAAGTTGCACGGTGTAATCTTCGGTGCCTTCAACAATGGCTTCGTACTCGCCCGGGCTTATTTCTTCGGGTTCGTGTACATGACCTTTTTTAAAATACGATAAACCACGTTTCAGAATGGTTTCGTCTATAAATTGCTCAAATTGGTTCAGTGGAATTTGCATTGTTTATCCTAATAATATGTTTTCTATTTCTCCACTCGCTTGTTTCAAAAGCTCGCTTGTCTTATCTTTTAGCTGTTGGGCTTGTTGCCTGATGCCTGTAATGTGATCGGCTATTTCTTGTTGTTTGGAGAGTGGGGGAACTGGAATTGGCAAAGATTTTAATGCGTCTTTTGTAATTCCTGTTACTGTCGCACCTGCTATCAGCTTTTTGATAATTATTTGAGCAGCTTTTGAATTTATATAATTGAAATAAATTTCGCAAGTGTGCCAACCCCTTGTAAGTTGGACAGATTTATAGTCACATTATAGGTTATATTTGTTAATAAATTCTTTTCTCATCTGCTGTGCAAAGATAGCATTATCTTTGTCAACACCAAGATCAATTTCTGTGGATATAATGTCCACTGTTGATATTTCCTCCGAGTCCTTCGCAGTTTTGCTCATATCTGCTGAGATAGAGGAAAAGTATTCGTTCCATTTGGCCATTGGAGTCACTCTTTTAAGTGCGCTATGCCGTCTTTTGTTATTATAGTGATCCATGTAGGCGGAGATAGTTGTTTTCGCATCATAATAACTATTAGACTCAAACCTTTTAACAACTTCGCGCTCGAAGTTACTGTGGAAAGATTCGATGTAAGAGTTTTCTTGCGGGGTTGCTATGTGGGTGAATTCCTGATAGACGTACTTGATATCCCAGCATAGGTATTCCATAGGATGCGTAGCCTCAATCCTGCGAAACCGCACAAAATTACGCTTACCGGAGGTTCGGATAACCTTGCCCAAAAGAAGATGATTCTCGTCCATGAGACGATATACCTTTTTGTGGTTGATGATGTACCCCATATCCTTTAAATCCATGGTCACGTTCTGGTATCCGTAACAAACGAACTCTCCACTTAAAATAGTACGGATATCTTCAACCACCTCATCATTACTCACCACCTTGCCATCCATTCTAAGGGTGGTAAAACTGGGAGGGACACCCTTCCTGCCATGCGTAGGCCGATAATAATACACGCTACGTGGCAATAAAGACCAACAGCACAGATCCGCAATGGAAGCCTTAGAGTTAAATTGTTGAATAACACTCATTTTGTCCCGGGTTGAAACGAAGTTTTTTTTAAAAGCTCACTTTTAACCTCAAGCTCTAACGCCTGCCTTGCAACAATCCGTTTAAGACGCTCGTTCTCTGCTTGCAGAGCCAGAACCTCAGGATCGCTACGTTTATATGCATCCTTAAGCCCTTTCAATCCTTCACTTAAATACTTCTTACGCCAACGATTATACAAAGATGGAGAAATGTTGTACTTACGAAGAGTATTTGCACGGCCTTCACGTTCTGCTTCCCTGAGAATCGAAAGACGATCCTCAGGAGTAAATTTCCTTCTTACATTTGTCATAATTTCCCAAAATTAATGAACCTAAATTGTTATACAAATTTTGTCCAAGTATTTAGGGGGCGTAGATTCAACTAGCAAATGCAATTTTTCCATTTACAAACTTATAAAAAACGTCAAACGGTTTTTGGTAATTGAGATTTTTTCTCGGCCTGCTGTTTAATTTATGCTGTATTGTCTTTATATCCATCATATTATCTTTTGTTATTGGTATGTGTTTTGGAAAACAGACAAGCATGCCGTAAGCCACTCTATCAAAGGATGATAGTGGCATCAATAGATAAGTTTTACCGACTGGTGGTTGGTGTGGAATTAAACTTGAAACATCTGTATCCTTTACGCAAAACTCATACGTTGCCTAAGTATTTAAGTCTGAATGAAGTAAAGAAAATGGTTGACTTAACGACAAATCAAAAATCAAAAGCCCCCCGGATTTTATGTAACTAATTCGAATAGGACTTAATTTAACTTATGTCGTTAATGTTAAGATAACCAACCGGCATAAAACTTGAAGTCTAGCTCAACTTAGGGTTTAGTTTAACTCATGGTTTCGCTTAGTTCAAGGTTTAATAAAGGTTTGGTCTAGCTTAGCTCAAGGTCAATCTTAGTTTAGCTTAGCTTGAGGTCGCCGGGCTTTATCCAGCCGGTCTTGCGGATCAAAGCGCCTAAAATCATGGTCAGTATTGTCGGCAGGACGATGCTGATGGATAACAGAGCTGTCCAGTCAATTGCGGTTATAGCTGTGCGAGTACCTTCGGCCATCTCCGATAGCCAGCCGGTATAGACACCGATTGGTCCTACCAAACCGCAGGTTCCCATTCCCGAGGCTATTGCAGGTCCGTTCATTTCAAGTGCAAACAGACAGGTTGCGATTGGACCGGTGATGGCCGAGACCAAAGTCGGTACGATCCATATTTTGGGATTTTTGACTATGTTTCCCATCTGTAACATGCTGGTACCCAGCCCTTGTGATATGACTCCGTTCCAGCGGTTTTCACGAAAACTGAAGACTGCAAACCCCACCATCTGAGCGCAGCAGCCTGCCAGCGCAGCTCCTCCTGCCAATCCCGTCAGCCCCAGTGCGGCGCAGATAGCAGCCGAACTGATAGGCAGTGTCAGCGCCATACCCACAAGCACCGACACCAGAACGCCCATTATGAACGGCTGTTTTGTGGTGGCCCACATTATTACATTACCCAGACTGCTGGCAGCCGCACCTATACCCGGAGCCAGCCAGTAGGAGAGTCCTACACCTACGGCAATGGTTACGAGCGGTGTGACCAGAATATCTATTTTGGTCTCTTTCGATACCATTTTTCCGAATTCGGATGCTATTACACTTACCACGTAAACTGCAAACGGACCTCCGGCGCCGCCCAGTTTGTTGGCAGCGGCGCCTACTGCAAGCATGGAGAAGAGTACAAGGCCGGGAGTTTGCAGCGCATAGGCAATTGCCACTGCCATGGCAGGTCCCGCCATGCTCTTTGCGAAATTGCCTACTTCTACCAGTATATCCAGTTTAAATTGTTCGCCGACAGTTGAAATGATGGTGCCTATGAGCAGTGACGCAAAGAGTCCCAACGCCATTGCCCCAAGGGCATCGACACCGTAACGCTTACCCGAGATGACAATGTTTTTCCTGTGAAGAAATGATTTGATTTTTTCCATGTGGTCACAAAATTACCTGTTTTTTCGAAGTGTAAATCCTATAGGTCGTGACAGTCTGGTTGTAAAGAGATAAAAATAACTCCGGATTGCGGTCCGGAGTCTCTTGTTTGTAAGATTGGGTTATGCCTCAGCGGGAGTTTCCTCAGCGGGAGTTTCCTTAGCGGGAGTTTCCTTAGCGGGAGTTTCCTTAGCAGGAGTTCCCTTAGCGGGAGTTTCCTTAGCAGGAGTTCCCTTAGCGGGAGTTTCTTCCTTGGCGGGAGTTTTCTCAGCCGCAGGTGCTGCCTCAGCCGCAGGTGTTGCCTCAGCCACAGGTGCTGCCTCAGCCGCAGGTGCTGCCTCAGCCGCAGGTGTTGCCTCAGCCACAGGTGCTGCCTCAGCCACAGGTGCTGCCTCAACAGCGGGAGTCTCTTCAACAGCGGGTGCTGCTTCATCTGCTCCGGCCTCTGCTGCGATGGCTTCTGCTTCGGCTGCTCTGGCCTCTGCCCTTTTGAGAGCAACCTTTTTGGCGATAGCCTCATTAACCTTCTTTTCTGCTTCAAGCTTAGCCTTGCCAAGTTCGCGTTTTGCCTGCTCTTCCTTAACGCCGATAGCCTTAATAGAGCTCTCTTTAGCCTTTTTCCAGGCATCGAACTTAGCCTGAGCGGTTGCCTCATCGAATGCGCCTTTCTTCACGCCGCCTTTCAGGTGTTTCATCATATAGACACCTTCACGTGATAGAATGCTGCGGGCGGTATCGGTGGGCTGTGCGCCTACCATTACCCAGTACAGGGCTCTGTCGAAATTCAAATCTACTGTAGCGGGATTGGTATTTGGATTATAGGTACCAATCTTCTCAATAAACTTTCCATCACGTGGAGCTCTGGAGTCTGCAATTACGATTGAATAAAAGGCGTAACCTTTGTGGCCTCTTCTTTGCAATCTGATTTTTGCTGCCATAAGTTGTTGTTTTTATTGTTTATAAATGATTTGAATAGCCGTCATCTCGTAACGGCGCCGCAAAGGTAATAAATTATATTTTACAGACAAATCTCTTGTCGCTGTTTTTTAGTTGCGTAGATTCAACTAGCAAATGCAATTTTTCCATTTACAAACTTATAAAAAATTTCAAACGGTTTTTGGTAATTGAGATTTTTTCTCGGCCTGCTGTTTA
>MTBK01243352.1_pt1 | contig 22171 bp, 8 predicted proteins | sample 1535981 | NCBI WGS metagenome assembly MTBK01 (sample SAMN06109225, study PRJNA356200) | anaerobic digester metagenome | isolation source: biogas reactors fed with pig manure or primary and secondary sludge | place: Spain | collected 2016-06-30
TGCATGGTTAAGTACGACCGCTAGTTTTATTTTCCGACAACCCAAACTTTCAATTTTAGGTGGAGTATTCGGTAAATACAGTTACGAATGGCTTGAAGGTTTAATGGGAACGGTAGGTACTGGATTACTTTTGTTGTTTGTGATCCTGGTTGTTTTGGTTTTTGCGATAAATATAAAATCGCGGACTTTCGCTAGTAAAAAGAAAGTAAAACCGGATAAAAGAGAAAAAACAGAAATTGAAGATACCGATGAAAAACAACATAAAAAAGTTTATTTGGAAGACAAATATAATACAGTAGAATTTACCGTAACTGAAACTGATGATACATCATGGAAAAAACAAGAGAAAGAGAATTCTGAAAAAGTGACTGAAACGGTAAATACTATAAAACCTGTGTCTAAGGATAAAGAAGTGGAATTTACGGTAGAAGTTACCGGTGAGTCTGGTACGCCTATTAAAGATAACGAGGAGGAACAAAAGCCACATTTTACCATTGATTCTCCATTTGATCCAACTCTGGAATTATCAGACTATAAACTTCCGTTGTTAGATTTACTTGATGATTATGGTGAAATCGGAAGTAGAGTGCAAAAGGAAGAACTGGAAGCCAATAAAAATAAAATTGTTCAAACTCTCGGTAATTATTCCATACAAATTGAAAAGATCAAGGCTACCATTGGACCTGCCGTAACGCTTTATGAAATAATCCCTGCACCCGGCATACGTATCTCACGTATCAAGAATCTGGAAGATGACATTGCATTAAGCCTTGCGGCAATGGGGATACGAATTATTGCACCTATTCCCGGTAAAGGAACCATTGGTATTGAGGTTCCAAATCAGAACCCTGAAATAGTATCAATGAAGTCAATTCTGGCTTCTGAAAAATTTACCAGCTCTAAATATGAGCTGCCCTTCGGTATGGGGAAGACCATAGCCAACGAAGCTTATATTGCCGATCTTACACGTATGCCACATATTCTTATGGCCGGAGCTACCGGTCAGGGTAAATCTGTTGGGCTTAATGCTGTGGTGGCTTCGCTTTTGTATAAGAAGCACCCTTCGCAGGTCAAATTTGTGATGATTGACCCTAAAAAGGTTGAGCTGACCCTGTTTTCAAAAATTGAACGTCATTTTCTTGCTAAATTACCTGATTCAGAAGAAGCAATAATAACCGATACCCGAAAAGTAGTCAGAACCCTTAACTCTTTGAACATCGAAATGGATTTGCGTTATGATTTGCTCAAAGACGCACAGGTTAGAAATATTAAGGAATATAACAATAAATTCATTTCACGTAAGCTAAACCCGCAGGAAGCCCATCGTTTTCTGCCTTATATTATTGTTGTAATTGATGAGTTTGCTGATTTGATAATGACTGCCGGCAGAGAAATTGAAATCCCGCTGACCAGGCTTGCACAACTTGCAAGAGCCATTGGAATTCACCTGATTATTGCAACACAGAGACCATCGGTTAATATAATCACAGGGAGCATCAAAGCAAATTTCCCTGCACGCTTTGCCTTCAGAGTGATCTCAAAAATTGACTCCCGCACCATTCTTGATGCTTCAGGAGCCGAACAACTTATAGGACGTGGCGATATGCTGCTTTCAACCGGCAGTGATATGCTTCGTCTGCAATGTGCTTTTATTGACACCCATGAAATTGAGAGGATCACAGATTATATCGGCTCGCAAAGAGGATATCCTGATGCTTATTACCTTCCGGAATATTTTGATGAAGAAAAAGATGCCGTTGAGGTTTTTGATGCAAACGAACGTGATGAATTATTTGAAGATGCCGCACGTCTTATTGTTGCACAACAGCAAGGTTCTACATCGCTGATACAGCGCCGGTTGAAGTTAGGTTATAATCGTGCTGGACGTATTATTGACCAACTTGAACAAGCTGGTATTGTCGGTCCATTTGAAGGAAGCAAGGCAAGAGAAGTGAAAATTGCAAATGAAATAGCTTTGGAACAATATTTGAAAGACCTTTACAGTAAATAACAGGAAAAAATGAAAAGAATATTTTTAATCTCATTGATAATCATGACCTCAACAGCTTTTTCGCAGGATAAAAAAGCTACAGCACTGCTAAACGAGGTAGCGGCAAAAATACAATCGTATGAAAATATTAAAATTGACTTCGAGTATAAGATGATTAACAAGTTGCAGGGAATAAATGAAAGCATGGATGGTGTGCTGTTTTCAAAAGGTATAAAATACAAACTAAATGTTGCTGAACAGCAGGTAATAAGCAATGGAAAAACCATGTGGACTTTTCTTGAGTCAGTCAATGAAGTGCAGATAAACGATGCTAACGATAACGAAGAAGGGTTCAATCCGAGAACTTTCATGCAATCATGGCAAAACAAGTTTAAAGCACGGTTGATTAGCGAAAAGGATAATTTAGCACTGATAGAGCTTTTGCCAAAAGAAGCTTCGGCATATAACAAGGTTCATGTAAAGATTGATAAAAGTAAAATGCAGTTGCAGTCGCTGTCAATGTTTGATGCCAATGGCAGTGAGTTTGTTTACCTGATCAGGAAGTTCATTACCAGCCAAAGTATTGCAGATTCTGAATTTACGTTCGATCCTAAACAATATCCCGGCATTGAAATAATAGATTTACGCTAAGTCTGGCATTTAACTCTCTTTATAAAGATTTCTTAATTTTGCAGGCATGCAGAATCTAGAACCATATAACCTTTGGACGAATTTATACGTGGCTGCTGCTGACAGACGATCGCCTTTTTATGGCAGAAAATATCATCCATACCTCTGTTCCAACACTATTTATAATTATTATATACACCCTCAGTGGGACGGAATAGGTTCTGAGACTTTATATATAAAAATCCTTTATTCCTGCTATGAACAAAGATTTTGTGTAATTGAACTGTTGGGAGAATGGAATGATTGTCTGTATAACGATATCATGTACCTGAAAAGGAATATAGTTGATCAGATGATAGACCAGGGAATAAAAAAGTTTATTCTTATTGGTGAGAATGTGCTGAATTTTCATGCCTCAGAAAATGACTATTATCAGGAATGGTTTGAAGATATTGAAAATGGCTGGATTGCCATTCTGAATATCCGTAATCATGTGCTTGATGAGTTTCGTACTATATATATTGATCAGTATATTGCTATGGACGGACCTCTGAACCATATTTCGTGGAGGGTGTTTACACCTTTGCACCTGCTCAGAGAAGTTGAAAAGGCTATAAAACGAAGATTAGCAAGCCATTTTTATTAGACCCCATTATAACTACTAAACAGACCAACAAATTTTAACACCATGATTTTTCATTATGATATAAAAATTGAAGGGAGAGTGCAAAATGTCGGATTCAGGTTTTATGCACAGAAAAAAGCGCACGAACTTGAAATAACGGGTTATGTGAAAAATATGATAGATGGCAGTGTGTTTATTGAAGCCGAAGGCGAAGAAATAAATCTGAACCAATATGTAAACTGGTGTCATAAAGGACCACCCTGGGCTACCGTAACCGATGTTAAGGTAAATCAGTCGCCCGTGATGAACTACCGCGGATTTTTGATTAAGTAAGACAATTATTTTAGAGCACGTAACATTTCCCTTTTCCCCGAAGCCCCGGACAGACGTTCTACAGTAAATCCGGCATTTATCATGTTGCGGCGCACCATTCCCATAGCCGAATAAGTGACCAATACTCCTCCAGCCCTCATAGCTTTGTATATCTTGCTGAATATTGGCTCAGTCCACAGCTCAGGCTGGATTTTTGGTGCAAACGCATCAAAATAGGCCAGATGAAAATTGTTATCAGGCAAAATGGCAGACTCTATCTTGTTATTAAGCTTCTGAAAATGAAAATTGTCGTTTATTTCTATAACCGCATCCCATTCACTTTCATGTAATTTAATAAATACTTCTAATGCTTGTGGGTGTTGTATCAATTCAGGATAATTAAGGGTTTCGTATATATCCTTGCTCAATGGAAATGGTTCATAACACTGATAAAAAATATTCTTACCTGAAAAACCGGCTTCAACAAAAGAAAGCAATGCATTAAGCCCGGTTCCGAACCCTATTTCAAGGATATTTAAATTTGTAGGCTTTAAAAATTTTAAACCGGCATTGATAAAAACATGAAGAGACTCATTAATTGCACCATTCACTGAATGATAATGCTCGTTTAGCGCTGGAACGAATAATGTGTGCGAGCCATCAGAAGTAATAACTTTCATTGAAATTTTTAGTTTCAGCAAAATTATATTAAGCAAATGAATAAATACCAACAAAAACTACAGCGTCTGCGTTATGAGAATAGGCAATTGAAATTATAATTATTTTTATGCCTACAAATATTTATGATGATATTTGCTTAATTCGTTGGTATATAGTTATCTGTAATAAAATCTGAATTTAAGGAAACTCTGTTTATGAAACTGACTTCGGAATTTACTCCTACCGGCGATCAGCCGGAAGCTATACGCCAGCTTGTGGAAGGCTTGCAGCGTGGTGATCCTGCTCAGGTATTACTTGGAGTAACGGGTTCAGGGAAAACATTCACTATTGCTAATGTTATTGAGCAGGTTAAACGCCCGACTCTGGTTCTCAGCCATAATAAAACCCTTGCAGCACAGCTTTATGGAGAGTTTAAACAGTTTTTTCCTGAAAACGCAGTTGAATATTTCGTATCGTATTATGATTACTACCAGCCCGAGGCTTATATCCCCTCGACTAATACTTATATTGAAAAGGATCTTTCAATAAATGATGAAATAGAAAAATTAAGGCTCAGAACTACCTCAGCGCTTTTAAGCGGTCGCCGGGATGTTATTGTGGTTGCTTCAGTATCATGTATTTATGGTATAGGCAATCCGGATGATTTTTATACTAACACTATAGAGCTTAGCACCGGAGATATAATAAGTCGTGATGTTTTGCTGTTCAGGCTTGTAAATAGCCTGTATTCAAGATCGGGTGCTGATTTTCAAAGAGGTACATTCCGCGTTACCGGCGACACTCTAGATATTTTTCCGGCATACGCCGATCATGCATACCGAATAATTTTATGGGGCGATGAAGTGGAAAGTATTGAAACTTTTGACCCCGTTCATGGGCATAAACTTGACCAGCCTGATATTATGAAGCTTTATCCTGCAAATATTTTTGTGACTTCGCAGGAAAAAATGAAGGAAGCTTTTGTGAATATTCAAAAAGATCTGCGTAAACAGGCTGATTATTTCTTTCAGGAAGGCAAATCACAGGAGGCTAAACGACTTGAAGACAGAGTAAGTTATGATCTTGAAATGATGCGTGAGTTAGGTTACTGTCCGGGAATTGAGAATTATTCCAGATATTTTGATGGCAGACCTCCTGGTGCAAGACCTTTCTGCCTGTTAGACTATTTTCCTGATGATTTTCTTACAGTTATTGACGAAAGTCATGTTACTATTCCTCAGATAAGAGCAATGTATGGTGGCGACCGTTCACGTAAACAGGTACTTGTGGATTACGGCTTCAGACTTCCCGCCGCCCTTGATAACCGCCCCCTCACTTTTGATGAATTTGAAAATATTACAGGACAAACTATTTATGTGAGCGCTACACCTGCCGATTTTGAACTTCAAAAAACATTGGGAGTAATGGTTGAACAACTAATTAGACCAACCGGACTTCTTGATCCTGAAATTGAAGTTAAACCAAGCCTGAACCAGATTGATGATCTTCTGGAAGAAATCAGGATTCGGATTGAAAAGAATGAAAGAACACTTGTAACAACACTTACCAAACGCATGGCTGAGGAGCTTACTAAATATTTCATCCGTCTGGGCGTTAAATGTATGTATATACACAGCGATGTTGAAACCCTTGAACGTGTTGAAATTCTTCATAAGTTGAGAACCGGCGATATAGATGTACTTGTGGGTGTGAACCTTCTGCGCGAAGGGCTTGACCTGCCCGAAGTATCACTGGTAGCTATTTTGGATGCTGATAAAGAAGGTTTTTTACGATCCGAACGCTCACTTACTCAAACAGCGGGCAGGGCTGCACGTAATCTTAACAGCCTTGTGATCATGTATGCCGATAAGATCACTGACTCAATGCAGCGGACCATTGATGAAACAAACAGAAAGCGTGAAAAACAGCTTGCATACAATGCTGCCAATAATATTACTCCGGCACAGATTGTTAAAAATATTGCTTCAATAATGGGGGAAACTACTGATGGCGGCTTAACTGATAAAAGCGGAAAAAAATATTATACCGGAAAGGATGAGATTATTATTGCTGCTGACCCGGTGGTTCAGTATATGCGTATTGAGGATATAAATAAAGCTGTGAACCGTACTCGTAAAAACATGGAGAAAGCTGTTAAGGAACTTGACTTTGTGGAAGCTGCCAGATTAAGGGATGAATTGTTTGCATTACAGAAAGTCCTGAAAGAGAGACAGAAATGATTTATAGACTACCCCTTCGGGGTTTGGAATCGGTAGAGCGATAGCCGTTTTTTACAAAAATATCATCCCGTAAGTCCCTACGGGATTGAGTAACCTACATAATTTATACCCCTGGTGCTGAGGCTCTTGAAGCGCCTTTTGAATTATTTCGCCCCTTCGGGGGCTTGGGGATGCAATTTGTTCTATTTTCTACAAACATGTCGCCCCTACGGGGCTTAGAGATTGAATTTTTGCGATTTTCTACCAATATATAGCCCCTACGGGGCTGTTAACCCGGGTTCTGAGGCTCTTGAAGCGCCTTTTGAATTATTCCGCCCCTACGGGGGCTTGGTTTTTAATTTTTTGCTTTTTTTTATTAACCTTTCGCCCTTACAGGGCTATTGGAATTATGTATTTTTCGTTTTTATTAATTTTTCGCTCCTACGGAGCTTGGTTATGTAATTGTATTTATTATTCTATTAATATTTTGCCCCGCTGGGGCTTTTTGTTCAGTAATTCATCTTTTTTATTAACCTTACGCCCTTATTAGGGCTTTAAATGTTGCATTCTCTTTTTATACGATTTGTATTTACAAAATAGTCCAAACTGTTTTGTAAATCTACAAACGTAAATGCCGATGGTTTAAATGTATAGAACAATCGAGCAGAGCGAAAATTGGTCTATTATATTTTTCCAATCGGTATTATTATTTTTTTTGCACCGCAGGAGCTGTCATCTATAAGACCCAGAGGGTCGATATGTTAATAGAACATATTATACGATTTGTATTTACAAATAGCTCCAGAGGAGCGATACGAAATCTCTTTTTGTTGTTTTGCCATAATGTTTGTTGATTTTTTTGATTAATGTGTCGTCCCTACGGGGCTTGGGGATGGAATTTGTTCTATTTTCTACAAACATGTCGCCCCTACGGGGCTTAGAGATTGAATTTTTGCGATTTTCTACCAATATATAGCCCCTTCGGGGGCTTGGTTTTTAATTTTTTGCTTTTTTTTATTAACCTGTCGCCCTTACAGGGCTATTGAAATTATGTATTTTTCATTTTTATTAATTTTTCGCCCCTACGGGGCTTGGTTATGGTGTTTGTTCTATTTCCTACAAACATGTCGCCCCTATGGGGCTTAGATATTGAATTTTACGATTTTCTACCAATATATAGCCCCTACGGGGCTGTTAATCCGGGCGCTTAGGCTTTTGAAGTGCCTTTTCAATTATTCCGCCCCTACGGGGCTTGGTTATGTAATTGTATTTATTATTCTATTAATATTTTGCCCCGCTGGGGCTTTTTGTTCAATAATTCATCTTTTTTACTAACCTTCCGCCCTTATTAGGGCTTTAAATGTTGCATTCTCTTTTTATTATTTTTTTGCACCGCAGGAGCTGTCATCTATAAGACCCAGAGGGTCGATAGATTAATAGAACATATTATACGATTTGTATTTACAAATAGCTCCAGAGGAGCGATACGAAATCTCTTTTTGTTGTTTTGTATTAATGTTTATTGATTTTTTTTATTAATGTGTTGCCCCTACGGGGCTTAGAGATTGAATTTTTACGATTTTCTTCTATAAACATATCATCCCGTAAGGGTCTGCGTCCCTACGGGATTATAAACCCCGGGTGCTGAGGCTTTAGAAACTCCCTTTAAAAAGTTGATTCCAATTCATAATGATATAATCATGAATTGCTACCGACTAAAGTCGGTGCTTAAAAAGAGGTTAAATCAATAAATTGGCTTTATTCAAAATAGTTTAAAATGCCAGGCTATGAGAATATAATGAGTATTATGCTACAATGAAAAAAACATGGTAAAATCATTTTGCATTTTAAATCAGCTAAAATTGTTAGATGAAGTAATTGATTTAATTTAATGATTAAAGCCTGTTTATATTTAAATATGCAGCTAATGCCTGTGATTATAGTTATTACCACCGTCTGATCTGTAAAATCAAATATAATCAATAAGCAATTCGCGGATGTGTTTACTGTAGACCAAATAGTATGGTGCTGTTTGTTAATGTTTCAAATCATAAACTTCAAAGTTGCAAAGGAGTCTGGAATTAGTTGATTATAAAACTTAAGACTTTAATGTATCAATAAATGGATGCTTAGCAAATCCGGATTTGTTTTATAAAAATAGCCTTTTAAATGATTAATGTCAAAAGAATATGGTATTAATAGATCTTTGATTGGTCTAATTTACGTGATTTCTTATGTTGAATCAATAGAAATCGTTGAAATATTAATTCATCGTAAAATGTTGAGATCCTTTATAGGTGAGCTATTGTAAATGTGTATATATATATATGTATGATAATTATTTAAAATTAAATATGTATTTCAAATTGACATATTATGTTATATAGATATAAGATAAATATATTTTAAATCCTAATTATATTAAAAAGAAGGTTGAAATGATATTGATATTAATATATTTTAAAATAATTAACTTATTTTAACATTCTTACTCAATTATAAATAGATGAAAATCAAGCTTGTATACTCTATTTATAATTAGTCTAAGTATAAATTTCAATCTATTTCATAAAAACACTTGCATTCAGCTACTTTGTAGCTTAATTTTGTTGACCATTTTTAGTGATACTTATTAGGCGTATAATAAATGACTCTAAATATATATATTATTTCATTTGAACATATTGGAGTATTATAGTTTATGATTTAATTTTAAATATTTAATGCGTTTAAAACATATTTATAATAAAATATTAAAATCACGGTAATGGTTGGTAATCATTACTTGTACCTTAATCTAAAATTATAGTAATGGCTACCATAACTACTATTGAAATCTGAGAAAATGCAAGAATAAGATGGTGTTTTTAATATATAAGGTCAACCGCTTTATTAACATTTTAAATTGAAGAAGTGACAACTTATTATTTTTATATTTCCGTTTTTGTAAAACATTCTAACAAGCAACTAAAGTATTTAATCAATAATATATTAAAAAGTACAATTACTGAATAAAGCTAATAAACCTATTGATACTATATAATGTCGTTAAAACAATAAGTCACGAAAGCTATAACTCATGATAATATTTACTCGTTTCTTTACATTTGGTCTAATTTTCTTTTTAATGCCGGCATTTTGCATTTCTGCAATGGCACACTCATACGTTCACATTGGTGTAAAGATTGCTGACGTTAAATTGCTTGTGGGCGGAAATTTGGAGGGAAACGAAAAAGCCGGAATCGAAAGATTCCCAACTAAAGCTATTCTTAATCCGGATATTCCTCATCAAATATTTGGCGGAAGCGACAATTTATGGGGATTAACTTTGACAGCTACGGCCAGAGATTTATCCGGAATACTAACTCTTGATTTTACGAATCAGAACATTACTCCTAAATATTATGATACTGAAGAAGCTCAGCATGAAATTGAGCAGGATGTGATGGCGATGTATGCAGGAAATGTTAACGGAGATAGTAGAATAAGAAATAATGGACCAGAAAATGATAATTTAGTATTATTATCAGAAATTTTAGGGAATAGTAAATCTGCAGTATTAAAGGATGCCTACTCTTTTGGAGATATTGAAATGAATTGCATCGTGAAGTATAATGGGCCTAATAACGACCATTTTTATCTATTATCAATTGTATTGGGTAATAATAAATCTAAAATTATCAGAAGACAATATTAAAATAGTAAAATATTTATCTACATCTAAATCTTACCACTATGAAAAAAATTAAATTCATCTTCACGTTAATCCTGGTCATTGGATTGTATTCGTTTGGTTTTACTCAAGTTATTAAACCGAAAGTTCAGGCGACTATTAAGCCAAATCCGGTTCATCCACATTGCGTGGATATCTATGCCAAGCCTGATAAAGATGTTGAATCGGAGTCAATAATGGGAATGATAATTTCCTTAAGTATCACTGATCAGTCACCTAAGGCTAATCCAACAATTACCAATCTCTATCTAATTCCGGGAGTTGAAATTGATGTAAATAGTCCTCTTCCATATATTAATGATGGGAGATACCAAATGGATTTTAATATAGTCAATAAAAGTGATTATTACCAGTACTGGTACGCTGGGCAAGAATACCTTATAGCTACATTCTGCTTTGAAACTGAAGAGGAATTCTGTGAAGTAGTCAGAATGCAGCATATGGCTGATGGTGAACCAAACAATTGGACATATTGGTATTTTTGGAATTATAAACAGAGTGATCCTATGGCGGGAGACTTAACTAACTACGAAGCCCCGTTTTATGAAGTTCCCGGTGTTAATACGGTTTTTGATCCAGACCCAAATGTAAAAGATGACGCATACGTGGAATTACTAAATGGCATCCCAGTTTCTGTCGCTATAGTAACTGTTGATGGAGCACCGGTAAATGACGGAGATGGTAAATCAGTCTGTGATGGCGCTGTAGTGGTAATAGGAGTGAATGGTGGTAAACCGATTGATAAGTATAACATATATTTAGACGGCTCTTCTGTAAAATCAGGGACACTCGGAGATAATTCGTTGCCTCATACATTTACTGCTTCATCTGCAACAGCAGGAACTTATACGATTGAATTTGAAACAACTGCCGGTTGTAAAGTTTCTTATGAATATAACTTGCAAGTTGATCCTCTTCCTCTTTCAACGAATCAGAACAAAACAATCACATCAAATGATGCTGTTAACTTTGACTTGACGACAGCAATCACTAACCTTTCTGATGTGCTAAATACGACATTTGTCTGGGAGGCAGCCTCCAATCCGAATGTCACCGGCCAAAGTACATCTCCACAGTCAGGTAGTATAATTACAGATGTCCTGTTTAATGTGACGGGAACGCCTGAAAATGTGACTTATACAGTTACGCCCACTTCAGAAGAGGGCTGCGAAGGTGATCCGTTTACTGTTACGGTAACAGTGAATAATGGCAATGTACAGAATGTAACGCGTAATACTTACCACGTGACTATTCAGGAAGCAGTAGATTATGCTAACGATGGTGATGAAATATTAGCACCGGCAGGCACTTATACTGAGGCTGTTACTGTTCCGGTTGGTAAAGCTTTGACTATCAAAGGAGCCAATGCAGGCATAGCTGCCGGAAACGATCCCGGAACAAGAGGTACTGAAACAATACTTAACGGAGGGTTTTATGTTAGTTCAGCATCTACAATTGATGGTTTTACCATCCAGGGCGGAAGCTCTTCAGGAAGTATTATTAATGGTGTAACTGTTGCCGCAGATAATGTGACTGTGAAGAACAGCATTATCAAAGATGTAAGCGGAAGTCAAAACAACGGTATTGAAACACAAGGTACAAATAACTTAACAGTTATAAATTCAACAATTCAGAACAACTGGAGAGGGATTTATTTGAATCCCGGCAGCGGGCACATATTCACCGGCAACCTTATTGATGCAAATAATGGAGTCGGAGTAGGTATTGGTTCGGACGGACTGAGCAATTTCCACATGCAGGGCAACACCATCAGCAACCATACGCTTGAAGGCTGGGGTGCAAGTACTGTAGGCGAGAATGTAGTGGCAGTAGAGAATAAGTTCCTTAACAACGGGCGGCATATTGCCCATTACGGTGGACAGCCCATAGTAGCAGACTGTAATTGGTTTGGCTCGGCAGATTATAACGACATTGAACCACATATAAATGGTAATGTGACACTGAACAAGTGGTTGGTTGACGGAACGGACAACCAGCCCGGTACACCCGGATTCCAGCATGTTCCGAATCAGTACCCCTGTGACTATGAAGCAGGCATTGAGCTCATAGTTAATCATATCATAATATGTGGTGCAACCAGAGGTTCTGTTGATATTGTATTGATTAACGGTGCGGAGATAGAATTCAGCGTAAACTACAGTGGACCTGTAAGTGGAACGGCATCTGACCTTGAATCTCCGGCTAATATTGGTAACTTAAAAGAGGGCGATTATGAGTTTATAATCACCGGACCCGGTTTCCGTTTTGTTGATGAGGTAACCATGGAATATCATCCGGTTCACAATGAAACGAAAGGCACCTATTATGCCACCATTCAGGGCGCAATTGATGATGCTGAAGAGAACAATATAATACGTGTTAATTGTGAAGGAACCTATAATGAGATAATAACCATTGACAAAGCATTGCAAGTGTATGGTACTCAAGCAGGCAAGGACCCAAGACCTTCGGCCAGCACTGACAGATCGAATCTGAATGAAGCTGAGACAAAAATATTGGGTGAAGGAAACAAACAATTGGTTACCATCAAAAGCTCAAATGTAGTGTTCGCAGGATTCTGGCTTGAACATACCACCTCCGGAGATCAGGATATTTTAGGCTCGCCCGATGCCGGAATCGAAAATGAAAAAGAAAATGTTCAGATTAAAAACAATATATTCATAAATGCCGGAGACGAAGCAGCACAAATACGAAGAGTAAATAATGTTACAATAGAAAACAACTATATACTCAACCCAACTGGTGATGGTATAAATGTTTGTTTAAATGAAAATGGTACTGGCCATAGAATCCTGAATAATGATATAGAAGGAAGTAAAAGTACTTGGGGTGCTATTTACTTATATACCGTTAATGACGTTTTAATTGAAGGTAACGTAATCACCGATTTTAAAGAAAACGGTTTACAAATTGGTCGTTCATCCGACAATTATGGAACTGATTTAAGAGCAACAAATATTGAAATTAAAGATAATGATTTAATCAGCGCCGGTACTGCCAATTATGGGATCAGAATACAAAATGACGGCACGCACGATGTGAATGTGCATCATAACAGCTTCACTTTAAACAGTCAGGGAATTCCCGTTGAAGTTCGTAATCGTGATTTGTATAACATAAGTCTGAATTACAACTCACTCTTAACAAATGGAACTACTTATTTCAAATCCATACTGAACGAACAGTTAACCCAAGTTGATTTTACTTGTAACTGGTTTGGAACAGATGTTTTGGAGACTATCGTAAATGGAATTTCTGATAAATCGGTCGGAGGTGTCTTGTTTTTACCCTATTCCACCTCAGCCGACCCCATGAATTGCGACGGCTACGGTCCGGTGAATGTGTATGCATCCAATGGTGACTGGAAATCTTCACATTTAAAAATTCAAGACGGTATTGATGCAGCAGAGGCAGGGGATATCGTACAACTGGCAGAATATACTTTTAATGAGAATGTCACAGTAGATAAGAGTCTTACCATTCAGGGTGACCCATCAAATACAAGAGACAAAGCTGTAATTGACGGTACCGATCTCACAGCGGGTAGTGCCATTATTGTAAATTTCGGTGTTAAAGATGTTACCTTAAAGAACTTTACAGTTAAAAACTTTATAGGTAACGGAGGAAATACTTCCGCAGGAATTTATGGATATCAGTCAAACGATGGCTTGAACGTACAAGATGTAGATGTACTCGACTATGATAATATGTCCGGTTTCTACGCAAACGGACCGGTTGAAAATGTAACTGTAAATAATTCCAAATTTAAGAATACAGTCATAAATCCGAATGGAATTGTACGTGGTATCGTGATCTGGAACGGATGGAAGAAAAACATCACCTTTACCAATAATACTGTGAGTAACAATAACTGTTGTGGGATCGAGCTTTCTGATGGTGATGCAACGGGCGTACTGGTATCCGGAAACACCATTAACGGTGTGGATAATGGAATTGGTTTGATGGGACTTGCAGCAGGCTCAGGACAGAATAAGGCTAATATTATCGAAAATAACACCATAAATATCCAGCAAAGATTTGGTATTGAGATAAAGAACCCAAATGGAACCGGAAACGACAATGATACGGAAGATGGTGCTATTATCGTAAGAAACAATGAGGTTAATCATGTAGGACTATTGACCGATGTTCGCGATCTCGCTGGTATAGCTGTGTACAGACGTGGTGTGTTGTCTTATACAGATAATATAGATATTCCTCAAGGTGTTGTAGTTAAAGGCAATACTGTTAAGGACTTCCGTCAAACGACGGATAGCGATGGTTTTGGTATTGTCGTGGAGGGAATGAACCATACGGTGACCGGCAATACATTGAACAATAATGATGTAGGAGTACAGGTACAGGCTGGTTATGATCCGACTTCATATCCGGGTGATGCTGACCAGGATAATTATGTTGATGATTATTTTGGACGTGGTAACACTCCATATACATGCGGGGTGGAAGTCAGCGGCAACACCTTCTCAGGAAACGGTACGGATACTCGTGAAATTGGCTTATCGTCAGGTGGATTAGTCACCAATACTTCTAATGGAAAAATGTTCTGTTCTATACAGGCTGCTATTGATGATGTTTATACGGAGAATGGGCATATGATTTCAGTAGGTGCTGGAACTTATGTTGAAAATGTTATTGTAAACAAATCAGTAACTATCATTGGTGAAGATGAGAGTACGACTATTGTTATACCGGCTGTAAGTGGTCCGGTTTGTTCAGGTGGCTCAATTTGCATAGGAGCCAGTATTGTTTTCTTGGTACAGGCAGATGATGTATCTATCAAGCACCTGACTGTGGATGGCGATAATCCCAACCTTACAAGCGGAAAATTGTCAAACGGCGTTGATGTTGACGCGCGCATTGGTATTATTACGGACCATATCACTGGCACCTTTGAAAATTTAACAGTAGATCATGTTACCATTAAGAATATCTACCTGCGTGGTGTCCAGAATGGCGCAACTGGTACATTTACAAACAATACAGTTGAAAATGTTGCAGGAGAAGCTTCTTCAATCGCTATGTTTACTTACGGCGGTGAAGTATACTTCGGTAATAATATTGTAAGGAACTCTTTAGATGGTATATCAACAAATCACTCTAAAGGTTCTGTTATAGAAAATAACACAATTGAAAATTGCAATATGGGTATACATTCTGATAACAACTCAGATGAAGCGGATATCATCCAAAACAATACAGTCACAGATGGGCAATATGGTATCTTTGCATTTTATGCATACAAAGATGTTGTAATAAAGGAGAATACTCTAACTGGCAATAAATATGGAATTACTGTATACGGAATGAGACCATCCGCTAAACCAATAATTTCAGAAAATATTATTGATGGAGATCATAAAGAGTCAATTGGATTTATGGCCAATACAACTTTACCAGGCTTTGGTTTTTCCAACATTGATTTAACCTTTACGAATAATTTTGTCAAGAATAATTATATTGGGGTTTATTTGCTTGCTGAAGATGGCGATACAATCAATGCAATAATCAATGACAATAATATAACTGATAATGATTTTGGCGCATATAATGCCAGCACTGGCACTATAATTGAAGATCTTACCTGTAATTGGTGGGGCGGATCAGATCTTGCTACAGTACAAGCGGCGGTTACTAATAGCAGTAATTATACTCCATGGTTAATAGATGGTACAGATCACGATCCTGATACACCTGGCTTCCAGCCTGTGCCTGATGCATGTGATGGCATTCCGATTGATTTGGCAACACCTGTGTTGAATCCGGAAGTATGTGCGACGAAAGGATCCATAGAATTATCCTGGACTGGCGGCACAGCTGATTATACAGTTTCGTGGGACGGAGATGCTACAGGAAGTAGTGTGGTGAGCGGAACAAGCTATACCATTACCGGATTGGATGCCGGTACATATAGTGTCACCGTAACGGATGATAACGGAACTAATGTAACGGATAATGATTTGGTAATTGAATATCATCCGGTTGAAAATATTACGGATCATATTACGTACAAGACTATTCAGAGTGCTATTAATGCAGCTACAGAAAATGATGTGATTGAAGCTTGCGCAGGGACATATACTGAGAATGTATTAATCAATAAATCTGTTACCATCAATGGAGCTGCAAACCACGCATCAATTATTGATGGAGGTGGAAGCGGTGTTGTAGTAACCATTACAGCAGATGGTGTTGTACTTGATGGATTCAAGATTATAAACTCAGGAAGCACCCCGATTGATGCAGCTGTGAAGTTAGGTGCCATGGATGCTTCAACTGGATCCATTATCACTAGCGTTGAAGGTGTACAAGTAATCAATAATTTGATTGACGGAACACAAAACGGTATAGGTATTTTCGGCAGTGATAATAACACCATTGAGGGTAACGAGATTGAAAACATTGCTGTGGACGGTATAGTATTAGTTTCATCAAGCAGTAATACTATTGAAGGAAATGTGTTGAATGATATTGGCGATCATGGGATCAGTATTGAAAATGACGAGGCTTTAACAGATAATGGAACCATCAATAAAGGTTCTAAAACTAACAATATTTTAGATAACACCATTACCGATCCAACAGCCGAAGGAGTGTGGGTTGGAGCTAAATGTGACGATAATTCAATTATAGGGAATACTATTTCTTATACTGTTACCGGCCATAATAAACATGCTATTTATGTTTGGAAAGCTAAGAACCCCACCATTCAAAGCAACACTGTTACAAATGCACGTTACGGTATAGCGTTTAAAGGTGTAGAGAATGGTACAGTAACAAAAAACAAGATTGTTGGTTGTGCTACAACTAATCTGGCTCACCTTTGTGCAGGCATTATTTTTTGGGGATATTTAGATGGAGGAAACCCGGTACCATGCAAAAATATAACAGTCGAGAATAATGATCTATCAGCAGTCGCCCCCGCTACTCCATCAAATCCTGTTTATGCTATATATGCAGATAGTGATGCTGGTCAACATCAAACCGAAACGGTTGTAGCCACCTGTAACTGGTATGGCACGACTGACCAGAGCGAAATTGAAGATATGATTTATGGTGATGTTATATTTATACCTTATCTGACTAAAAGTGACTTAGATAATCCGGAATGTTTGGGAGGTCCGGTAACTGTTTGGAGAAGCGACATACTGATATCGGCTCATGCAACAATTCAAGCCGGTGTGGATGCAGCAATAGCTGGTGATGAAGTGCGTGTAGCAGCAGGTACCTATACGGAAGCCGTAACTATTAACAAAGCTATAAAATTATTAGGTGAAGGTCCGGAAGTAACTATTATTGATGCAGCAGGAAAAAATGCTACTGCTGTTGTAATTAATACAACCGGCGATGTTAAGTTGAGTGGATTTAAAATTTATAATGCAACTTTAGCGGATGGTAATCACTTCCAGGTTAGCCTGAAAGGTGGTTCTTTGGGCGACAAAGTTGAAATTATTAATAACCACATTATTGGTGCCAATATCGGTTCTGCGCAAGATTATGGTTTTTATGCTAACACATGTTATTCAAACTTAGTAATGCAAGGCAATACCATAGAAGATTGTGGATATCACAGTATTTTCTTAGAAAGACTGATAGGTACCTCAGATATAAATAATAATATAATTAAAGTATCAGAACATGCCGCTGGAAGTCCTGCAATTGGTATGATGACTTATAAGAGTGGCAGCGAATCTCCTGATAAATATGATATTACAGCCAAACAGTGGATACATAATAACCAGATAAATGCTAACGGCTCAAGTGGTATTTTGGTAATGGCACCTTTTGGGTGGTCTTTTAATCAATATGCCGGAGGATCTTATTCCAAAATAGAAATTTCGAATAATACTATTATTAATGTAGGAGATCCCGGAAAAGGAATTCAGCTTGAATCTGATGGTAACAACGGATATATAGCTAATACTATAATTTCAGGAAATATAATTACTGCGCAAAATTCTGGCGGAACACATTCGCGCGGAATCCGAATGCTGGGTAATGTTAATAACACCACAATACAGCAAAATATAATTAGTGGGTTCTATCATGGTGTTTTCCAGAGCTATAGTTTTGGACAGCCTGGTATTCCCGGGCCTTCGGGTAATAAGATAAATGAAAACTCAATTACTGACTGTACTGTTTTGATAGAAAATCAGTATGCAGGAGATACTCATGTTTTAGATGCCACCTGTAACTGGTGGGGTACAACAAAAGTTTCGGACATTGATGCCTTACTGGATGGGGATATTATTTACTGTTCAATTTATGACAGTGGCGGCGACGATCCCGGCCAGGTTGGCTTCCAGCCTACGGGTACCTGCGAAGAGAAAGTATATGTTGCATCTGCAACGTTTACCGGTGAACCGTTATTTGAATATTGCTTCAATGATATAGCTAATCTTAAGGTTGATTTTAAAGATATTGGTGGTAATGACTATAGCGGTTCTGTAACTGTAGAATTACAAATTGAAGTTCCTGCACTGCCCGGTGATCCGCAATCATATTGGTTTACTAATAATGGTGATATCTGGAGGACAGACGGACAGGATATTCCTATGGATATTCCAACTATGATAGGCATTAACAATATTACAGGGATAGTATTAACAGTTGGTGGTTCTTGTTATTATGGTCTGTTGCCGGATGAAATTGAAGACTTGATAGGAACCATAACTTTTACAGTTAAAGATTTACCGCCTGACTTTACGATTTCCGTGAACAATCCGATAACGGAAGGTAATCCTGCAACAGTAACCTTATCCGGTCTGGATGATGGCTCTTATGACATCACTTATACACTTAATTCAGATACTCCTGAAAGTATTACAGCAACTTCAACAGGGGAAGTACTTACATTTATGACGAGAGATCTTACTCTTGCTGATAACGACACATATATTGTGATTGATGAAATAGGATATGCAGGTAGTGGGTGTATGAAAGAACCTGATAAATCTCATGTTCTCGAAGTTGAACCAGCAAATGCCATCTTTGAGATGAAAGTATTCCTCATGGGTGCTTATTCAGGCAATGAAACGATGCATACCACATTAAATAACAAGGGTCTGCTGCCTACCCAACAGCCCTACAATGTTGAACCGTTTAGTTATGCAGGAGCGGAAAGTGTATCAGGAGATTTTGCAGCAACCGTTGTGGACTGGATACTGGTAAGTCTGCGGGATGCAGATGATTACAAGAATGTCCTTGAAACAAAAGCATTATTACTACATGCTGATGGCCATGTTACAGATGTGAATGACAATAGTGAAGTGGAATTCAATCTTCCCAGAACCTCAAATTACTATGTTGAAGTGCAGCACAGGAATCATCTGGGAATCATGACGGCTACGGCCAGAGATTTATCCGGAATACCAACTCTTGATTTTACGAATAAGGGCGATACTCCTACATATAATAATACTCAAGAAGCTCAGCATGAAATTGAGCAGGGTGTGATGGCGATGTATTCAGGAAATGCAAATGGAGATGAAGATATAAAATATAATGGACCAAAAAATGATCATATTGTTTTATTGAACGATATATTGTCAGGAAATACTACTTCAGTATTGAGCAATGTTTATTCTAGAGGTGATTTTAATATGGATGGAATAGTAAGATATAATGGGCCTAATAACGACCATTTTTATTTATTATCAGGTGTATTGGGTAATAATAAATCGAAAGTCATCGAAAGACAATATTAAAAATTAAAATAAATATATACATACATTTAAATCTTACCATTATGAGAAAATTTAAATTAATACTCACGTTAATCCTGGTCATTGGATTGTATTCTTTTGGTTTTACTCAAGTTATTAAACCGAAAGTTCAGGCGACTATTAAGCCAAATCCGGTTCATCCACATTGTGTGGATATTTTTGCTAAGGCAGATAAAGGTGTTGAATCGGAAGCAATAATGGGAATAGTAATTTCCATTAGTATCCCTGACCAGTCACCTAAGGCTAATCCGACAATTACTAATCTCTATCTAATTCCGGGAGTAGAGATTGATATAAATAGTCCGGCCCCATATATTTATAATGGGAGATACCAAATGGATTTTAATATAGTCTATAAAAGTGATTATTACCAGTACTGGGACGCTGGGCAAGAATACCTTATAGCTACATTCTGCTTTGAAACTGAAGAGGAATTCTGTGAAGTAGTCAGAATGCAGCATTGGAAAAATGGTGGACCAAACAAATGGACATATTGGTATTTTTGGAATTATAAACAGAGTGATCCTATGGCGGGAGACTTAACTAACTACGAAAGCCCATTTTATTCAGTTCCTGGCGTTAACACGGTTTTTGATCCAGACCCAAATGTAGAAGATGACGCATACGTGGAATTGCTAAATGGCATCCCGGTTCTTGTCATCGCAGACATTACAGCACCTGCTGCCATGTGTGCGGGAACATCTTTTAATCCTGCGGCACCCACAGTAACAGATGGCGGCTCAACAGTCTTAGCCCAAGGGTGGGAAATAGAAACAGGAGTTAGTTTAAACATCTTTACTTCACTGATAGTTCCTTACACTGTTGCGTATGCTGACAACGGAAAGAAGATTCGTTACTTTGCAACAAACGCTTGCGGTACAGTATACAGCAATGAAGTAGTACTCTCTGTTTATCCGGAGTTTAACGCCGGTGCAATCGCTACTACCGGCGAGACTATCTGCTACGGTGACACACCATCCGAAATCGGCAGCGAAACCGATGCCGGCGGTGGGGATGGAAACATCACTTACTCATGGCGTTCCTCTGCTGATGGTTATGACGAGGAAATTGTAGGTGCTGCTTCATCAACCTATATACCACCGCCAGGCTTGCAGTCAACAACAACATACCGCAGGTATGCCAATGATGGTACATGTAATACCACACCAGAGGTATCAGACGGCGAGTGGACTGTTACGGTTAATACTGAACTTAAAGATTTTGTTGAATCTCTTACTTTGACATATACTGAAACATTTAGCGGAACCTGCCTCTCTTCAGAAATGCAAATTTCAGATATAAGCGGTACCGGAAAAATGGTTGAGCTTTTTGAAGAGATAGAAGATCTTCTCGACGAAACGAATATTGGTATTTTGAGCATTGCCGGTTACGCACTGACTGGCAACCTTAGTGCTGACATGGCCGGAGTGAAGGCTGCCCTGGTAGCGTTGATGGAGAACGAGTCGCCCGACAATTCAATTGGCGCCCTTGATAATAAATCAATTGATATTGAGGTTGTGTTTGAACATACCACAATTGTTAACTGCTCTCCGGTAACGGTCACTTTCACAGTTACGTTTGACACTACTATACCGGAAGCTCAGCAGGCTATGCTTGATTACATTGACGGATTGCAGACGAACCTGGTAGAGAACTTTGATTATGCACCGGCGTGTATAGCTTCGGGAGATTTAATCGCAAATATCAGCGGTACTGGTACTATGGCAGGATTGCTTGCCGGACTTCCGACAGATGTTACAGTTGTTAGCATCGCTGGTCATGTGATGACTGGTGTAGCTGCGACAGACATGGCCGGTATCAAGGCCAAGCTTGTAGCCCTTATGCAGGCACACGGCACCACTGTTGGAGATCTTGATGGAGAGAGCATCAGCTATGATGTTGTGTTTGCTAATGCGGAGAACTCTTCCTGTGAGCAGACAGTTACCTTCACTGTTACCTTTGACACAACGATCCCTGATGCACAGCAGGCAATGCTTGATTACATAGACGGATTGACTACGACTTTAACAGAGGACTTTGATTATGCTCCTGCTTGTATTGCTTCGGGAGATTTAATCGCAAATATCAGCGGTACTGGTACTATGGCAGGATTGCTTGCCGGACTTCCAACCGATGTTGCAGTTGTTAGCATCGCTGGTCATGTGATGACTGGTGTAGCTGCGACAGACATGGCCGGTATCAAGGCCAAGCTTGTAGCCCTTATGCAGGCACACGGCA
>MTBK01002607.1_pt1 | contig 22160 bp, 22 predicted proteins | sample 1535981 | NCBI WGS metagenome assembly MTBK01 (sample SAMN06109225, study PRJNA356200) | anaerobic digester metagenome | isolation source: biogas reactors fed with pig manure or primary and secondary sludge | place: Spain | collected 2016-06-30
GGGTAAATAAGCGCAATGAGTTACTGGACATGGATCGCATTGTAACCGACGTCCGTGCCCAACAACCAGACCTTTTAATGGTTGACCGTAGCATTGGCGGTATCCACGAAAATTATGTGACGCCAGAAAGAAAAATTCCAGATACACCACCAACAAAAGCTTGAGAAAGTAATATTCCTTTAGCTAAAAACTGGGGCTTTTGTCCAAACGACACTTATAAATCTTTTGAAGAAATTTTAACTAGTGTGGTAAAAGTGGTCGCGATGGGTGGGAATATCATTCTAGGGGTCGGGCCAAAACCAGATGGCACGTTACCCAATGAAGCATTCACCATTTTAGAGCCACTAGGGAAATGGCTCGATCAATTTGGTGAAGGAATTTATGAAACACGCCCCGTTCATTTTAAAGTGGCTGAAGGCTGGTACTTTACGCAAAAAGGTGCGACTTATTATGCTTTTCATGAAAAAGGGCAAACGAACCCACTAGTCATTGAGGCATTGCCTTTTGCTATTCACAAAGTTACCGATTTGAATACAGGTCAGGCAAGCAATCTGGATACGATTAATCAAAATTTATGCCATGAAGATTTATACCAAGTTTATAAAATTGAATAAAACATCAAAAAAGGAGGAGCTGGGGGAACAACTCCTCCCTTTTTTTGTGTGAAGTGAGGAAAAATGACAAATATTCAACATAAGAAAACAATTCTTTCTATTTTGAAAATCATGGTAGGGAATCTTTTGTTAGTGATTGCCTATGCGAAATGGATGGTTACACATGCAATTATTAATGGTGGCGTGACGAGCTTTTCGCTAGTCTTACAAAAAATAACGCGTTTGCCATTGCCCTATTTAACCAACGGCTTAACCGTTCTTCTATTAATTATTTGTTGGCTATTTTTAGGAAAAGCGAGTTTAATGAAGTCTTTGGTTAGTAGTTTATCTTATATGTTCTTTTTTACGTTGTTTTATGAATGGCCTTTTCAGTTGACGATTTGGTTGCCACTTGATTTTCTCTTGGCTTGTGTCGTGATTGCCTTTGGTTATTACTGTTGTCTTTCTGAAGGTGCTTCGACAGTTGGCGTTGATGTCATTGCGCTTGTTTTACATCAAAAAAATCCGAAGCGTTCGATTGCAAAAATGATTCGTAATCTGAACTTTAGTGTTTTAGCCTTTGGGTTTTTTACTTATGGTTGGCTTTTTGTTACGTTAGGAATTTTATTTAGTTTTGTTTATGCTTTGTTTTTAGCCAAGTTTTTAGATTTTTCGGAATTACGTTTAAAAAAGGCGTCTTTAAAGCCAAATTAGAATGTGTATTCCTTGCGAATAGGCATTAAGAAAAAACACATATTGTTTTGTATTCGTTTACTTAGTAGAGTTAAGTTAATAATCATAGGAGGATTGAGGAAAATGATTAAATTTCCAAAAGATTTTTTATGGGGTGCGGCGACTTCTGCCCCACAAACAGAGGGTGCTGCTTTAGTCGATGGTAAGAGTCCATCAACTTGGGATAAGTGGTTTGAAATGGAACCTGAATTATTCTTTGATCGTGTAGGACCAAACGACACGTCTAATATTTATTACCAATATAAAGAAGACGTGGCTTTAATGAAAAAAATGAATTTAAATTCTTATCGGACTTCGATTGCTTGGACACGTTTATTACCAGATGGCAAAACGTTAAATCCAAAAGCGGTTGAATTTTACCGTAGTTATTTCCAAGAGATGTTAGATAATGGTGTGGAACCGATGATTAACTTATTCCACTTTGATATGCCTTGGTGGTTAATGGAAAAAGGTGGTTGGGAAGCACGTGAATCGGTTGATCACTTTGCTTTTTATGCGAAAACGGCTTTTGAACAATTTGGCGATTTAGTTAAAAAATGGGCAACCTTTAATGAGCCGCTTGTTCACATTGAGTGTGGGTACATGGGGGATGCACATTGGCCAAAAGTTCGCGACTTTAAACGTGCAATTCAAGTAGGGTACCATACCATGTTAGCACATGCCAAAGCCGTTGAAGCTTATCGCAACAACCCACACAACGATGGCAAAATTTCAATTATCTTAAACTTAGCACCTGTTTATGCTAAGAGCGATGAGCCGGCTGATCAAGAAGCACGTCGTCGAGCGGACTTAATTTATATTCGTAGCTTCTTAGATCCAGTTGTTTTAGGTCATTTCCCAGCAGAATTAATCGAAATGTTTAGAGAAAGTGATTTATTGCCAATCACTCAAGAAGGTGATCGTGAAACATTTGCGAACAATATTGTCGATTTTGTTGGGGTGAACTATTACCAACCATTGCGTGTACAAGCCGTTGAAAATCCAGAGTTTCCTGCGAAATCACCAGGGGCTTGGGCACGTGGCTATAACTGGCCAGAAAAACGGATTAACCCGCACCGTGGTTGGGAAATTTTCCCAGAAGGCATTTACACCATTGCGATGCGCATGAAAAACGATTATGGCAACATGCCTTGGTTCATCTCTGAAAATGGGATGGGTGTTGAAGGCGAAGAAAAATTCATGGATGAAAATGGCGTGATTCAAGATGATTACCGCATTGAATTTTTAGAAGAGCATTTAGAATATTTAGCCAAAGCCATCGATGAAGGAACGAACTGTTTTGGTTATCATATGTGGACGTTCTCTGATTGCTGGTCATGGTTAAATGCTTATAAAAACCGTTATGGTTACTACCGAATTAACCGTGATGACAATTACCGTCGTTCGGATAAAGCAAGTAGTTACTGGATGAAAGATGTAATAAACAATCATGGGTTTACACGAGGAGAAAGATAGATGTTATCTGCTAATGGATGGTCTTTAAGTATCAATCATCAAAGTCTATTACCAATTGCTCGTCGAGTGAATCAATTGCTTGAAAAAATTGATCAGGCTCCAGGAGTGATTACGAAAGAAGCGGATGCAACGGTTCAATTAATTTTGGACCGTCAAGCAGCCACAAGTTCGGTTGAAAGAACGGCGCAAGGTTTGATTATTACTGGCACTTGTACAAAAGCAACTTTACGGACGGCTGCTTACGCTATTTTAAGAGTGTTTTTAGGCGAACTACCTGAAGGGGAAACCCCTGTAACATTCGCGCAACCACGTCGTATTTTTATGTTAGATATGGCTCGTAAATATTACTCAAAAGAAACCATTTTAAAATTTATTGATGCATTGAATTTTGCTCAATTCACTGTGTTGCAATTGCATTTTTCTGAAAATGAAGGTTTCCGAATTGAATGTGAAACGGCACCTGAAATTGTTTCAGCAGAATTTTTAACGAAAGCCGAAATTCGCGAGATTATATTATACGCTCAAACAGCGGGAATTGAAATTGTACCGGATTTTGATAGTCCGGGCCACTTGCGCCAAATTTTAAAAACACATCCAGAATGGCAACTTGTCAAAAAAAATCCAGACGGTTCTTTGGAAAAAAATCCCACGGCGTTAAATATTGCAAATTCAGAAGCCGTTGCATTTATTCTTTCAATCTACCGCGAGTTTGCTGAATTATTTTCAACGAGCACCTATTTCCATATTGGTGCGGACGAATTTGTTGATTTTGATGAGATGGAAGCTTATCCCGAAATTCAAACGTATGCCAAAGAAATTTATGGAGAAAAAGCTGCAGGGATTGATGCCTTTGTAGGCTACGTCAACCGCGTGATTGAAGAAGTGAACGGTCTAGGTTTTATTCCGCAAATTTGGAATGATGGCTTCTTCCGCTTGAATCGAGCAGAAGTCGTAAAATTATCAAAAAATGTTGAAATTACTTACTGGACGAAATGGAACCAAAATATGGCTCCAGTTGAAACATTTATTAAAAAAGGTTATCGTGTAACGAATTTTAACGACAATTACTTTTATTATGTTTTAGGTGAAAATGCTGGGTATACTTATCCAAGTTATCATAAAGTGATTGATTCATGGACACCAGAGATGTGGCCACAACAACAAGTCGTACCGGTAGAACCAAAACAATTACCGGGTGTTGCCGTTGCTGTTTGGAATGATATTCCCGATGCGCAAACGCAAACCGAAGTTTTAACCAATGTTTCAGAATTGTTTTTTGCGTTGATGCAAAAGCAAACCGGGAACGTCTTTGCGAAAGAAGAACAAATTGCTGAATTTTTAGCAAAAATTTTTGTGTAGATGAAAAAGACCACGCAGACTCTAAAAAAGAGTTTCGTGGTCTTTTTGTTAATCAAATTAAAAACTGACAATTTTTGTGCCATGGACTTCATTTACTTGCAACGCGTCCGCAACTAGCTGCGCGTTGGCATGGTTTACGCCACCACCTGGTAAAATAATGATCCGGCCATTTGCATAAGCGATGAGTTCTTTTAAGTGTTCAAAATTGTCTTCGATTGGTGTTCCTGCGACGCCCCCGTGTGTTAAAATCCGGTCAACGCCATTTTCAACGAGCCAGTCAATCGCTTTGAATTGGTTTTCTTTTGACATGGCGTCAAAAGCCATATGGAAAGTAATTTCTAACCCCACCGCACGATCAATTAAAACATCCAATGCTTCTTCATCTAACCAACCATCTTCGTTTAAACATCCAATTACGACGCCATCTGTTCCATATTTTTTGGCTTCAATTAAATCGGTCTCCATGATTTTTAATTCATAGTCGTTGTAGACGAAGTTGCCACCGCGCGGGCGAATAATCGTCATGACGGTAACATTGTTTTCGTGGGCGTATTGGACAGTCGTTTCAATGACGCCAGCGCTAGGTGTCGTCCCTCCGACAGTCAAGTTGTCGCATAACTCAATTCGTTTGACGCCTTGTTCAATCGCTTTTGGAATATCAGTAAAATTTTCTGCACAAAACTCTTTTAACATGTTATGAGCTCCTTTAAAACTTAATAATAGTAGCATTTTAACATAAAAATATGATAAAGTATTGAGGGAATCGAAAGGAGCCGATTATGTTAAAAAAAATTGACCAAGCCGCGTTATTTTTAGAAAAAAATCAACAAGTTTTTCGTTGTCCTTTTTGTCACGAAGCGATGAAAGCAAAGGATAAAACGCTTTTTTGTTCAAATCGCCATCGTTTTGATTTATCTAAAAAAGGGACACTTTATTTCTTAAAACAACATGTTAAAACGGAATACGACCAAAAGATGTTTCAACATCGCCGAGCTTTGATTCTAAATGGCATGTATGATTCTTTAATTGCTTTATTAGCTGAAAAATGCCAAGGGGAACGTGTTTTAGATGTTGGTTGTGGGGAGGGGAGTTTTCTGCACTTGTTAGAACAACAAGCAACACTACTTCCGAGCGTGGGATTTGATCTGTCAAAAGAAGGGGTATATTTAGCTTCAGATTATAATCAAAAACATTTTTTCTGTGTGGCTGATTTAACTAATTTACCGTTTAATACGGGGACTTTTTCCACGATTTTAAATATCTTTTCGCCTTCAAATTATCAAGAGTTTGCACGCGTAAGTCAATCCAACGGACAAGTTATTAAAGTCGTGCCAAGAAGCGGTTATTTAAAAGAATTGCGCCAAGCTTTTTTCCCTGAGGATTTAGCGAAACAACATTATTCAAACGAAGCCGTGATTGCAAAATTTCAAGAGACTTTTCCGAAAATGGAAAGAAAAATTGTGACGTATACGTTTGAAATTCCTGAAAATTACCAACATTCTTTGTTAGAAATGTCGCCCTTGGAATGGAGTGTGACAAAAGAAAGAAAAGAATTTTTGCAAAAAAATCTACTTTCGCGAATCACGATTGATTTAGAAGTACTAATTGGTCGTTTTTCAGCCGATAATATGAAGAATATGTGAAGAAACTTAGCAAAACAACTTGCAATCTTAACATTAGAATGGTATATTGGTAACAAGTTATTTTTCATTGGTTTTTATCAGCATCCTGTTCTGATAAAAGTTAGTGAAAAACACTTCACTAACGTAACGACTTGCCGTGCTAGACACCGAGTTGATACGTTTTTTTTTTGAACAAATGTAAATTTACAGAAAAAACGAGGAAGCAACGATGAATCATATTGCATTATTTGAACCCCAAATTCCTGCCAATACAGGGAACATTGCTCGAACCTGTGCGGCGACGAATACGCCTTTACATTTAATTGAACCTTTGGGGTTTTTAACGGATGATAAACATTTAAAACGAGCAGGTTTAGACTATTGGCACGACGTTGAAATTATCTATCATAAAAATTTAGCAGAATTTTTAACTTATGTAGGCAATCGTCCGCTCCATTTAATTACTAAGTTTGCTAAACGTTCTTATGACGAAGTAAATTATGCTGATTCTCAAGATCATTTTTTTATTTTTGGAAAAGAAACAACGGGATTGCCAGAAGAATTTATGCGTGAAAATGCAGAAAAATGCTTGCGAATTCCAATGAACGATGAACATGTTCGCTCATTAAATTTATCCAATACGGCGTGCATGATTGTTTACGAAGCGCTTCGTCAGCAAGGATTTCCCAATTTAGAATTAACCCACCATTACGAACACCATAAACTTGATGAATAAACTTTAGAAAGGGCGCTAGACATGTCAGAAAGACACTTCATTGTTGGCAAAGTAGCCGCTATTTTTTTTCAAAATAATAGTAATTTTTTTAAAGTCGTTTTAGTCAAGGTCGTGGAGACAAACATTGAATCCTTAGATGATGAAATGGTCATCACAGGAAGCATGGGTGATCTCCAGGAAGAAGAAGTGTATCGTTTTTTTGGTGAAATTGTTCAACATCCAAAATACGGAAAACAATTAAGAGTTGAAACGTACCAAAAAGAACAACCGACGTCTGAAGAAGGCCTGATTCAATTTTTGTCGAGCGATAAATTTCCTGGAATTGGGCGAAAAACAGCTGAAAAAATTGTCGAAGCCTTTGGAGAACAAGCTGTCGATAAAATTTTAGAAGACCCAAGCTTATTAGAAACGATTCCGCAACTAAATGAAAAAAAACGCGCAATTTTACTTGAAACGCTCCGGTTAAATTATGGAATGGATCAAGTCATTATTGGCTTGAACCGTTATGGATTTAGCAGTTATTTTTCGTTTTTAATTTATCAAGCATACAAGAATGACGCACTTACTTTGATTGAAGCAAACCCTTATCGACTTGTGGAAGAAATTGAAGGGATTGGGTTTAAAAAAGCCGATCAAATTGCTGAAGAATTAGGCGTTGAAGCACATGCCCCTGAACGAATTCGTGCCGCGGTCTTGTATCAAATTTTCCAACAAGCTTTGCAGACTGGTAATACGTATTCTCCGGCGCAGATGTTACTAGAAAGTACGATTGATTTGCTGGAAAGCAGTCGTAGCGTAGAAATTCACCCGGAACAAGTCGCGGAAGTTATTATCGCGTTAACTGAATCAGGAGCGATTCAACAAGAAGAGACACGCTTATATGAAAATAGCTTGTATTTTTCCGAAGTTGGGATTGCTAGTCAATTAGCAAAACAAATGGCACAAAAAAATACCAAGAAAATTTCACTAAAAAAATTAGAGAAAAAACTCGCAGAAATTGAAAAAAAACTAGGGATTACTTATGGCCCATCGCAAAAACAAGCGATCTTTGCGGCGGTTACGTCTCCTGTTTTTGTTTTAACGGGTGGTCCTGGAACGGGAAAGACAACGGTTGTAAACGGAATTGTTCATCTGTTTGCCGCAATCAATGAGATTGATCTTGAAAACAAAAATAATGGCGAATCAACTTTTCCGATACTTCTAGCTGCCCCAACTGGTCGAGCTGCGAAACGTATGAATGAAACGACTGGCTTGCCCAGTGGGACCATCCATCGTTTGTTAGGCTTAAATAGCGAAGAAAAACCTGATGAGATGGTTGGGAATGAGTTGACCGGTAAACTCCTGATTGTCGATGAGATGTCAATGGTTGACACTTGGTTAGCCAATACATTATTAAAAGCGATTCCTGAAGGGATGCAACTTGTTTTTGTTGGCGATAAAGACCAATTGCCTTCGGTTGGTCCCGGACAAGTTTTACACGATTTGTTAGAAACGAAGGGCGTTTTGCAGCAAGAATTAACCGAAATTTACCGCCAAGGCGATGGTTCAAGTATTATTTCTCTTGCCCATGAAATTAAACGAGGCCAACTACCTGAAAATTTCACTCAAAATCAAAAAGATCGCTCGTACTTTGCTTGTAATGCGCAACAAATTGAGCCTTTGATTGCGCAAATTGTGACAAAAGCCAAAGAAAAAGGCTTTACGCCACAAGATATTCAAGTATTAGCACCGATGTATCGAGGCCCAGCTGGAATCGATGCTTTAAATAAAATGATGCAAGAAATTTTTAATCCAAAAACGGATGCTCGTCAAAAAGAAGTCAAGTGGAATGATACCGTCTACCGAATTGGTGATAAAGTCTTACAATTACAAAACGTGCCAGAAAAAAATGTTTTTAATGGGGATATGGGGCAAATCGTAGGTATCATTTATGCGAAAGATTCTGAAGAAAAGATGGATGAGTTAATTATTCGCTTTGATTTAACGGAAGTGAGTTATCTTCGTAGTGAATGGCAACAAATTACTTTGGCGTATTGTTGTTCGATTCATAAAGCCCAAGGTAGTGAATTTAAAATGGTTATCTTGCCGATGGTCCATCAGTATGGGCGGATGCTACAAAGAAACTTACTTTATACGGCCATTACGCGGAGTAAAGAAATCTTAATTTTATTAGGTGAACCCTCTGCTTATCAAAGATGTGTAAAAGAAGAATCGCATGTCCGTTTGACCACTTTAAAAGAACGCTTATTAGAAACAATGCAAGAAGAAAAGGTAGAGTCAGAAACGGTTGCTTCTACACCAATAAAAAGCAGTCAGCCTGTCAAAGAAACGCGTAATCAAGCATCGCAAGAAACTTATTTAACAAATGAATTGATTCAAAGTCAAACGATTCATCCGATGGTTGGCATGGGTGATTTGACACCTTATGATTTTTTGCCTGCTGAGATCTCATAAAAATAATAACAAGCAAAAAAGACGATTCTCTAAAAAGGACCGTCTTTTTTGCTTACTGTTTTAATACCATAGTTTTTGTTTTGTCGGTGTAATGACATAATCAAAAGCATTCGGTAAGATGACTTCACCATCTACTTGGCCGAATTGGGCAGTAGTTGAAATGATACGTAATTTGGTTGTGTTAATCTGAATAAAAGATTTTGCTTTGTCATGTTTTTTGAAAGGGAGTAAAAAAAGCAAACCTAAAATTTTTAGGAGCGAATGACGTTCAACTAAAATAAAATCGAAATTGACAACCGAGCTATTTGCGGTAGGGGCAATAGCAACACCGCCACCAAAGTAAGGGTGTGTTGTTGTTGTACATAAAAAAGCTTTCTTAAAATTATATTCTTTTCCATTGGCTTCAATTAAAACAGGAAAGCCTTTTTGTTGGAATAAAATTTTAAGCGCACTTACGATATAAACAAAAGCGCCTAGTTTATATTTACTTAGTTTTTGTTTGCTTGCAGTTGTATTTGCTTGATGAACAATTGCCCCATCAATACCGATTCCTAGATTATTTAATATGATTCCTTTTTTGTCAGAAGCTTGTTCATGATAAGCGAGGATATTGATATTTTTTGGTTCTTGGGCTTTAATTATTTGCCAAAAAGCTTTAACGGGTTCGCGAGAAATACCAAAGCCACGTGCAAAGTCATTGCCCGAACCAGCTGGAATAAAAGCTACTGGAATTTCTTTATTTAATAAGTACAACGCTTCCACGACTTGGTGTAAAGTGCCGTCACCGCCAATAACGATTAATAAGTGGAAAAAGGGCTCTGACAAGTTTTCTTTTTTTTCCCAGGGAGTTAAATATGGATCGACTAACTCGTTCAGGTATTCAATTTCATGATTCGCATATTCTGTATAGTAAGTGGAAAAAAAGTATTGGTTGTTTTTAAGTAACTGAATAATTTTATCGGCGACAATCGTTCCTTTTCCACCGCCAGAAGCAGGATTGATTAATAAATGATAATGGAATTTCAAAAGAACCCCCCTCGTTATTTCATAATCTATGCTTAAGATTATAACACGAAACGTTTCAAAAGGAGAAATAAACAAAAAAATAGAATCCGATGAGGTTTTGTTGCTGGTCTAGTATATTGTTACCTAGACTGGTTACGCTAGAAGGTTCTTATGTCCACTTCGTCATGGCGTTTGTTCATCGGATTCCTATTCAGTTAGTAAGGAGTACCTCAAATTCCCACATCCTTCTTTGGTATATTTCAGAGTTCACAACAATTCTTTTCTTGTAGCACCTACATCGGCTACGCTACTGGGAATTCCTATGTCTCCTTACACTTATAATATAACATATTTTTAAAATTTTGCAAGCGTTTTCAATAAGTGGGTATTTCGCTTTAATAGATTCTTAATGCTTTAGAAAATCAACGCTTTTTCTTTTGATTGACAAGCAAGGGAAATAACCATACAATATAACCTGTTGTAAAAATACGCGGTTCATCAACCATCCCGCATTAACAAAACTTGGAGAAAGAAGGAAGAAAATGAGTATTAAAGAGAAGAACAGTATTAAGACGTTGGTAGCTAATGCCATCATCATGGGGCTTTACATCGTGTTAAGTTTAATTTTACCCTTTTCATCAGGTGCGATTCAATTTCGGTTATCAGAAAGCTTGAATCACCTAGCCGTATTTAATCGAAAACTATTATGGGGCGTTTTTGGCGGTGTCATTATTTATAATTTATTATTTGGGTTTGGCCCGCTGGATGTGATTTTTGGTGGTGGTCAAACATTGCTAGCACTCTTATTAACGGCCTCTCTTCAAAATATAATACCAAGTGTCAAAAAAAGACTAGTCTTGAATATTGCCTTTTTCACTTTCAGCATGTTTTTAATCGCCATCATGTTAAGCCTAACCGCAGATTTACCGTTTTGGCCAACTTATGCGACGACCGCGCTTAGTGAATTCATTATTTTAACGATTTCAGCGCCGGTCATGTATTGGATAAATCAGACCGTCCGCTTTGACCAGCAAGTTTAAAGTTATTTATTAATAATAGGCAAAAACCACCAAACCTAGATTTTATCTCAGGTTTGGTGGTTTTTGCTTGCTAAGGAATTTTTGTATTGGAAAATAAAAAAGTTAGCTTATTGAATGATTCAAAGCTTTAGATAAGTCACTCGTTTGAAAAAAGCGCGTGATATTTCTTGTTTTAGTCTTTGATTCTTGCAATCACTTTACGAACTTTTGAAATTGACTCTTGGGCTTGATCTTGATTTCTAAACATTAAGATAACAAATAACGAATCCATAATACTTAATTGGGAGATACGAGAGGCGAGTGCTTCAGAGCGAAATTCGGTTTCTTCTGAGACAGAAATAAACGTAACATCCCCAAGTTTAGCTAACGGCGAACTAATTTGGCTAGTAATAACAATCGTTTTAGCTCCAATTTTTTTGGCCGTTTCTGCAATCATAATCGTTTCTTTTGAACGACCAGTGTGAGAAATAAAAATCGCGCAGTCGTCAGGGGTTAAAAGGGACGCTTCCATGAGTTGGAGGTGATAATCCGAACTGTGATAGACAGGAATGGGTGAGCGCAAGAACTTATGATATGTGTCGGTTGCAACAATTTCAGATCCTCCAACACCGAATAAAAACAAACGATTCGATGCGTCGATTAAATCAACGGCTTCGATTAATTTTTCTTCTTGCAATAATTTTCTTGTATCAGTTAAAGAGCTGATATTTGAGTCAAATACTTTTTGTGCCATCGTTAATTCGGTATCGTCTTTTTGGATGTTTTCGTGGAAAGAAATTGCTGATAAGTCATTTTCTTGCATCAACATCGCCATCTTGAAATCTTTAAATCCGTTGTAACCAATCTTTTTTGTAAATTGAAAGATGGTTGAGTCGGCAACTTCTAATTCAGAAGCAATGTCACTAATGGAGCTGTGACTGACTTTTTTTGGGTTTTCTAAAATATAGTCTGCAATTACTTGTTCTTTTTGACTTAAGTTCTTATACATAGTTTTAATGATTAATCGAATAGAAGATGTCATTATTAAGTCCTCCTCTCTCTTTCTAATTTATGAAAATCACTTACTTTAAAAATAACTCTTTTTTCGAAAAAAAGCAACAAAAAACTTTTTTTAATAAAAGTGTTTACAAAAAAATGTTTTTTTGTATAATAGAGTTATAAAGATTGGAGGCGCTAACATGGAAGTCGCAGTTGTTGGTTTAGGGAAAATGGGATTGAACTTAGCATTTAACCTAAAAGATAATGGGCACCAGGTCAAAGGAAATGATTTATCGGTAGAAGCAATGGATCAGGCAAGAAAAAAAGATATCGAAGTTTTTCAAGAACTTTCGGATTTACTGTCTTCATTTCAAAAACGAAAAATTGTATGGTTGATGCTCCCAGCAGGAGAGATTACAGAAAATGTGTTGCAACAAATGTTACCTCAATTAAATGCAGACGATATTGTTATTGAAGGAGGCAATTCAAACTACAAAGATTCTATTAGAAGAGCAGCCAAATTCGCAGAAAATGGTATCCATTATCTTGACTGTGGCACTTCCGGTGGCGTATCTGGTGCAAGAAACAATGCTTGTTTAATGGTTGGTGGGAAAAAAGAGGCCTTTCAGTCCGTCGAAGCCATCTTTAAAGAAGTTGCTATTGAAAACGGATATATTTATGCGGGTACCTCAGGTAGTGGCCATTTCTTAAAAATGGTGCATAACGGCATTGAATATGGAATGATGCAAGCCATGGGCGAAGGGTTCCAAATTGTCGCTGAAAGTGATTTTCAGTTTGATTTAGCGGAAGTTGCGAAAGTATGGAATCACGGATCAGTCATTCGAAGTTGGTTAATGGAAATTGCGCAAGAACAATTTGAACAAAGTCCGAAACTTGTAGAGTACAAGGGAGAAGTTGCAGCCTCCGGGGAAGCGAAGTGGACGGTTGAAACAGCGTTAGAAATGGGTATAGCAGTACCGACCATTGCTTTAAGTTTATTTGCTCGAAATATTTCGCAAGAAGAAGAAAATTTTTCTGCTAAAGTTGTTTCAGCTTTACGTAACGGGTTTGGTGGTCACGAAATGGTCATGAAAGAATGAGGGGAGTAATCCATGTCAAAATATAAAATTGCTATTGTAAATTCAAGTAGTTTTGGTCAAGTTTTCCCGACACATATTCAAAGACTTGAAAAAATTGGCCCGGTTAAGCACTTTACGGTCGCCGGTGATATTGCTGGGAAAGAATTGGCAGCGCTTTTAGAAGGGTACAATATTATTATTGCAAGTGTAACGCCATTTTTTGAAGAAGATTTTTTTGAGCACAAAGATGAGCTGCTACTGATTACTAGACATGGGATTGGTTACAATAATATCAATCTAGTAGCAGCAAAAGCTCATCAGACGCTAGTCACGATTATTCCAGCCGTAGTTGAAAGAGAAGCCGTTGCTGAAAATAATGTGACGAATTTACTTGCTCTTTTGCGCATGACAACTTTGGCTAATGAACGGGTCCGTCAAAATCGTTGGGAAGATCGCGCAGACTTTGTGGGTCGTACGTTATTCAATAAGACAGTTGGCGTGATTGGTATCGGTAATACGGGAGGTTGTGTTGCTGAAATTGTTCGTAACGGTTTTCGCTGTGAAGTACTCGCGTATGATCCTTATAAGTCAGATTTAGAAATTAAACAACACGGCGCTGAGAAAGTAACGTTAGAAACGTTGTTAGCAAATGCTGATATTATTTGTTTGTGCGCGAATTTGACGAGTGAGAATTATCATATGATTTCGACTGAGGAAATTACCCAAATGAAAGATCACGTTTATCTTTCCAATAGTGCTAGAGGCGCGTTAGTTAGTGAAGAAGCAATGATAGCTGGGTTGAAAAGTGGCAAAATTGCAGGCTATGCAACCGATGTGTTGGAAGAAGAACCAGGTAGAAGTGATCATCCCTATCTTGATTTTGCCAATGTCATTATGACTCCTCATACGTCGGCTTACACGATGGAATGTTTGGAAGAAATGGGTGAAAAGTGTGTCCGAGATGTAGAGGCAGTTGTAGAAGGGAGGGTACCAGAACGCTGTGTTCAATGTAGTAGCAGTTTTGTTGGAGAGAAAGGAGCTTGAGTAATGTTAACAGACCTAAAAGTTAAAGTTGGTCCACAATTTTATCGGTATCATGTAGGTGCTTTTTCCTTTGTATCAGATGTACTGCAAGAATACCATGCAAAAAACATCTTGATTGTTCATGGAACGATTTCATGGGAAAAAGCAGAACCGCGATTGCTTTTTTTAGCTGAAAAGAAATACCAATTTTTTTACCATCAATACACTGGTGAGTGTAGCTATTATGGAGCAGATATTATTAAAACATTGGTAAAAAAAGAAAAAATTGACTTTATTATCGGGGTAGGTGGTGGAAAACTCACTGATTTAGTTGGGTACGCAGCCCATCTAGCAAACGTGCATTTTGGTGTCATACCGACTTTAGCAAGTAATTGTGCACCATGGACACCACTGTCTGTTATGTATAAAGAAAATGGTGAAGCAGAAGGGAAAACAGAACATTTTTTACGCCAAGCAGCTTTTTTTATAACGGATCCTGAGTTAGTCATTGATTCACCAATAGAGTATTTCATCGCTGGTTTAGCAGATACACTCGCCAAGTGGTATGAATCAGAAGCAATTTTAGCACAAGAACATCTAGTAAATGAACCTTTTTTGCAAATGGCTAAAAGCACAGCTAAATTATGCCAAACTGCGATTATGGAAGATTCTGTTCAGGCGATTGCGGACATGAAAGCTAAAAAAGCTAGCGATGTATTTATTCATTTATCAGAAATTGTGTTTGCCGTCGCTGGTTTAGTAGGAGGATTTGGCGATAAGTATGCTCGAAATGCTGCAGCTCACGCGATGCACGATGCGATGAGTAAATATTTACCACAAAGTCATCATTTTTTACATGGTGAAAAAGTTGCTTACGGTATTTTATACCAGTTAGCTTTGGAAGAAAAATGGTCGATGATTGATGCATTAATCCCTTTTTATCAAGAATTACATTTGCCGTTGTCTTTTGGGGATATGGGTATAGCAATTCAAAATTCAGAAAGGATTGACCAGGTAGTTGAATTTATTGATTCAAAAGAAAAAGTTCATTTAATTCCAATTTCAATTACCAAAGAAAAACTAGCGGAAACAATTATCAAATTAGAGGAATACAATAAAACAAAGCTTTAAAAAGGAGGACATATGGAAACTTTAAGTGTAGTTCAAAGTTTATTAATTGCGTTATGGGTCGCTGCAGTCATGTCGCGTTGGTTAGGAGGAGGCGCAACTTTAACGTTACGTTTTTCTCCATTAATGACAGGGTTAGTTGTTGGGATTATTATGGGGAATGTCGCCCAGGCGATGATTGTAACAGCCGCGCTTCAAATGATTTATATGGGTGTATTTTCACCCGGGGGAACGATGCCGGCAGAGCCATCAATTGCAGCGGCGATTGCAGTTCCAGTAGCATTAATGGGTAATTTGCAACCAGAAGCAGCAATTGCGGTAGCAGTCCCAGTTGGTTTACTAGGTAGTTATTTGTATCAATTCCGTTTCTTCATTAACACTTTCTTAGGAAAATATACGGATAAAGCGGTTGAAGAGTTGGACTCAAAAGCAATTGTACGTTCGATTATTTGGTATCCAACGCTTGCCTCATTCTTATTATTTGTGCCACTTGTTTTTATTGCATTATATTACGGGGCGCCGATTATTGCCGATGTTATTAACGCCTTAGAAGGTACGGTTATTATTCACGTGTTAGAAGTAGTTGGTGGTGGATTAGCAGCAATTGGGATTGCGACAACTGTTTATGTAATTGGTCGTAAAGATTATATGGTCTTCTTCTTGCTGGCTTACTTTATGAGTGTTGTTTTAAAACCTTTAGAGATAACAATGGTAACTTATGCAATCTTTGGAGCAATCTTTGCTTTAATTTTTGTAAAAGCACATGGTAATCAAGCACCAGCAAAAGAAAGCAGTGCCAAAGTTGCTACAGATCAAGGTTCCTTTGATGATGACGATGACTATGATGATGGGTTTTAATGAATAAGGAGGAGGATATGAAGATGACTACAACAGAAAAAAATAATCAACTTGCGCCAGAAGCAATTACAAAAAAAGACGTAACAAAGGCTTATTTAAGATGGCACTTTGCCAATGAAATTCCTCACTCATTTGAGCGCTATTTAGCACCATCTTTACTTTATGCGATGATGCCAGTATTAAAAAAATTATATAAAGATGATGAGGCACTGAAAGCAGCTTATAAACGTCAATTATTATTCTTTAATACCCAATTAAGTTGGGGTGGTGGGGTCATTACAGGTTTAATGTCTTCAATGGAACAACAACGTGCCGAAGAAGAATATGAAAAGAAAGAAATTACCATGCAAGATGACCTGTTATACAATACAAAAGCCGGTTTAATGGGCGCTTTGGCAGGGATTGGCGATGCGATTGACTCAGGCACGGTTCAATATATCTTTATCGCGATTGCTGTTCCATGGGCACAACAAGGAAGCCCACTTGGCGCCTTATTTCCATTTGTCTTTTTCGCACTGTATCAAGTTTTGTTAGGGATGTTCTTTGCTAGACAATCATTTGAAATGGGACGCAATGCTACTGGTTTAATGCAAAGTTCAGGTGTTCAAAAAGCGATTGAAACGTTATCAGTGTTAGGTTTGTTTATGATGGGAGTCCTAGCTGGGAATTACGTGAAAGTCACTTCAACGTTACAATTTGAAATATCTGGAAAAGAATTCGTCATCCAAGAGATTCTGGATAAGATTATTCCAGGCTTACTACCACTAGCTGTAGTAATGGGTGTGTATTGGTTCTACAATAAAAAAGGATTAAAAGTAACACAAGCCTTGTTATGGTTGACAGGAATTCTAATTGTTCTAGCAGCCGTAGGAATTTTATAATTGAATAAAAAAAGATAAGAATTTAAAAAGAGGAGTGGGATCAATGGGGCAAGTTAATTTAGCTCGTGTAGATGAACGATTAATTCATGGACAAGTAATGGTGACATTATCACAGAAAAGTGGGGTTAACTCTATTTTTGTTGTCGATGAAATCGTAGCAAAAGATAAATTCATGCGTGAACTGTATAAAAGTGCAGGAGGACGAACCGGTCAAAAAACAATTGTTGTAACCCCAGATAAAGCAAAATTTTATTGGGATGAGTATGAATTCAAAGACTACAATTGCATTTTAATTGCAAAAACGGTAAGTGTTATTTACGATTTAGTGAAACATGGTATTCCAATGAAAGAATTAAATATTGGTGGGATTGCACAAAAAAATCCAGAAACAGATATTTTAGTAACAAAATCAGTCTACTTAAATAAAGAAGATGCGGAGAAATTAAAAGATCTGAATGAAAATTATGGGGTGGAGGACATTTATTTTCAAGCAACGCCTTCTGCACCAAAAACGAGTTTGAAAGATGTTTTAAAACAATTTGGTTTATAAAAATAAATAAGCCCGTCAAATAAAGGACCGAAACGGTAGGTGGAAAGTAAATGCAAGAACAAGAAAAAGATTGGTTATTTCGTTATCAATATATTTATCGCGTGAGACATAGCGAAAAAAGCAAACAACGCTTTTTAAAAGCTTTAGTCGCAGATCTTTCAACGATGAGAGAAGATGTAAGAGTCATTGAGTATGATCGACAAAAAAAGTCGGCAAATCGCAATGTTTACATTGGTAATATTGAAGATGCCAAAGAAATTATTTGTACTTATTACGATACCCCTACGAAAAGTTTTGGTCCGTATGTCTTTTTTGATCGTGAAGCACAAAAAAGACAAACGCTCATTTATCTATTAAGTAGCTCATTATTGTTGGTTTTTTTAGGATTCTTTTTTACGTTGCTTTACATGAATCAAGTGAAAAATCCTTTTGATTTTACTTCAGGCTGGACTTGGCTTGCCATGGCGGGCTTTGGTGGTTTTTTCTACTTATTGAGTCAGTATACGAAAGGCAAAGCAAGTAAAAAAACATTCATTCGCAACACTTCTTCTATTCTGGCGCTTTTAATGTTATTGAAAAAAAATAATCAAGAAAAGCGAGCCTTTGCCTTTATTGATGAAGGGTGTTATGGGAATCGAGGTTTAAAAGAATTGGGACGACTGGCCTCTAAAAATTGTCGCATTGTTCTACTGGATTCAATTGGTAGTAATGCGCCATTGTATGCGATTGGTCAAGGGTTTTCTGAAATGAAATTAAGCCAAAATGCGATTCAGTTGAAAGAGGTTAAGCAAAGAGTGAATTACGTGATTAGTGCGAGTGAACAGTTAACCAAAGGACAACCGACTTTATTGTTAACCAAAAAAGAATTAGAGCAAAAGCAATTAAACCAAGAAAATTTTAAAAAAATCATTGCTTTATTTGAATGAAATCAGTCAAAGGAGGAATAATAAAAAATGCTAGGAATTGTAATTGCAACCCACGGTACACTAAGCGATGGTTTAAAAGATTCAGCAGAAGTTATTATTGGTGCCACTAATAATATTGCGACTGTTAACTTAAACCATGGTGATGATGTACAAGCGCTTGGGGCAAAAATTAAAACAGCGATTGAATCGGTGAATCAAGAAGAAGGGGTCATTGTACTAGTCGATTTAGTCAGTGCGAGTCCGTATAATCAATCGGTTTTAGTTACAAGTCAACTTACTGATAATTTGCGTCAACAAGTCTATGTTATCGGTGGCGTGAACTTGCCAATGTTACTTGAAACAATTAATCACCAAATTTTAGGAACCGCAATCGAAGAAGTGGCTCCGGCTATTATGAGTCAAGGTGCACAAAGTCTTGGCAGTTGGCATATATCTGAAGTTGAAGAGACAAGTGATGATGACGAAGATGATTTTTAAGAGATTAAGAAAGGATGATTAATGATGAAATGGGGTTTTCGCTGGTACGGCGAAAAAGGCGATTCGATTCCTCTAAACCACGTCCGTCAAATTCCAGGAATGAATGGGATCGTTGGCACACTGCTAGATAAGCTACCCGGTGATGTTTGGGAAATTGCTGAAATTAATGAGTTAAAAGAATCAATTGAAAAAGAAAATTTAAAATTGTTAGGGATTGAAAGTGTCGCAATTCATGACGCAATTAAAGCAGGAACAAACGAACGTGATCAATATATTGAAAATTATATTCAAACGATTCGTAACTTAGCTGCTTGTGACGTTCGAATGATCTGTTATAGTTTTAAACCAATTTTTGGTTGGGCCAAAACGGACTTGTTTTATGAAAATGAGGATGGAAGTTTTTCCCTTGTTTATGACCAAGCAGTGGTTGATCAGATGAACCCAGGGGAGATGTATCAGTTAATCCATAGTCAGTCAAAAGGATTTCGCTTGCCAGGATGGGAAGAAGAGCGTCTGAAAAAATTTAATAGCTTAATGGAAATTTATGAAGGCGTCACCGAAGAAATTTTATTTGAACATTTGAAATATTTCTTAGAGAAAGTGATTCCAGTTTGTGAAGAAGTTGATGTGAAAATGGCGATTCACCCGGATGATCCACCTTGGGAAATCTTCGGCTTACCACGGATTACGAAAAACTTAGAAGATTTGAAAAAAATCTTAAAGATTGTTGATTCGCCTTATAATGGTTTAACATTATGCACAGGGTCACTTGGGGCAGATCCGGCCAACGATATGGTTGAAATTGTCAAAGAAGTTGGAGACCGTATTAACTTTGTTCATTTTCGTAATGTGGGTTTTATGGGTGATCACAAGTTCAAAGAATCAGCGCATTTAAGTTCAGAAGGCTCACTTGATATGTATGGTATCATGAAAGCCTTGGTGGAGGTTGGTTTTGATGGTGTGATTCGTCCTGATCATGGTCGAACCGTTTGGGGAGAAGTAGCGATGCCTGGTTACGGACTGTATGACCGTGCGATGGGAATTACTTATTTACAAGGTTTGCATGAAGCTGTCGTAAAAGCGAAGCAATCGAATTAAAAATTAACTAAAACTTACAATGAGTAAAAGGCTTCTTTTATTGGTTGTAAGTTTTATTGCCTTGCTTGGTCAAATAAATAAGAAATGGAGAATTACAATGCTTGCAAATATGAATCATGAAATTTATCAGATGGTTAGTCAAACGAAGTTATTACCACTTTATACAGCGACGGATCTTTCTTGTTTAAATCTATTAGAAGAAATCCTTATTAAGCATGACGTTCGTTTAATTGAGGTTACTTTTAGAAGTGAGCAAGCTTTAGAAGCGATGCGAATTTTAGCAAAGTCAAAAGAATTAGTGGTTGGCGCAGGAACCGTTCGTACCTTACAACAAGCAAAAGATGCGGTAGCAAACGGGGCTCGGTTTATTGTTTCACCTGCTCTTGTTCCAGAAGTGGTTGAATATTGCATTGAACAAGGTATCCCAGTTTTTCCAGGGACAGCCACACCAAGTGATATTCAAAAAGCAACAGAATATGGCATTAATGTGGTAAAATTTTTCCCAGCGGATATTTATGGTGGCTTAAAGGCGATTCAAGCTTTGCATGGGCCATTTTATGATGTGAAATTTTTACCAACTGGTGGGATTAATGCAGATAATTATCAGGCTTACTTGGCACATCCAGCTGTCGTTAGTGTAGGGGGCTCGTTTATTATCTCAGAAAAATTGATTCAACAAGATCAAGGAATGACTGCTGATCGAGTCTTAGGAGAGTTAGTTAGCCGATTATAAAAAGTGCTTAGAGCAGTAAAAAGGTGTGAAAAAGTGATGGAAAAAATAAAGTTATTAATTTTTGATATGGATGGATTAATGTTTGAAACAGGACGCTTAGCTTATCGATCGTACATTGAATCAGCTAAACTTCATAATTATGAAGTCAATCCCAATGTCTATTATTATTTGACTGGTCGAACAGAACCAGATATTCAAAGAGCAATGCAAGAGATTTATGGGGAAGACGCTCCTGTAAAAAAATGGCGTGAGACGACAAACGCTTATCGAAAGAAGTTTTTAGAAGAAGAACAACGTGTTTATAAGAAAAAAGGATTGATGGAATTACTCGATTTTGCAAAAGAAAAACGTTTGAAAGTGGCCTTAGCTTCTTCTTCTTCAAAAAGTGTAATTAATCATTACCTATCAATTGAAGGACTACATGATCGGATTGATTTTATTGTTGCAGGAGATGAGGTAACTTTTGGCAAGCCAAACCCAGAAATCTTCCTTAAAGCTTGCATAAAAGCTCAAGTAAATCCCGAGGAAGCCGTCGTTTTAGAGGATTCAAGAGCAGGGATAACGGCAGCTAAAAAAGCAGGTATTCGTACATTTTTTATTGAAGATGATATTACGGATTTGCCAGACGTAAAAGGAGAGCACTGCTTACTTAAAGATTTAGGGAATTTCAAAGAGGTTCCAACGAATGCTGATTACGAGTTAAATAGTTTATTGCAAGTTCGAGAATTTTTAGTTGAAAACAATTCATTATACGAAAAATAATAAAAGATGATAAAATCCCCTTCGAAAAAATTGAAGGGGATTTGTTTTGTTATTTTATTTGAAATTGTTGGATACTTTGTTTTAACTGGTCAGCGATGATTGATAAGTTTCTTGAAACAAGCACAAATTCATCCATCACACGAATTTGTTCGGCGCTGACCTGCCCTGTTTGTTGACTTGTTTCATTGACTTGATGAGCCAATTGACTGACATGGTGGACTTCTTCAACAAGTATGCGCATTTTAGCTTTGATTTCTTTTGTTTCATTCGTTAGTTGTTTTGATTGATTGGCGGTATTTTGAGCAGTATTTGCAATTTGATTAAAAGCCTGATTCGTCTCGTTAATAAAGGTAATTCCTTCATCGACTAACTTCTGACTATTGGTAGCTTGTTCGACCGATTTTTTTGATTCCAATTGAATTTCATTGATTAAAGTAGAAACTTGTTGTGTTGCTTCTTTGGTTTGAACAGATAATTCACGAATCTCTTCAGCAACCACTAGGAAACCGCGGCCGTGTTCTTGTGCTCTAGCAGCCTCGATTGAAGCATTTAAAGCAAGTAAGTTTGTTTGGCTAGAGATGCGTGTGATGATACTGATAACTTGACTAATTTCACGCGATTTGTAATTAAGGCTATGAATGATGTCGTTT
>MTBK01044773.1_pt1 | contig 22158 bp, 24 predicted proteins | sample 1535981 | NCBI WGS metagenome assembly MTBK01 (sample SAMN06109225, study PRJNA356200) | anaerobic digester metagenome | isolation source: biogas reactors fed with pig manure or primary and secondary sludge | place: Spain | collected 2016-06-30
GCCGGTTGGTGCGCAGCCACTCCCCGGCCGCATCCGTGCTGACCCCGGCCCGCTCCCGCAGGGACCGCACGGTCACCGGCTTGCCCTCCACACTCAGCGAGGCGAACGCATCAGCCAGGGCGGACGCGGCGGCGGTGCTCTTAACGGCCATAGCGGGGACTCCCATCCGTAACGGTTAGGTACGTTGTGTGTACCGGGTACGTTGCTCACTGTACCTGACTGGGTGCCCGTACGCAATGGACCAGGGGAAACCAACCCGTGGCGGCCCCTCACTGAGCAAGAACAGGTACGCACGTAACGTACCGGGTACGCGATACGGTACGTATGTACCTGTAGGTGGGAACGGCTGCCGCGCGAGGGGTGGGGCCACCCGCTTAAGAGCGCAGGTCGCGGCCCGGATCGGTCGGTGGGCGGGGCCTTGACGGGCTGAATTGTCAGAGGGCTGTGCCAGCATCACGGCATGGCAGCACCGACCACCGACGCCGGGGCCATCGACCTCGACGACCGGCAATGACGCTCCTGGGCTACGCCCGTGTATCGACCACTCACCAAAGCGTCGATATGCAGGTCCGGGCGCTCAAAAACGCGGGGGCCGAACATATCTGGACCGAGCAGATGTCCGGCGGCCGCGACGACCGGCCCGCACTCGCCGAGCTGCTGGCCGCCGCAGCCACCGGGGATGTGCTGATGGTGTGGCGGCTCGACCGCCTCGGGCGCTCCTTGCCGCACCTGCTCACCGTCGCCGCCGACCTGGACGCCCGCGGCATCGAACTGCGCTCGCTCACCGAAGCCATCGACACCACCACCGCCGGGGGTCGGCTGGTCTTTCACGTCTTCGCCGCGGTCGCTCAATTCGAACGCGCACTAGCGGGCGAACGCTCCGCCGCCGGGGTCGCCGCAGCCAGAGCAGCCGGGCGCAGCCCCGGCCGGCCGAAACTGCCCGTCGCCACCGTCGCCGCCGTACGCACCCTCGACACTGCGGGCACCCCTAGAGCGAATATCGCCCGATCCCTGGGTATTTCACGATCCAGCGTCTACCGCGCCTTGTCCTGAAACGCCCGATTGCCCCGAGCATGTCCAGATCAACGCGGGCGCGCCCCCCGGCGGCGTTCGGTGGGCAAGGCCCGTGCGGTGATGCAGGCTGCATCACCGCCGCACCGATTTTGGGCGTCCAGCTGGCCCGCGCTCCCAGCCGTGGGCGCATAGCCGAAGGTGTGTTCTCCCCCTGCGCGTCCTGTGTGATGCAGCCTGCATCACCCAGCACGGGCACGTTTTAGGACCATGCACCGTTCGGGCGGGAGCCATTTTGGAGAAAGGGCCACCGCTGCCGGGGGGGAAGGCAGCGGTGACCAACGGAAAGCGTAGCCACAACCCCGCGCGGTCCCCTTTTTAGACGCACAGTTCTGGGACAGTGCTCGAAACGCATTTCCCCAGGTCGCGCCCACAGCGGTGAAAGTGTCGCAATATCAACCGATTTAGACACAACTGACGAACGGCGTCGAACGCGACACCCCACGACGGACGACTGATCTTCTCCCGCCTTGGGGGTGCTTTTAGATCAGCTGGGGATCGCCGTCTTCGTCGAGGACGATGCGCCGGTCGCCGCGCTGGAGCGCATCGAGCGCAAGGTCTATCTCGTGGACGGCGAGATCGGCGATGCGGCTGGGTCCGAGGACGACGATCTGATCAGCGCCGGCCACCAGGCCGACGAACTCGGGGTTGCCCGCGACGACGAACTGCAGATCCCAGCCGATGCGACGTCCGACCTCACGGGCTCGTCGGTCCAGTGCCAGCACGTCCTCGTCGGTCAGCACGCCGTGCCAGATGCTGCTCGTCGAGCAGCTTGTGCGGCCGCCACGCCAAGCGCTTCAACGGTGGTGCGGATCATTCGAAAGTAGCCTTTCAGACGTCGGTGGTTCTCGGTTTCCCCTCGGCTCCGACGAGTCGAGGGGAAACCGCGCGAATCCGGTTGGTGCTCAACCGCGTTCGGTAACCGTGGTGTTGGGGTGGCGGGCGGCAGTGGAGGCCGGCACGAACTTTCCGGTGATGGCGCTGCGGTGATGGGTTCCGCTGCTGTGGTTACCGCCCCGTTCGGTGACCGTGGTCTTGGGGTTACGTGCCGCGGTGGACGCCTTGACGTAGCGACCGGTGGCCGCGCTGCGGTGATGACCTTTGGCCATTGTTTTGTCCTTTCGTTTTTCCGGCCCTCGGTATTGAGCCGGATACCGGTCTATAAGTGCGCTTGTCGGCTCGACCCCTGAATTCCTTCGGAGCCGTCTTGCCCGCGCCCAGCACACTCAGCTGCCCGCCGGGCCAGTGCGTCGCCTTCGGCGGCGGTCACCGACGTGCGTGCTACCCGCGCGGTGCGGGTACCCAACGAGCTGGCGTCGATGAGTGCGGTGATGTGCTTGTGCTTAATGGTGGTCACGATGTCCTCTTTCGGAGTTGACGGAGCTGGTAGCCGATGAGGTTTTCGACGCTCTTGGCGTCGGGCAGGCTGAGCTCGTCGGCGATCTCCCGCTGGGAGAAGCCGTGTTCCTGCATGAACAGTGCTCGGCGTGCCCGATCGGTGCTCAGCAGCGCCATCGCTTCGGCAACCGTGTCGTTGGCAACGATGGTTTCCTCGATGCCCTTGATGATGTCGAACCAGTCTTCGGGTAGCTCGGCCATCGGCGTGGTGGCCTGGTCGATGCGTTCAAGTTCGGCTCGCAGCGCACTGCGGTAGATGTTGGCGAACTGGTAGAGGCACTGGCCGATGAAAAAGGTGCCCAGCGACGCCCCTCCCGAGGCTTGCCAGCGGTGGGTCATCAGCACTTTGTCGCGGAAGTAGATCAGCGCTGCGACCACGGTGTCGGCAGCGATGTCGTCGATGGTTTGGTCATCGGGCCAGCCCTCGATGCGGCCCAGACCGTAGCCGGTCAGCGCCTTGGCCTTGCCGTAGATGGTGCCGTGACGGATCCAGGCGCGAAGCACACCGAGGCCGTAGCGGGACAACTCGCGAACAAACCGGTCCCACAGCCGGCGACGTTGAGCACGTGGGTGATGCCGTGGGCCCGGCAGGCCTCGGCGACCGCGTCCGCGCTGGACGCGTCCAGGGCAATCCCGGCGAACCGCTCGTCGCCGATCCGGGCCGCCAGGCCGGTGGCCCGGGCGCCGTCGTAGTCGGCGATCAGGTAATGCTCGAAGAAGTCCCGTCGGGCGGCGATCAGGGCGGCCGAGGATCCGACGCCACCGGCGCCGATCTGCAGAATACGCATGCCGGAATCCTAGGCGGTGACACAATTCCCGCATGGCGGAGGAGCGAACCCCCGATCCGGCTTCCGCCTTCCCCCCCGACCCACCCATGCACGACCTGAAGTCCAAGGGTCTGAAGAAGGGCTCGGTGTCCCTGATCGGGGCGGTCTCGATCGGGCTGGCGGCCACCGCTCCGGCCTACTCGCTGACCGGCGCGCTGGGACACGGTGCCGCCGAGGCCGGCTACCAATTGCCGGTGGTTTTCATCATCGCCGTGGTGCCGATGTACTTCGTCGCACTGGCCTACAAACATCTGACCGACGCTGCGCCCGACGCCGGCACCGTGTTCACCTGGGGCTCCAAGGCCATCACCCCCTATGTCGGCTGGATCGGCGGCTACGCGCTGCTGCTGTCCAGCGTGCTGGCGGGGGTGGGCGCGGCCGGGATCACCGTGAACGCGGTGACCACCGCGCTGGGCATCGAGGACGCGTCGAACTGGCTGCAACTGGCCATCGCCGCGGCGTTCATCGTGTTCACCACCTGGCTGGTCGGCCGCGGAGCCGAGGAGTCGTCGCGAACGACCATGCTGCTCACCGTCATCCAGTACGGCGGCTTGATCCTGTTCGCGGCGATCCTGGTGCTCAACGTCATCCGCCGGGACAAGAACCCGACCGCGGAGGCGTTCTCCTGGGATTGGTTCAACCCGTTCGCCATCGACAGCTTCGCCGCACTGCTGGGCGGATTCCTGGTCGCGGTGTTCATCTTCTGGGGCTTCGACGCCGCACTGTCGATGTCGGAGGAGACCGCCGGGACGCCGGGGCAGTCCGGCCGGAGCGGGGTGACGGCGATTCTCATCACGGTGATCACCTACGTGGTGATCGGGGTGGCCGCCCTCGCCTTCGCCGGGACCGATCCCACCAGCGACATGAGCCTGACCAACGAGGCCAACATCGACGACGTCTTCGCCTCGCTGGCCCGCGAGGCGGTCGGGCCGCGGGGTGCGGTGGCGGCGGCCCTCGTCATCGGCCTGTCGGCGTTCTCGGCAACGCTGTCCACGGTGATGTCGACGGTGCGCTCGGTGCTGTCGATGGCGACCTACAAAGCGCTGCCGGACCGGTTCGCCTCGGTCGACCAGGTGGTACAGACCCCGAAGTTCGCCACCTGGTTCATCGGACTGACCACCCTGGCGATCTACGGCGGACTGACCTTCGTCAGCGATTCCATCGTCGAGGACTGCGTCTACAGCGTGGGCATCGCGATCATCACCTACTACAGCGTGGTCGCGGTGTCCTCGGTGCTGTACTTCCGCGACACCGCGTTCGCCTCGTGGCGCACCGCATTCGGGCAGGTGATCCTGCCGGGGATCGCGGCGTTGATCCTGATCCCGGTCGGCATCATCGAGGCCTACCAGATGGCTCAGCCGGACAACTCCGGCGCCTCACTGGCCGGGGTGGGAGTGGTCTTCATCATCGGGGTGGCCAGCCTGCTGTTCGGGGTGCTGCTGATGATCCTGTGGAACCTCAAGTCGCCGGCCTTCTTCCGGGGTGAGACGCTGCGCCGGGAGCGGACGCGCCGATCGGGGACGCCGCCGGATTCGTGAGCTGCACCTGGAGGGGACATGCGAAGCGCTGCTGCACGACTGATCGGCTCGATAGCCCTGGTCGCGGCCCTGGCCGGCTGCTCAGCGTCCGGCCCGGCCGCCAGGACCGCCGGGGTGCCCGCCCTCGACCCGGACGGCTGGACCGACTCCGTCTACCAGAAGCTGACCGACACCATCGCCGGCGCGGCCGGACAGGGCCGGACGGTGGTGTTCGACTTCGACAACACCACCCAGGCCCGCGACATCAGTGAGGCGGTCCTGGCCAGGGTGCAGCAGACCAACGCCGTCGATCCGACCGCCCTGTCGCCGGCGATGTACCCCCCGTTCAGCACCGCAGAGGGCACCCGAGTGGCCGTCTCCCAGGGGGTGTCGGACTACTACGACGCCCTGCTCGAGTCCGGCGGTGAGGCCGACTCCTTCCGCGAGTACTCCTCGCTGCCGATGCCGGCGTCGGTCTTCGCGGGCCGCAGCGTCGCGGACTACCTGCGCGAGGCCGCGGCCGTCTACGACAACGGCTCGGCCCGCGCCGACCTCGACTCGGGCGGCCAGTCCACGATCCTCGACGCCGGCCGGCCGTTCATCTACCCGCAGATGGCCGACCTGTACGGCAACCTGCGCCGCAACGGTTACGACGTCTGGGTGGTGTCGGCGGGAATCGCCTGGGGGGTGCGGTGGATGGTCCAGAACGCGCTCAACCCGGCCATCGTGGCCAAGTACGGCGCGGCGGCGGCAGTGCCCCCGGACCACGTCGTGGCCGTCACCACCCTGATGAAGGACCGCAGCACGGGCCGGCTGGTCTCCGACTACCAGCTCACCCGCGGGGAGCCCGACGCTCGTTATCTCGGCTTGGATCCGCAGCGGATGTCCGAACTGGAAATCACCGGCATCCCCGACGGCCTGACCTCCTGGCGGGGCGGAAAGAACGGCGCCATCGACAACGTCATCACCCGGGGCGAGGTGTTCCTGGTCGCCGGCGATTCGATGGGCGACGTCGAGATGCTCGGCCGGGCGCTGAACCGCTTGGTGGTCGCACGATTGAACAAACCTGTCCTGGCCGAGGGGTTCGCCGCGGAGATCGCGAAGGCACCGGAGGCCAACTGGATGGTGCAGCCCACCATCAACTCGGCCCCGGCCGGGTTCGTGGCGACCCGCTGCGCGTTGAACGAGCGGACAGCCCGGACTCCTGAGGTGCTGGCGGCGGCGGACAAGTCGCTGTCGGCGTTGACCGGGACGGGCCGGCTCGGCTCGTTCGACGACTGCTGAATCCCAGCCGGCTCAGCCGGGTTCCCAGCCCGGGTGTTTGAACAGGTAGCCGGTGACCTCCCGGGCGCTGCGCGCGGTCACCAGGTCGCGGCCGATGGCGGCGAACTCGTGGGTGGCCACCCGCAGCGGGTTGTAGGTGTCGATGTTCTTGGTCAGCCCGTACACCACGGCGGCGCCCTCGGGCTGGAAGCTTCCGAAGATCCGGTCCCAGATGATCAGGATCCCGCCGTAGTTCTTGTCCAGGTACTCGGTGTTGGACCCGTGGTGCACCCGGTGGTGCGACGGCGTGTTGAAGACGAATTCGATGGGCGCCCAGAGTTTTCCGACCCGCTCGGTATGCAGGAAGAACTGGTAGATCAGGCTGATCGACTGCTGGGCCAGGATCATCCACGGCGGGAACCCGATGAAGGCCAGCGGCAGCCAGAACGGCAGGGCCGAGAACGGGGTCCAGGACTGGCGCAACGCCGTGGACAGGTTGTAGTGCCGGCTGGAGTGGTGCACGACGTGGCTGGCCCACAGCATCCGCACGGTGTGATGGGTGCGGTGGTACCAGTAGTAGGCCAGGTCCTCGAGCAGGAACAACGCGATCCAGGTCAGCGGGTTGCCGGCTGAGAGATGCACGGGCGCAATCACATACAACCCGGTGTACGCGGCCAGCACGACCAGCTTCCAGCCGAGGTTGATCACCACCGAGCCGATTCCCATGGTCAGGCTGGTCGCGGTGTCGCGGGTCTCGTAGCCGCGCCCGGCACCCCCGGACGGGGAGTCGTCGGGCAGATACCGGTAGGACAGCAGCTCCAGGACGATGAACACCACGAAGAACGGGACGGCGTAGAGGATGACGTCGACGGTGGGGCTCCAATCCATGTCAGGATTCTCGCCCAACCGAGGTCAACTGGTCAACCGGTGAACTGGTGCAGCTGCAAGGCGAGGAGCAGCTCTTCATCCGCTTGAAGACGCTGGAGTCGTTCTCGTTCCTCTGCCAGTTCGGCGGCAAGTTCAGGATCGTCGAGCCAGGCACCGACCAAGCGATTTTCGATGTGCTGGGCGGCCTGGTTGTCCGGTTGTAAGCGCGCGGCATCGACGGGCGGGCCGGGCTGGCGGGCCGGTCGATGCATGGCTACATCTCCAGGGGCGAGAAAGAGACAACCGATCCCTACGGTTGTCGCTTCCTCTTAAGTCCGCACGTACCGGGCATCCCTGAATGCGGGAGAAAGTTTTTTATGCAGGGGCACCCCACGCTCCTCAGTATGGCGCAAACTTCCACGAACACTTGTTCGACATGCCCATATTTAGTGTGCTGGTCTAATTTCAATGACTAGATATTGTGTTTTCAGCCTTTGGTGTGGCGGAGACTAGGCGCACTTGACGACGTCGCATGGGGCGGATGTCGACCACCCGTCGCAGTTAAAGGGGATGGCGCTGTCAAAACTCATATCCCAGCAAATCGCTTTCACACAAGCATCTTGCAATAGCCGTGGTAGGTACGTTAATTTGCTGATGTCGGCTTCTAACGACTAGGAGGGAGGTGTAAAAGTGCTGAACATCAAGCGTATTACCGCTCGGGTGCTGCGTGGAAGACTCAAGAACTGATTGTACTTGCAATTGCTGTGGAGCCCGTTCATCCCTTGTTCGGGCTCCACAGACGTTCTAAGGAGAGTGGCGCGTGGCGAACACCTATAACCTCTGCCAGGGCCTGGCCTTGACGAAAAGGGCCCATGGAATCCAGCTAGGCTCTATGCCTCCGGTGGGGATGCTCATTGACACCCCTCCCAGCTTCCTTGTGGATTTACTCTGCAAATGCAGCGCTCCGCAGTCCTATCCCGCGCTCGTCGAGATCGCCCGAGCCACCGGCGGGTTGACCGTCGAAGCGGCCAAAGACCTCATTGAGGAGCTCATCGCGGACGGAATTTTAACGCCGACGTGGATCGAACTGGGTGATCGCTACAGCCGCCACGATCTCTATTTCGACCTAGTCTTAGACGGTCATCCTCGTTCAGCCCAACTGGCGGCCACCACCGTGGCCATCATCGGCGTAGGTGGTATCGGGACCAATGTCGCCATGCAGCTTGCCGCCGCGGGCGTCGGGGGCCTGATCTTGGTCGATGCCGATCACGTAGAAGCGTCCAATCTGACCCGTCAGTTTCTGTTCACCGAGTCCGACATCGGCCGGCTGAAGGTAGAGGCGGCTGAAGATGCGCTGCGTCTCCGCAACGCGGCGGTGGCGATCACGACGCATCCCCATGCGCCCGCCGGACCCGCCGACCTTGCCGAGGTCCTCACTTCAGCCGATGTGGCAGTGCTGTCAGCGGATACCCCTGTCCACATTGCGCAATGGACAAACGACGCGGCTTTTCAGACCTCGACACCGTTTAGTTGCGCCGGTTATCGCGATGGCGTCGGAATAGTCGGTCCGCTCATCGTTCCGGGTGTCACGGGCTGCCTAGAGTGTTTCGAGATCCCGTTTGAGACTGAATTCGACGGGGCCGATGACGCGGTGGACGGCGATAATCTCAACGACCAATATCAAACGCCCAGCTTTGGCCCCCTCAATGCGATCGTCGCCGGCATTCAGTGCTCTGAATTACTCAAGTTCTGTCTCGGAGCTGAGGTTGTCACGATGGATCGGTGCATCGCATTCGATTCCGTTGCCATGGAGAGCGACTCCCGCCAGTATCGGCCAAATCCGTTGTGCAAGTGGTGCGGAGTGGAGGGATCTGCCCCAGCGGCGAGCCGCTATACCAACAGCCCTGATCCCATCGAGGATAGGGATGGGGGGACCGGATCGGCGGCGACGAGGACATCGTGGTCGTTGTCCGAGCTACCGGAGGTATTGGCAGTGTCGCCGCGATCCAGCGGTACCCTCCGTTTGCGTCTGCCGCGCTCGAGCGATGCGGGGGCTTTGTTCGGCAACCTGACGTCCTCGACTCGGGTCACCCGCTATCTGTCGTGGTCGCCGCATGAACGTGAATCGCAGACGCTGGAGTTTCTTGACTATCTCGACTCAGCCAATCGGGGCGGCGACGAACGAACATGGGTCATCGCCGAAGACATCGCCGACGAGCCCATCGGCCTGTTTTCGTGCTGGCTTGATAAGCCGTTCTCGACCGAAGTCGGTGTCTGCTTGGGTTCTGGCTGGTGGAACCGCGGAATCATGACTGCGTGTCTGCGCACGGTCATCGACACTCTGCGCGATGTGCCCGCGATCTACCGTGTCTGGGCGACCTGCGATGTCGACAACGTGCGGTCAGCCACTGTGATGGAACGGGCGGGAATGCACCACGAGGGGCTGCTGACCCGGCATGCGATCCGGCCGAACCTGACCGATGAGCCTCGTGACAGCTTGATGTACGGAATGGCGCTGCGATGAATCTAGACCTCAATACTCTGTCCTACCCCGATTTCGTTGCGCTGATGGGCCAGGAAAACACTCCGCCCGGCGGCGTGCAGACCGTCGATTCATGGCGACGATCAGCGCAGCAGTGGTGGGCAGCTGGCGCGAGCTCTGGGAATCTGCGCGTCCTCGATCTGGCCTGCTCAACCGGATTTTCGGGTCGCCAGTTCGCCTCGGGGTTAGATCGCCCTGTCAACGTGACCGGCATCGACCTCTCCGAGCAGGCGGTCATGGCCGCCACAGCCAAGGCGCCACCCAACGATCACTTCATCTACGTGTGCAGCGACGCAGCCCGCTTGCCCTTCGATGACGCCTCGTTCGACATCGTGTTGGTCGGCTGCAATTTTGCGTTCATTGACCAACGAGAGGCCGCACTTGGCGAGGCCCATCGAGTACTCACAGACGGGGGCATGCTCTGCGCGGCGAACTTCTTCTACCGTCGCAGCCCACCTGACGAGCTACTCCAGGCAGTCGGAGAGGTTGTCGGATTCCACCCCTCCCCACACTGGGACTTCCAGTTTTGGCGGCAGTTTTTCTCGAGAACCTTCGACCTACACTCCTCGCACACCACCGTGCTCAAGCCGGTGTCGCGCGCCTCACTGCTGGCCTATGCCGCAGCGATCGGGGTGTTCTCCGACGCGCCAAACCTGATTGCGGCCCAGCGGGTTGTCGCGGCGCGGCGCATGTATCGCGACCGGTCGATTTTGAACCGACACCGCCACTACCAGGGCGTGGTGGTCGATACCTGGACTAAGCCGCGGTGAGGGCAGCGCCCCTGCCCGAGGGGTTGCAGCAGTGTCTCGCTGATCGATCCGCCACTCCGTTCTACTTCATTGACGTGGATGCGATCGCAGCCGAGGCAAGCGCGATGAAGGCTGCGTTCGACGGCGCCTTCGCCGACTGCGCGATTGCGTATTCCTACAAAACCAATGCCGCAAAGTGCATCACCACGACGCTATGCGACGTCGGCCTGCATGCCGAAGTGGTCTCGGGACCGGAGATCCGGCTGGCCGTCACCGACGGCTACACCCCTGAGCGGATGTTCTTCGATGGACCGCTGAAAACCCTCGACGAACTACAGCTTGCTGTCAATCTGGGGGTTCGGATCCAGCTCGATTCGGCTGCCGAAGCCGAGGAGATCACCACCGTGGCCAAGCGCAGCGATCGGCCAGCCCGGATTTCGCTGCGTGGATCGGTACGGCGCCGTTTCGGTTGGTCAAGGTTCGGCTTTATGCCCAACGAGATCCTCCCGATCGCGGATTCCCTTGCCCGCCAGGGATTGTGCGTCTCGGGCTTCCATTTTAACCTCGGCACCAATCAACTCTCTCCCAAACGCTACGGGGCGGTCCTGCGAAGCTGGCAGTCCGAAGTGGTTGCCCTGATGAAGCACTGCAGAAACCAGGACCGATTCGTGATCGACATCGGCGGCGGATTTCCGGCGCGAAGCGCCGGACCCAATATCGATATTCCGCCGTGGGAAGATTTCGCCGGCGCCGCCCGCGAGGCAGTAGACGCGATGGGCATCATCGACGACATCACTCTCGTCGCTGAGCCGGGACGATCCCTGGTTGAGGACCACGGCTACGTCATCTACGGGGTCGTCGCGCAGAAACGCCGCCGCAACCGGCGGCTGCTGATCGTCGACAGCAGCGGTCTGCTCGTCTCATCGCGCGGATCGTGGTTTCACCCCGTACACGTTTCTCCAGCTGGACCGACGCGCTATGACATCTACGGCAGTGGCTGTTTCGAAGGCGACGCCATCGCGAAATCCGCACGGGGTCCGGCTCATATCGCTGTCGGGCAACGGATCATTCTCGGATCCGCCGGCGGATACGACATCGCCTCGGCACGAGGATGGAATCGCCCCCTACCGGCCGTCTGGGTGCACAAAAGCGGAGAACTACAGCAGGTTGATCCCCGAACCGTCTTCAACGAGTACCGCATCCTGGACGGCGCTGGCGATATTGGTGAGGAACGCCCCATAACGGGCCTAAGCGACAGGCCCTGGCTCTCGTGATGTCGACGGCGGTCGAGGTCCTGCGTAATCCAGTTGCCCGCCATCACCTCGGGGGTATGGCGGTCAACGCCCTCGGCGGAAGCGTGTTCGACATCGCCATCGCCGTTCTGGTCCTTCAACAGACCGGCTCTGTCATGGCGATGGGATCCATTGTGATCATGGAAAGCATCCCGACAATCTTTCCCGGGATCCTGATCGGCGCCGTCGTTGACCGAAACGCACCCAGACGGATGATTGGCGTCGGATACGGTGGTCAGGCGATCATTGTCGGTCTCACCGCCGTGGCGCTACTGCTCACGGGCACAACATCGTTAATCGTCATCGCCGCGCTGGTGTTCATTCGGATGTCCTTTGACATGTTCGCCCGCGCCGGCACGTTCGCGGCCGTGCCATCGATGTACGGCGAACTTAGCCCGTCGTTCAATTCACTGTTTCGGCTGACGTGGACCTCAATCTCCATCGTCGGACCCGTCGCCGGCGGAATCCTGGCAGCCACCATCAGCCCGGTATGGCTCATCGCCGCCGACGCGCTGTCGTTCGCCGTGATGTGGGCGGTGATGATGCGTCTGCCTCTGCCCCGCCAGCCTCTGGGCGGCGATGAGAATGTTCCCCTTCTGGCCGCCATCGCCGGCTCAGCAAAGGCGTTTCGACAACTCCGCGGCTCCAACCGATTCCTGTGGGCAGTCATCCTGGACGAAATAGCCCTCGCCCCAGCCCTTCCCGTCGCCTTATTCGCAATCTCAGCGGTCTACCACAAAGGCAGTGCCGAGATTGGGCTCGCCAACGCCGCCCTAGGTGTGGGCCTAGTCCTGGGCTCAGCAGCGATCACCGTCTTCGTCAGTCGCGACACTCGAAAACTCATGTTAGGTTCGGCCGCCGTTTCCTCCATCGGGCTGATAGCCATGCTGATTCCCGACTGGAGGACCACCTCGCTAGGTCTTTTGGCCATCTACGCCGGCGGTATCGCCTCAGCGGTCGCCAGTTCGAACTTGCTCCAAAAAGTGATGCCCGAATCCGAACTGGGCAAGGTGCTCACCACCATGATGGCGATCGAAACCATCTTCGGTGCGATGTCGATCTTTCTCATCTCAGCGCTGGTCTCACACGTCAGCCTCACCGCCGGCTATTTCGCGATGATAGCCGCCGCGATCGCCAGCATCGTGGCGCTAACGTGGTTAGGCAGCGAGCGCTGGATGGAAAAGGCCATCGACCCCTTGGCCCGAAACACTATTCAGTCTGGAAACTGACGGGGAATCGATGTGGGGGCTGCCAGCTGCGCAGGCGTCATATGAGCTGGTCGGCGGCGGCGGGTCGCTACCCGCCCCGGGCCAGCTCCAGGTCAGCCATAGCGAAGATTTGACACCCTCCCGGCTACCGAGAACTAAGCTAAAGACACCAGCGCGACGAAGATCGAAGGCCCGCGTCAATGAGCTGCGCGCCGACCCGGTGGTACCAGGCGGTCACGTGATCGGCGTGGCGAAAAGGTAGTGGTCGCCCGCGGGATAGAGGTGGGTGGTGACGTCGATGTGGTCGGGCAGCGCGGTGGCGAAGCGCGTGTGCCTCTTCGACCTGCGACCTGATAGTCGCGGCCGCCCTGGAGTAGCAATTACTGGGACGTGCAGCCCGGGATGTCCAGGTTGTGCAGCATCGGCCAGCACGTCTTGCAGAGACTGGGCGGTCGACACAGGCCGACTACGAGATGGACCCTTAATCGACGAACACCGCGCGGGCCGTGAGCCCCCGGTCTGGACACTGAAGTGTCTCAGTAGTCAAGTGCCAAAGTGCCTAAGCGTTTAAGTGTCATCATGCGCTGATAGCCACGTCTCGGTGGCTTCGATGAGGATGTCGTTCATTGTCCGGTCGGTGTTGGCGGCCGCGATTTTGAGACGTCGACGCAGATCGGGTGAGAGATAGACCGTCGTTCGGCTGTTGTTGCGGTCGGCGCTGCGCTCGCGGTCGGTGCTCCCTCCAGTGGGAGTGGTGGTGAATGTTTGCGCGGCGCGGGCTTGAGGCGCCGCAGCGGTGTTCTTCGCGAGCTTGTCTCTCAGTGACTCCGCCATCAGGCCGGAACCCCCTCGGCGATGGCGCCCAGGAGCTCGCCGAGTACGTCGTCATAGCCGACCAGGTCGCGCGGCACGCTCGCGAACGCTTGGCGGACGTGTTCGCGCCGCAGGATCGGTGTTCCTATCACTGCCACCCCCTCGTCTTCCAGCGCAGCCCGCGCCTCAGTGGCCAATTTCGACCCGAGCATCACTTGGGTGAGCAGGACCGCAGTGGGCCGGTGCGCGGTGACCTGAAGCGTTGGCCATGCGCGCATCAGATCGAGCGGGCTGGCTCCGGTCGGGACGAGCACAACGGATGCCGCGTCGATCGCCGCGTCGATCAGAGCCGGATATCCGGGAGGGGTGTCGATGATGACCAGATCTGCGTCTGGCGGATTGACCATGGTGGTCGCGTCGGCGGTGACGACCGGAAACGGCAGCGGGTCGCCGGCCCGCTCGGCCGCGTCGGCCCACAGCAGCGCTGAACCCTGCGGGTCGGCGTCCAGCACGATGACCGACAGGCCCCGCCGGACAGCGGCAGTAGCGAGGTAGACAGCCGAAGTGGTCTTGGCCACCCCACCCTTTGTGTGTACCACCGACAACACCAGCATCTCAGTAGTAAAGCACTCAACACACAAAAGTGTCTTAACAGACACGCGCGCAAGTGCTTAAGTGGTATGAACAAAAAGTGGCTAAGTGTGGCTAAGTGGCAGACCAGTCAGGTAGCTGCTATGCCAATCCTGGCCTTGGACCACCGCCCCGGCACACGATGTCGGCCGCCCAGCGGGGGCGGGTGGCCCCCGGCGCATGGCCGGAACGGTACTGGGCAGGCTATTATTGTCGTGTCTGCCGCAGTAGCTGCAGAAAGTGAGCCCGAGACCCGGCCGGACGACCGTGGCGCTCGGGCTTCGCGCATTATCGGGCGGGGCAGGTTTTTTTAGACGGTTCGCACCGTGGTGACAGGCCGGATGTGTGCCCGCCACTGTCCACCCTTTGCCCAACACCAGGCGAAGGCGTCTGGGATTCCGAGTAGCTGTTCTGTTGCCGCGCGCCGGTGCTCGTAGCGCAGGGTTGCTTCGCGGCCTGCGGTACGGACGGCACGGTAGAGCAGCCGACGATCCGATTGCACGAGGGTTTCGTCTTGGTCTAAGACGATCAAGGTCTCGATGTTGCTGTCGGAAAGGTCGTCGATAAGCGCGGACAGACACGCGGCCCGCGCGAGTACCTGGTTGCGGTGTCGTTGGCCCGCGTCATAAACCGTCGCCCGAAGATCCGCCGCGGCGAGTGTCTTCGCGATGGTCTCTTTCCGACCGTCCGCTTCGTCCTTCATGTGAAGGTGATGCTGCCCCGGTTTGAGGAGCTCCCGAACGCAAGCACGGGCAGACGTCAGATCCTCGCCCAACACGACCGCCGCCACCATCACGTAGTCGCGGTGTTTCGTCTCGTCGACGTAGATGTGGCGGGCGGTCACGTCATGCTCCTGGGAACCGGGAGGTATGCCGTTCGTGGCCCGTAGATGTGGTGCTTTCTGATCGTCACATTGATTCTTGGTGGCAATTCGGTCAGGTCACAGGTTCCGGAGCCCAGGGGAGGCGTCATCCAGCAGGATCGCTGGATTGAAGCGTGATTCCGCGGCTACGAAAATCGTTCCCCCCTCGGCTGGAATTGGTCTTGCTCATCTTGCGCGGATAGCGGCGAAAGCGGGCCGGACGTTACGGCGTGTCGCTGTATCAGATACCTGCGGCGGTGGCATGGTCGCCATATGCCTCGTGCGCGAAAAGGAGACCGGGTTGAACTGCTCACCCGGCCAGACCGAATTGTCTCCGACAAGATCAAAGAGCGGGCGGCGCAGCGCGGCACCTCCGTGTCGCAGTACGTCGCTGACCTTCTCGCCGCCCATGTCGGGATGCCAGAGCTAGTCCGCGAGCTCGGTAGCGAGGTGTTGCCGCTGGCGATGTGAGCCGCACGGCCCGGGCCATCGCGGTTCGGGCAGATGCCGACATCTTCATAGCGGTGCGGATTCACCTCACGCAGATATGACGAAGGCCCCGCTTTAGCGGGGCCTTGTCTGAGGGTTTGAACCGAGTTGGAGCTCGGTTCCGGGTCCGCACCCGTTGCCCTTGAAAGGGACGTGTCTTGCAGGACTCGTCTCACGGTAGCTCATACCTGTCTGCGGTTCTAGACGGGGCGCACCGTGATTTATCAGATAGTGATGTTCGCCCGGCCGGCTATCGCGGTTGTGGCCCGTTGTTGCGTCGCCGCGGGGTGGCTCGTACTCGCCCGTGGGCGGTGCGGGTCGCCCGGGCGGGCTGTGGTCGGGGTGCCGGCGAGGCCCCCACCGCCGGCCCGCTGCTGCCTCCTCTGCCGGCGCCGGGGATTGTTTTGGAGCTTGAGGCCGGGGTGTGGGCCGGTGTGGGGTGCTGGGCCGGCCGGGGTGAGCGGTGGGTGCGGTTCACGGTGCCGATCGCCTATGACTTGCGCTATGACACCGCGGTGCGTCCGGTGTTGGGGGCCAATCAGGTCAGCCGGGCGGCGGTCCTGGCGGTGGCCACCGCACGTGCCGGTTACGCCGAGTACGCCACCGGACGGCACTGCCGCCCGACCAATGAGCGCCTGGCCGCTGACACCGGCCTGTCGGTGCGCACCGTCCAACGCGCCGATGCCGCGCTGCGGCTCTTAGGGGTGGCGACCGAGGTGTTGCGCGGCCGCCAACGCACCCGCACTGAACGGCTCGCATCGTGGCGGGTGGGGGATCGGGGACGCGGCTGGGCCTCGGTATGGGCACTGCACGACGACGCCGCTCTAGCCCGCGCGATTACAGCGCTGTCACCCCATCCCGAAGGGTCTCTTTCTAGGAACCCTCTCTCTTGTTCTTCTGAACTCACTACCGGCAGCCGGCGCCCTTCGGGCCCCGGTAGACGCGGCGCTTCGCGCCGCGCTGGCCCGGACCGGGGGGGTGGCCGGTTGGCGGCGCGGTGGCGAGCAGACCCGGGGGCCCCGCCGTGGGCGCGGCGGCACAGCGTGCACGCCTGGGCCGGGGTGCTAGCCGCCGCGGCGGCCCACGGATGGGTGCCACGCGACCTCACCGCGCTGGTGTCGGATTGGGCCGGGGTACACGGCTGGGTGCCCGAGAACCCGCACACCGCGATCGGACTGCTCGGGGCAATGCTCACCTGGCACGGCGACCCGGCGGTACGCCCGGCCGCCCTGGACATGGCCCGTGAGGCCGCCGAGCTCGCCGCCGCCCGCGCGCGGGTGGCCGAACAATTCGCGGAGCGGGACCGCGCCGCGCTCGCCCGCGCCGCCGGGCGCGCCGCCCTGGCCGGGGAAGGCCGCGCCGCCGCCCGCCGTGTCGCCGCCGCGGCCGCGGCGGCCGCCGCGGCACGGCGCACCGAGACCGTGGCCGCCGAGACCTCGCGCCGCGACGCGGCGGTCCGCGCCGCCCGTGGTCTACCCCCAGCCTGACCGTCTCTGCCGCTGGCAGGTGGTCAACTTCCGGCGCGCCGCGCTCGCAGCCGCGCGGGTTCGCTCAGGGCGGCGCTAGGCGAAAGGGTCGTCATAATCGCAGTGGTCCTCGGCGTCCTCGGCGAGGAGGCGTTCAAGGAAATCGGGCCGTTTGCGGTGCCGGGCCGGGTCGTCGTTGACGGCGTCGGCGAGATCGAAAACATCATCGCGAATGCGACCGAGGCGTCGAGCGCGAGCACGTCGCGTCACCTCCCACAGAACACGTTGCAACGCCTCACGGTCGGCCAGAACCCGTTCAGCGGCCTCCGCGCTGTCGAGTTCCTCAGCCACCACTGTGGTTCGGATCTGCACCACAGCGGGTGATCGCCGGGGCACCTCCACGACACGAACCGGTGTGATCCCCCGTGCGGCGGCCACGCGTTCGGCGTGGGCTGAACGACGGCACTCCGGCCCGCACCAAATCTGTCGGCGGCCACGGCGCGGCTCCTCACACGAGGGCAGAACCTCACCGCAGCGCGGACAACTGCCAGCACCCACAGCATCCATAGACCCCGCAGGATACCCAAAAAATGATTTACGTCCGACGAAAAGTTACCGCTGCGTGACCTAAGTGCATGAGGTGTGTGGCCTATCTAGTGCGCTGAAAATGGGGGTTTTGTGATCGGCGGGCTGATGTATGCGTGAAGCCGTCACAGGCAATCACCGGCCTGTGGACATGGCGGGTTCTGCGCTCACAGAGATCCAGAAGCACCAGGGGCACGGGTCGGGCACGCAACCAAGGATCGACATGGGCTGAACGCGCGCTCGGGGAATGTGTCGGTGGCCGGTGTCAGCATCGGCGGGTGGACCCCCGCGATGAGGATCTGGTGGTGCCGGCTGAGTGTGTGGCGTGGTGTCGGGTCCAGCAGTACGGGGTCCTGGTGCTCGATGACATGGCGGCCGTGGATTTGGATTGGTGGAATCACCGGCTCACCGATCACGCGATCCCGGTGCGGCTGACGGGCCGCGATCTCGACGGCGCGGTGACTGATCGCGGTGTCGCGGTGATCACCCGCGGCGACCTCATCACCGGTGGCGTCGGACTCGGCGAGGTGGGGGTGCTCTACATGGCGGCGGCGTGGCTATCGGCGCACCGGGATCGCGACCGGCTGCGCCGCTTTGTCGATGTCCGCACCCCCTCGTCTCGGGCGGGCCTGGAGTTCGCGGCCATCACCGCGGCGTTAGCGGTGTGCCGTCAACCGCACCTGATGTCCTTCCCGAAGATCGGCTCCTCGGACCGGTTGTGGTCGGGGTGGCCGCGCACTCCCGGGGTGGGGGCGGCGGTGACATCGCTGTACTGCTGGGCTGTGCACCACAACACCGTCACCGTCTCGCCAGGGGTGCGTCCGCAGCTCCTCGACCAACAAGCGGTGGCATCGCTGATCCATCTGGGCTGGGTGGCCAACCCGGTCGCGGCGTCGTTCACCTGGGCGCGCTACACCCGCTACTGCGCGCTGCTGCACACCTGGGCCCACCAGGCTCAGGTGCCCGCCGAGCTGATCGAGATGTGGCTGGTGGCGCGGTGGCGGCAACGCGCCACCCCCCGCACATCTCACCCCGACCACCACCGGCAATAACAGCGCCGAAAGCGCGGCGGCCGGGCCGGCGGCCTTCGGGGATCGCACCGGCTGGTGAGCACGCGCGTCGGCGACGGGCGGCTTAGGGGCTGGGTGGGTCGGTGTGGTGTGCCCAGCGTCGGTGGGCGGCCTGGCGGGTGATCCCGGCGGCGTGGGCGATCCTGTCCCAGGAGGCTCCGGTGGCCCGGGCGCAGGCGACTGCGGTGTCGAGTTCGGCGCGGGCGCGGGTGTGGGCGGTGGTGGCCGCTGTGATCGCGGTGAGGGCTTGGGCGGCGGCGTCGGCGTGCTGGGCGTGGTCGAGCCATTCGCGGTGGATTCCGGTCGTGGCGGCGTCGTCGGGGTCGGCGCTGTCGCTGTGCAGCCAGCGGCCCCGGCCGTTCACGGTGTCGGGGCGGCGGGCACGGCGCCATAGCGGCCCGCGCCAGCCGCAGGCGCATCCGGCCCGCCACCCGCTGATGAGCGAGGCGCTCACCCGCCCGCCGTCGGCGAGGAGCACCACCTCGCCGCCGCGGCCGTCCCCGGCCGAGCCCACACCCTCGGTCTCGCCCACCATCGCCACCGGCCACCCCTGCCGGTGCGGGGTGTCCTTACGTTCCAACAGCCAGCCCACAACACCCCTATCAATGGCAATTGACATTTTGTGCGTTACTCATGCCAATTAACCATGACATCATCCCCTGTTTTTGGCACCGTTCTCCCACACACCTCTTGCATTAAGGTCGAGTTCGGAGAGTTTCGTCGGGACGTTAATGGGTGGGAGGGGCGCGCGTGGCTGGCCAGGGGTGTCCCCGGTGTGGGGTGGAGGTGCCCGCGGGGTCGGGTCGTGGGCGGCCGCGGGTGTGGTGCTCGACGGCGTGCCGGCGGGCTGCGAGCATCGAGCGCCAGGCGGCGCAGCGTGACGGTGGTGCTGTCCAGGTGATCACGGTGCCCCGGCCCCCGGCGGCCCGGGAGGACGCCCAGGCGGTTGCGGTGCTGCTCAATGAGTTGACCGAGAACCTGCAAATGGGTCGGGAGCTTCCGCGGGTGGTGCGCCGGGCCATGGATGGGCTCACCACCGCCGTGTTGCGGGAATCCGAGCAACCCTGGGCGTTCAACCACGCCGTGCCCCCCGCAGTCCGGCGGGAACGTGCCAAGGCCCGCGAGCGGATGCGCACGCTGCGGGCTCGGCGGGCCATCGAAGCACCCGCCGCCACACCGCCCCCACCCTCGCCGCCGGCGCCCCCACCGCTCCCGCCCTCGCCGCCGCCGGCGCCCCTACCGCCGTCGCCGCGTCCTGGTTTTCGTGTTGATCTGGATGCCGTCGAGGTGTTCATCGATATGGCGACGAGCCGTATCCGGGCGGCCCGCCACCTCGACGACGATCTCGAGCTGACCTATCGGCGGCTGGCAACGGCCAGTGCCCGCATGGTCGACGCGGCGCAACAGCTGCGACTGAAAACCGCCGCACCGCCACCGCCGCCGTCGATGAACCGCGCCCAGCGGCGACAAGGACAGCGTCGAGAAGACCGGTAGGGATCGGTTTCACGTGCGATCGACCGGGCGGGTGTCGTGCGCTGCTCCCGGACCCCAGCCTGGCCGGGCGGCCCGGGCGGAACGCCTACGGCGATCAGATGATGCGCGACATATGCCCAGACTGCGCACGACCGCCGAATCACTTCTTGCCGGTGTCGTCTTTGGTGTTTTTGCTGATGGTGTCGAGGACTTCGCGCAGGGTGCGGGCGGTGGCCTGGGCTTCGGCGGCGAGGAGTTCGGCGCTGTGGGCGAGGGCGCGGGCGTCGGCGGCGTCTTTGGTGGCGGCGGCGGTGAGGGCGGCGTGTTCGTCGCGGGCGGCCTCAGCGGCGGCGCGGCGGGTGTCGAGCTCGGCGAGCTCGCGGCGCAGTTGAGCGATCTCGGCCTCGGCGGTCTCGGCGCGGGTGAGCGTGGCGGCCAGCTCGGTCAGGGCGTCGGCCTCCGCCGCAACTAGGGCGGCCCGTTCGGCGGCGTCGGTTTCGGCGTGTTCGTCGCGGGCGGCGGCCACCGCCGCCGACCACAGCGGGTCCAGGACACGGGCCAGCACATCGGCCGGCACGGGGGAGACATCGCGGGCGGGCCGGTTGGTGCGCAGCCACTCCCCGGCCGCATCCGTGCTGACCCCGGCCCGCTCCCGCAGGGACCGCACGGTCACCGGCTTGCCCTCCACACTCAGCGCGGCGAACGCATCAGCCAGGGCGGACGCGGCGGCGGTGCTCTTAGCGGCCATAGCGGGGGACTCCCATCCGTAACGATAGGTACGTTGTGTGTACCGGGTACGTTGCTAATTGTACCTCAGCGGGTGTCTGTACGCAACGGACTAGGGGCAACCGGCCCGTGGCGGCCCTCGCTGGGCAAGAACAGGTACATAAGTAACGTACCGGGTACAAAGTACGTTACGTATGTACCTTTAGGTGAGCGTAGCCGCCCGCGCGCACAGTGGGCCGCCCGCCAGGATGGAAGGTCGGGGCCGGCTGGATCGGTTCATGCGGGCCACAACCGCGACGGGCCCAGCCCCCTCAGCTGCCGTCGAGTTTGTCGAGCAGCGCTCCTGCGACGAGTGCGGTTGCGCGAGCGACGAGGCGAGCTTCTGCTGCGCTCAATTCGGTGGTCTTGCGTGGTGGTCCGGGTCGTCCGTGGCCGGTCCCGGCGTCGTGTCGGAGTCGATTGACTGCGGTGGCCAGCAGGAACAGGCATTGGTGCACTGCGCGGTGCGGGTCGGGATCGAGCTTCGGCAAATCCGTGGGGGTGGCCATGCCGATAGCGAAAAAAGCACTGGTCAACGTGACCGGGAAGTTGTCCGAAACCGTGTAGTCGCCCACGAGTTCTGTCAGAACATGCCGGGCGGCGGCTTCGTCGAGTTCCTTTCCCGTGCCTACCTGTAGCGGTGCGTCGTCGGGGTTGGAGTTGATTCTGTCGACGTAGCTGCGCAGCGTAGCTGTGAGTTCGGTGCCGCTGAGGTTGTCGATGACGGTCTGTCGTGTTGACCCATCGGCGTCGAGTGTGAATCCGAGCGGAGCGAAGGCCTGGACGAGCTGGGTCACTCTCGCGGTGCCGGCATAGCTCTCGCTGTCAGGATTAAAGCCCCCGCTAGCACGACACAGCGCCACAAGTTCTAGGGCCAAGGGCAATCCCGCAGTCGCGTTGTGCGCTTCCGATGAGGCGAAGACATGTCGGATTCGCTTCATCTTGCCCAGGGGGGTCCCGTCCAGTTTTCTTCCGTCTGGCGCCGGGTCGAGATGATTGAGGCCGTGGCGCGTGAAAGCGTCGTGGAGCTGATTATGTGAAGGGCTGCCTGTTACATCGAAGAAGGGGCCGAGGGCCGCGCCCAGCTCGGTCAGATTCACGGTTGCCCCGACTCCAGTACTGCGTTGTTCACGGGTGCGGAGAGATACCGGTATGCCGTTGCTCGGCTGATACCGAAAGCTTTGGCGAGCTCGTGGACGGGTTCTCCGGTCGCGGCGAGACGACGGAGCTGTTGCTGTCGCTCAAGGGTGAGTTTGGCGGGTTTGGTGGCC
>MTBK01048815.1_pt1 | contig 22146 bp, 18 predicted proteins | sample 1535981 | NCBI WGS metagenome assembly MTBK01 (sample SAMN06109225, study PRJNA356200) | anaerobic digester metagenome | isolation source: biogas reactors fed with pig manure or primary and secondary sludge | place: Spain | collected 2016-06-30
TCGGTGATCGCGCATTCGTGGAAGATCTTGATCCGGGCCTCGTAATCGCCCAGTTCGGCCTTGTCCTCCTGCTGCAGCGAGACGATCTTCTGCTGCAGGGTGCGGATGATCTCCAAGCCGGTGCGGTCGCCGACGTGTGCCAGGCGGGGGTAGGTGTGGCCGCCGAAGTTGCGCTGGCTGATCCGGCCGTCCTTGGTGCGGTCGAACAGCGCGCCGTAGGTCTCCAGTTCCCACACCCGGTCGGGGGCTTCCTGGGCGTGCAGTTCCGCCATCCGCCAGTTGTTGAGGAACTTGCCGCCGCGCATGGTGTCGGCGAAGTGGACCTTCCAGTTGTCCTTCGGGTTCGCGTTGCCCATCGCCGCCGCGCAACCACCTTCGGCCATCACGGTGTGCGCCTTGCCGAACAGCGACTTGGTCACCACGGCGACCTTCAGGCCGCGCTGGCGGGCTTCGATGACGGCGCGCAGACCGGAGCCACCGGCACCGATCACGACGACGTCATATTGATGCCGCTCTACTTCAACCATCTATTCGTCCTCGCTAAGCTTCTTGTCTGTGCTGAAAAACCCGGTCAAAAGGCTTGTCAGCCAATAAATCTCAGGTCGTGGATGGCGCCGCTGGCCACCAGCATGATGTAGAAGTCGGTCAGCATCAGCGTGCCCAGCGTGATCCAGGCGAACTTCTTGTGGTGGACATTGAGCTTGCTGATCTCGGTCCACAGCTTGTAGCGCACCGGGTGCTTGGAGAAGTGCTTGAGTCGTCCGCCCATGACGTGGCGGCAGGAGTGGCAGGAGATGGTGTAGGTCCACAGCAGGATGACGTTGACCCACAGGATGACGTTGCCCAGGCCGAACCCGAAACCGGACGGCGAGTGCATCGCTTGGATCGCGTCCCAGGTGTTGATCAGCGAGATGATCCCGGCGATGTAGAAGAAGTAGCGGTGCAGGTTCTGCAGGATCAACGGGAAACGGGTCTCGCCGGTGTACTTCGCGTGCGGTTCCGCGACGGCACAGGCGGTGGGCGACTGCCACACCGAACGGTAGTAGGCGCCCCGGTAGTAATAGCAGGTCAACCGGAAAAGCAGCAGGAACGGCAACGACAACAGCGCATACGGCAGGTAGGACAGCAGCCCGGTTTCGGGCAGGATCTGCGGCCAGAATTCGCTTGCCTCACCGCATTTCACAGACAGGCATGGCGAGTAGAAGGGGGTGAGGTAGTGGTACTGCGGCACATAGAAGTGGTCCCGCTGGAACGCCCGGACCGTCGCGTAGATGATGAACGCGGCGAAGCCGAGGTCGGTCAGGATGGGTGACTTCAGCCAGTTATCGGTCCGCAGCGTGCGCTGTGGAATCTCGGCCCGCCCCGGGGAGAAGACGCCCGTGTTGCGCCGGTTCGCGGTGGGTGCGCTCATATCCTCTGTGGTCCCCTTCACCTCAACTGCCCGAAGGGTACCGAGGTCACATCATGGCGACCAAACGGGGTCAGCGTCGGTTGTGGCCGCCGACACCCTCGTCGTCCACGTCACGCCAGAACTCGCGGTCGTACGGGGTGTCCGGAACCTGGATCTTCTCCCCGGTCCCCGGTTCCGGGTGTGACACCTGTTCCAACTCGGCGGCGTCCGCGTCGAGAAGTTCGAGGTCGCCGAGGATTCGCTCGGTGTCCAGCAGCACTCGGCGCATCGCGGGCGCATCGCCGTAACGATGTTGCAGCGACGTCACGCACCGGCGCAGGCTGCCCGCTAGATGGTGGAGTTCAGCGAGTTCGGCGGCTCTGGACATCGGACCTCCTGGGGGTTGGCGTGTGGAAGATCACACACCCGTTGCCTCCGATGTTAGGCCAGAGCGCGACGGCGGCGCGAGGGTGGCGCGGCGCGGCGCGGCGACCGCAGGGAAGATTCGCCCCCGGCCGGTCACGGTGATCGACACGGTGCGGCCGGGCGCCGGCGGTTCGGCGCCCCCGCCCAATCGGGCGGCGATGCGGCTGCCGTCCGGGAGTTCGACCCGCAGCAGCGAGTCGTGACCGTGGTAGGCGACCTCGCGGACCACCCCGGTGACGGCGGACGGACCCAGCACCAGCTGTTCAGGACCCAGCACCGGCTGTTCAGGACCCAGCACCGGCTGTTCAGGCCGAAGCACCAGCTGTTCAGGACCCAGCACCAGCTGTTCAGGCCGAAGCACCAGGACCGCGGGGCTGCCCGGGCGCAGGTCCGGGCCCGGATGCACGGGGATCTCCCCGAGTGCGCAGTGCGCGGTGCCCTGCCCGGGGACCGCGGGAAGTTCGACCGCCTCGCCGACGAACCGCGCGACGTCCAGGTCGGCGGGAGCCTCGTACACCTGGACCGGAGTGCCGGACTGCACGATGCGTCCGGCCCGCATCACCGCCAGCAGATCGGCCGTCGACAGCGCCTCGTCCTGATCGTGGGTCACCAGGATGGCGGTCGCGCCCACCGCCTTCAGCAGGTCGCGCACCTCCGCACGCAACCGGCCGCGCAGTGCGGCGTCCAGCGAGCTGAACGGCTCGTCGAGCAGGACCAGGTCGGGGCCGGGCGCGAGCGCGCGGGCCAGGGCCACCCGTTGCTGCTGACCGCCGGACAGGTCTTGGGGCCGGGCCCTGGCGAAGTCGCGCAGGCCGACCAGGTCGAGCATCTCCTCGATCCGGGAGCCCGACCCGCGGGGCAGGCCGAATCCGACGTTGGCCCGCACATCGAGGTGCGGAAACAGTGCCCCCTCCTGCGGCACGATCCCGACCCGGCGCCGCTCCGGTGGCACGAACACCGGCGGCCGGCCGGGGCCGGCTGATGCGACGACCCGGTCCCCGAAGCGCACCGACCCGGCGGCCGGGGTGAGGAACCCGGCCAGCACCCGAAGCAGGGTGGTCTTGCCGGAGCCGCTGGCGCCGAGGACGGCGGCGAGGGCCCCGGACGGCACGTCGAGGTCGAGGTGGTCGAGTACCGCCGTCGCGCCGTAGCCGACGGTCACTCCGCGCACGGCTACCGCGGTCATGCGCTTCCCTCCGGGCTGCGGCTCATCGACCCCGTCCGGCTGATCGACCCCACCGGGTCGGGACCGATCGCGACCGACCGGCTGAGCAACCAGGCGGGTATCGCAGCCAGCGCCACCAGGGCCATCGCGTACGGCGCTGCGGACCCGTAGGCCGCCACCTCGGTTCGGCTCCACAGTTCGGTGGCCAGGGTGTCCATACCGGTCGGGCGCAGCATGAGGGTGGCGGGCAACTCTTTCATCGCCGTCAGCAGGACGATCAGGCCGCCCGCGGCGATCCCGGGCAGGGTCAGCGGCAGGGTGGTCTGGGCCCAGGCGCGCAGCGGTCCGCGGCCCAGCGTGCGGGCGGTCTGCTCAAGCACCGGCGGGACCGCGGCGGTGGCGCTGCGGGTGGCACCGATGGCCTTGGGGCCGAACAACACCGCGTAGGCGAAGGCGAGCACCGCCACCGTCTGGTAGGCCGCAGGGAGGATGGCCAGGGTGAGGAACACCAGCGACAATCCCACCACGACGCCGGGCAGTGCGTGGCCGGTGAACGCCAGCGTCTCGACCGCGCGAACCGCCGGGCTGCGGTAGCGGCCGGCCAGAATCCCGACGGGCAGTGCCAGCAGCACGGCCAGGGCCGCACCGGCCGCGGCGACGCCCAGCGAGGTCAGCGCGGCCGACGCCAACTCCGCAATGTCCAACGGGGTGCGGCTGCCCTCGATCATCCGCAGCGTCAGGGATACCAGCGGCACCCCCAACGCGGCCGCGATCAACGCACTCAGCCAGCACACCGCACCGGCCCGCGCGGCGCCGCCGATCGGCACCGGAACATTGTCGCGGGGGCTTCCGGATCCGGCCCGCCAGCGCCGGGCCTGGCCGCGGACCCGATGTTCGGCGGTGAGGAGAGCCACGGCCAGCGCGACCAGCACCAGGGCCAGGACAGTGGCTCCGATCCGGTCGAAACTCGCTCGGTAGGACGAGTAGATGACGCGGGTGAAGGCATCAACGCGCATCAGTGCTACGGCACCGAAATCGGACAGCACGTACAGCGCGACCAGTAGTGCCCCTCCCGCCGCGGCCGGCCAGACCTGCGGGAGCGTGGCGGTGGTGAAGGCGCGCACCGGTCCGCGGCCGAGCGTGCGGGCGACCTCCTCGAAGGCCGGATCGGCGGCCCGCAATGCCGCGGACACCGGCAGCACCACGTAGGGGAAGGACACCAGGGTGAGCAGCAGTGCCGCGGCCCAGAACCCGTTCATCGCGGGGAACTGCGCCAGCCATGCGTAGGCGGCGACGTAGGACGGCACCGCCAGTGGCAGGGCCAGTAGCGCCAGCCAGGCTGCCTGCCCGGGCAGGTCGGTCCGGGCGACCAGCCAGGCGGTGGGCACGCCGATCAGCAGACAGGCCGTTGCCACCACCGCCACCAGCGCCACCGATGTCCCTACGGTTTCCAGGGTGCGCGGCCGCAGCAGCATGTCCGCGGTCCGCTGCCAGCCGGCGTCACCGGCCCGCACGGCGAGGTACAGCAACGGGACGAGCGAGAGCAGAGCGCTTACCCCCGCGGCGGCGAACAGCGCCCGGGGCGGAGCCGAGGCGGCCCGCCGGCCCACCACTCGTGCCAGGGCCATTCTCACAGCAGTCCGACGTCCTCCAGCATTGCCAGGGTGGCCGGCAGGCTGTCCAGGTCGGCCAGTGGAACATCGGGCCCCCGCAGCGATGTCAGCGGTGGGAGGCCATCGGCCACAGGGACATTCGGCACCAGCGGGTACTCATAGGTGTTGGTGACGAACCACCGCTGGGTTTCCGGGGCGAGCAGCCACTCGACGAACGTCGCGGACTGCGCGTCATCGCCGGCGGACTTCAGCACACCGATGCCGGCGACGTTGACGAGGCTGCCCGGGTCGCCCGGTTTGGTGAAGGCGATTTTGGCACGCATCCCCGCGGCGCCCACCTCGGCGGCCTTCTCGTACCAGTAGTAGTGGTTGATCAGGCCGAGTTTCACCTGGCCGGCGTCGACCGCGTCGAGGATCAGGCCGTTCTTCTCGAACCGCTGTGCGTCGTTGCGCACCAGACCCTCGAGCCAACGGCGGGTCACGTCGTCACCGTCGGCGACCCGCATGGCGGTGACGAAGGCCTGGAAGGACGCGTTGGTCGGGGCGATCGCCACCTGTCCGCGCCACCGTGGGTCGGTCAGTTCCATGACGGACTGCGGTACGTCGGCGGTCGGCACCTGCTGGGGGTCGTAGGCGATGACCCGGGCGCGGCCGGTGACCCCGGTCCAGGTGCCGTCCGGCGCCCGATAGTCGGCGGGCACCGCTGTCGACGCCCCCGCGGGCAGTGGCGCGAACAGGCCGGCCGCCTCGACCGCGCCGAGTGCGCCGGCGTCCTGCGCGAAGAACACCTGCGCGGGACTGCCGGCGCCCTCCTCGAGGATCTGAGCTGCCAGTTCGGCGGTGTCGCCGTACCGGGCCTCGACCTTGATCCCGGTTTGCTCGGTGAACTGCCGGAAGAGTGGGCCGACCAACTGTTCGGACCGGCCGGAGTAGACCGTCAGGGACGGCATGGCCTCTTCGCCCCGGTTGCAGGCGGCGACCAGGGGAAGTGCCAGCAGAACAGCCAGGACGGCTGCGGCCGGCGTGCGGAAACGAGTGGGTGCGGGCCGACGCCACCGCATGGCAACTCCTTAGGTAGACCTAACTGAGGGTAGGCTGACCGTTCCAGACGATCCGGGAGGGTGTCAAGTCCGGTGGCCGGCCCGCCGGGCCTACCAAACGTCGCCGTCGCGCCAGTCGCAGGCCAGGTCCGAGCCGGGGTCGAGTTCGAGCGCCACCGGCAGCACGAAGATCGATCCGTCGTTGCCGGGCGTGCGGACCGGCCCGGTCGGGGACAGCACGGAGGTCGGGCCGCGCCAGTGCAGCCAGCCACGTGGCCGGTACAGCCTTTCGCCGGCAGAGGTTGCGCCCCGAACGGGGCCCGATGAGCGCCCGCCCCGAACGGGGCCCGATGCGCTCAGCGCGCCGATCTGATACGCGCCGCGGATCACCTGCTCAAGGGCGTCCATCACTGCGTGCCCCAACCCCTGACCGCGCCAATCCTCGTGTACCGCAACGCCTTCTACGTACCCGCAGCGCAGCGCCGCGCCGCCGTAGAGCAGCCGGCGCTGGATCACCGCACCGTGGGCGATCAGGACCCCGCGGTGCATGATCAGGGCGTGCATCCCGCCCAGGGTGTGGTCCCAGTCGGCCTCGGTGAAGCCGGTCCCGGACGTGCCCTCGGTGGCGGTATCGGAATCAGGGGCGGTATCGGCAAAGGCCTGGTTCAGCAGCCGGCGGGCGCTGTGCACCGATTCGGCGTCCAGGTCGCTGGTGTGGATCAGCCGGGCGGTATGCACGTGCATGTTCACTCCCAAAGGCCTACCAGGATCGCCGGACCTGCGCGCCGATACCGGATTCGGCCCAGCTCAGCCGCACCGACTGGCCCGGACGGACCTGGGCCAGATCGTCGGTGTCGGCGTCGATGACCACCCCGATCACCGGGTAGCCACCGGTAACCGGATGGTCCGGCCCGAGAATCACCGGCATCCCGGCCGGCGGAATCTGGATGGTCCCGCGCACGGTGCCTTCGCTGGGCAGTTGACGTTCCGGCCGGCACTGGATCAGCGGTGCGCCGACCAGGCGCACGCCTATCCTGTCGCTGCGGTCGGAGGCGACCCAGTCGGTGCGGAACAGGGCCTCCGGGTCGGTGAACCAGTCCCACCGTGGACCGGGAACGACCCGAAGCGGTACGGGTCCGTGCCCGAGGCGGGCGACGGGGGCCACGTCGATGTGCGGGAATGTCGTCGCCGGACTGCCCACCGGGAGCAGGTCTCCGGCTGCCAGCGGAGCCGGTCCCAGCCGGGCCAGGGTGTCATAGCTGCGCGAGCCGAGTACAGCGGTTGCGGCGAACCCGCCGCGCACCGCCAGGTAGCTGCGCAGTCCCGCTGGCGGGCTGTGCAGGGTGATGACCTGGCCGTCGCGGATCCGCGCGACGCTGTTGTGGCCCAGCGTGATTCCGTCGGCGTCCGGCACGGCGTCGGCTCCGGTGACCGCGATGACGACGTCACCGCCGCGAACCCGTGCGGTGAACCCGCCCAGAGTCACTTCGATGGTCGCCGCCGAGTCCGGATTGGCGACCAGTCGGTTGGCCAGGCTGTGAGACCGCCGGTCGGCGGCTCCGGACTCGGTGACGCCGAGGTGGGCCAGACCGGGCCGGCCGAGGTCCTGCACGGTGGCCAGCGGTCCGGGGATGAGCACCTCCAGGGCGGTCACGGTCGGCCCGGCCGCCGCCGGGCGGTCACGATCGGCCCGGACGGTGCCGGGTGGTGGCCCGGAAGCGCACCGTCGTGCCCGGACGCAGCAGTGCGGGGACGTCCCGGCTGGCGTCCCACAGTGCCGCGTCGGTCCGGCCGATGAGCTGCCAGCCGCCGGGGGACTCCCGCGGATACACCCCGCTGAACTCCCCGGCGAGGGCGACCGAACCGGACGGAACGCGGGTCCGGGGAGCGTCCCGGCGAGGCACCCACAACCGCGGGTCGCCATCGACGAGGTAGGCGAACCCCGGTGCGAAGCCGACGAAGCCGGCCCGCCAGGGTGTGCCGGTGTGGGCTTCGACGACCTCCCCGGGTGTCATCCCGAGGATCTCGGCCACCTCGGCGAGATCGGCCCCGTCGTACACCACGTCGATCACCACCTCAAGCCCGGCATCAGCGGGTGTGCTCCGATCCTCCGATCCTCCGAGGGCTGCGAGGCGGTCACGCATCACCGTCTGCAGGCCGGTGGCGCGCAGGCGAACCAGCACGGTTCGCGCCCCGGGGACGATGTCGGACACCTCGGGCAGATCCGCCGCCCGTAGGGCGTGGCCGACGGCGATCACCTCAGCGGCGTCGGTGCATTCGATGAGCAGCGCCCGGTCGCCGTACTCGTGGATGGTCGCGGCGGCGGGCATCACGCGAGGGCGGTGTAGCTGGGCTCGCGTCGTTTGACGTAACCGATCACCCGGTAGGTGACCGGCAGCATGACCACTTCGACGGCGGTCTTGTAGACCCAGCCCAGCGCCGTGTAGACCACGAAGTCCCGTGCGCTGCTGATCCCGATGGCGGAGGCGGCGATCGCGCAGAACACCAGGGTGTCACCCAACTGGCCGGCGAAGGTCGAGCCGACCAACCGGGCCCACAGATGCCGCTCCCTGGTGCGGGCCTTGATCTTCACCACCGCCCAGGCGTTGATGGTTTGGCCCACGATGAAACCGGCCATTCCCGCGACGATCAGTTGCGTGTAGGCACCGACCACGTTGGCCAGGTGCTCCTGATTCGGATAGAAGTCCGCTGCCGGGAGGTAGACGGTCACCCACAGGGCAAGCGCGGCAACACCATTCATCACGAATCCGGTCAGAATCGCGCGCCGGGCCGCCCGGAACCCATACACCTCGGCCAGCACGTCGCCGATGACGTAGGTGATCGGGAAGACGATGAACCCGCCGTCGGTGATGATCGGCCCGAACGCCACCCCCTTGGTTGCGGCGATATTGGAGATGATCACCAGGGAGGTGAAGATGGCGACCAACACCGGGTAATAGGCGCTGCCGACCCGCGCGTATCCGGGGGTGGGCGCGTCCTGTGCTGCAATGGCGGTCGTCACGGTTCAAATCCAAGCACGTCAATCCAAACACGCAACCGAGTCGCCCACCCGGATCATCCCCGAGGTCGGCACCCGCGTGGCAAGGTGAGCGCGTGACTGATCTCGCGCCGCCCGCACCGCGCCCGGCTCACCCCACCCGGTTCGGGCATCCGATCGGCCTGGTGAACCTCTTCGGAGTCGAACTCTGGGAGCGGTTCTCGTTCTACGGGATGCTCACCATCCTCGGGTACTACCTGTACTACTCGATGGGCGACGGCGGGCTGGGCCTGCCCAAGGCGACCGCGACCGGGATCGTCGGCGCCTACGGCGGACTGGTCTACCTGTCCACCGTGCTCGGTGGCTGGATGGCGGACCGGGTGCTCGGTATGGAGCGCACCGTCTTCTACGGCGGCGTCGTGGTGATGTGCGGCCACATCTCGTTGGCGATCCTGCCCGGACTGACCGGGGTGGCGGTCGGTCTGGTGCTGATCGCCCTCGGCGCCGGGGCGCTGAAGGCCAACGCCTCCTCGCTGCTGGGAACGCTCTACGACCAGGGCGACCCACGCCGTGACGGTGGGTTCACGCTGTTCTATCTCGGGATCAATCTCGGGGCCTTCGCCGGTCCGCTCATCACCGGTCTGCTGCAGACCAGCCTCGGCTTCCACTACGGCTTCGGTGCCGCCGCGGTCGGGATGGCTCTCGGCCTGACCCAGTACGTCGTATTCCGCCGCAATCTCGGTGAGCACGGCCGCACCGTCCCGCATCCGTTGTCCGGCAATGCCTTGTGGCGATCCGCCGCGGTGGCTGCCGCCGTTGTCGCCGTCGTCGTCGTCGGCTTCGTCACCGGACTGGTCACGTTGGCCAACCTCTCCCAGGTGACCACCCTGATCATCGTGCTCGCCTCGGTCGGCTACTTCGCCGTCATGCTGACCAGCCCCCGCGTCGAGAAGGGTGAACGCACCAGGGTCCGGGCGTTCATCCCGCTGTTCATCGCCAACGCGGTGTTCTGGTCGCTGTTCCAGCAGATCTTCACTGTGCTGGCGGTCTACTCCGACGAGCGGATCAACTGGACGGTGTTCGGTTGGACCGCACCGTCGAGTTGGATCGGGTCGATGGAGCCGGTCTGGATCATCCTGCTCTCGCCGGTCTTCGCGGTGCTGTGGACGAAGCTGGGCCGCCGCGCTCCCACCACGCCGCGCAAGTTCGCCTACGGGGTGATCGGGATGGGCCTGGCCTTCCTGCTGTTCCTGCCGTTGGCGGGCGGCGAGGGTCGGACGGTTCCGGTGCTGGCGGTGGCGGCGATCCTGGCCGCGTTCGCGGTCTCCGAATTGCTGCTGTCACCGATCGGGCTGTCGGTGACAACGCAGTTGGCGCCCAATGCTTTTCGCGCCCAGATGATGGCGCTCTACTTCTTCTCGGTGGGCCTGGGTACGGCGCTGTCCGGGGTGCTGTCGCGCTACTACTCCGCCGAGCACGAGGTCGCCTACTTCGGCATCATCGGCGCCGTCGCGGTGGCCGTCGGTGTCGTGGTCTGGCTGATCGCGCCGAGGGTCAGTGCCCTGATGGACGGGGTGCACTGAGCGCCGTCTAGAACCCCGCTCCGCCGCGCAGGTAGACCGTGGTGGTGTGGGTGAAGAACTCCCGTGCGGCGCTGCCCTGCTCCTTGGGTCCCAGCCCGCTGCGCTTGGTCCCGCCGAACGGAACATGTGGGTCGGCGCCCGCCGACTCGGAGTTGACGTGCAAGACGCCGACGTCGAGGTGTTCCATCGCCTGCAACGCCCGGGTGAGGTCCTGGGTGAACACCGCTGCGGACAGGCCGAACTCGCTGTCGTTGGCCAGATCGAACGCCTGGTCGGCATCGGCGGCCCGGCGCACTGCCAGCACCGGGCCGAACAGTTCCTCATTCCACACGTCGGCGTCGCCGGTCAGTTCCAGCACCGTCGGCGCGATGAAGAACCCCTCGGCCAGTGGCCCGTCGCTGTAGGCGCCGCCGCCGGCCAGCACCTCGCAGCCCTGGGCGACCGCCGTTCGGATGCCGGCGGTGATCCCGGACTGGGCGGTGCCGCTGACGACCGGGCCCATCTCGGTGCCGTCGTCGGTCGGGTCGCCCACCAGCAGGGCGTTCGCCCGTGCGAGGAGCGCGTCGAGGAACCGGTCGGCGATTCCCTCGGTGACCACCAATCGGGATGTCGCGGTGCACTTCTGGCCGCTGCTGCGAAAGGCGCCGAGCAGCACCTGATCCACCGCCAGGTCGAAATCGGCATCGTCGAGGACGACCGAGGCGTTCTTACCGCCCATCTCGGCCTGCACCGGTACGCCACGACCGCCGGCGGCGGCGGCGATCCGCAGACCCACCCCGGTGGACCCGGTGAATGTGATCGCGTCGACGCCGGGGGAGTGCACCAGTGCGTCGCCCACCGCTGAGTCGCCGATGACCAGATTGAGCACGCCGGCCGGCAGACCGGCCTCGTGGAGAGCGCCGGCCAGGCGCATCGCCAGCAGGGGTACCGTGCTGGCCGGTTTCCACACCACCGTGTTGCCGTAGATCAGTGCGGGCGCGATCTTCCATGCCGGGATCGCGATCGGGAAGTTGAACGGGCTGATCACCCCGACGACGCCGACCGGTTTGCGGGTCACCAGAATCCGCTCGCCGGCGCGGGGGGAGGCGTACACCTCGCCGGCCACCCGGTCGCCCTCGCCGGCGTAATAGCGCAGGATCTGCGCGGCGCGACGCACCTCGCCGACGCCCTCCGCGCGGGTCTTGCCCTCTTCGGTGGCGAGTTCCAGACCCCACTGATCGGCATGCCGGTCGACGACCGCGGCCGCCGCGGCGAGCACCCCGCCGCGGGTGTGCATCGGCGTGCCCGCCCAGCCCGGACGTGCGGCGCGGGCGGCGGCGACGGCATCCGCGACGTCGGCGGCGACAGCCGAAACACCTTCGGCAACAAGCTCATCGGGCCGGGTCGGGTTGGCGCTTCGCAGCACGGCTCCAGTACCGGTCAGCCACTGTCCGTCGATCAGGTGGCGCAGGCCGACGGGCGTCACCGGAATGCGGCGTGACCGGTGAGCGCCCGGCCGATGGACAGCAGGTGCATTTCCGAGGTGCCCTCGTAGGTCAGTACCGACTCCAGGTTGTTGGCGTGCCGCAACGGGGAGTACTCGAGGGTGATCCCGCTGCCGCCGAGCAGGGTGCGGCACTCCCGGGCGATGGCGATCGCCTCCCGGACGTTGTTGAGCTTGCCCAGGCTGACCTGCTCGGGGCGCACACCCTCGGCGTCCTTGATCCGGCCGAGGTGGATGGCCAGCAGCACGCCCTTGCCGAGTTCCAATGTCATGTTCGCCAGCTTCTCCTGGGACAGTTGGAAACTGGACAGCGGTCGGTCGAACACATCACGGTCCTGGGTGTAGGCGATGGTCGTCTCCAGCGCATCACGGGCGGCGCCCATCGCGCCGAACACTATTCCGAACCGGGCCTCGTTCAGGCAGGACAGCGGTGCGCCGAGTCCCCGCGCCTCGGGCAGTTGCGCCGACGCCGGCAACCGGACGTTGTCGAGCACCAACTCCGAGGTCACCGAAGCCCGCAGGGAGAGCTTGCGGTGTATGACGTTGGCGGAGAAACCGGGGGTGTCGGTGGGGATCAGGAATCCCCGGACACCATCGTCGGTCTGGGCCCAGACGGTCGCGACGTCGGCCAGGTTGCCGTTGGTGATCCACATCTTGGTGCCGTTGAGCACCCAGTCGGACCCATCACGACGGGCGCGGGTGCGCATTCCGGCCGGGTTGGAGCCGAAATCGGCCTCGGTGAGGCCGAAGCACCCGATGGCGTCCCCGGCGGCGAGCCGTGGCAGCCACTCCTGCTTCTGCTCCTCCGAGCCGTAGCGGTAGATGGAGAACATCGACAGCGAACCCTGTACCGAGACGAAACTGCGGAACCCGCTGTCGCCGGCCTCGAGTTCCATACAGGCCAGTCCGTAGGACACGGCGTTGGTGCCCGCGCAGCCGTAGCCCTCGAGGTGCATGCCCATCACCCCGAGGTCGCCGAACTCCTTGGCGAGCTCCTTGGGCAGGGTGGCCGATTCGAACCAGCCCTCGATGTGCGGCCGCAGTCGGGTGTCAACGAACTTACGGACGGTACCGGCGATATCGCGTTCGTCCTCATCGAGCAGCCGGTCGATGCCGAAAAGTTCGAGTGGTGCGTAGACACGAGATCCAGCGGTGTCCGACTTGGGCGCGGCGAGGGTGGTCATTGAGATCCGATCACGAGGTGGGGGGACGCTCTGGAATCCATGCTAGTCCCAGGTCGTCGCCAGTCCCAGGTCGTCGCCAGTCCCAGGTCGTCGCCTGTCAAAGGTCGTCGCCTGTCAAAGGTCGTCGCCTGTCAAAGGTCGTCGCCTGTCAAAGGTCACAGCCGCGTGGGCTCAGTCGCCGCCCGACCGCCGGGCGCGGTAGGGCCACGGCTCGTTGCGTTCCGGGATCGAGGTGGCGCGAATCTCCTTGAGCCGCATCCGCAGGTGGGCGCGCAGGTCGTGCAGGTCCGGATCGTGCCACCGATTCCGGGACTCGGCCGGATCGATGCTCAGGTCGTACAGCTCCCACTGGTCGTCCAGTGGGCTGCACCGGTACACCTCACCACCCGGGCCGTTCGCGGCCAGGTGCCGAACCCCCGGTTCGGTCCAGGTCGAGGGGTCATCGAAGCTGCGCACCAGCTTCCACAGGTGTCCGGCACCGCCCCGGGCGTCGCTGATCCCGCTGACGGTCTCATCGACCCGCAGCACCATGCCCTCGAAGTTTGCGGCGGTATGTGCGGGAAGCCGGATACGCAGCCCCGCCGGGGGATTCTCGGTCCGCTTCAGCATCCGGCCGAGACCGGAGGCGCCCGAGTCGCCTTCCAGCACGTTATCCCGGGTCATCAGGTACACCGGTCGGTCCTGATCAGCGTCGGCGCCGTCGAGGACCGGCGTCAGGTCGCGGCCGGGCAACGGGTGCACTTCGGAGAACGACTCCCGCAGTTTCTCTGCCGCGGTGGCGACGTCTACCCCGGCCGCTCCGAGCAGCGTCGGGACCAGGTCGACGTGCGAGGTCGGTGCATCCACGGTGCGGGGTCCGGTCGCCGCCGCGCCGATGCGGGCGATGGCGAACGGGACCCGGGTGGCTTCGTCGTAGAGGTTGAACCATTTCTGGTGCAGGCCGCCGTGCGCGCCCAGCAGATCCCCGTGGTCGGAGGTGCGTACCAGGACGGCGTTCTCCGAGCCGTTCTCGGTGACGGCCCGGCGGACCCGGTCCAACGGTCCGTCGACCTCGGCGTGCAAGCGGTAGTACATGTCCCGGTAGCGCTGGCTGTTGCGCTTGTAGACCTGTTCGATCGCCGCACCCGGGCCGTAGCCGGAGTAGTACGTCTCCCGGAACGCGATCTGGGCGGCGGGTTTGTCGCGCAGGTCTTCTCCGGCGGTCGGTGCCGGTGGGACGTGCGGGGGGTCCAGCGGTGACGGTGTGACGGGGCTGCGCACGGCCCAGGCCGGGAACAGCACGATGTCGTGCGGGTTGACGAAGCTGGCGACCAGCAGAAAGGGCCGCAGCGCGGCCGGGTCACCGGCCCGCCGGCGGGCATAGCGGTCTTCCAACCAGGCCACCACCCGGTCGGCGATCAGCGGATCCCGCCGCAGTCCGCAGTTGGCCAACCCGGCACCGTGCGGTTCCGGGCCGACCCAACCGGAGAACCCGTACGGCGCCAGCGGGTCGGCGTCGAGGTAACGCCGCACCGCGGCGGGGTCGACGACACCGTCAGCGTCGTTGGTGGCCAGGATCTCCCCGGTGTCCGGATCCTCGAGGTCGGCGTGGGAGATGTGCCATTTGCCGTCGTAGTGGGTGTCATAACCGGCGGCGCGGAACCAGTTGCCCAGGGTGGGGACCTCACCGGGGCGCAGCCAGCGCATCCGGGAGTCGTCGTAGGACTTGCCGATTCCGTCGGTCTGTGTGACACCGTGCAGATCCGGGTAGTGGCCGGTGAAGATGGTCGGCCGGCTGGGCACGCAGGCCAGCGAGCCGGTGTAGTGCCGGGTGAAGCTGACCCCGTGTTCGTCGAACCAGCGCCGCCCGGTCAGGATGCGATTCCGCCAGGCCAGCACATCGTCGGCCTCGTACGGTGGGATCGCACGTTCCTCGTCGGTCATGATGACGACGATGTCGGGGCGGTCAGACACGGCTGCTCTCCACTCGTTGGGCCAGCCCGTCGAGCATGGCGTCGGATTGTTTGGCCATCGCCCGGCACACCACGCGCTCGGCCGCCCGGGCCACCGGGTTATCTGCGATCTGCACCGTGCTGGTGAGCATCACCAGGGTCGCCGGGCCGGAGGTGGCGATTACCCACCGGTTGGACATCCCGCCCAGTCGGCGGGGTAGACCCTCGATCGCATAGGCCAGGACGTTGGGTGGCGACCACTCGGTGATCCGCTCCACCAGGGTGTTCCGGCCGATCTGCACCCGCCGGGTGGTTCCGGCCGGGGTCACGCCGCCGGTGTGCTCGAGCAGGCAGGAGTGGTCGACATTGCCGGCCCACGAACTGATGGCACCGAAATCGCTGAGCACCTCCCACACCGCACTCACCGGGGCCGAGAAGGTCCTCGAACGGGTGATGGAGGTCACTGGCCCAGGATAGGGTCCGCCGCCATCGGATGCGGATGTTGGTATGTCCGCGCCGGTCAGCTGGGTCACTATAGGGTTGAGGGATGCCCAATCTCTCGGATTTGCGTGCGCAGGCGCTGGCGTTGGTCTCCCAGATCGCCGAGCGCGGTTCGGCCGAACTGCACTACCTGCAGAAGATGATCTCCTCCGGCGCGTTCGGCCTGGAGCCGCCGCAGAATTACGCCGCGTTGGTCGCCGATATCCGGCGCTGGGGCGAGGTCGGCATGATTCCCGCGCTCAATGCCCGGCGGACGCCGCACCGGACGGCCCTCATCGACGATGAGGGTTCGATGACCTTCCGCGAGCTCGACGAGGCCAGCCACGCGGTCGCCAACGGCCTGCTCGCGATGGGCGTCAAGGGCGGTGACGGGGTGGCGATCCTGGCCCGCAACCACCGCTGGTTCCTGATCGCCAACTACGCCGCCGCCCGGGTGGGCGCCCGCACCATCCTGCTCAACACCGAATTCTCCGGGCCGCAGATCCGTGACGTCGCCGCGCGGGAAGGCGGCAAGGTCATCATTTACGACGACGAGTACACCGACGCGGTCAAGTTGGCCGAAGCCCCGCTGGGCAAACTGCGTGCGCTGGGCAGCAACCCCGACACGAACACCCCCTCGGGCAGCACCGACGAGACCCTGGCCGAGTTGATCGCCCGCAGCAGCAAGGCGCCGGCTCCCAAGGCCACCAAACGCTCGTCGATCATCATCCTGACCAGCGGCACCACCGGGACCCCCAAGGGCGCCAATCGGCACGCACCGCCCACCCTTGCCCCGATCGGCGGGGTGCTCTCGCACGTCCCGTTCAAGGCCAATGAGGTCACGTCGTTGCCGTCGCCGATGTTCCATGCCCTGGGCTACCTGCACGCCACCATCGCGATGACGCTGGGCTCGACGCTGGTCCTGCACCGGCGGTTCCGGCCGCAGACCGTGCTCGAGGACGTCGCCAAGCACAAGGTGACCGCCATCGTGGTGGTGCCGGTGATGCTGTCCCGAATGATCGACGCGCTCGAGAAGATGGAACCTCGCCCGGACCTGTCCTCGTTGCGGATCATCTTCGTCTCCGGGTCGCAGTTGGGGGCCGAGTTGGCCACCCGCGCGATGAAGGAGATCGGGCCGGTCGTCTACAACCTGTACGGCTCCACCGAGATCGCGTTCGTCTCCATCGCCCGGCCGCAGGACCTGAGGAAGAACCCGGCCACCGTCGGCCCGATCATCAAGGGCGTCAAGGTCAAGATTCTCGACGACCACGGCAAGGAGGTTCCGCGGGGTCAGGTCGGCCGGATCTTCGTCGGTAACTTCTTCCCGTTCGAGGGCTACACCGGCGGCGGCGGCAAGGAGGTCATCGACGGCCTGATGTCCTCCGGCGACGTGGGCTATTTCGACGCCGACGGCCTGCTCTACGTCAGTGGCCGCGATGACGAGATGATCGTTTCCGGTGGGGAGAATGTGTTCCCGGCCGAGGTGGAGGATCTGATCAGCGGTCACCCCGATGTCATCGAGGCCACCGCGGTCGGCGTCGAGGATAAGGACTTCGGTGCCCGCCTGCGGGCGTTCGTGGTGCCCAAGGAGGGTGTCGAACTCACCGAGGACGCCATCAAGGAATACGTTCGCGAGCACCTGGCGCGGTACAAGGTTCCCCGCGAGGTGATCTTCCTGACCGAACTGCCGCGCAACCCCACCGGAAAGATCCTCAAGCGGGAGCTTCGCCAGATCGAGATCCACTAACTCGGGTCGGTCTGCCCCGAACAGACACAAACTCGCACCTTTCCCGGCCGGAAGGTGCGAGTTTGTGTCTGTTCACCCGGTGCGGGTGTGGCCCCTACGGGTCGCGGGGCAGGCCCAACAGCCGCTCGGCGATGATGTTCAGTTGCACCTCGGAGGTGCCGCCGTAAATCGTCGTCGCCCGGCTGGCCAGCAGATACTCCGCCCACTTGCCCTGCACGGTGTCGCCGTCGCCGATCGCGCCGTCAACCCCGAACGAGGACACCACGAACTCGGCGTAGCCCTGTCCGGTCCGCATCGAGAGCAGTTTGGAGATCGCCGCCGAGGGCATCGCGTCCCCGCCGGCCAGGGTCAGCAGCGTCGAGCGCAGGTTCATCAACTTGGCGGCGTGTCCCTCGGCGATGAGTTCTCCGGCCCGCAGGTTGCCGGCCTGGTCGAAGCCGCCGCCGCCGACGAACTCCACGAAGCGGCCCAGGTTGGGCAGGAAGCCCGGTTCGTCGCTGCCGATCGAGACCCGCTCGGCGGTCAGTGTGTTGCGGCTGACCTCCCAGCCCCGGTTGACCTCACCGAGTACTAAGTCGTCGGGCACGAAGACGTTGTCGATGAACACCGTGTTGAACAGTGCGTTGCCGGTGAGTTCGCGAAGCGGCTTGACCTCCACGCCCTCGCTCTGCATATCGAGCAGGAAGTAGGTGATGCCGTTGTGCTTGGGAGCGCTCGGGTCCGTTCGGGCCAGCAGCGCACCCCAGCGGGAGAACTGCGCGGCGGTGGTCCAGATCTTCTGCCCGGTGATCCGCCAGCCGCCCTCGACCTTGGTGGCCTTGGTGGTCAGGCTGGCCAGGTCCGAGCCCGCGCCGGGCTCGGAAAACAGCTGACACCAGATCAGTTCCCCGCGGAAGGTCGGCGGCAGGAAGCGCTGCTGCTGCTCGTCGGTGCCGTAGGCCACGATGGACGGGATCAGCCAGGCGGCGATCCCCATGTTGGGCCGCTTCACCCGTCCGGTGGAGAACTCCTGAGCGATGAGGATCTGCTCGACGGGACCGGCCCCGCGTCCCCACGGCGCCGGCAGGTGCGGCTGCACCCAGCCGCCCTCGGCGATCGCTGCGGCCCGCTCGGCACGCGGAATCGCCTTCAGCGCAGCCACTTCCGCGCGAATCTCAGCGCGAAGCTTCTCGGTGTCGGGATCGAGGTCGATATCGAGGGCCCGCATACCGGTGCTGGTGGCGGTGTCGAGGACCTGCTGCGGGTATTCCGAGCGCCGGCCGAACGCGGCGACCAGGCCCAGGGTGCGCCGATAGTAGACGTTGGTGTCGTGCTCCCAGGTGAAGCCGATCCCGCCGTGCACCTGGATACAGTCCTGGACGCAGCGCTGTGCGGCGGCCGGGGCCAGGGTGGCGGCGACCGCTGCGGCGAATTCGTAGTGGGTAATCTCGCTGTCGGACGATTCGCCGCCCTCGGCAGCCGTTGTGTCCCAGCAGTTTTCGGCGGCATCGGTCACAGCGCGGGCAGCATCCCACACCGCGGCGGTGGCGCGCTCAGTGGTGGCGATCATCTCGGCGCACTTGTGCTTGATGGCCTGGAACTGGCCGATCGGCCGGCCGAACTGCTCGCGGATCTTGGCGTACTCCGAGGCGGTGTCGGTGGCCCACCGGGCGATCCCGACGGCCTCGGCGGAGAGCAGTGTGGTGATGATGGCACGGCCCGCGGTTTGCGAGACGGTGGACAGCAACCGGTCGGCGGGAACCTCGACGCCGTTGGCCCGGACGTGCGCCACCGGACGCGACTGGTCGACGGACTTGAGCGGTTCGATCTCCACCTGGGTGGCGTCGAGGAGTACCCAAATAGAGCCACTCGCCCCGGTGCTCAAACCGGCGACGGGCAGCACCAGGACCGACGCACTCGCGGCGGCGGGCACCGACCGTGCCTCCCCGCGGATCACCACAGCGTCGCCCTGGCAGGTTGCGGTGAGGTCGGATTCGCTTGCATAGGCGGCGATGACATCCCCGGAAGCCAGTCCGGCCAGCACCTTGGCGTCGGGGTCGTGGGCGGCGATCAGCGCGGAGGCGATCACCGACGGGACGTATGGACCGGGTACCGCCCCGTAGCCGAATTCCGCGATCGAGACGGCCAATTCCAGTAGACCGAAGCCCTGCCCGCCCACTGATTCGGCCAGGTGCAGACCGTGCAGACCCTGCTCGGCGGCCGTCCGCCAAAACGGCGGCGGGTTGTCGACCGGGGTCTCCAGGGCCGCGTGCAGAACCTCGGCCGGCGCGACGCGTTTGACCAGTGCGCGGACCGAATCGGCGAGGTCCTGGTGCTCAGGATTGATCGCGATGGGCATGAATCGGGTGCCTTTCTCGTCGCGGAAGCGTGCAACTAACCGGTGGGTTGGGACCGAGGGTACTCCCCGTTCGACTCCGGCAGATCGGGGCTCGGGGCGGCCCGCAGGACCACCACCAGCACCGCGCAGGCAGTCATCACCACCCCGATGACCCACATCCCGGAACGGTTGCTGCCAGTGAGGTCCGCCAGTGCGCCGGTGGCGTAGGGGGCGGCGAATCCGCCGAGGTTACCCAGCGAGTTGATCAGGCCGATGCCACCCGCGGCGGCTGCACCGGTGAGGAACTTCGACGGCAGCGCCCAGAAAACGGGAAGTGCGCCGTAGATGCCGATGGCGGTCAGGATCACCGGCACCATCACGGCGATCGGGTGCCGAAGGTAGAGGGCCACCGGGATGGTCAGGCCGCCCAGCGCCAGTGGAAGCGCCACATGCCAGACGTATTCCCGGGCGCGGTCCGCGTGCCGGGACCAGAAGAACATCGCCGCCGCGGCAAAAACGTAGGGGACAGCAGTGATCAGCCCGACCTGGATCAGCGATAGCCGCACCCCGAAGGTCTGGTTGACCCCGGCGATAATCGAGGGGAGGAAGAAAGCCAGTGCGTACAACCCGTAGACGATCCCGAAATACACCAGCGCCAACGCCCAGACCCGGGGGCTGGTCAGGGTGCGGCGCAGGGGATAGCGGTGCTGGGCCTCGGTGGCCCGGTGCTCCGCGGCGAGGGTGTCCACCAGCCAGCGGCGCTGGGTCTCGGACAGCCAGTGCGCGTCCTGCGGACGATCGGTCAGGTAAAACCAGCAGACCACCCCGAGGAACACCGCCGGAATCCCGACGCAGATCATCATGAACCGCCAACCGGCCAAACCGAAAGCGAGGTCATGGCCGGTCTGGATCAGCCACGCGGAGAACGGGGTTCCGATCGCCGACGCGACCGGAATGGCCAACATGAACACACCCACCATCCGAGCCCGGTACGCCGCCGGGAACCACTGGCTCAGGTAGAACACCACCCCGGGGAACAATCCGGCCTCGGCCACCCCGAGTAGGAATCGCAGCACCAGCAGGGTGGTGGCGTTGGGTGCGAAGCCGAGTGCGACGGCCACCACTCCCCAGGAAACCGCGATGCGGGCCAGCCAACGACGGGCCCCGAAACGCACCAGGGCGAGGTTCGACGGCACCTCCACCAGCACGTAGCCGATGAAGAAGATGCCCGATGCCAGGCCGAACATCGTCGCCGAGAGTTGCAGGTCCGCGCTGACCTCGGCCTTGGCGATGCCGAGATTGGTGCGGTCGAGGTAGTTGACGAAATACAGCGCCATCAGCAACGGCACCAGGCGAACCGTCACCCGGCGCAGGGTGCCTGCCTCGAACTCCGGGCCGGACTCAATCGAGTTGGACACGTCGCCTCCGTAGTGGGGATTCGGGGGCATCTACCGACTCGGGGGCATCTACTGACTCGGGGCCATTGACTGACTCGGGGCCATTGACGACGTTCACCGGTTCGCGCCCGTCGCGCAGCCGTCGGCAATTGTCGATCGCCTCGGCCAGATACCGGGACATGGTGTCCCGGGTGAACCAGACCACATGGGGTGTGACGACGACGTTGTCCAGCGCCAGTAGCGGGTTGGCGGGATCGACGGGTTCGGCATCGAAGACGTCCAGACCCGCGGCGGCGAGTTGTCCGGTCTCCAGTGCCGCCGTCATAGCCGATTCGTCGACGACACCGCCGCGGGACGTGTTGACCAGCAACGCACCGGGCTTCATCAGTGCCAGGGCGTCCTGATTGATCAGATGGCGGGTCTGTGGTGTCAGCGGAAGGTGCAGGCTGACGATGTCGGATTCGGCCAGCAACGCCGGCAGGGGTCGCCAGAACGGCGAACCGTCGTCGCCGGTACTGGTGTGCAGCACGGTCGCGCCCATGGCGGCGACCATTGTCCCCACCCGCCGGGCGATATTGCCGTAACCGACCAGACCGACTGTGCAGGAACCGATATCGCGGACCGTCTCGCCGAGAGATGCGTCGGTGGGCCAGCCGTTCCCGGCGCGGGTGGCGCGGTCGATGGGGATCAGTCGCCTCATCGCGGCGAGCATCAGCAACACCGTGCCCTCCGCGGCCGACGGGGCGTTCGCGCCCGGCATGTTCGCCACCTCGATCCCCAGTTCGGAAGCGGCGGCCACGTCGATGGTGTTCACCCCGGCGCCAAGTTTGTGCACCAGCCGAAGCCGGGTTGCGCACCGTAGGTCATCGGCGGATAGCGGCCGCAGCACATGCCACAGCACATCGGCCCATGGAAGCTCGCGATACAAGGTCAGGTCGTCGTCTTCGTGGCACCACCGGACCTCGAGCCAGTCCGCCTCTCGCGCAACAGCATCGAGCACTGATTCGCCGGGCAGGAAGTGCGCGAGAACCCTCACCGGGTCGGGCGGGCGCTCACGGGGCGGCGGCATGGCGATGACGATATTCGGCGGAAGGTCCGGTGCCTGGAATCTGATGGAAACAGAGGAGGAATCCGGGCCAGTGCGGTCACTGCCCGGGTGCCTCTTGTCCGGGTTCGGACCCGTGTGGTTTGTGTCTGTCGGGTTCGTTCTCGTCGGGATGGTCCTCGTCGGGTCGCAGGATTCGTTCGGGGTGGTGGAGGTTGTTGGTGCGGGGTTGGCCCCGGTCGAGGTGGGGTGGGGGGATCCATTCGGTTCGGTTGTCATGGGCTCGTTTTCGGGTGGTCCAGCCGGTGGGTGAATCGTCGACGAGGCGGTTGTCGCGGGGGCAGGCC
>MTBK01135874.1_pt1 | contig 22036 bp, 18 predicted proteins | sample 1535981 | NCBI WGS metagenome assembly MTBK01 (sample SAMN06109225, study PRJNA356200) | anaerobic digester metagenome | isolation source: biogas reactors fed with pig manure or primary and secondary sludge | place: Spain | collected 2016-06-30
CACCTGCCCGACATGCGAGACATCCTATCATGAGAAGTGCTGGAACGAAAACAAAGGTTGTCCGGTATGTGACGTAATTGAAGAATCTGTGGACCCCGCTCCGCCCACCGCTGTATCCTGGTATCTGTTCCATCAAAATAGAAATCTGGGTCCGCTGACCTGGGAAGAGCTCTGCAACCAACCCGGGATCCAACCCAGCGACATGGTCTGGAACAAAGGGATGCCCAATTGGATCCGGGCGGATCACATTCCCGACCTGCCGTTGGGCGAGAAGGCTCCGGCCGTCGATGAGCCGGCAGCGGAGGCGGATACAGAAGCCCCCGCAGTTGAAGAGCCCCCCGTCGTCGAGACCGCCCCCCCTATCCCTGTGGATACGGAGACGGAAGAGTCCGCCCCGGAAGAAGTTGTCCTGGGCGATGAGCCGGCGGCGGAGGCGGAAGAGACGAAGCTGGAAGCAGGGGCTCCCGCAGTTGACGAGCTCCCCGCAGCCGAGACCGCCCCCCCTGTCCCTGCGGAGACGGAGACGGAAGAGCCCGCCCCGGAAGAAGTTATCCTGGGCGATGAGCCGGCGGCGGAGGGGAAAGAGGAACAAAATGTGGAGGCGCTTGCCGCTGCACCGGGGGCTTCTTCCCGGACAGAGCAGCTTCTCGAAAAGATATATACGGAAGAAAAAGAGAAACCCACTGCCGAGACGGCCGATCCTGATGAGCGGGCCAAAGCGACGCTCATCCATGCCCGCCAGGTAATTGCGGGGATCATGCTGGTGCTGGGCGGCGCCATCGCCGCAGCCACCACCTATTTCTATGCACCGGTCAGCGGAACAATCTACTACCTTATTGCCGTGGGCGCAATAATTTTTGGCGTTGCCGGATTTTTCCGCGGTCTCTCCGGTTGGTTAAAGCTGAAACCCTGGCATTCAGGCGATTGATCCGCCCCGGGGATCAACCCCGGCCGAGGTTTCAGTTAATCAGAGAAACCACTCAACTCCCGGCGGAAAATCGATCACCGCGCGAGAATACATTTTCGTAGGAAAGCGGTTTTCCATATTCTGCAGACAACCACGGGCTGTCCTGACAGGAGCATTTCTTCAGCGCAGCGGCATCCTTGTCGGAGAAGCGCTGGAGAACGCTGTCCACATGCTTAATCTCACGCGCATTGAAAATATCGAGAACGGGCTCTTTTAGCGGCAGGTATTTCTTGTGGGGATACCTGAAATGAGCGCTCTGCACAGCCTCGATCTCCCCCTGCTCCTGCATCTCCTTGATCACCGGAGCAAACTCAGCCGGTACCGGGCCATGATAACCTTTAATATAGGTTAACCCCATCAGGTTATCTTCATATTTTTCGTAGTAGTCAAAATCGATAAAGTAAAGCAGCTTGTGCAGCACCGACTCGCCCACAGCGGGTTTGGCGCCCACTTTGGTCAAAACATAGAGCAGGATCTGCCTGAACTTGTCGAGGCTTTTTTCGGTGATGCGGATCTGCACCTCGACCGGCTGCTCAACGGGCTCGTCCCCGTCACCGGCGCCCACTCTGGGCTCCTCTCTTTCCAGAAGATTTTCCAGCGACATTTCAAAAACCAGAGCCAGCTTCTCCGCTTCGTTCAGGGTTAACTCTCGTTTGCCATATTCGATGCGCTTGTAAGTAGAGCGGGAAATACCGAGTTTCGCTGCCACATATTTCTGGGTCAGATTGCGCCTGAGGCGCTGCTGCTGGATGAACCGGCCAATCATAATTGTCCCCCCTCCCGCAATACAGCAATTCCCCAAATATCGCCCATTTTCCTTTTTATTTTCCAGATCACCGGGACAGACTGGTCCCTTTGAGAGCGGGTGAGCTCTGCAAACAATCCCGCCTGTGGATTGACCCAGACTGATAGGGGACCCGCCGCACCCGGTGAACAACCCGCTTTGCCTGCTTCAAACATAAAACAATGGGGACAAACGGGGTGCAGCCGGCAATAGTGGGCGCCGCTCTCCCGCATTCGGGCAATTATCTGATGAAGCGATAGCGCCAATGAAGGTTAAAATACAGGACGAATATCGTTGTCGCCTGCGGCTGTCAGGAGGAGCGTCTCCGCGAAAGAGAGGGCAGATTCCAGCTGCGCTCACCACCCACCCTGATGTCGCGGCGCAAAAAGAGAAGCCAGGCGGCAGCCGCCAGCAGCAGGGCTGCCGCAAGCAGCCCGGCGAGCCAGTTGCCGTTTAAACCGTCCACCGCAGTGCCGCCCTGGTAGTAGTACAGCGGCGTATACTTGACCACCGGTTCAAGCTCGTCGCTGATGTTGGAAAGCCCCAGCAGCAGATAGTTTCCGACGAGCAGTGCACCGGTGAGCATACCGGCCTGGCGCGCGGCGGGCAGAACCATGCTGAGAAAAAGAGCGGTGGCGGCAAAAAGGAACAACACCCCCAAAAGTGGCAGAAAGGGGCGCAGCAGCTCCACGGGGTTCAGCACCAGCTCCACACTCCCGGAGGGCAGCACCCAGCTGAGCCAGCTCACGGTCAAAATGAAAATCAGAGCCGTCGCCAGGGCGAGCAGCCTTCCGAAAAAGAGGCCCGAACGGCTCACCGGATGGGCCAGCACCAGATCGAGGACGCCCTTCTCCTCATCAGCGGCCAGCAGGCCGGCCCCGGCGCTTACTGCCAGGATACCGATAATCAGGTGCATATAGGAGAAGTAATAAACATCAAGGTAGCCCATGGGGGTGCTGATGAAGTAGATATTTTCGAAAAAAGCGAGCACCGCTTCGGGGAACAGGGCAATGAAGTCTTCGGTCATATCGCCCATTTCCACCATGGAGGGATAGAAAAATGACATTAAGAATCCGTAGATACCGACACCGACAGCCCAGCCGATAATCTGCCCGCGCAGACGGCGCAGGGTCTGTTTGAACTCCGCCAACACGATCAGCGTTCCCCCTTTTCTCCGCCATCCCGGTAATAGGTCAGGAAAACCTCTTCCAGCGAGAGATGCTCGCTCTGCAGATCGCTTACCGGAAGCGAAGCCAGCGCTTTGATCAGGCGATCCACTTCCCCCTCCACCTGCAGGGTTATCCCCAGATCGCCGGGCGGTCCCACCGACCTGACGCCTTCAATGGCAAGGAGGGGTTTGATATCCACGGGCTTTCGAAAACGAATCCGGTAACGGCGCAGCGACATATCGATGAGCCGGCCAGGCGCGGCCTCTTCAACGATCCGGCCCTTGCGGATGATCGCGACCCGCTCGGCGATGGTTTCGACCTCGCTGATCACATGGGAGGAGAAAAAAACGGTCGCCCCGTCATCCCGGGCCTCTTTGAGGAGGCGGTAGACCTCCTGCTGCATCAGCGGATCCAGTCCGCTGGTCGGCTCGTCGAGCAGCAACAGCTCCGGGCGATGCATCAGGGCCTGGACCAGGCCGACCTTTTGTTTGTTGCCCTTGGAAAGATTCTTTATCGGCACAGCCGTGTCCAGCTCCAGCCTGTCGGCCAGGCGCAGAACATGGCTCCAGTCGCCGCGGCGCCCGCGCAGCTCATTCAAATAGCGCAGCGCCTGCTCCACTGTCAGGTTGCCCTCCATACTGAGCTCCCCGGGCAGATAACCGCTGCGGGAGCGGACCGCAACGGGATCTTTTGCCGGATCGATGCCCAGCACGCGCATCCGTCCGGATTGGGGACGGATCAGATCGAGCAGGCAGCGGATGGTCGTGGTCTTGCCGGCACCGTTGGGACCGAGAAAACCCAAAATCTCGCCCCGCTTCACCCGGAGATTCACTCCGCGCAGCGCTTCAACGGATCCGTAGGCCTTGGTCAGCCCTTCTATCTCGATAGCCGCATGATTCCTCATAATTATCCTTTCACCGGTCCCACACCGGGGACCGCCCCCGAAACAGCTCTCAAATAAGACATCTAATATTATATCCTATTCCGGTTATTCTGGCTATTTGCCCGGGAGCGCTGTTGCTCATGTGTGGGAAACTGCAGCTTGGCTCATTCTTGGGGCGGTGCGGAAACCGCGCGGTAGCGGCAAGGGTGACGGCCTTGGGGGGGGCGCCGGTCAAACAAACCCGCAGGTTCACCGGCATATCGCTCAATCAGGGCAGACCATAAAGCACCCTTTGCTCAAAGGACTGCCGGCCGCCCTGAAATAGATCAGCGCCGCGATGTCAGGAGGTCAGGGCGATATCGCCCCCGGAGGGGTAGCTGACCGCCGGCTCCACTTCCGGGAAGGGGACAATGACGGGAACGTCCATATGTTCGATAATGTGAACGTGGATCTGGTAGACCTCCTCGATATTCTCCGGAGTCATGCTCTCCAGGCCGCCGTACGAGAAAACCCGCGAATCCTTGAGGAACAAAAAGCGGTCGCAGTACCGCAGAGCCAGGTTGAGGTCATGGATGACGATCGCCACGGCGATCTTATGCTCCCGGGCAATTATCTTAACCATGCGGAGCACTTCATGCTGATTCCGGGGGTCAAGGTTGCTCGTGGGCTCATCAAGAAGCAACAGCTTCGGCTCCTGAGCGAGCGCCCGGGCGAGCATGACCTTCTGCCTCTCACCACCGGAAAGTTCCGAGACGCTGCGCAGGGCAAAGTCTTCCAGCTGCATCTGCTCGATAATTCTATGGACAATCTGCATATCTTCCGTGGTTGCATCCCAGGTGATATAAGGCTTGCGGCCCAGGAGAATCGCGTCGAACACCGTCATATTGAGCGACACATTGTTCTGCGCCACATAAGAGATATTGCGGGCCATCTCGTTTCTCGTCATCCTGGAGACGCTGTTGCCGTCAATCAGCACTTCGCCCCTCTGGGGAGGGCAGATCCGGTTGATACACTTGAGCAGGGTGCTTTTGCCGGCCCCGTTGTTCCCCAGAATGGCCACACATTGATTCCGCTCCAGGGAAAAGCTGATATCCTGCAGCACATTTTTAGTGCCCAATTTATAAGTAAAGGTGACCTTGTTGACCTCAAGCACTTCTCTCCAACCCCCTGAACAGTAGATAAAGAAACATGGGCGCGCCTAAAAATGAAGTGATCGCCCCGATAGGCAGAATAACCGGCGCGATTACCAGCCGACCAAAGGTATCCGCCAGAATGAGCAGCAGCGCCCCGGCAGCCGCGGAGCAGGGAATCAGGTAACGGTAATCGTTGCCTACAAAGCGGCGCATGATATGCGGTGCCACCAACCCCACAAAACTGATAATCCCCACAAACGAGACCGCCACCGCCGCAGTGAGCGTTCCGATGCCCATGCCCGCGAGCATGACCATCCTGGTATTGACCCCCAGACTCTTGGCCGTATCGGCCCCGCTCTCCATGGCATTGTAATTCCACCGGTTCAGCATAAAGTAAACTACAGCGACGAGAAATACCAGCGCCAGGATAGAGAGCACCTTCCAGCCGGCCGCGCCCAGGTTGCCGAAAGTCCAGAAGACCACAGTGGCGATCTTCGTTTCATCGGCGAAATACTGGAGCAGAGCGGTGCCGCCGGAGAATAGCGAGCTCAAGGCAACCCCGGCCAAAATGAGCCCCCCGGGCCCCAGATCCCGCTTGAATTGAGCCAGTAAAATGATCACCAGGGTGGACAGCGAGCCGCAGGCAAAAGCACACAGGGTCACAATATAGGGGTTGTTTACAGCGACCGCCGCGGCGGCGGAGTCGGATTGCACCACTCCGCCGCCGAAGACGATAATCCCCAGCGCCGCACCGAAAGCGGCGCCCTGTGACACACCCAGTGTCGATGCCGAGGCCAGCGGATTTTGCAGAACACATTGCATCACCGCTCCGGAAACAGAGAGCGCCCCGCCCACCAGAATGGCTGCCATAACCCGCGTCAGCCGGATATTCCAGATGATCGTTTGAGATTGCGGTTCACCCTTGCCGAAAAGAGTCTGGATCACTTCCGGCAACGGAATCCGCATCGAACCGGCGCTGACTGCAAAAAGCGCTACTGCGATCGTGGCGATAATCGATATGGCGAAGACGATCTGCTTTCGTTTGACATAGCTTGCATAAGCCTCTAATTGAGTTACCGGTTGCTCACCCGTCATTAGTCCTCTCCAAATATCACTTTGTCGTAGCCAAACCCGGATCCTTCGAGCTCGCCGAGGTAATCTTTCGCCCCGAGGAACAGCTCAAAGATTTCGTTGGCTTTTTCTTCAAAGACAATGTCCGCAAACTGCTCCGGGAAGATCACGCTGCCCACATAATAACTGTTCACCAGGGGAATCTCAACATTCGAATAGTACGAGGTCGAGCTGGGGTACTGGTATACCCTGTTCCCCTGAAACGCGGTCAGATGCGCATAAAAATCCGGGTTCTCCGCATAATCTTGTTCCACCAGACCCACCCCGCCGCTGTCGAGAAAGATATACTCGGGATTCCATTCAATGATCTTCTCCTTGTCGAGCAGGACGGCATCGACTGTTTCAGCGATATCGGCGGTGACATCGTTTGCCGCGATCGTTTCAAACACGGTATATTTGACGTAGACACCATCGATGCCGTGCACCCCTTTAAAGGTTGCCGCCGCCCCCAGGACCGAAGGTTTATCCTTTTCCGGGATATCGGCCGTTCTCGCTTTCAGATCATCCAGACAGTCGTTGATGAAAGTGATCACCCTCTCCGCCCGCTCCGGCACCCCGCACACATCGGCCAGCAGGCGAAGCGCTTCCTCATAATCCTCTCCGAACAGGGTCCCCATGGGCACCGCAACGACAGGGATCCCTGTCTTGGTCTGGATTTCATCAGCCAGCTCCTTCGTATAGGAGCACAAGATCACATCAGGGTTCACCTTGATGATCTCCTCGGGGTAATAATCCGTCGCGCCCATGGCATCGGTCCCGACGATGGGAACATCCGCCCACAGATCCTTGTTGGCATAAGCGTACGCGGTCACCGGATTGATATCCTCAAAAGACATCCCCCCTATACCCACCGCTCTATCGGCCAGCCCCAAATATGTAATCATGCGCGGCGCATTCGCCAGGGGAACAATGGTCTCTACCTTTTCCGGTATCTCCACCTCACGTCCGAGCATATCGGTTATCGTCCGTGTGGCGCCCTCCGGTGCTTTGCCGGAGTTATCCGCACAGCCGTAAACAAAACCGGTGAGGAGCACAACAACCAGTATCAGGACAAACGATTTTCTCATTGCTCAGTCCCTTTCTCAATTAATTACTCAGACCTTTATCGTTCTGGAGTAATCTTCAAAACAGTCCAGACAGACAACCGCTCCGTTTTGATTCCTTGTCCGCGGCTCCATGGCATACTCTCCGCAACTGCTGCATTTCACAGAGGAAAACAGCCGGGCCTTCCCCGGCACCGCAAAATCAACTTCTGTGATCACCGCAAACTTCTCTTCCGGCAGATTAATAATTTCATCCATCTGCCGGTCGCGGTGACGCCCAAACTCCTCCCTTTCCGCAGCGGTTGCCTTTCTTGCGATCACCTTTCGCTGAAGCGCCCTCATCTCCGGGCTGCTCTGCAAGATATCCCCGTTCACCGATATCCTGATCGCTTTTTGGGAATTGCGGCTGCCGAAAGTGTAAACATTCTTGCCGGTATCCCTAAAGATCAAGTTGCCCTTGCCCGGAGTACACCCGGTCAAGACCATGATCGCGTCAATTCCACAGGCATCATTTTCCACAACAGCGATGATCTCCTCATCGGCGGCCCTCTTTTCCTGCAAAGCCGCCAGAGCGATCTTCGCCACCCTGTATCCGATGGTCAGCCCCACGCAGATATGACCGTGAAAGTCAGCGGCCCTCTGCCAATCTGTATCTTTAAAATGCATTAGCCAAACCTCCCAAGCAACCTCTCTTTAACCTCATGGAGTTGTTCCGGCCGGCAGAATCAATCACAATATTTCACCCCCCACCCCTGCTCTCCAGCCGGTTCATCCAGTAGTAACATTAAAAACAATATCTATACTCCCGAAACAAAGAATTGGCACCCGACCCATGTCGTGCTACTAATAATATCCTTAGTAACACTAATCACTATTCTACACTGATTCGAAAGTTCCTGCAATAGATAAAGTTTTTATATTGCCGGCCCACCCCGGCAGTATCTGAGCGCAAAGCACGGCCCTAAGCAGCCATCTGGAATATTATACTGAAAATTCCCATTAGCAAAAATCTTCACAGTATGCTAACCTGAGGGAGGGACCTTGCTGATTATGCAGTGATCCCCATGCGACAAAAATAATGTGGGGTGATGAGATGAAGGTTTTCGTTTTGGGTGGCGCCGGTGACATGGGTATGGAGGCGGTCAGAGATCTGCTCAAATTCACCGAAGTAAAACAGGTGACTATCGGCGACCTGAATTACGAAAAGGCCGAAAAACTAGCCTCGTCTCTAAAGGATCAGCGTATTACAATACGGAGGGTAGATGCCTCAGCGCATGCGGATCTGGTCAAGGCGATGAAAGGACATGATGTGGTCGCAGGCGCTTTAGGCCCCTTTTATCTCTTTGAAAAGCCTGTCGTCGAAGCAGCTATCGAAGCAGGGATAGATTATGTTAGTATTTGCGACGATCATGATGCTGTTGATGAGGTTCTGCAGTTGGATTCTCTAGCTGCAAAAAAGGGACGAAAAATATTAACCGGTTTGGGTCTATCTCCCGGTATCACAAATTTGCTGGCTCGAAAAGGTTATGAAGAACTGGAAAACGTAGAATCTATAAAAGCATATTGGGCCGGTAGCGCCGGTGATTCTGAGGGTTTGGCTGTGATTTTGCATACCCTTCATATTTTTAGCGGTAAGATAACCACCTTTCAAAATAGCAAACACGAACAGGTCAAAGCCGGTTCGGGCAAAGAGGTTGTTGAATTTTTGCCACCGTTGGGCCCGGTAACCACTTACCACCTCGGGCATCCGGAACCGGTGACCCTGCCGCGCTACCTTGACGGGCTTAAAGAGGCAACACTGAAGGGAGGGCTGGCAGAAAACTATTTAAATGCCCTTGCCAGAGCGGTGGCGGCGCTGGGCCTGAGCTCTACCACAAAAAGGAAAGAGCGCCTGGGTGTGTTTTTAAAAAAGGCCTTACCCTATTTCCCCTCCGATAAAGAGCGTAGTTTCATGGGTGCGAGGGTTGATATTACCGGTATGCGAGAGGGTAAAAAAACAACAGTCACCTATACCCTGGTGGATCACATGAAAAGATTGACCGGTATTCCCTTGAGCATCGGTGCATACATGATGGGCCGGGGTAAAATTAAAGGCCGGGGTGTCTTTGCACCTGAAGCAAAGGGAGCGATCGATATAGATCAATTTTTGAAGGAGCTGGCTCGCCGCAAGATCAAGGTGCAGCGTCATGAAACCGAGCTCCAACCCTAGTGTGAGCATGCCTGGGTCCCACAGTCCCGAAGCCCGCACAAAATACCTGTTTTCCGTAAATGCCCTATGCTTTTGCCTGATGCTCATGACGACAAATATAAGTCCCAGCATGGAGGGATGAGCTTTGAGAAAAAAGTGACTGCTTTAGGGAAAAAAAAAGAAAAAGCGGCGCTTGTTGCATTTAAAATAGTTGTGTATTGGGTGGTGTTGCATATTATTATTCAAACCATCCCCCCAGTAATTATTTCAGGATCTTTCGGGGATGAGGCAAAAAGGTGAGCAAGCACAGCAAACATATTGTCAGATCTTGTAATCTTGGCGCTTTACAAAGTCTCACCCTCCGTAGTATAATAGGGTCAGATTATGCCCGTAGCAATAATCTTACGAGTTCATACAATCTTTTGGGAATTTTTATTCTTAGCAAGAGACATTGAGCCAAAGACGCAAACTTCGCAGATAGATAAAAATGGCCTGTTAAGCCGGTTTAATAAGAGGAAGCAGGGCTTGAATTATTATATCCCTTGCTTAAACTGTTTCCCGGTATGCAACGCAGAACATCCCCAGTAGCCAAGATCTCGAAAAGATGCGGGCAGCCTCCTGACCCCAGGAAAGCAGCAGTCATTGCCCCATCGTAGAGGAGCAACCCAAAAGGAGAATTCCCTTGGGGATATTCAGGCTGATATCTAAACCATTTACCACACTGAGACAGAGCTTTATCCAGCTCGGTGGAGACTTGATGGTCTTTTTTGATTTTCAAACTAATATTCCCGAGGTGGATGATGCCGATCGCTATACCTACCACAGTTATGAATTAAGGCGCCGCCACATGATGAGTCGCCATTTTAAGCGGCTCCGGATAATCTATTTTCTTTACTGTTTGCTTTTTTACATAGCTGCCTCCCCCTACCTGCACTATTCCTGGACCGTGACAATTTTGTTAATCGTAGTCGCTGTAAGTTACATCGCGCTGCGCTACCTGCTGGGTTCTGATCAGGACCGCGACCGGCGGCGTTCGTTTATTCTCGATTGGTTTGATTATCTGCTGCTCGGAGGGGTTGTCTATTTTACCGGGGGCATTAACAGTTTTTATATCATCGCTTTCTTTCTGCCAATTTTAGCGACAACTCTGCGCTTTAGCATGAAAGCAGGCTTTTTCGGTGTCGGCCTGACGATCACGATAATAGGGCTGAACGCTCTGCCCATCCATCTCACCGGAGGTATGGATTACCCGTTGGTGTACCACATTCTATTTACTCTCGGGACGATGGTGATTGCTGTTATTTCAATCAACAGGCTCCTGGGGAACGAGCTGAAACTGAGTGCGGAGATCTATCATAATTCGGTCACTGACCCCCTGACCGGACTTTTCCACAGCGGATTTATCATTGAACGGATCAAAGAGGAGATCGCTTTTAGCAAACGATATAAAAAATGTTTTTCTATCGTTTTCCTGGATCTGAACCGGTTCAAGGAGATCAATGACCGCTACGGACACCTGGTCGGCGACGGGATGCTCCGCCATATCGCTTTCACTCTGCAGGGCATCGCCCGTCGCGGAGAAACCCTTTCCCGTTACGCCGGCGACGAGTTTCTGCTCCTTCTGCCGGGAGCAGGAGCGGTTGAGGCCGAAAAAACACTGCAGCGGTTTCTCCAGGCGGTGGAATCCCAGCCTTATTACCTGGAAAACGGGATCCCCCTGTGGGTCACTGCAAGCGGCGGAGTCGCTGAGTATCCCAATGACGGGCTCAACGCCGAGCAGCTGCTGAAGGTCGCCGATCAGAATATGTACCGCACCAAACAAAGCCTGTACAATTGATCCTGGCCAGCTGGGCCAGCCGTACCATTGTACGCCTGAGGTGAACACGCCAAAAAGCCTTCTCTGCCTGGAGTGTCCTTACTCAATCAAACCGACGCTGTCACGAAGAGTCAGGATGACAGTGAATTGCGGTGGGGAGCTTTCCCCGGTATTTCCTGATCCGGTAGATGCTCCAGAGCCGCCCCTTGTTCACCTTTACCAGCCAGATCTCCTGATCGCTGTAGCCGGCCGGGTGCCGTCAGCCCCGGTGATCACCAGAGTTTTCTCGGACAGGGCACGATACTCCTTCGAGCCGTCAAAGGCTATATCGGAGCTGAGTGAACCCGATACAACAGTTCTGAAACCCTTGACACTCAAGGGCTTTTATTAAATAATAATTAGTGCGTGCGCCTGTAGCTCAGGGGATAGAGCGGCGGACTCCTAATCCGCAAGCCGGAGGTTCGAATCCTCCCAGGCGCACCAGTTTATACCCGAAGCTAATGCGCCAAAAAGCCTTGCATGAAGGGGGTTTTCGAGTTTATAGTTCAGCGGCATTATGAACATTTTGGACATTGATAAATATTATATAATCCCTTTTCGGCAATAGGGGTTGATTTACAAAGGTTTTCTAACAATACGATATTACATAAACAATCTGGAACAATCCGGAATCAAAATCAAGGGACTCCTAATCCGCAAGCCGGGGGTACGAATCCTCCCAGGCGCATCATTTTGCTGTACAGAGCTATTTTCGGGTCTTTTACGGGCAATCTCCCGGCAGCCCCTAGCGAAACAGGGCAGCCAAGCTGCCCTGTTTCATCTGTAGGTCCAGATTCATGAAACCGAAACAAACTTGGACTATATTTTCATGGCAATGGCAGCAGCGCTTCTGGTAGCATCGGCTATTCTGCCGGTTTCCCTGGCATCTCCTGTCAGATAGACATTGGCAAACTCATCTTTGAGCTCAGCATACAAAACGTGATCCGGTCTCACCCCGACAGCGAGAACCACCTTGTCGGCCTTCAGCATTTTCCGCTCTCTGTTGCTCTCGAGGACAACTGCACCATCCTCGATCCGGACCAGCTTGTGCTTGAGCAGAACCGCCACGTTGTGCTTTTCCAGCTTGGGCCGGATATCATCGACATGCTGCATCCACATGCCCGGGGCGATCTCAGCCGCCATCTCCACCACGGTTACGCGATTGCCCCACTCGGCCAGCAACACTGCCGTCTCGAGCCCGGTCATCCCCGAACCGATTACAGCAACCTGCTTCCCGGTGAGCTTCTCCTCAAGGCCGTAGATCTCATCAACCGTGTGGACATTTTCATTATGGACGCCTTCAATATTGCCCGGCACAATGGGCCTGCCCCCCGTTGCCACGACAACGGCAGCGGGGTTCAGCTTCCTGATCTCCTCCGCCGTGGCCGCCGTGCGGTACCTGATCTCTACGCCGCACCGCTCTGCGCTGGAGAGCAGATCCTCAATGGACCAGTAGATCCGGCTTTTGCTCTCGTTCGCGGCGGCGGTAGCCACCTGGCCTCCCGCCCGGGCCTCTTTTTCCAGAACAGTCACCTTAAAGCCCCTTTTAGCAAGGATCTCCGCCGCTGTCAGACCGGCCGGACCGGCACCGGCGACAACAACGCTTCTGTTGTTGCCGTCCTTAACCAGTTCCACTTTCTCCTTGCCGACAAAGGGGTTAACCGCACATTCGCTGTGCCCACCGACAAAGGCGTTCACCTGCATGCTTTCGATGCAGTAGAGGCAGCAGATACACCTTTTGATCTCCTTCTCTTTTCCCAACCTGACCTTCTCCGCCCAATGCGGATCGGCGATATGCGGTCTTCCCAAAGAGATCATATCTTGGGCCCCTTCCTGAAGCTGCTGCTCCGCCTGCTCCGGGCTGCGGATCAGGTTGGCCGCGATCACGGGGATCTTCACCCTTTCCTTGACCGCCTGAGCCATATATTTTCTCCAGCCCAACTCGAAGGTCATCGGCTCAAGCCAGTAGTTAAAGGCATCATAGCCTGCTGAAGAGACATCGATGGCATCAATCCCGGCCTGCTCCAGCATCTGCGCCATCTTTACGCCTTCCTCCAGCTCATAACCCACCCCGCTCCGGCCCACCTTGGCGTAACACTCATCGACCGTCAGCCGGACAACAATGGGAAAGTCCCCGCAGCGCTCCCGAATGCCCTGAATGATTTCGCGCAAGAACCTCATCCTGTTCTCCAGGCTGCCGCCGTACTGATCCGTTCGCCTGTTGGTATGGGGGCTGAGAAACTGTTGAATCAAATACCCGTGCGATGCATGCAGCATGACGCCGTCGCATCCCGATTCCTTCACCCTCACGGCACCGGCGATGAACTGTTCAATCAGCTGCTGAACCTCTTTATTACGCAGCGCCCGCACCCTGCCCCCGGCAAAGTAACTCGGCTCTACCTTGGAGGGACCCACCGATGAGGGGACCAGATCCCTATCGATCAAAAACTTGCCCATTGTGGGCGCAATCTTGTACAACAGCTTGCCATATCCCTTCCATAATTTATTCAACCTTATGGACAGGGGAATCGCACCAACCATCAGCCCGATATTTTGTCTTCCCGGATGGTGAAGCTGCACGAACACTTTGGCCCCGTGGCGGTGTATTCTGTCAGCGAGCTGCCTGAGCGAGGCGATGTGGTAATCCTGGCTGGCAGCCAGCTGAGCGAAGGCGGTGGAACCGGTGCGGTCATTGATTCTCGTTACTTCCGTGAAGATGAGCCCGGCCCCGCCTTTGGCCCTCTCCTCGTAGTAGTCCAGCATTTTCTCAGTGGCGATCCCATCAAAATCGCCTAGGCCCATCAGCATCGGCGCCATGGCAATGCGGTTCTTTATTTCACACCGGCCGATCTTGATAGGATGAAACAGCAGCGGTTCACTCACCGGTTTCACCTCCGTGTTTAGCTGTCTCCTCCAAAAAGAATTTAAATTTGTTGTACTCCATGTTCCAGTACACTTTTTTCAAAAAGGGCAGCAAATCCATCATCACCTTGGTCGGCGGAAAGATCTTGCAGGGATTTACCTGCTTCTTCTGCCTCTTCAGCCCCTTGACGATAGCCTTCGCCACCGTTTCCGGTTTTTGGACCGGGAATGGCTTTTTAAATCTGGGGTCTGCATTTTCCCTAAAAAAGGCGGTGGCCGTAGCCACCGGATAGATGCAGGTTACCTTGACATTTTTATGGCGCTCCAACCGGATCGCCTCCTGAAAACCGTGCAGCGCAAACTTGGACGCCGTATAGACAGCGTAGCCGGGCAGAGCCATCTTCCCCATAGCGGATATGGTGACGGCAAAATGGCCCTCGGCGCCGTCCAAGTAATTATAATATTTTTGATATGAATATAAAGGGCTGATTAGATTGGTCGCCATCAACTGTTCAATCTTGTCCCAGTCTTCATAGGTAAATGATTCATAATAAGAAAAACCGGCATTGCAAAAAAGAAGATCTATTCCCCCCAGCCTTTTATCCGCCTCTTCAAACAGAGTGTCGACGCCTTCCCTGCTCGAAATATCGACCCGGAAAGGGATGACCTTGTCCCGATCAAACTGTTCAATTTTGTCCGATCTTCTGCTCACTGCTAAAATCTTGTTGTCCCCTTGCGCCAAAAGCCTGAGTGTCTCCAGTCCGATACCGCTGTTGGCTCCTGTTAAAACAATTCGCTTATTTGTTAACACAGCTCCCCCCCCTTTTATACATTAATTATTTTATTTATTTATTCCAGCACATCATCCCAAGACTTCAGAATTGATCATAATCTCGCACTATTTAAAGGATAGCAAGGCAGCTGCATAGTGTCAACAGCCAGTCGCAGTCCTCCTAAGAGCTGACAAAATCTGACTAAATGGTGAGGAAGGAAGTGCCAACTACGTTCTGGCTTTGGCAGGAAAAGATTGAATTATGTAGAAAGTCATAACCACACACCGGCAATCACAGCACACCATCAAACCGCCGCAGCCTTAACTCCAGGTATAAGCAGAACCGCCGGAACTTAGAAACAGACTGCAGTTTACAGAACTGCAGTCATCTTCCGGGAAACTCATCTGTCAAAAATGGAAGCAGCGGCTGAACTTTTTTTTAACTTAAGCCGGAATTCACTCCCCCCCGCAGAGTGCCCGCAAGCAAACCGGAGGAGGTGCTGTCTTGAGTCGGAGAAGGCGCAAACGGAAAGGCCCGCTGGACGAGCTGATCGATCTGGCCCCGAGTATTCTTCTGCTTATTTTTATCTATCTATGGTTTAAAATTGGCAACCCGACGGTCCCAGCAATAATTATTGGCCTGATCCTGGCAACAAGCATCGGACTGGCGCTCTACTTCTATCGCAAGCGCAAAAGAAAGCTAATGGAAAGCGGCATGGATTTGATTGATGAAATGAGCGGTTTCCTCTTTGAAGAGCTCTTGATGGAGCATTTTAAAAAACTCGGGTATAAGGCGAAGTTAACCCCAAAAACCGCCGATTACGGAGCCGATCTAATCCTGGAAAAGGCAGATAAAAAAACAGTCGTCCAAGCGAAGCGATGGAACCAGAACGTTGGAATTAAAGCGATCCAAGAAGTGGTCGGCTCGCTAAACTTTTACCAGGCCGATCAGGGCATGGTCATTTCGAATAGTTACTTTACTTCAAATGCCGAAAAACTGGCCCGGGCAAACAACATTGAGCTTTGGGACAGAGACAAACTGACTGAATTCCTGAGCAAGGCCCGCGGCAAACAGCTCTCAGAAGAAGTCATTGAAAGATCCAGGGCGGAAGAACAGCTATGTGAACGCTGCGGCGGCAGACTGGTCCTGAGAGACGGTAAACGGGGCAGATTCTGGGGGTGTGAACGCTTTCCGAAATGCCGCTTCACCAAATCTTATAGCGAGCAAAAAACAGACGAAGAACTATAAAACCGCTGCAGATCGCTTTACCCTTTCCTGAGCGTCTCACTTTTTTCAGCAAAATAAAGGCGGCGGGAGAAGCGTGACTTTAAAACGACCTCTCCTTCGCCGCCTTTCGCTAAGCCAATCTGCCCCTCAATTGCCGCGGTAAAAAGCATCATCGGGAAACTCCGTGGGTACCTTGAGCATAACTTTGACCAAAGCCAGAGCCGGTCTCGTTTGCTTGAGCAGCTGCATCATCTTTCCCTTAACCTTGATTCTGCCAGCCATGATTCCCTTCATCACATCCTGACGCCCCTGGCAGACCGCTTTCCAAACATCGTAACCGGCGGTCAGGATATAATCTGCCGGCCGATCGGAAGGGTCGTTGATAAAGGTCCAATCCCTGATCTTGCCGTGATAGGGATCACACCAGATGCAAATCGGCCGTGGCAGCCCCTTGATCTCGGCCACGATCGTCAAGGTTCCCTCATATTTGACCGCTGCTTTGGCATAGTCGCTATCCGTGTTCAGCATATCCATGAACGTGGTAAACCAGGCCGTTGTGCCAAAAAACATTTTACTTGCCACCCCCTTCCAGGACCGCCAGGGTCTCCCCGCGGGGGATGCAGAAGTCAGTCACAGTATAGAAAGAGGCCAGATCCTCTTCTACCTGAACACTCCGCATCGCTGCATGAGAAGCTGGAAAGAGCACTTTCCCCTCGCCGGCGATAGAGATGGATGGCTTATATTCCAGGTTGGTGCAGCAGATATCACGATAGCTGTAACCGTCCAGCGCCGGGGTGGGCATGGAGCGCACGTTGATCATTGTCCCCATGTCGGGAAAATCACCCGGCTCGTCGAGCTCCGCCTCGATCCGCATGAGCTCCCCGCCCTTGCGCCGCACGGTGCCGGTGTACCGGGTTCCCTCGACAGCCAGCTCAATCTTCGCCAACGTCTTCGGAAAACCGAGCGATTCCCGGCCAAGAATGAGCGCCAGATCGGCGCCGAGGGAATGGTCGCCGTACAGTTCATCGATAAACATGTACGGACAGTGCATCCCCACGGTATCCCCATACTGGGCCGTCACAAACAGAGCCGCCTCCTTGTAGGGCCCCAGGCTGGTCACAGGATATTCGGCAATCAGCGCCACGATGAGATTCAGACCGCCGGGACTCAGCTCCTCCGGCAGAAGATCCCGGATCGTCTCTTCCGGAGCCATGAAGGTATGGATCAGCAGGCGCGCATCCTTGTAGATGATCCCCTCCATCTCCCGGTAGCTTTCGACATCCGAGGCGCGGTAAATCGGATCGTGTAAGGGAATTCCCACGATGTCATCTTTAGGCCAACCGGTCAAATCAATCACCCTCTTTCTGTTATTCCGCCGCTTAGCGCCGCACTCCGGCAGGCTTCTTCCCTGATCCACAAGGAAGCCGTTCCCAGCCCTGAACAGCAGGACCGCGGACTCTTTTAGATCAGCGACGGGTAGATATCGAGCCCCGGCAGGAGCAGCGGCAGCAGATCCACCATTTTAACCGCCTCTATATGCGGCGCCAAGGTGATGACGATATCTCCATTGCCGATGCTCTTGATGATATCGGTCTTGCCCAGCCAGAAATCATGCATGAAGTCGGCGCTCATGCTCAGGGAAACATCCGTATCACCATCGCCCACCTGCACGATCGGATCGGCTTTCGGATCGAGCACAACATTGCAATCGGGATCAGTCAGCTCAAACTTGACCGTAACCCCGGCAGCGGTAAAGGTTTCGCGAATCTCCGGCTTCTCCATCAACTGTCGGCCGAGTTCACTGATCACTTCGGCAAGTTGCTCCCCAGTCTCATAGACAGCCCCCATCTCTTTTCACCCCCCTAAATTTAATTCATCTGCGAAAATCATCCCCTGTCCCAAGATCAATCCCGCACACCGGCAGCTCCAGCCTCCTCTGTTAACGGTACTCCCGCAGCACTGCATTCATCGCGGCGAGACCGAGCAGATCGTTGGAGCCGTCCTCGATGAGCGCTGCCTTGGCATCGCGGAAAAGTTTTTCCACGTAGTACTCCCGGGAAAGACCGGCGCCCCCGAACAAGTTGATCGCCTCGTGGGTGACCCGGAAAGCAGTTTCGGTGCAGAACACCTTGGCGGCGATGGAATAGCGGGTTGCCGGCGGCATGGTTTGCATATTGTAGCCCAGCGCTGCTCTGGAGAGCGACCGCGCCGCCTCGATACTGGTGAACATCTCAAAGAGTTTACCCTTCACATTGTCATATTCGCAGAGCAGTTTACCTCCCTGACGCCGCTGCCTGGTATGAACAAGCGCTTCCTCAAAGGCCGCCCGGGCGACACCGGTGAACATAGCAGCCATCCCGGCGTTGGCATAGGCGAGAACCGTCTCACCCATGGTGGGGAAAAGCTCCTCGTCGATGACCATATATTCCCCGGGCAGGCGCACCTGATCGAAATAGATCTCCCCCTGCAGCAACTCCCGCTGCCCCAACTTCTCCAGAGGCTTGCCTCGGCTGACCCCGGACAGATTGAGCGGGCAGACGGCGATACCGCCCTTAAACTCATCTCCGCCGCCGGGATTGAACTGCACAAAGAGCAAAGCGTGCGTCGCTGAGGGACCGTTGGAGATCCAGGCCGCCTTGGTGCCGTTAATCACCCAGTCGCCACCATCTGGCACTGCCGTCACATCGGCCTGCATATAGGGCTGCTCCTCCGCATCAGCGATCAGCGAAACCCAGTCCGAACCTTGATCCGGTTCGGTAATGGCCCAGCAACCGACAAAATCAGCCTCCTTGTCATTGACGTAAGCAGCGATGACCGCTTCATTCAACATCGGATCATCCATCAGCACGGCCACGGTCGCCGGCATGGTATCCACCCCCAGCGCCACGGCGAAACCGGCGCTGCCCCAGCCCAGCTCCTCCAGGAAAATCTGCAGCTCCAACGGCGGCAGGCCCAGCCCGCCGTGGTTTTCCGGAATGTAGGCCGTGTGATAGCCCAGCCTTTTGGCCTGCCGCAGCGTATCCCAGTAGAGCTCGCTTTTGAGAACCTCCTCTGCAGTGAGCCGATCCAGCTCCCGGGCAGCCGGCCGCAGCACCTCCCGGGCGAACTGGCGCACCGACCTCTTCAGAGCGATCTGATCCGCATCTAAATCAAGGTTCAGATCAAGATAATCCATCCATCGGACCTCCCTTCAGATCGTGTAATTATGGAAAAAGACCGGAACAAGGTGAATTTCAGGCGTAGTTATGCCAGAGTTCCCTGATGATCATTTAGAAGAAGATCGTGAGCGGATGTTCATATGTGGCCATCATCGTGATTATTTAGCTGAAGAACCGCGAAGACTGTGAGAAGAGTGTGCCCGTCTTGGTGTAGATGTTTGGGATCTGCAACAAAAACATAAGTTTACCGGATCTTGCAGTCATCTTTATTTCACTATCGAACAGTCCTCAGTTCAGGCAAAGATTGCGGCCTTCCGGCAGGCATGGTTTCAACCTGTACAGAGTATATGTATTTGCGCTTTCGGGTATGAATAAAATATCCCCGAAGCGCTGGACCGCAGTATTCGTAAATTGCCTCCCGGGGAGCAATAGAGACAAGCCGATATCGTTCGAAAAGAACGGCCCCCCCACCAATTACGCTGACACCCCTGTTAGGGACAGCTTTCGTCCAGCAGAAAATTCCGGTGAATGCTCGGTACAAGTCTTCGCAGAACCTTACCGATAGTTCCTTGATCTGAGTGCTTGCCGCTACAAGGGCTATTTATGCTCCGGGAATAATATGATTAAAATAACGATAGGTTCTACAAATGCGGATCGTGTTACCGGTTGGCACGTTGTCCCCGTTCAAATTATATTTTTACCCCGGATCATTATACAAGAAACAGCAAGATTGCTTTTTCCGATTGCGATGGCGCTGCAGATAACCCATATATTCCAAAAATTTAGTTAAAAACATGATATAGTTACACTGGATGAAGTTTGCGGGACAGCCGTGTTTATTGAACTGGATCGCTGCTTATTTTCTAACTCACAGAAACCCGTACAATCAAAGATCGCTTACCCCAACCTACTTCAGAATTAGTGTCGGCAACCCGTCATTTTAAGGTGTACCTCGCAAAGATAGATGTGAAGAAAATGACCATAGAAGGTGATACCGGGTTCATGACCAGACTAAATGAGATGATGAAGCCGCTGTAGCATTTACAACAGGATGAGATGAGCGCTGCAAGTTGGATTGAAAGGTGGAACTGAAAATGAATGATGGGTTGCTCGGCAGTCTGAAAATCCTTGATTTTACCGCGCAGCTGCCCGGGCCGTATGCCACCATGGTCCTGGCGGATCTCGGAGCGGATGTAATCCGCATAGAGTCCCCAACACGGGTCGATCCCGTCAGGATCCTGCCCCCCTTCGTTGACGACGAAGGACAGATCTCCTTCGGCCATGCATATCTAAATCGCAACAAAAAATCAGTGGCCCTCGACCTAAAAGTTAAGGATTCCTTTACCGTAATAGAACGGCTTCTGGAGCACTATGACATTGTCATAGAACAATTTCGTCCCGGCGTTATGGAGCGCCTCGGCCTGTCCTATGAAACACTTTCCGCAATCAACAACAGCCTGATCTACTGTTCCCTGAGCGGTTACGGTCAAACGGGGCCGTTAAGGGAAAGAGCCGGTCATGATATCAACTACCTCTCCCGGGCCGGCATCATGTCCTATTCCGGGAAAAAAGAGAGCGGTCCTGTTGTCATGGGCATACAGGTGGCAGATATCGGCTCGGGATCGTACAACGCAATCGTCGGCCTCCTTTCCGCGGTCATCCACAGAAGCAGAACCGGCCAGGGCCGGTACATCGATGTATCGATGACCGATTGCCTCTACCCCTACCATGCGGTCAGTGCAGCCAAGGAGCTCTCCGGAGGCGAAAGTGCCGGCTATGAAACAGAGCCGCTCAGCGGAGGCTCTGTTTACGGTTTTTACGAAACTGCAGACGGAAGATATCTTTCTTTCGGCGGGGTTGAGCCGCAATTTCTGAGCAGCTTCTGTGAAACCCTAAATTTGGGGCACCTTCTCGGAGAGAGCGGACCGGAAGAACTTCTGGCCAAGATATTCCTTCAACCCGATTTTGTAACAGCGCTGAAAGAGAAGATCAAAGAAAAAATAAAGGAGAAACCGCTGCAGCACTGGATGGAAGTGTTTAAGACTGTCGATGCCTGTGCCGAGCCGGTCCTGACATTTTCCGAAGCGGTGGCGAGCGAACAAGCGGTTCAAAGAGAGCTGCTGGTCGATGTGCCCGGACCCGGCGGCAAAATGGTGAAACAGATCGCCCATCCCATCAAGTACTCCGGGTACAGCCCAACATATGAAAGGGTTGGGGCCGCGTTGGGCGGGGACACAAGGGATGTCCTTCAGTCTCTTGGCTACAGCGAACCGGAGATTGAAACAATGAAGCAAAAGGGTGCTTTTGGCCCAATAAAAGTATAGGGTTCCTTAAGGTGACGGGAAGGCAAATAAAGTTGCCGGCGACGGCTAAGCCAGTTATGAATATACCCGCTGAAGGCAAGATCGAAAAGATTCATCAAAAGAGCTTTTCAGCAGGCCAAGTCTGCTAAAACCTGCTTCTGCATTACTGCTGCACCCGTAGGGCTATCACCCAATGCCCGCATGTACACAAGGCCTGGAGCCCGTCACATGGACTCCAGGCCTTTCATCTGCTGATGCGCCGACTACCGCTTCCTCTTCCTGGATATGGCAGCACCGGCGGCGGCTAGTAACATGCCCACTCCGCTGATCATTCCCGCCGATGTTCCGCCGGTTTTTGGCAAGGCGGCCTCTGGTTCAGGCTCCTCTATTTCTTCGGCCCGGTCCCCTTCTTCCGGTGCGGCGGCAACCTTAACAAAATGGGCAGTCGCAGTGACAGCGTATGCCGGCATGGTCATGGTCGTGCCGACACTGGCGGCATCTTCAAAAACAATATCGTCCGGCGAGGTCCAGCCGGCAAATTCATAGCCGCTATCGGGGAT
>MTBK01060132.1_pt1 | contig 21940 bp, 16 predicted proteins | sample 1535981 | NCBI WGS metagenome assembly MTBK01 (sample SAMN06109225, study PRJNA356200) | anaerobic digester metagenome | isolation source: biogas reactors fed with pig manure or primary and secondary sludge | place: Spain | collected 2016-06-30
CTCATGGGCCAACCTTTTGCCTGGAGAGGAGATCGAACTTACGCTATCCAGTGCTGGAGATGTAATGAGAGCGGTCAAAGTTTATTCCCACGTTTTCTCAGATAAAGGTACTGTAGTTTCAAAAGAGGATCATGCCATTACTTTAGGTGAAAAGTGGAGCACATACCAATTGACGCCAGATGTTTTAGTAGAGCGCCCTGGGGAAAGAGGGTTGTCAGGAAATATTGACATTGGGGATACAGTAACAGTATACGGTGCTTCTCATGATGACATACGATATGTTTACGTTGAGCGTTCTTCAAGCTATGCGGCTTCCTTTGAATGTTACTTAGTCCATAGTGAAAATGGCACTATCTTTTACGGCGAAAATTCGGTTTTATCTCTAAAAATGAAGGATGCCATAGACGTCATAGATCACGCAGGACCGCGGAAGGATAAGGTGTCTCAGGTACCTTCAGGGTCTAAAGTTAGATTGTACGTTAACAATGCTGGCGAGGTTGTTTCAGCTGAGTACGTATGGAAAGCTGATGTATCTTTGGAAGGACGAGTTGCATCTTTCGTAGGACCTGTTGTAACAGTTATACCTTCATGGGAGGATTTAATGATATCCCATGACACTGTAGTTTTTCAGGGGAGCAATAGAAGGCCTTTTTATGACTTGGAAGTGGGCGATACTGTTATGGTTGCAGGTCCATCTGATTCAGAAATAGGATTCATTTTGATTCAAGATAGGATGACGTTCGAGAGCGCAGCAGAGGGATTCATTGGATCTTCTAGTGGAAGCAAAGGGCGTGTATTTTACAAAATAGAGGGTCACAAAGACCTTATTCCCCAGATGATTTCACCTGATTTGAATTTCATTTACCTAAAAGAGCGCATAATTGTGCCGTGTAAAGATATGAAATGGGGAGACAAGGTAAAACTTTGGCTGGATGGGAGAGATAATCCTGTCTGGTGCGAGATTTTGGAGAAGAACGAACTAAATCTCTACGGACATTACCTTGGCGAAAAAGGAGATCTACACTACTTCTCGGGTTTCATAGGGCTCAAGCCATCTGAAGATATAACAGTTGTTGGGGTTTCTAAATTCGATGAAATAGGTGTGGGCTCAACTGTTTATATCGGAGGGCAGGGCAATATTATGAATTACGTAGAAATCGACAAACTTTGTGAACCTTTGTGGTGGATACACGGCGATATTCTCAATTTAGACAAGTCATCTATTACGATTTTAAGCACTCGTTATGGGGTGATTAATTGTCTGTTTGCAGGAGACGTAGGGTATGTGGATTGGGCCGCGAAAAAAGATGGTAAGGTAGCAGAACTGGAGCCTGGCGATGATGTTAAAATAGGAATCGATGTGGAAGAGCGAGCGGTCTTCGTTGAGAAAACTGGTTCCCCACGATTTAGAATCGACGGTACTATAACCGCTATATCTAATAGAACGATAACTGTTACCGGAGACTACGGAACCCTTCAGGTAGTTGTGAACAAGAATGCTGCAGTTTACAAGGGAGGAGAAATCCAAACTTACTCGGCGTTAGCAAAAGGCGATAAGGTCATGGTCTCGGGATACAGCGCCGACAGCATAGACTTGGTAGTATGTGGAAAGTAATGAAGCATGGGGACGGTTCTCGTGCTTCCTTTTCATGATTTTATCCCCATTAGTGCAACACAAAGGCAACATTAAAAGTGAGACTAATAACACACTAACCACGCAAGAAGTGCTATAATTATCCGCTGGTGAATGTTTACAATGTTGTGCAGAGAGAAGTTATGCAACTGTAGTGGTGATAAAGTATGGATATTCGAAATGTAGCGGTAATTGCCCACGTAGACCACGGGAAAACTACTTTAGTAGATGCCTTGTTGAGGCAAACCGGGGTATTTCGTTCCAATCAAGTTGTTCAAGATAGGATTCTTGACTCAGGTGATCTGGAAAGGGAGCGGGGAATAACTATCTTGGCCAAAAACACATCAATAATGTATAAAGGTGTGAAAATTAACATAGTTGATACCCCAGGTCACTCCGATTTCGGCGGTGAAGTAGAGCGGATTTTAGGCATGGTGGACGGGGGTTTGCTTCTAGTAGACGCGTGTGATGGACCAATGCCTCAGACCAGATTCGTCGTGCAAAAAGCGTTGGAACGCGGCCTCAAATTGGTGCTTGTCATAAATAAGATCGACAGGCCTGATCAGCGAATAAACGAGGTTTATGAAGAAGTGTTTGACCTTTTGGTGAACCTTGGAGCTCAAGACGATGACGTAGATTTTCCAGTGGTGTATACCGATGCTAAGAGAGGGTTCGCAACTATGGACCCGAAAGTTGCGAAAGAGTATCCCAAACTGATCTCCAAGCCTGGCTTACCTTGCGACATTTCTCCAGTGTTGGATGCCATAATTTCACGTATTCCTCCTCCTCGTGTCGACGCTCACAAGGGCCTTCAGATGATGGTTAGTGCGGTAGTTCATGACGATTACCTAGGCAGGATAGGGATTGGAAAGGTGAGCGCTGGCACCCTAAAAAGAGGAGATCGAGTTTGCGTATGTAAGGCAGATGGGACTGAACAGGTTGCAGAAATAGGCACGTTGTGGGTTTTTCAGGGTCTTACAAGAACGGAAGTGCTCCAAGTAGATGCTGGGGATATCGCTCTAGTTTCGAAAATAGATGATATTGATATAGGAGATACCATTGCCGATCCCAACGATCCTGTGTCCATTCCACGTGTGCGTGTTGAGGAACCTACAATTGTGGTAAATTTTAGGGTAAACGATAGTCCTTTTGCTGGAACTGAAGGTCAGTACGTGACGTCTAGGCACCTTGGCGAAAGGCTTTTGCGGGAGGCAAAAAAGGATGTGAGTCTGAAGGTAGAATCTACCTCTGAACCTGATTGTTTCAGGGTTTCGGGGCGGGGGGACCTTCATTTATCTGTTCTTATGGAGACTATGAGGCGCGAAGGGTACGAAATGGCAGTTTCCAGGCCTGAAGTCATTTTACGAGTTGAGAATGGTAAGCCTAGAGAACCTTTCGAGTATTTGACTATAGACGTTCCAGAGATGTATATGGGGAGCGTCATGGAAGAGTTAGGACCAAGAAAAGCGGAATTTGTTGATATGCACCAGGAGGGTGATGGAAGAGTGAGGTTAAACTTTCTTATCCCAACCAGGGGTATTTTCGGTTTGAGACAGGCTTTGCTTACGCTTACCAAGGGAACCTCAATAATGCATCATGTTTTTGACACTTACGGCGAATATGCAGGAGACATAGCCGTTCGGCGTTCAGGCGCTATGATCGCATGGGAAACTGGGATGGTTACTGCTTATGCCGTAAAAAACGCAGAGGAACGCGGATGCCTGTTTGTGAGCCCGGGTGACAGGGTTTATGCAGGTCAAGTAGTGGGAGAACATTGTAGATCAATGGATTTGGATATCAACTTGTGTAAGAAAAGACACCTTTCCAACGTGAGAGCTGCTGCTTCCGAAGAGCTAGTTAAACTTAGCCCACCTAGAAAGATGAGTCTTGAAGAAGCGTTGATTTGGATCAAAGAGGACGAACTGTTGGAAGTCACTCCGAAATCTGTGCGTATAAGAAAGGCGATCTTAGATAGGCAAGACCGATATAGGGCGAGAATGTCTCACCCAATGAGTGAGGCGGGACCGGGCGATTAGCCTAGGTAAAATCGATGATTAATACGAATTTGTTGTTGCACCTTGCGAAGGATGCCCATCTCCTACCTTTTTTGTGTTATAAAGATATTGTGCTAAGCATCACCGATGGATCGATTCTCAGTGAACCAAGTGAAACAAAAGAGGGGCCATACAATGGAAACTAAGTACGTGTTAGATCCAATATATCAGCTCACATGGGACGAGGTTATGACAGCTTGCAAATCCATTGCCCTAGAGGCAAGTTCGACCTTTGGTCCTAATGTTGTCGTAGGTATCGCAAAGGGAGGCTTGATCCCCGCTACAATTATTGCGTCTATCCTTCAGCTGGATATTTTTCCGTGTGTGGTAACGCGCAAGAGACGGGGAAGGATAATATATGATAAACCCGAAGTTATCGTTTCCGTCAGCGAAAAGGTAAAAGGACAGCGAGTTCTCATCGTTGACGAAATGGTTATGACAGGGGAGACCATGCGAATTGTCTCAAGCGAGTGCACAAAACTGGAGGCCAGGTCTATAAAGACTGCCAGCATTTGGGTTTGGACAGAGAGCTGGAAGCCCAGCTTTGCTTATATGGAGAGCCCCGGGTACGTAATGTTTCCTTGGGATTACGAGGTCTTGGTTGCAGGTGAGTTTGTTTTGAACCCTTTGTACCAGGAGTACATAGATTCTGTGGAGATGATGGATGATTGGAAAATGTGAACTTAGTCACTCTTGAGGATGTTAAAAAGGATCAGACGATTCAGACATACATAAACTTGGGCAACGATTATCTGGCTGCTTTAGGTTATACGGATCATGGGTTGAGGCATGCCTCCCTTGTGTCTGCTATTGCAAATAATGTCCTCGAAAGGCTCCATTTCCCCGAGCGCGAGCAGGAACTTGCAGGTATAGCCGGGTACCTTCACGATATAGGCAATGTAGTTTCTAGATTCTATCACGCCCAAGTGGGGGCTGTCTTAGCCGAAAGAATTTTACTGGATATGGGAATGGCGCCAACAGAAGTAGCTGCCGTAATGGGCGCCATAGGCAGCCATGATCCAGAAGAAGAATGCCAGGCGGTTTCGGCCATATCAGCTGCAGTTATCTTGGCGGATAAGTCAGACGTGCATAGGTCGCGTGTACGCAACCCTGACGTGCATACTTTCGATGTGCACGATAGAGTGAATTACGCAGCAACTAGATCTTTCCTCCAAGTGAGAAATGACGACAAGGTGATTTCTTTGCACCTTACCATTGATACTAACATTGCTCCGGTTATGGAGTATTTTGAGATATTTCTTACAAGGATGATGGCTTGTAAAAGAGCTGCCGAGTTTTTGGGGGCTACTTTTGAACTGAACATAAATAAGACTAAGCTGCTTTAATCCTTTCATAATTGATTGCAGGCGAGATTGTGTTCTAAGTGGTTCTGTGTGCGGGATATGAATCTGTATTTGCTAGAGAGGGGAGAGTACGGTTTGAAACTTTTAGATGAAAAAGGCCGTCTGTTTGGGAAAATTAGCATTATCGACCTTATTGTTATCGTAGCAATAGTCGCATTGGTTGTGTGGTTTGGCTATTCCATGTTTGGTAAGAACCTTAGAACTAATGTAGCGCAAAGGGAAGAAGAAACTGAGTTTGTCCTTGTAGCTGCTGGAATGAGGCCTACTACAGCTGAGGCCATAGCCAAAGGCGGGAAAGTATTTGAGTTTAAAACCGGTGCCTTGATTGGCGAAATTGCAGGTGTTCGAACCGAGCCAACAGATATATGGCTGTTGGAAGGGGATGGACGATGGGTCCGTACTCAGGCGAAAGATAGGGTGGATGCTTATGTGACTGTGCGCGGAACTGCTAGGATAGGAGAAAATGTCATTACAATGAATGGTGTTGAGATAAGAGTAGGGGGCAGCCTTGGACTGAAGACGAAGTTTGCAACGTTTCAAGGCTACGTTATGCAGATGGATTTGGAATTAGGAGGCACACCGTAGTGGACAGCACGGCGACTGTTACACACGAGACCGTTCCAGGAAGTCTTGGCTCAGCCGAGATTTATGAAAATAGCACGGCCCTTGGTTTTCTACAGCGCTTACATAACCGGGTTGAATCCGGCGTGATTAGTTTCTTTCTCTGGTTTGACCAGTCCTTCAGGTGTAGTTTTGTAGGGACTGTGCTGGTTAGCGTCAAGGAGGCCCTGGAACGTTGGGTTCCTTCGAGTATTTGCGCAAGAGTTATAAAATGGGTTTTAAGTGTGTGTCTGCTTCCTAGTGATTCAGCATTTGGAGAGGGGACTCTTATAGGATTATCCTTGGCAATAGGCATCTTCTTACCAACTGCAGTCCAGATGATCTGCTTTGCAGCTGTTGTTTTCTTATTGCTGTGGAGGCGAACAGTAAAATACAGTGAGCCAGAAAATAAAGTTCTTCCAAATCTTCCGTTTACATTCTGTCTTCCTTTGATAATACTCTTTTTGTTTGTAGTAGGGGCTACTATAGCGTCGGTTGTGCCTGCTGACAGTTTTAAGAACCTGGTTTTCTGGTGCTTCAGCGGATTGGCCTTTCTATTTGCATTTGACATATCCTTCAAAGGAGGCGAAGAAAATATTATTTGGCCAGTGCTGGCTGGAGCTAGTCTATCAAGTCTTTTAGGGATCTATCAGTATTTCTCAGGCAGGTATACCCCTGAAGCGTGGGTAGATCCTAAATTTCAAGACGAACTCGTTAGAATTGTAGGTACTTTTACCAACCCTAACTATTTTGCAGAGATGCTGGGACTAACTTTGCCATTGGCATTGGCTCTCTTGATAAGGAATAAGGATATAAGGGATAAAGGCATAATGCTAGTATATGCCGGGTTACAGGCAATAGCCTTGATTTTTACCTGGTCACGAGGAGCATGGCTTGGTTTCCTAGCGTCATTCGCCATTATGGCGATTCTGTTCGACAAAAGATTGCTGGTAGTAGGTTTGGTCGCGGTGGTTGTAATTGTCGCTTTAGCACCGCCGATTATTCTGGAGAGATTCTTGTCTTCTTTTAGTCTTGAAGATAGTTCCAACGCATACAGAGTCTCTGTCTGGCGTGGATCCTGGGCCTTATTGAAGGACAATCTTTTTAGGGGTATTGGTTTAGGGGCAAAGGCTTTTTCTCAACTTTATCCTGAGTATATGATAATACAGACACCTTCTTTCCATTCTCACAATTTGTACATCCAGATAATTATCGAAATAGGGCTTTTCGGGTTTATTGCGCTGGCGTGGTTCTTGATTGTTAATATTTGGCACTGGCTTGGAGCATTGCGCATAACTGGAGGGAAAGGACTGGAGAGGTGGAAACAAACTGCTATCTTAGTTGCATGTATGTCGGCGATAGCGGGTAATCTGATTCAGGGAATAATAGAGTATACCTGGTATAATCCCCAGGTAATGCTGGTATTTTGGGCCTGGCTTGGTGTGTCCACAGGAGTTGCATCAAGTCTTAAAAGCGCACGCGGTGATGGAATAGAACTGTAGGATTTAAAGACTGTAGGACTTCAAGATCGATTGGCGGTATTTTGTTCATGAAGATTCTTCACATAATAACGGATACTAACATAGGTGGGGCCGGCCGTTACTTGGTAAACTTGGTCACACAACCTGCGTTTTCTGATATGGATGTAATCATTGCCTGTCCTGATGGTGACCTCGGAGATGTCCTCGACTCTATTTCAGTTCAGAGAATACCTGTAAGCGGTAGAGACATATCGTTTTCACTGTCATTTACTTTAGAACTGTTCAAACTCATAAAAAGTCTTAAACCTGATGTAGTACATACACACTCCTGTTTATCGGGGAGATTGGCAGCCAAGAGCCTTGGAGTTCCTGTCATATATACAAAGCATGGCGAGGTTTTGGATTCATCTGGAAACTTCGTAAAAAGACTTGGCTACAAGTGGGCGTCTATGTTGTTATCGGACAGGGTTATTGCCATATCTAACCATGTAGCGCAACAACTTATCGAGTTGGGAGTAAATCCTGCTAAGATTACAGTTATATACAACGGAATTCAAATTTCCGAGTTCAAACCCAAGAATTTTGATCAAACCTACAATCAAAAAGAACGTGATGAGATTACAATTGGCACCCTTGCTAGATTGGATCCAGTTAAGCGACTGGATGTACTGATAGAAGCGGCCAGGATTGTAGTCAATTCTCTCCCCGAGGCCCGATTCGTTATAGGCGGTGCGGGTCCCATGGAACAGGCATTGCTTCAAAAAATCCAAGATCTGAAATTGGAAACCTATGTTAAGATGGTAGGCTTCGTAGAAGATGTGCCTGCTTTTTTGGCGGGACTGGACATTTTTGCGTTATCGTCTGATTCAGAAGGGTTAGGTCTTGCAGTTATTGAAGCCATGGCTCAAGGACTTCCGGTTGTGGCCACTGCAGTAGGCGGAGTTATCGAAGTAGTTCAAGATAATGTAACAGGTTTCCTGGTTCCGCCTGGAAATCCTAGAGATATGGCACAATGCCTTGTGAGACTGGCAATAGATCCTCAGATGGCGGCCCACATGGGACGAAACGGTAGAAAAAGAGTTGAAGAACTATTTGATGCTAAAGTGATGGCCCAAAAGACTGTGGAAGTATATGAAGAAGTGGTATCTGCAAAGTCGTGAAGCAAAGGGGACGTGAAGCAAAGGGGACGGGGGTTCTTGCTTCGTTTTGCTCCCTAGAACTGTTTGAATTGTGCTTGGTATAGATTGGCGTACTGTCCGCCGAGAGCCACTAGTTCTTCGTGGGTGCCTGTTTCTGTTATCTGCCCTTCTTCCACCACCATTATTCGGGTAGCCCATCTTACAGTTGATAACCTATGGGCAATTATGAAGGAAGTCCTACCTTGCAACAGGCTCTTCAAAGCAGTTTGAATTAACTGTTCTGTTTCAGGATCAACGTTAGACGTAGCTTCATCTAGAATCAGTATCCGGGGATCAGCCAGCACCGCCCTGGCAAATGCGAGAAGCTGGCGCTGCCCAGCCGAAAGGTTGGCGCCTCTTTCTGTAAGCTCAGAATCGTAACCATCAGGCAAAGATTCGATCAGATCCTTAATGCATGCAGCTTCCGTCGCTCGCTCCAGTTCTTCCATAGTAGCATCAGGTTTTCCTACTAGAAGGTTATCTCTTACCGTCCCGGAAAAAATCAAAGTATCCTGCAGGACTATGCCTAGTTGGCGCCTATAAGATGGCATAGCTACGGCCGACAGATCGTACCCATCGACTAAAACTTTTCCCGAAGTAGGCAAGTAGAACCGTGCTAGGAGATTTACGATTGTGGTTTTCCCGGCGCCGGTTGGGCCAACTAGCGCAACGATTTCGCCGGGTTTAACCCTGAAGCTTACATTTTTCAAAACAGGCTCTTCCGGTTTGTAGCCGAAGAACACGTTATCAAAAACCACTTCCCCTTTTATAGCAGGGAGATAGATAGTCCCATGGTATTTACTTTTATGTTCTCGAAGATCTGCAGTTTGCTTCGGTAGCGCAACAAGAACCGAATTGTCCTCTTTGTTCCATTTGTCGGAGGGGAAATGGGTTAGATTCGATATATCCAAAGATCCAATCTCTGGTTCTAAGTCAAGTATGGTAAACACCCTTTCTGCAGACGCCATTGCCGAGAGGATCTGACTCCAGAACCTGGAGAGAGTGCTTATGGGAGACCAGAATTTGCCAAGATAGTTCACAAAAGCCCAAACAAGGCCAATCGTCATGGTTCCTTTTAGCACACCGTTGGCGCCGTACCAGATCACTATAGCGGTGCCTACTGCGCCGATAATATCGGTGAGGGGCCAAAACGCCTGGTCAAGACGTATAGCCCTCATGTACGAATCCAGATACTGTTGGTTGTATTTCCTAAATGTTTCGCTATTGGCTTCTTCGAAGCCATACGCTTGTATTACGGCCAATCCTTGCACCGTTTCATTTAGATGGGCATTTATGCTCCCAGTGGCTTTTCGGGTATCTCCCCATGCGTCTTCAAGCACCCATCGCACTTTTGTAAGCACAAACGCAAGCACAGGGACGGTTATGAAAGACATAAGCGCCATTTTCCAATCTAGGTACACCATGATGCCTACGATTCCGAAAAGAGAAATTACTTGGGTTATCATATTTATCATTCCTGAGGCCGCTAGATTGCCTATGTGGTTTACGTCATTTGTGATCCGTGAGACTATTTTCCCAACAGGTCTGTGATCAAAGAAAGAAAATGGTAAGGTCTCTATATGCGCGAACAAGTTTTGGCGCAAATCATAAAGGACCTTCTGGCCCAAGAAATTGAGTTGCTTTATCTGTATTCGCGATGTAAAAAGGTGAATTACGCGCATAATGACAAGGATTGAAAGGACTGCGATCAGGGTTCTCCCATCTCTGTTTGCGATACCGTCATCTATGGCTTTTTTGAACAAGAGCGGTTCTACAAGGCCGATCACGATGCCTGTGAGAGTGAGTAATGACACTGCAATTACAGTTTTTCTGTAAGGAGCGGCATAATCCAGTATCCTTTTTAGATACTCAATATTAAAAGGGCGCTCTTCGGCATCTTCTTCGATTAAGTCAAGATCGTATTCTGACATATGGTTGCGAAGAATTTACAGCAATATCCACGGCCTTCATGGCTATTAATCGCTGCCCTTCGCTTTACATCTCCTTTCCAAATCGTTGTCATCTATCCCGGCCAGTTCGAGGTTGAGGGCTCGTTCAACGTCTTCTTCTGCAAACTGACTTTCGAAAAGATTCCTGTAAAACCCAGGCTGGGACAAAAGCTCCAGGTGAGTTCCGATCTGGGCAATTCGGCCTTTACTTAGAATCACTATTTTGTCCGCTCTCCTAATGGTAGACAACCTTTTTGCAATTATTAGCGAAGTTCGTCCTTCCATAACTTTATCCAGGTTTTCTTGGATAAGAAATTCCGTTTCCGTGTCTACGCTGGACGTGGCCTCATCCAAGATTAGTATCTGTGGATCAATCAACAGCGCTCTGGCCAGAGCCACCCGTTGTTTCTGGCCTCCTGAAAGGCCGATGCCCCTTTCTCCTAACTCCGTATCGTACCCCTTTGGGAACTCCATTATGAAAGAATGCGCTTGAGCAAGTCTGGCAGCTTCCATGATTTCCTCTAACGAGGCGTCCGGCTTCCCTAGGGCGATGTTTTGTCTCACTGTTGCGGAAAATAGGAAGTTTTCTTGAAATACGATGCCTATGTTCCTTCGCAAAGATTTCAGGGATACTTCCCTTATATCATGACCGTCTAGAAGAATTTTCCCAGATGTCGGATCTACGAACCTAGGTATCATGTTTGCCAAGGTAGATTTACCCGAACCTGTCCCGCCTACTATGGCAACTGTTTCGCCTGGGAGTATTTGGAAGCTCACACTATCCAAAGTTTGCCTTTCATCTCCAGGGAATGAGAAAGACACGTTTTCAAACACCAAGTGGCCTTCAACGTGGTCAAGATATATGGGAGCCGCACAGTCACGGATCTCAGTTTCTTCATCTAGGATCTCGAAAAGACGAGGCGCAGCCGCCAAAGCCTGTTCCGACATATTGACTAGCCATCCCAAGGTACGTACTGGGTAAATCAGGCTCCAAATAAGAGAATAGAAGGCAAATAATGTACCCATGCTCATTTGGCCCGTGAGTACGAGGTAGCCTCCATACCCGATCATAATGACCACTGACAAATCGCTGAAAAAGTCGAGCATTGGCTGGGCTTTGGCTTCGACATTGGCCCTTTCCATATTGGATCTGTAGTGTTCATAGTTTTTCCTTGCGAACTTTTCTATTTCACCAGGCTCATGTGCAAAAGCTTTGATCACTCTTATTCCCGTGATGTTCTCCTGAAGAACCTCAGTTAGTTCACCCATTCTTTCTCGCACATGTTTCCAGGCAGGTCTTATTGACTTATCAAACCACAAGACCGTTCTAAACAAAAAGGGGAACGTTAGTACGCTGGCAATCATAAGACGCCAGTTTAGGTATGCCAGATAGCCGCTTACTCCAATTGTCATGGCTATCATGTTCACCAAAAGAAGAGCGCCCCACCCGATAAAATTCTGCACAGAGTCTATATCACTGGTGAGCCTGGCCATTATTTGTCCCGTTCCCATAGTTGTGAAATACGATGGTGGGAGCGTTTGGAGATGATCGTGAACATCCTGCCTTAGTTTAAATATAACCTTTTGGCCTATCAGTTCGGACAAGTACCACTGTATGTAAAGAACGGCTCCTTTTACGCACGCAACTCCTATGAAACTCAGGGACAAGGCAAAAAGCAAGTCAAGGTTCCCATTGGGTACTGCATCGTCGATTATCTTTCTGAGCAGCATAGCTGGAGACATCTCCAAAAAAGTAGAGGCCAGCATAGCCAGGGCCACAATGGCCAAAAGGATCCAGTGCGGCTTTAAGTATCCAAGAAGCCTCTTTAGATTCGACATAATACTCTTGCTCCTTCAATCACCTGAGTTGAAAACTGTAAACGGAGACTAGCGAAAGCGGTGTAAAGAGGTGTTTCAGATATATTGTCCGCTTTGCGTATTCACCGCATGTGATACGCACTCATTGATATCATTAACCAACATATAATGCAATACGTAAAGCAAAAGAAGAAGCAAAGGAAGCAAAGGAAGCAAAGGAAGCAAAGGGGACGGGGGTTTCTGCTTCAGAAGCAAAGGGGACGGGGGTTTCTGCTTCATAGCAATTCAAAATGGTTATAGTATGCCTGCCAAAAGGGGGAAAAGTAGGATTTTCCAATAAAGAGAACCTCCAGAACGCGGGTTTTCCGCAACTGGAGGTCCTCTAATATCTTGACTTCATTAATTTCCGTAGGTCCTCAAATCATTTATGAGAGTTTCTAACGTTTCTTTGGCATCGCCCAAGAGCATGTACACGTGGTCCATCTCGTAAAGGGGATTCTCTACTCCTGAATATCCAGGCTGGGTATCCAAATTACACACGATGACATGCTTAGCTTTATCCACGTTTAAGATAGGCATACCGTAAATTGGAGTGCCTTCTGCAGTGTTAGCCGCAGGGTTCACCACGTCGCACGCCCCTACCACTATGGCTACATCAGTTTCAGGGAATTCAGGATTTATGTCATCCATTTCGCACAGTTTTTCGTAAGGCACATCCACTTCAGCAAGAAGCACGTTCATATGACCAGGCATTCTCCCTGCTACAGGGTGAATGCCGAATTTCACTTCTGTCCCTCGTTCCTCTAAAAGGTCCATAAGCTGTTTAACGTGGCTTTGCGCTTGAGCTAGGGCCATACCGTATCCAGGAACGATTATCACTTTCTTAGCTTCTGCCAAGATCTCACCTGGGGTCTTCTTCTCAGGAACTTGTGGCTCAGGTGGCTCGGCTGCAATTTCTTCGTCAGGTTTGGCAGCTGCTGGCACCTTTTCTGCCGGAGGGGTACCTATTGCTCCGCTTAAAACGTGGCTCAATGAGCGGTTCATCGCCTTACACATGATTTGTGTTAGGATTAGCCCTGACGCTCCAACTATAGCGCCTACGGCTACCAATAGTGGTTCTGAAATTGTAAATCCGACTATGGAGCCAGCTAACCCTGAAAACGAGTTCAACAAAGATATGGTTATAGGCATATCTGCGCCGCCTACCCTGATAGCGAACAGCACACCGTAAGCTAGGGACAACACTAAAACGATAACTGAAATCAATACAGCAGCAGATTCAAAAGGTATGGTCAGTCCTGCCAGGACCAACATTAGTACGATGCTACCGTTAAGTAGCAAATTGTGATTCTTGAGGACAATAGGTTTCTGAGTCATGCGTCTGTCTAGTTTTGCAGCAGCTATCAGACTACCGCTAAACGTCAATCCCCCAACAATTAGGCCGAGTTGGCCTGCTACTTTGTTGAAAACAGGCAAACCAGCATAGGAATCCAAGATTTCAGCCAATGCCACCAGCGCCGAAGCTCCTCCACCCAATCCGTTCAAAAGCGCCACCATCTGTGGCATTTGTATCATCGTCGCCCTAACCGCCATCACGTAACCTATTACACTGCCAATAGCCATAGCTATCCAAAGCAAAGGAACAGTTAGAATTTGGTTTTTCCACAGCACTAACAATATAGCAGCCAACATGCTCAACGCGCTTAATCTGTTACCTCGAACCGCGGTTTTCGGCGAACTCATCCACCTAATGCCAAGGAGGACCAACCCTGCTAAAACTACCGAAATTACTACATATACCGGATCCATCTCGACACCTCGTTTACCTAATTCTTGAACATTCTTAGCATGCGGTCCGTAACAAGAAAGCCGCCTACCAGGTTGACGCAGGCGAAAATGATGGCAACAAAAGCAAGGATTTTACTACCGAGATTTACTGCTAAGGCAGCAGAAACCAAGGAGCCTAGAATAGTTACTCCCGAGATGGCGTTGGTTCCCGACATCAAAGGCGTATGAAGCAAAGATGGTACTTCGCTTATAACGATATATCCAAGCCAAGCTGCGACCGCAAAAACTATTAAATTGAAAAGGGCGTCCATAATTGCCCCACTCCTTGTATTTTTAGTTAAGACCCATCGCTTCTTTGGTGCCAGCGTGGATCAATTCCCCATCTTTACACACAAGCGACGATGCTATTATTTCGTCGTCTAGATCTATTACGATCTTTCCGTCTTTGATGAACACGGCGACATAGTTTAAGATGTTTCTAGAAAACATCATGGTAGAGCTCACCGGAACCATACCTGGTATATTCTTGGTGCCGTCTATGCTCACACCGTATTTTTCTATAACTTCTCCGCCTACTGTGAGCTCGCAGTTTCCACCTTGGTCAATTGCTACGTCTACTATTGCGGAACCTGGTTGCATCTGCTTAACCATTTCTTCGGTTATTAATATGGGAGCAGTCCTTCCTGGCACAAGGGCGGTAGAGATTACTATGTCCGACTTAATGATGGTGTCTTTTATGGCTTCTTGTTCTTTGAGGAGCCATTCTTTGGGAAGATGTTTCGCATAGCCGCCTTCTCCGATGGCTATTTGCGCAGGCACTCCTGTATCAATCACTTTTGCGCCAAGGCTCTTGGCGTGTTCAGCCGCATCAGGCCTAATATCCACTCCGTACACTACAGCACCCAATCGTTTTGCAGTAGCTACCGCTTGGAGACCTGCAACGCCTGTGCCCAAAACCGTGACGTTAGCGGGAGGCACTGTGCCTACTGCTGAAGCTATCATCGGTACAAACTTGGGAAGACGATTTGCCGCCATAAGAACGGATTTGTAGCCTGCGACAGTGCTCATAGAAGTAAGCGCGTCCATGGACTGGGCTCTCGAAATTCTAGGAATTCCGTCCAACGTAAGGGCTATTACACCTTTTTTGGTAAGATTCATTACCATTTCGTGGTTTGCAGGTGCGGCTGGATGCAAGAATGTAACCAGCACTTGTCCGGCGTGCATCATGTCGACCTCATGTTTGCCTAGTTTGTCATTGAACAAAGGTTCTTTTACTTTTAGGATCACGTCTGCTTGCTCAAAGAGTTTCTCCACATCCTCTATGATTTCTGCACCAGCTTCTTTATACTCCTCATCTGTGAAGTACGCTCCTTCGCCGGCGCCTTTTTCTACTAAGACTCGAGCACCTCCTTGAACAAACTTGGAGACGGTTTCAGGAGTCGCAGCGACGCGTCTCTCTCCGCGCATGATCTCCTTTGGGACTCCGAAGGTGATACCTTCAAACTGCATAACCATAACCTCCTTGTATTTATAAAAACTTAGTTTTGGGACCATTTTTCACACGGTGACGTTTCATTAGTAGTGACACAAGTAGTGCCATACTGAGAAAGAATAACATCACCCATATCAGGTCTCCCTTCTATATAATACAGTAAGAATCCTCTTTTTCGAATACCATCAACTTTCTTGGAGAATTAACCAAGGTATGAGTTGGTTGCTCTAGGCGAATCTGCATTTCTTGCAGATTATTGAGAAGAGTCATCTGCAAAGGTTATCATTGATGTATCATTGGTCAGAGGGAAGTTTTGCTGCACCGTTTATAATGTGTAGATTAGATCGTATAGATTAGATACAGTACTCAGTCGAAAGGGATGGAGTTGTGTCGAAAAGAAACATAGCTCGGGCTACTACCATCGTAACCCTTTTGGGAATCGTCGCCAAAATTATGGGTTTCGTACGCGAGCAATTAATTGCGTGGTTTTTTGGGGCTACGGGCCCAACTGATGCATATATGGTTGCGTTGGCTATACCCACTGTGCTTTCAGGTCTGATTTCAGATCCCATATGCACATCGTTTCTACCTGTGTTTACCACCTATCTAAATCAAAAAGATCGAAAAGACACATCCAAACTCGCGTCTTCTGTTATTACTCTTTCAGTTGGCGCGTTTTTGCTTATAGGCATTATGGCAATACCATTTGCCCCTAACCTGGTCAGCCTGTTTGCCCCAGGATTTTCAGGTGAGATATTTGACATTTCGGTTACCCTAACCAGAATATTTTTTCCTGCGTTTGCCTTGCCTCTTTTGGCTGCGCTATTTAAAGCCATTTTGAACTCTCACAAGGAGTTTACCATTCCAGGCTTGGGTCCATTCGTACAAAACGTTGCCATTGTGGTGCTAGTCGCTTTACTAGCTCCTAATTTTGGAGTGCTTGCGCTAGGTATTGCGACCATGGCAGGATACTTAGCCCACGTTCTAATTCAAGTACCTGCGGTCAGAAGAACGGGTCTAGATCTAAAACCGAGAATCGCTTTTGATGAAGGAACAAAAACCGTGCTAAAACTGGCGATTCCCATGGTTCTCGGTGGATTGGCCGGTCAAACATGCGCGATGATTGAGAAAAACTTAGCCTCGAGACTTCCTTCTGGGTCTATTTCCGCATTGGGCTTTGCCAATCGGTTGAGATCGTTACCTACAGACTTGTTCATTGTGGCTGTCGCTACAGTAATCTATCCTTCCCTTTCGGAGATGTGGGCACGTCGGGATAAATCTGGCATGGGCGATATATGGTTAACAGGGGTGGAGTACGCCATATTTTTGTGCGTACCGTCAACCGTTGGATTTATCATACTGGCTCAGCCTTTAGTGCGCCTTGTGTTTGAAAGAGGAGCTTTTACGCCTGAAGCAACTATGCTCACTGCCAGCGCTCTTAGCGTCTATTCCATCGGCATAGTGGCTAACGCTATTTCAAGATTGGTAAAAACAGGATTCTACTCAACGCAGGATACGTGGAAACCAGTGATTCTCACCACAGTCACTTCGGTCCTAAATATTGGATTGGCGGTTATTTTGGTAGAACCTCTTGGCCACCTTGGTTTAGCCTTGGCCAACGTTCTTTCTTTTTGGGTAAGCGCAATAGTGGGCGTTTGGATGTACAGAAAGTACATATATGAATTCCCTCTACGTAAACTTCTGGGATCTGCTCTTAAGATCCTGGCAAGCTCTTTATTAATGGCAGTATTTACCTGGACTGCCGCACATCACTCAGGGTTTCTTGCAGGTACAGGTTCATTTAAAAGCGATTTACTCCTAGGTTTGCTGGTAATAGGCGGTTCGGTAATTGTCTATCTAGCATCTGCTTTGCTTTTAAAGTGCGAAGAGATTGTACTCATAAAGAGTCTTCTTAAGGAAAAAATTAAAAAGGGGGAGGATATTTAACATCTAAAGGTCGAAATTATTCTATGGAAAGCCAAATATGTGATTTTCATTTGAGAAAGGAGAAGGATCCTATGAGGCCTATCACTTCAGACGATTTGTATGCCATCAAATGGGTTCGGGATCCCCAAATATCTCCCGACGGGATGAAGGTACTTTTCGAAGTTAAAGAAGTCATTCCCGAAGGCGAACTGAAAGGGTATAAGAGTTCTATATGGATCTTTGAGGACGGGAGAATTCGTCAATTTACCTCAGGCAAGAAAAACGACACAAGTGCAAGATGGTCTCCATGCGGTAAAAAGATCAGTTTCATTTCAGATCGTGAGGACAAAAATCAAATATATGTTTTATCCCTAGATGGTGGCGAAGCTCAAAAACTTACGTCTATGAAAAATGGCGTAGGTGAATATGCTTGGTCTCCAGACGGCCGAAAAATCGCTTTTTCTGCTTTGGTAGACAATGAGATGGAAACAGAGAAAAATCATGACGAAGAAAAGATAGAGGAAAAGACAAAGGAAGAGGAACCAGACGGGGAACCTACTACAGATGTTAGGGTTATAAACAAGATTAGATATAAATCAAACGGGCGCGGCTTTTTACCCGAAGGCAACTACCAGATTTTCGTCATAGATATACTTTCCAAAGAGGTTACCCAGATCACGCAGGGGCCATATGATTGCAAAGAGCCTGCGTGGTCTCAGGACGGTACTTCAATAGTTTTTACGTCTGCAAGGTTTGAAGATCACGAACTTTCATCAGTGAGAGACCTTTGGGTGGTGCCGTCAACTGGAGGAGAAATGCGCAAACTAACGTCCAGCGATGCGGTGCTATACTCTCCTTCTTGGTCTCCAGATGGCAAGTATATTGCGTGCTACGGTCATGACAACGAATACCACGGAGCTACTGTCCCATGCGTCTGCGTAGTTCCGTCTCAGGGCGGACCCGTAAGATTTTTAACAGAACCGTCTGGGCTCAGCGTTGGAGATTCTGCTTCGACAGACATGGCTTGTTCATCAGGTTCAAAGCCTGTATGGTCATCTTCTGGGGAAAAGATTTTCTTTAGCGCCCTGCAGCACGGTAGATCCGCTCTTTACAGCGTTGCCTTGGAAACAGGGGAGATTCAACAGTTGACCCAAGGAGACTGTTCTGTTTGCGGTTGGAGCAAGGCCCATGACGTAGATATTTTTGCTTTGAACGTAACTTCTCCAGAAGTTATAGGCGATGTATGGCGTTTTGACCTTACAGGCCATGGCGTTTTAGATGAAACCGAAAGTATAATCAGCAGTCCATCTCAAAGGGGATATCTTAAACGGCTAACTAATTTCAACAAAGATTTGTTGGAGTCTGTATATCTGGCGCGTCAAGAAGAAATTGAGGTTATTGGACAAGATGGTCAGAAACTGCAAGCGTGGATAATGAAACCTTTAGGGATGCAACCTGGAAAGAAATACCCCATAGTTCTAGAGATCCATGGGGGACCCCACGTGTCGTATGGATATACCTTTTTCCACGAGTTTCAAGTATTGGCGGCAAGAGGTTACGGTGTTATCTTTGGAAATCCTAGGGGAAGCACTGGTTACGGCCAGGAATTCGTAGCTGCTACCCATCACGATTGGGGCGGTAAAGATTACGAAGATGTTATGGCCTTTGCCGATTACGCAGCCAATCTTCCTTGGGTAGATGTAGAGCGCATGGGGGTTACAGGAGGCAGCTATGGAGGATATATGACTAATTGGATAGTAGGGCACACAAATAGGTTCAAAGCTGCTGTTTCCCAAAGAAGCACATGCAACCGGTTTAGCCAATTTGGAACGAGCGATGCTGCGTATATGAATAGCGAGTTTGAGTTTGATGGAAACCCCTGGGACAACCCTATGGCTTATTTAGATAGATCGCCAATTATGTACGTCAGAAACGTAGAGACGCCACCTATGCTAATCCACAGCGAAGAAGATTTGAGGTGTCCTATTGGCCAGGCTGAGGAGTTTTTCGTAGCTCTTAAGAAACTCAAAAAGACTGTGGTGATGGTGAGATTCCCTGGTGAGAACCACGAACTTTCTCGGTCTGGAAAACCCAAACACAGGGTTGAGAGATTAGAGTACATTTTAAGTTGGTTTGACAGGTACATGGCTCCTAATCGTCATGATTATTCTGTACCTTTGGCAGAACCGGCCAAGGTTGTAATAAAATTGCCACAAGGATCCAGTTAGCCAATTAAAGGGTTTGGATGAAAAAAGTAAGGGAAGAAAAGATGTGAAAAAGAAACCTTCCAGAGAATATACGACTGCAGAGTTATGGGGATATCGTGAGCCGACTCCTAGCGAGTTAAGATTAGCTGGAGCCTTTAAGAAGGCAGGGATCGAGTTTGATACGGAAGTTCCCATAAAGCAATTTACGTGCGATTTTCTAATAAACGATTGGTTGATCGTAGAGGTAGATGGCGAAACTCATGTCATCTCTTCTCGTCTGGAAGATGACGATAAAAGGCAAAAGATCCTAGAAGAATCAGGTTTCACTGTTATGAGAGTTCGAGCCATGGATATACTTTACGAATCAGGTTTGAAAAAATGCGTAGCTAAGATCGAAAGGATGTTGGCAAAGGGCCCGCCTGGTACTGAAAAGGTTGGATTTGAACCCGTTAGGCGTGAAATTGCTGCCAAGGCTAAACGGCAGGGCGTTAAGGAACAGGAAAAGCGTGCGAGAAAAGCGGCTAAGCATTATAACCTGGATAGTACAACTGTGGCTGCAGATTCAGATTCATGCGAGAGCATGGAGGATTACTTCGGCGAAGACGATGTAGACTTTGCTACTTTGTTGGAGCAATACGATTGGACAGAAATTCCGGAAAAAGATGATCAGGAAAGGAGGAAAGACTGACTGGAATGTTCTACACTTTACGAACATTTTTCAGGAGGTGACGCTCATTATGCTTTACTTATTGGTGATTTTGCTCATAGTTGTGGTTGTATTTGCTGTACAAAATGCACAGTTGGTGAGTATCAGTTTTCTTGGGTGGAGCACGTCTGTCAACCTGGCTCTGGTAGTGCTATTAGCGTTGTGCATTGGCCTTGTGGTTGGTGCGCTTTGGAGTTGGATCAAGGGTTCCAAATCAAGAGGTGAAGTTAAGGACTTAAAGAAAGAGATCGAATCTTTGGGTGTGAAAATAGGGAACTTAGAGAAGCAACTTCAGGCAGAAATGGAAAAGTCCCAGCGGCTGATAGCGCAGGGTCAACGATCGGAGCCGAACAAAAAAGAAAATGAAATCAAATAACAAAGGTTCAGCCAGGCTTCCTCTTTTGGACGTGAGGGGTGCAGATAAATGGCAGTTACCACCAACTTATGAAGAGGAACAGGTGCAAGACCTTGCAAGGCAGCTCAACATTCCAGTTGACGTTGCTTCCATATTGCTAAGACGTTCAGGCGGGTCATTGTCTGGCGCAAAAAGCCTGTGGACTGGTGAATGTGGGTATCCTGATATTTGGGCGTTGCCTGGCGTCAAAGAAGGGGTTCAACGTCTGGAACACGCCATATGCCGTAAGGAGCATGTACTCGTCTACTCCGATTTTGACGCAGATGGCGTGACTTCAGCGGTAATCCTAAAGGAGGCTCTTTGCGCTGCTGGAGTGCGAGATGTGTCTGTGTTTTTACCATCGAGATTTGAAGATGGGTATGGATTTCATGCGCATCTGATCCCTGGGTTTGCCGAAAATGGAGTAAATTTGATCATAACTGCCGATTGTGGCATTGTGGCATGTGAAGCGTGCGACAAAGCCCGTCAATTTGGAATTGACGTAATAATTACTGATCATCATAAATTAGGTAATGAGCTGCCTGCCGCATTTTGCATTATCGATCCTCATTTGCCATCTTGGAGAGATTTTGATCTTGACGATCTAAGCGGCGCAGGGGTTGCGTATCTTTTGGCCAGGGGGCTGCTTGAAAAGAGGCGGTTGTTAGACAATATGGAGCCTGACTGGGCGACTGACCTACTTACCCTTTCGATAGCAGGAGATGGCCAGGCGGTCAGAGGGCTTAACCGGGTCTGGATCGTAAAGGGATTGAAGTCTATCCAAGAAAGCAGCCGGCCGGGCATATTAGCGCTCTTATTAGTGTCTGGCTTAGCTAGGTTGAAGGCGGATTCCTATTTAGCCCGCCTTGTGCCTGAGATTAAGGAAGGTATAGAATACTTGCCCATGGATGTTTTTGAGGATCTTCACATAGATACTGATGCACTGAGGGAGTCCCTTGAACTTAGCCAGTTGGAATACGAAAGGGACATAATGTTTGGATTGGTTCCACGAATTAACGCTGCAGGCCGCATGGAGCATGCTAATTGGGCATTCAACCTTCTTTGTGAAGAAAACGTGGCAAGAAGTATTCAAATAGCGCTCCAATTGGAGAAAGCCAATCAGGAGCGGCGGAAAACTGAGTCCTCCATGATTGAGGAATGCTTTAACCAGATAAAAGACAAGGGCGCTATGTGCGCAGTGGTAGGCGATGATATAGACCTTTCAGGCGAAATCGACCTTCCAAGTTGTTACCCCCATTATTCTGTGTTTGCCTATCAACCCCTTTGGCATGAGGGCATCATAGGGATAGGGGCGTCAAGGCTTAGAGATGCCTACGGTAGGCCATGCGC
>MTBK01103996.1_pt1 | contig 21911 bp, 21 predicted proteins | sample 1535981 | NCBI WGS metagenome assembly MTBK01 (sample SAMN06109225, study PRJNA356200) | anaerobic digester metagenome | isolation source: biogas reactors fed with pig manure or primary and secondary sludge | place: Spain | collected 2016-06-30
GTCCGAGGGATAAAAAGATCGCCGGGTTCGTGGGGGTCCAGAACATCATCCCCGCCCGGGTCGTCTCGAGGGAGGGGGGGCGTACCACGGTGGAGGTGGAAGAGAGGCGGATCGTCTCGGCGACCCCGCCGCCGGCTGAGGAGGTGGCGGTGGTCATCAGGGGTGAGGATGTCTCCCTGCACCGGAGGAAACCGGGCTATGAGGAGGCGGAAAACCTCTTTCCCGCCCGGGTTACCGCAGTTGAGCCTATGGCCCCCTTCGTGAATGTGACCGTGGACTGCGGGTGCGACCTTGTTGCGCTGGTGACCGCGAGGAGGGCTGAGGCTCTCGAGCTCGCGGTCGGCATGGATGTCTGGGTCTCCCTCCCGGCAAAAGTGGTCCACCTGGTCCCCCGGGACGGGTAAGGGCTTGCGAGACCGATACTTACATCTTGCTGTCGCCAGGAAATTCTTGTGTGGAGTCACAGGAGTCCAACAGGAAGGGCGCCGGGGATACCCGGATAGTGGTCTTCTGCGCCGGGAGCCTGACCGGTCCCTTTGACGCGGTGAAGGCAGCGTTTGAGGCGGAGCACCCCGGCGTCAACGTCGTCCTTGAACCGGGCGGCAGCGTCGGTATCATCAGGAAGGCAACTGAGGGAGGTAGGTCTGCCGATGTCGTTGCCCCGGCCGACTACGCCCTCATACCGGATATGATGATGCCCGATCATACCGACTGGTATCTTGCGTTCGCGAAGAACCGGATGGTGCTCACGTATACCGGTAGGAGCAGGTATGCGGATGAGATCACCGCCGGGAACTGGTATGAGATCCTCGCTCGCGACGGCGTCAGGTGGGGCTTTTCCGACCCGAACTCCGATCCGGCCGGCTACCGCGCCCTGATGGTGATCAGGCTTGCCTGCGGCTACTACGGGCGCGACCGGATCTTTGAAGACCTCATCGGGGCCCACAGCACCATCGCGGTGACCGGGAAGGGCGATATCTCTACGGTTCATGCCGCCGATGCGCGTTCTGATGACGCCGCGCTCTTCATAAGGCCGAAGGCTGATGAGCTTATCGCGATGCTCCTATCCGGCGACCTCGATTACGCATGGGAATACCGGAGCGTTGCCGTGCAGAGCAGGCTTCATTATGTCGAACTTCCTGAGGAGATCGACCTCTCGTCGGTGGAGTTCGCAGAAAACTACGCGACTGTCCAGGTCGAGGCGAAGAAGGGCGCCGGCACCACGCTTCATACGGGCGCACCGATCGTCTACGGCGTGACCGTCCCGAAGACTGCAGAGCACCCTGCTCTCGGGCTCGCGTTCGTGGAGATGCTGATCAGTGATGCCGGCCACGGGATATTTGAACGCGCCGGCCAGCCACCGATCGTGCCGGCGGGTGGCTATGGGAGTGTCCCTGCCGTGCTTGAGCCACTCATTGCGATGAAACCTTAAAAAAACCCTCTGATTCTTACGAAACAGTTATTCTCAGTTCGGCGCAACGTATATCCTTGAGCATATGGAGATGAAGGCCGGGGCGCCCTCCAGCGATAAGGGACGGCGGCGGGCGGAGCGCCGGGGGTGGTACACGGACCGGTGTATACTCTGGTTCTGTATTATGGGCTCGATGATCGTCGGTATCACGGTGCTTGCGCTTGCAAACATCGCGCTGACCGAGCTTGCCGATCCCGTCCACCTCTTTGAGGTGGCGGCATCCTCAGAGGTTATCGGCTCCATCCTCCTCACGTTCGGTGCGGGGGCAAACGCCGTCCTCATCCTGGTTCTCTTCGGTACCCCTCTCGCCTACGTCCTCGCCCGCTCCCGTCCATCCCGCCTCAAGGGGATCGTGGAGAGCATCGTCGATGTCCCGCTCATCCTGCCCCATACGGTAGCGGGCCTGCTGGTCTACCTTCTTTTCATGCGCCGCGGGTGGCTCGGAGCGCCGCTCTCTGAGATCGGGCTTTCGTTTGAGGACGCCTACCCCGGTACGGTGGTCGCCATGCTCTTTGTCGCCTCTCCGTTCTTTATCAACACCATGCGGGAGGGGTTTGAGAAGGTGCCCATACACCTGGAAAACGTCGCCCGCACACTCGGTGCCGGCACCTTCACCATGTTTTGCACGGTCACGCTCCCCCTGAGTCTCCGGCACATGTTCAATGGCGCCATATTCGCCTGGGGGAGAGCGATAGGAGAGTTTGCCGCCGTCATCATGATCGCCTACTACCCGTTCATCATATCGACGTTGATCTACTACTCATTTGCAACAGAGGGAATTCGCACCAGTCGGAGCATAGCGCTTGTGGTCATCGTGGTCAGTCTCGGGGTCTTCTATCTCCTCCGGCGATTGACCCGGTACCTGGGGAGGTACGATGATCGAGCTTGATCAGGTCTCACTCGCGCTCGGTTCGTTCCTGCTAAACGACATCAGCCTGACGATTGGTCGGGGCGACTACTACTTCATCGTCGGGCCGTCGGGCGCGGGGAAGACCGTGATCCTTGAAGCGATCGCGGGCCTCCACCGGCCGAACCGGGGCCGGATCCTCCTCCGGGGCGATGAGATCACCGCTCTCCCCCCGGAGAAGCGAGGGGTTGGCCTCGTCTACCAGGACTTCTCACTCTTCCCCCACATGGACGTCATCGATAACGTCGGCTACGGCCTCCGGGTGCGGGGGATGAGGAGGCCTGATGCCCGGCGTGAGGTCGCCGGCCTCCTGGATGAGTTCGGTATAGCTCACCTCGCGAGCCGCTACCCGGGAACCCTCTCCGGCGGCGAAAAACAGCGGGTTGCGCTCGCCCGGGCCATCGCCGTAAAACCCGATATCCTCCTCCTCGACGAACCGCTCTCCGCTCTCGATCCCGTCACGCAGGAGCGGTTCATACTCGACCTGCAACGACTCAACCGGGAGGATGGTCTCACCATCGTACAGGTAAGCCATTCCCGCCGTGAGGTGCGCCTGCTCGCCACCCGGATGGCGGTGATCATCGATGGGTGCCTCATGGAGGAAGGGGATGCCGGGGTTGTGCTGAACGCCCCCCGGAGCCAGGAGGTCGCATCGTTCGTCGGGATAGAGAACATACTGGATGGGGTCGTGGTGAGGAGGGAGGGCAGGTATGCGGTGGTGGATATCGGCGGGCTGATCCTCAGAGCGGTGACGGATGCGGATGTGGGTGAGCCCGTCACCCTCTGTATACAGTCTGATGATATCACCCCCGGGATCTCTGGTGGCGGCCCTGACTTAATAGCTGGAACAGTCGTCCGTATCGTGGAGAACGGGCCTATCGCCGAGGTGAGGGTGGACTGTGGTGTGGAGCTAGCCGTGGCGATGACCCGGCGGGCGGCCCGTGACCTGTGCCTCGCTTCTGGAACCCCGGTAACCCTCTCGATCGAGGCTGAAGCGATCCACGTCATACGCGGGTGAGCGAATCGCTTACCCGTGCCTCGCCTTCACCGAGAGGATGAGAGCGATAAGAACAGCGGTGGCGCCGTTTGCTGCGATGATGGCGAGATCTCCTTTTGCCACGCCGTAGGCGAGCCAGAGCAGGATGCCGGTGAGGAGGAGGATGAGCATCGCAAGCGAGAGATCGGTGGTCGACCGCGTGCGCCACGCTTTTGCGACCTGCGGCGCAAACGAGAGCGTCGTGAGGGCGCCGGCGATGAGACCGAGTATGGTGATAGCATCCATGAGGATTCCTCACCCCATCTCTCCCGGCAGGTTATTGAACCCTGTGGCAGCAGTTCAGGACGGTGATTCCGGCCCGCTCCCTTGCCTCTCTTTCCAGTACTTTCGGGCGTAAGCGAGGATCATACCAACGATGAACGCTATGGTGAGGTTGATCACCAACGTGAGTATGGCGACCGCCGCCGTGACCAGGTACGACTCGGTCTTTGCGCTATGTTTCCCTAGCTCGATCGCGACGAAGACCAGGAGCGCGCCAAAGACCCCGAGTGGTATGAGGGTCAAGACCTCCGGCGGTGCGAACACGATAGCGAATATGAGGATAAGGATGCCGGCGATGATGCCCGCCCCCCCGGTCCTTGCGCCGAACCGGTACATGGCGGCCAGTCCCCCGGCGCCGTGGCACATGGGGAACCCTCCAAGCGGCGTCGATATGAGGTTCATCAGGCCGATGGTCCCGGAGAGCCGGTCCGGGTCGACCCCCTTCTTCGGGAAGAGGTCGTAGGTGAGGAGTGATGTCGCGAGGATGGCGTTTGCGAGCGTGAGCGGTATCTGTGGGAGTGCGAGATCCCAGATGCCCGCTACGAAGTCCGTCGATGCGGGGAGGATGAGGGTCGGGAGGGGTATGAGCCGGAACGGCGGCATCCCCTGTGTGGCGATACCGACACCAAGCCCTATGAAGAGAACCAGCAATGCCGAGACGTCCGGCACCCGGGTGCGCTGCGATGCGACGAAGAAGACGAGGATGATCGCGATGGAGATGGCTGCAAAGACGGGATCCGGTATGATGTAGCCAAGCGACGTCCTCAGGAGCATGAGCGCAAGCCCGGCCTGCACACCGCGGATGACGCTCTTTGGTATCCGGTCCCCGATCCAGGTCATGCTACGGGTAATGCCGAGGACGAAGAAGAGCACGCCGATGACTATGCCGGATGCCACGATCTCGCCGCCGGAGATCCCTCCGGCGATGGCGACGGCACCGATCGCCTTCATCGGCTCGATCGGTATCGGGAGGCGGTAGTACAGCCCGGCGATGATGAACCAGGCGGCGAGGAAGAGGAAGAAGTGACTGATATTCACGTCGGGGCAGACGATGGCGACCCCGAGCATGATGGGGAATATGGTACCGAAGTCGCCGACGGAGCCTGCGATCTCCTCGAGGGTGAATCTGACACCCCGCGATTCCTCTCCGGCGACGGTGGTCTCTTCCATAGCTCTTAGTCCCTATGTACTCACTTCTTTTTGGATGTTCTGGATGGGGCATCCCGGGATCTGCCCTATCGAGAAATGATATTCTATTGATTTTATCCTAATTAAATCAAGTTAATTAATATGCATTAAAATGGACAGATATCTAAACGTTTATTTTGCCCTTATGAGTAACAACTCATATGAAAGCACATCTGCTTCTCATTATTACATTGCTCGTTGCGGCAACTGCCGCCTTTACGTGCGGATGCACCGGAACCACGGTTGATACGCCGGAAGTTTCCGATGACGCAAAGCCTGAGCTGCTTGTCTACTGCGGCGCGGGCATGCGGGAACCGATGGATGAGATCGCGATGGTCTTCACAGAACAGACCGGTATCGTGATCAACTACATCTTCGGCGGGTCAAACACCCTCCTCACCCAGATGAAACTGACGCAGATGGGCGACGTCTACATGCCCGGCGCGACCGCCTACTTCGATGCGGCTCGCGACCTGGGGATGGTCAGTGAGGAGTCTCTTGTCGTATACCACGTCCCGGTCATCGCCGTTCCGAAGGGCAACCCGGCCGGTGTTGAGTCCCTCCAGGATATGGCAAAACCCGGTGTGCGGGTGGCGTTCGGCGATAACCCCGCCACTGCTATCGGGCCGCTGACCGACAAGCTCCTGGAGAAGAACAACCTCTTTGAGGCCGTTGAGGAGAACGTCGTGACCCGCACCGCCACAGTCAATGAACTGCTGGTCTACATCAGCATGGAGCAGGCCGACGCCGGCATCATCTGGGAAGACCTCTACGTCCCTGAGAAGATGGATCTCATCTACATCCCGAACGCTGAGAACCTTGTGAAGATCGTCCCCATCGGCACGCTGGTAGCCTCCGAGCACAGACTTGAGGCTGAACAGTTCACCGCGTTCGTCGTCTCTGAAGAGGGGAAGGCGATATTTGTCCAGCACGGCTTCACCACCTATCCAAGCGAGATCTACGCGAATGTCGAGCCCTGATAGGGCCTTGAGAGGGGGCAGTCACATGGAAACGACCTGTCGTACGATCGGGGCCATTCGCTCACCGTTCACTCCCATCCAGGGCACCTTCTCTGAGGTAGAGGGACGATCGAGGTCTTTTCTGAGTACGCGGAAGGGTTGCAGGGGGCCAAAGGGTTCTCCCACATCTTCTTCCTCTCCTATTTCCACCCGGCGAGCGGGTTTCGCCTGCTTGAGCGATAGTTTGTCGATGGCAGCAGGGAGCGAGGGATCTTTTCCATACGGCACATCAACCGCCCGGACCCGATCGGGATCTCTCTTATCGAGGTCGTCTCCGCTGGGGGAAACACCGCCCGGATGCACGAGGTGGATCTGCTGGGCGGCACACCGCCCCCTGACATCAAACCCTACGTCCGCCGGTTCGACCACCGCGATGACGCCAGGAGCGGCTGGGCCGACGCTTGATATATCGAAGAGGCGAAGATCCGGAATTTCTCACCAGAGGATCTCCGGGATCATGAGGGATCTCCATGAAGCGGCGTAACGCTTCCCGCTTCAAGGCAGCGACCGTGGTGGTCTCCCTCCTCATCGCCGCCTTCATCGTGCTGGTTCTTCTCGGGGTGGTCACCCACTCACCCCTCGATGTCTTCATCGAGTGTCTCCTCTCCGAAGAGATCCAGTTTGCTATCAGGCTCTCGATCCTTACGTCCGTCATCTCCACGCTCTTCTGTATCCTGGTCGCTGTGCCGGTAGCGTATGCACTCGCCCGCTACACGTTCCCGGGAAAGTTCCTGATGAACATGGTGATGGATATCCCTATGGCACTCCCGCCGCTCGTGGCGGGTGTAGGGCTCCTCCTCTTCTTCGGCGTATCCCCGATGGGAAAGTCGCTTGCTGCGATGGGCCTCACGTTTGTCTTCACGCCGCTCGGGATCATCATGGCCCAGTTCTTTGTGAACCTGCCCTACATGCTCCGGGTGGCGCGTTCGACGTTTCAGAACGTCAACCCTCGTTATGAGAACGTGGCAAAGACACTCGGGTGCACCGATGCGCAGGCCTTCTGGCGTGTCACGCTCCCCATGTCCTGGAACGGACTCCTCGCCGGAGCGGTGATCACCTGGTCAAAAGGGATCGGGGAGTTCGGTGCAGCGTTGATGCTCGCCGGCGCAACCCGGATGAAGACCGAGACGCTTCCGCTCTCGCTCTTCCTGAACATGTCCACCGGGAAACTCGAGGTCGGTATCTCTGCGGCGACGATACTCATCCTGATCTCGATCGTCTCGCTCTACGTCTTTGAGCGCTACGGCGGATCCACACACGCCTACTGAAGGAGGATTATCCATGCTTATCATCGACTCTGTATCAAAAGACCTCGGAGAATTCAGGCTGAAGAATGTCTCGCTCTCGGTAGGGGATAGTGAGTACTTCATCATTCTCGGCCCCACCGGAGCGGGAAAGACAATCCTCCTTGAGACCATTGCGGGGATCTACGGCCCTGACTCTGGCAGGATCATCTTAAATGACCGGGATATCACGGATGTGCCGGCAAAGGACCGGAACATCGGTATGGTCTACCAGGACTATATGCTCTTTCCGCACCTGACCGTCGAGGAGAACATCGGTTTCGGGTTGAAGTCCCGCCGGGCCGATCCTGACTTCATCCACGGGAAGGTGCAGGAGAGCGCGGAACTCTTGAACATCAGTCACCTGCTCCACCGTCACCCGGGGACCCTCTCCGGCGGCGAACAGCAGCGCACGGCGATTGCACGGGCGCTGGTGATGGAGCCGGATGCGTTGCTACTGGACGAACCGCTCTCGGCGCTCGACGTAAAGACACGCGAGAGCCTGCGCGGGGAGCTCGCACGGATCCACGAAGCCACCGGGACGACGATCATCCACATCACCCACAACTTTGAGGAGGTCTTCGACCTTGCCGATCGGGTGGCGGTCATGCAACAGGGTAGCGTTATCCAGGTGGGGACGCCGGACGAGATCTTCAGGAAACCGAACTCTGACTTCGTGGCCGATTTTGTCGGGATGGAAAACCTCTTCTCCGGGGAGGGATCCCCTGGCGGCATTGTTACGGTGGAGCACCTCCAGATAGAGGTTGAGAACGGTATGCCCGGTCCTGTCTCCCTTGCAATCCGGCCAGAGGATATCCATCTCTCAAAGACTGCGCCGCCACGGAATGGAAAGAACATCCTCTCAGGCTGTGTCAGGACGGTGCGGCAGACCGGGGGTATAGTCCGTATCGGTGTCGATGCGGGGCTCCCCTTCCAGGTATCACTGACCCGGCAGGGCTTTGAGGAGGCGGGGGTTGGCCCGGGTGATCTGGTCTACCTCTCTTTCTGGCCATCGGTGGCCCATGCCTATCCTCCCGGGGATTCCGGGGGAACCTGACCCCCCGGGGTGAGTTTTGCCCGGCGCGGTGGATACCTGCTCGAGTCCGCGCTTCATGCCGGGGATTCGGATGCCGGTTCCTCCTCCGGTCTCTTCAGGGCGAGGAGCCCCTCTGCGTTCAGCCAGCTGATGATAACGTCCAGGTACTCCGATACGATCGTATCTCTCCTCGGGATCTGCCGGATCCAGACCCGTATTCAACCTGACCCACTCCTCCTTGATCGATGTGACATGCATCTTCGGCTCGAAGAGAGCGATATCGGGACGGGGAAGATCGGATGAGAGACGCCCGATGTAGGGGAGATCGAAGAGACCCTGGATGGCTGACCGCTCGGCCGGTGCAACGTGAGGGAGGATCAGGGGATGGTCATGCGCGATCTCGCGTGCGATCTCCTCCACCCGCGCGAGATCCGCCCCGGCCGGGACCGCGAGCGGTATCGAGACCTCCAGCAACCCGGCCCGGGAGTAGTTGATGACCTTTGATGTGATGATGCTCGAGTTCGGCGTGAGGACGAGACCGCCGTCGAGCCCCTGGAGGATCGTCGTCGTGAGGGAGATGTCCTGTACCTTTGAAAGCCCGGTCTCCGGTCTCCCGCTGACGATCACCCATTCTTCAAGCTGGATCGGGCGGTTGATCGTTATCAGGACGCCTGCGATGACGTTCTGGATGATCTGGCGCGACGAGAACGCCACGACGATACCGAGGATACCGAGCGATGCGACAAAGGCTGTCAGGTCAAAAGCGAGGAGGTAGCGGGCGCTCGCGTAGATCCCCCCGACGGTGATGCTGTACTGCAGGATAGCCGCTGTCCACTTGGCAGTCCCACGCGAGACCCGGCCGTCGAGCGCCCGCCGGAGGAGGAGATAGGCGAGGTTGCCGAGGAAGAGGAATGCGATAAAGGCGAACATGAACGCGAGAACCGCATCGAAAGGCACCCCGATGACGGGGACCGGAATGCTCTCCTGCATGTAGAAAGGGGTGAGAGGGGCGATGATTAATCCTTTTCCCGTCAGGAGACCTCGGCCCTGACAGAGATCTCCTCGGCCTGGAGGCGCCGGAGGACCTCTTTTTGGTACCGGGAGGTGACCTCGTCTTTCCGGGGAATTTTACTGATCCAGGCCCGCATCGTCAGCTTGATCCAGCCATCGCTGACCGACGATATGAGTATAGTGGGTTTGAAGTGCGCAAGGTCGGGGCGATCGGCGCGGAGGCGCCTGATGTAGGGGAGATCAAAGAGCGCCTGTGTCCCACCCCGCTCTGCTGCGTTGAAGTTCGGGAGGATCCAGGGGTCTTCGAGCGCCACCGCGAGAGCGATCGCGCGCACCCGCACAAGATCTGCGGCGACCGGGACCGAGAGCGAGACCTGGATCTCCAGAAGCCCGCCCCGGGAGTAGTTGACGACCTTTGACGATATGATACTCGAGTTCGGCATGAGGATGAGGCCACCATCGAGCCCCTGGAGGATCGTCGTCGTGAAGGAGATATCGCGCACTTTGCAGAGACCTGTCGTCGGCCTCTCCCCGACGATGATCCACTCCTCGAGATGGACCGGGCGGTTGATCGTGATCAGGATGCCGGCAAGGACGTTCTGGGTTATCTGGGTCGATGAGACGGCTATGACGATACCGAGGATACCGAGCGATGCGGCAAAGGTTCTCAGGTCGAAGGCGAGGAGGTAGCGGGCGCCCCCATAGACCCCGGCGATGATGACACCGTACTGCATGATGGCCGCCGCCCATTTGGCCGTCCCGTGGGCGACCCGCCCGTCGAGCAGCCGCCGGAGGAGCATGTATGCGAGGTTGCCGAGAAAGAGGAACGCGAGAAGGGTGAAGAGGAACACGAGGAATGCGTCGAGGGAGATATCCTGCCGATGAGAGTTGGATCACCTGCCTGCATTGCAGGAGAGAGGTGGGTGGCAGAGAGAGGTAACCCCCTTATCCGGGGACCATGCCAGCGCGGGGTACCGTGGTGGGGCAACCCCGCCAGGTCCGGTTTGAGATGCACGGGATCCAGGCCTCCACCCGGGAGTTCTGGTCCGGCGCCTCATCCGTCATCTCCTCGTTCGGCTCCGGTATCGAGACAGCGGTTGGGGATCCGCGCGAGGGTGCCAACAGGAGCGGGTACTGAGTGAGCGAACGCGCCGGGTTGACGATAGCAGGTACCGATAGACCCCCAGCACAGGAGTGCGCGCTGGCCACCCCGGGCTACTCCGGACCGCGCTCCCTCGAGAGATTCTCTTCGCGCTCCTGACGGCCGATATAGATGGCTGAAATCGTCAGAACAAGGATCGCAGCGAGTGTCATGCCGATATCGACAGGGTCGAGGTGCTCGACCCCGAAGGTCAGCACCCGCCGCACCATCGCGGTGATGCCCGCGATCAGGATCGGTGTCACCTGCACCCGGTAGGTTCTGAAGTATACCGTCACTGTCTCCAGGATCTCCACGATGATGATGGTGAGCAGGAGTGCGTGGAGCACCTGGAGCACGCCCTGCGTCACATCCCCGGCATGGATAAGCGCCACTGTCTGAAGGATGACGTCGTAGAAGGAGATGATCGCAAGCAAGGAGAGCGATATGGCGATGAGCAGATAGATGCCCATAGTTACGCCGGAGAGCGCGGATATGAGTGTATCGGCATGTTTCTTAAAGGGGATCATGTTACACCCGGGAAGAGAAGGATACCTGTACGGAATAGCCTCCTTTGAACTCTTAAACATTCCGATACGCTCCATCGGGCGCACAGGATTGAAAAGTTTATATTCTCGGACTGCGAATAATATGATGCGCCCGGAAGTAAGGTATTTATACTATTCTCGCATTGTAATAATGCTGGATGGCAGTACGCGCGGGGCCTATAGCTCAGTTAGGTAGAGCGCCTGGCTTTTAACCAGGTGGTCGGGGGTTCAAATCCCCTTGGGCCCGTTGCCATGGGCGATGTCTATGGTTTTTGAAAAGGTGATGCATCTGATACACAACTCTTTCGTCGGTGAGGTGTAAGCGAGTGGGCACCTCACTTGACGTACTGAAACACGAGATGGTTCCGGACCATCAGATTATGAGCGAAGAAGAGGTGATGGAACTCCTTGAGACGTACCATATCTCTCTTGAGCAGTTGCCAAAAATCTATCACGACGATCCAGCAGTACGAGCTATCGGGGGCGATCTCGGGAATGTCATCCGAACCATTCGCGAAAGTCGCACAGCGGGCAGAGCCGAGGCGTACCGCCTCGTCATAAAGAGACCAAAGAAATAATTTCAGGGCCGGGAGCTGATCCATCTGTTAGATAGAAGCGTTTTGTCGAGAGCATATTTTTCGTGGCAGCATGTAGCGCGCCACCAGTTAGATTCTTATAATTATTTCCTTGCGCATAACCTCCAGAAGGTCGTCGACGAACAGCGCATTATTGAGACCGATATCGAGAGCCGCGGAAAAGGTAAAGAGGCGGTGTGGGTAGAACTGGGCAATATTGAGGTGAAGAAACCCCTCGTTCGTGAGGCGGACGGGTCACAGTCCGAACTCTTCCCGAGCGAGGCGCGCCTCCGCAACCTCACGTACGCAGCACCCATTCAACTTGACATGACGCTCGTCCAGGGCGAAGAGGCACAGGATCCGGTCGTCACCGTCATCGGGCAGCTGCCGGTCATGGTGGGTTCGGCCGCCTGCAACCTCTATAGCATGGACGACGCCGGGCGGACCAGTCACGGTGAAGACCCCCTCGACCCGGGCGGCTACTTCATCGTCAACGGTACGGAGCGGGTGCTGATGACGCTTGAGGATCTTGCCTCAAATAAGATCATGACCGAGTTCACCGAGCGTTACAACGAGCGTATCTACGTTGCCAAGGTCTTCTCACAGTACCGCGGCTACCGCGCGCTCGTCATCGTCGAGCGGAACCGCAAGAATCTGCTTGAGGTCTCGTTCCCCTCGGTCGCCGGACACCTCCGTTTCGTCGACCTGATGCGGGCGCTGGGGCTTCAGGGTGACCATGACATCGTGGCAGCGATATCCACCGACGAAGATATCCTCACGTTCATGATGCAGAATCTGGAGGAGAGCGAATGCGACACCGTCGATGAGGGCATCATGTATGTCGGCAAGAAGCTCGCTCCCAACCAGACCCGCGACTACCAGCGCAAGCGGGCCGAGTTTGTCCTCGATAACTACCTCCTCCCGCACCTGAACTACCTGATGCCGGTCGACCTCAAGGAGGAGGATATCGAATACCGGGGAGCAATCGATAGTGTCCGCCTTGCAAAAGCACACTTCCTCGGTCGTATGGCTGAAGCCTGCTTCGATCTGGTGCTTGAACAGCGCCGGATCGACGACAAGGATCACTACGCGAACAAGCGACTGAAACTCGCTGGTGACCTGATGGAGGATCTCTTCCGGATCTCGCTCAACCGCCTGACCCGGGACGTGAAGTACCAGCTTGAGCGCGCCAGCATGCGCCACCGCGATCTCTCGATCGGCACCGCCGTGCGTGCGGATGTCCTGACCGAACGGCTGCTCCACCCGCTCGCCACCGGCAACTGGGTCGGCGGGCGCACCGGGGTCTCGCAGCTCCTCGACCGGGTGGACCACATGGCGGTACTCTCACACCTCCGTCGCGTGATCTCCCCGCTCTCCCGGTCACAGCCTCACTTCGAGGCGCGTGACCTGCACCCCACCCAGTGGGGCCGGATCTGTCCGAGCGAGACCCCTGAGGGTCCAAACTGTGGGCTGGTGAAGAACTTCGCCCAGATGGTCGAGATCAGCAAGGGGGTCATCGATGAAGAAGCGGTAAAGAAGACACTGTATGAGATGGGCGTCATCGCCCTCCGGAGGGAGACGGCATGAAGCGACAGTCGCGTGTCTTCGTTGACGGGGCCCTCATCGGGCTCGTGGATGACCCTCAGGATCTGGTCTCCCGGATGCGTGAGATGCGCCGGCGCGGCGGACTCTCAACCGAGGTCAACGTCTCCTACAAAGACTTCAACAACGACGTCATCATCCACGTCGACCGTGGGAGGGCGCGCCGCCCTCTGATCGTGGTCCAGAACGGTAAACCCGGGGTGACCACAGAGGATATCGAGCAGGTCCGTAGCAACGAGGCGACCTTTGAGGATCTGGTGCAGAAGGGTGCAATCGAGTTCATCGATGCTGAGGAAGAGGAGGATCTCTTCATCGCGATCAATGAGTCGGATCTCACCGCGGAGCACACGCACCTGGAGATCGACCCCTCCCTGATCCTCGGTATCGGTGCGGCGCACGTCCCCTTCCCCGAGCACAACGCGAGTCCCCGTGTCACCATGGGCGCAGGGATGGTCAAGCAGGCACTCGGGTTTGGTGCGGCGAATATGAAGCTCCGCCCCGATACCCGGGGGCACATACTTCACTACGTCCAGAAACCCCTCACCTACACCCAGATCTCGGATGCGATCGGATCCGATGAGCGTCCGGCGGGCCAGAACTTCGTCGTCGCGATCCTCTCCTACGAGGGGTTCAATATTGAAGATGCACTGGTCATCAACAAGGCCTCCATCGAGCGCGGCCTTGGGCGGTCGCACTTCTTCCGGACCTATGACGGCGAGGAGCGGCGTTACCCCGGCGGCCAGATCGACCGGATCGAGATCCCCGACGAGGAGGTCTCCGGCGCGCACGGTGCTGAGTACTACGCAAACCTCGATGACGATGGTATCATCAACCCCGAGACGGTCGTCAACGAGAAGGATGTGCTGATAGGGAAGACCTCTCCGCCGCGGTTCCTTGAGGAGCCCACAAGCGAGCTCATCGCCGTCGAGAAACGGCGGGATACATCAGTCACGATGCGGAGCAACGAGCGCGGTATCGTGGATACCGTCATCATCACCGAGGGTGAGAACTCCTCGCGCCTCGTGAAGGTCCGGACCCGCGATCTCCGGATACCGGAGGTGGGGGACAAGTTTGCATCCCGGCATGGTCAGAAGGGCGTTATCGGACTTATACAGCCCTCTGAGGATATGCCGTTCACCGAGTCGGGCATGACACCCGACCTGATCATCAACCCCCACGCCGTCCCGAGCCGTATGACCATCGGGCACATGCTTGAGATGCTGGGCGGCAAGGTCGGTTCCCTTGAGGGACGCCGGATCGATGCGACCGCATTCCGTGGCGAGCGTGAGGAGGATCTCCGGGAATCGCTCAAGGAACTCGGGTTCTCGCACGACGGCCGCGAGGTGATGTACGACGGTATCACCGGCCGCCGGTTCATGGCCGATATTTATGTCGGTGTCATCTACTACCAGAAGCTCTACCACATGGTATCGAGCAAGATGCACGCGCGGTCCCGTGGCCCCGTGCAGGTTCTCACCCGCCAGCCAACCGAAGGGCGTGCCCGTGAGGGTGGTCTCCGGTTCGGGGAGATGGAGCGCGACGTGATGATCGGTCACGGTGCGGCCATGGCCCTGAAAGAGCGGCTGCTCGACGAGTCGGATAAGGTGACCCAGTGGGTCTGCGCGAAGTGTGGTATGGTGGCGATGCTTGATCGGAAGAGAAAGATAACGCGGTGTATTGCCTGCGGCAGCGAGACCGATATCTACCCTGTCGAGATGAGCTACGCATTCAAGCTCCTTCTCGACGAGATGAAGAGTATGGGCATCGCTCCCCGCCTGAGACTCGACGATATGGTATGAGAGGGGGCGCAATCAAACTATGACCAGTCCAAAACGTGTTGGAAGGATCGAGTTCGGGCTCTTCTCCCCGAAAGAGATCCGCAAAATGAGCGTGAGAAAGATCATATGGGCGGATACCTACGACGACGACGGGTTTCCCTACCCGCAGGGACTTATGGACCTGCACCTCGGTGTCATCGATCCGGGTCTCCGGTGTAAGACCTGTGATCAGAAGGCGGCCGATTGTCCGGGTCATTTCGGGCATATCGAGCTTGCAAAACCTGTCATCCATGTCGGTTACACCCGCCTGATCAGGAAACTCCTGCGGGTGACCTGCAGATCCTGCTCCCGGTTGCTGATGACGACCGAAGAGGTTGAGAAGATCGTCGGACCTGAAGATAGCGATCTCACCATGGATGTCGTCTCCGAAAAAGACGTCAAGAAGGAGCGGATCTGTCCCCATTGCGGCGAACAGCAGCTCAAGGTCAACTTTGAGAAACCCACAACCTTCTCGGAGGTCTTTGTGGAAGATGGGAGAAAGGTGGAGCACAAGCTGACCCCGGCAGACATCAGGGCACGCCTTGAGAGGATCCCGGATGAGGATCTGCGGCTGATGGGGGTCAACCCTGACGTCGCCCGGCCGGAGTGGACGATCCTCACGGTCCTCCCGGTCCCGCCGGTCACGATGCGCCCCTCGATCATCCTTGAGAACGGGCAGCGGTCTGAGGATGACCTGACCCACAAACTCGTGGATATTATCAGGATCAACCAGCGGTTCAAGGAGAACCAGGATGCCGGTGCTCCCCAGCTGATCATCGAGGATCTCTGGGAGCTCCTGCAGTACCATGTCACCACCTACCTCGACAACGAGGTGGCCGGGTGTCCTCCCGCCAGGCACCGGAGCGGCCGGCCCTTAAAGACGCTCTCTCAGCGGCTCAAGGGGAAGGAAGGACGGTTCCGTGGATCACTCTCCGGGAAGCGTGTGAACTTCTCTGCCCGTACGGTGATCTCACCTGACCCGAACCTCTCCATCGGCGAGGTTGGTATACCACTTGCCATAGCAAACGAGATGACCATACCGGTCCGGGTAACCCCGTTCAACATTGAGGAGATGCGGCAGTACGTCTTAAATGGTTCTGAACGACCTGCCGTCAAGTCTCCCTGCGGTGCAAACTACGTCATCAGGCCCGACAACCGGAGGATGCGTCTTTCGGATGCAAATCTGGAGACTGTCACGGAGATGCTTGAACCAGGCTGGACGGTGGAGCGGCAGCTGAAGGACGGGGATATCGTCCTCTTCAATCGGCAGCCCTCACTGCACCGGATGAGCATCATGGCCCACCGGATCGTCGTGATGGATGGGAAGACTTTCCGGCTGAACCCGGCGGTATGTCCCCCCTATAACGCCGACTTTGATGGCGACGAGATGAACCTGCATATTCCACAGACCGAGGAGGCCCGGGCGGAGGCCGAGATCCTGGTCTCGGTGCAGGCAAACATCCTCTCACCGAGAACCGGCGGTCCGATCATCGGCGGTATCCATGACCACATCTCGGGTATCTTCCTCTTAACGCACAGGCTACGCCACTTCCGGAAAGAGGAGGTGCTCTACCTCACCCAGCACCTCGACCTCGACCACCTGCCTGAACCGGATGCGACGGATGATGATGGGAACCTGCTCTGGACCAACAAACAGGTTTTTTCGCTCATCCTCCCGGGTGAGATGAACATGATCTTCCGTGCATCCTCATGCCAGAACTGCGAGACCTGCCGGCGGGAGATGTGTGAGAACGATGCGTATGTCCGGATCATTGATGGCCAGTTGATCGTCGGTACGATCGATAAAAAGGCGATCGGTGCATTCGACGGCCAGATCCTGCACCGGATCATCAGGCAGTACGGCATGAAGCGGGCTGCCCGGTTCATCGACGACGTGACCAAACTCTCGATCCGCGGCATCATGCTCCAGGGTTTCTCGTTCGGTATCGATGATGAGGACCTGACCAAGACCGAGTACGGTCAGATCGATGAGGTGCTCGGGGGCGCCATCACCGACGTCGAGCGCCGGATCAAGATCTTCAAGGAAGGGCAGCTCGAACCGATGCCGGGCCGGACGCTTGAGGAGACGCTTGAGATGCAGATCATGCAGGTTCTCGGCAAGGCCCGTGACCGCACCGGTGAGATCGCCGGCCGTCACCTCGGGATGGATAACAGCGCTGTGGTGATGGCTGTCTCCGGTGCCCGTGGTTCGATGCTGAACCTGACGCAGATGGCTGGTTGTCTCGGGCAGCAGTCGGTTCGTGGTGAGCGGATAATGCGAGGCTACGAGGACCGGACCCTCCCCCACTTCCGGCGTAACGAACTCGGCGCAAAGGCACACGGTTTCATCGCCAGCAGTTACAAAAGCGGCCTTTCCCCGACAGAGTTCTTCTTCCACGCCATAGGCGGACGCGAGGGTCTTGTGGATACTGCGGTTCGTACATCGCAGAGCGGTTACCTGCAGAGGCGGATGATCAACGCTCTGCAGGATCTCAAGGTCGAGTACGACGGGAGTGTCCGGACAACGGGGGGCCGGATCATCCAGTTCTGCTACGGTGAGGACGGGACTGATCCTGCGAGGAGCAGTTACGGCGCCCCGGTGGACGTTAAAGGCATCGTTGAGAGCGTTTTAAAGGAGGAGGTCAAATGAACGACGATCTGAGAGAGAGGATCGACGCGCTCGATCTGCCCTACCGGACCCGGGAGGATCTGAAGACGAGTCTTACAGACCGGGATATCACTGAAGAAGAGTTTGATGAGATCCTCAAGATGATCTTCTTTGAGTACGAGAAGACCCGGATCGAGCCCTGTGAGGCGGTCGGTGTCGTAGCGGCGCAGTCTATCGGCGAGCCCGGCACCCAGATGACGATGCGAACCTTCCACTACGCGGGTGTGGCCGAGATCAACGTCACCCTGGGTCTCCCCCGTCTCATCGAGATCATGGATGCCCGGCGGGAACCGAGCACGCCTACGATGGCGGTCTTCCTGCTGGAAGACTGGGCGTTCAACCGTGACCGCGCCCGGGAGGTGAGCTGGCAGATCGAGGCCGCGCCGCTCCACGAGTTCGGTGATATCACCATCGATATGGAGCACATGCAGGTCGTTGTCCAGCTCAACAAGCAGGTCTGTGATCGGCGGCGGATCGCGGTAGAGGAGATCATCGAGATAGCGCCGAGGAAGATCAAGGAGAAGCGACATTTCCGCGACTTCGAGGTGGAAGGGGATGCCAAGCGGGCATCGATCGTCTTCACCCCGAAGAATCAGGAGAGTTACCAGAACCTCTTCCAGCTCGCAGAACACGTCAGGAATGTCATCGTTCAGGGTATCGATGATATCGAGCGGGTGGTCGTCAGAAAGGAGGGTGGAGAGTATATCCTTTATACTGAAGGCTCCAACCTTAGAGGTGTCTTCGAAGTCGAGGGCGTTGATACAACCCGAACGCGGAGTAACAACATCAGCGAGATCGCTGATGTGCTCGGTATCGAGGCGGGCCGGAACGCGATCATCCAGGAAGCCTTAAGTACCCTGAACGAACAGGGTATCGGCGTTGACGTTCGTCACATCATGCTCGTCGCTGATATGATGTGCATGGATGGCGAGGTCAAGCAGATCGGTCGGCATGGTATTGCCGGCGAGAAGGAGAGCGTCCTCTCCCGGGCTGCATTCGAGGTGACAGTCAACCATCTGCTGGATGCAGCAATCGCAAACGAGGTGGACGAATTGAACGGCGTCACCGAGAACGTAATCGTGGGCCAGCCTATTCAGCTCGGCACCGGCGATGTAAGACTCATCGCGAAACGCGTAAACCTGAAAACCTAGGAGAAATCATATATGGACTTTAATGCTTCACTACGCAAAGCCGTGAAGACTGGTACCGTATTTCTGGGCCAGAACAAGACCCGGGAATGCATCGAAGAAGGCAAGGCCAAGCTTGTCGTAATGGCTAAAAACAGCCCTGAAACTGTCAAAGACCTCGTGAAAGAGTCTGACATCCCTGTCTACATCTACAATGGTTCGAGTGTCCAGCTCGGAAAAGCCTGCGGTATGCCGTACGTCGTCAGTGCGCTTGCCGTGATCGAACCCGGTGAATCCGATATCCTGAATGTTGCGAGAGTGTAGATGATGCCACAGGTTGTGCTGACTGAGGAGTGTATGCGTCTTATCTCCCAGTTTGAGAGTCTTACCGGCGCAGGCAGCCGCGATTGCATCGTTGATAACCGTAACGAACGCATCATCTTCGTGATCAATCCCGGCGATATGGGTCTTGCCATCGGCAGAGGAGGATCGAGCATCAAGAAGGCTTCCGATGCGTTAGGGAAGCGGATTGAAGTCGTGGAGTATTCTCCTGATCCGGATCAGTTCATCCGGAACTGTTTCCTCCCTGCGCATGTTACCGATATCGACTTCGTAACCGATGCGGAAGATCAACCGATCGCCCGCGTGGAGGTGCGCGATGAAGATCGGGGGCTTGCTATCGGGAAAGCAGGGAAAAATATATTCAAGGCAAAAGTTCTTGCACAGCGGCAGCATGATATCGCCGATGTCCAGCTGATGCAGAACGAGATTTCCTGAACTCCCCTCTTTTTTCGTGTGGGTAAAAGTGACCCGCCTGGTTCATTCGCTCTCTCTCCTATAGCCTCGCGTGATGTAGTGGCCGCTCAAGCGACCCTTGAGACGAGCGGCGCCCGGTTCTCCTTCCTCACCGGCATCCCCTCCTCCAGGGTGGGGAGGAGGAAGCGCTCACGGGCTTTCGCGGAGGTAGGGGGCAGGCCTGCCTGATGGACGTACGCCCGACCGTGCGGATGGCGTGCATCCGCAAACGCTCCTTGAGCGCCATAAAAAAGGTCCGGCCAGAACAACCCGGCAGACGAACGAGAAAAAGAGAGGTTTAGCCGAAGAGGGCACCGAGACCGGCCATGCCGCTCTCTTCTTCCTCTTCTTTCTTCTCTTCTTCTTCCTCTTCTTCCACGGCTGCGGGTGCGGCGGCGGCCGGGGCGGCGGCTGCGGGTGCAGCAGCGACCGGTGCGACGGCGGCCTTGCTGATCGCCTCCTCGATATCAACATCCTCAAGTGCGGCGACGAGCGCCTTGACGCGGGCATCCTCGACAGCGACACCGGCGGCATTCAGGACAGCGGTCACATTCTCATCGTTTACGTCTTTGCCTGCGTTGTGCAGGAGCAGTGCAGCGTAGATATACTCCATACTATATTCACCTCAAATTTTGTGTATTAGCCGAAGAGGGCTCCAAGACCGGCCATGCCGCTCTCTTCCTCTTCTTCCTTATCCTCATCCTCTTCTCCTTCCTCGACAGCGGCCCCGGTCTCTTCTACGGGCTCGGGAGCAGCGGCTACAGCGGTAGCAGCGGAGGCGGCCATAAGGGTCGCCTCATCGAGCTCAAAGCCGCGGTCAGCCGCAGCAAGCGCGATTGCCAGCATCTGCTGCTGTGCCCGCCCGATGATGAGGTCGATGACTCCCTTCTCGTAGATGCTCGCCTCAACACCGAGGCTCCGGGCCTCCATCGCTGCCTTACCGATGATGGCGCTGATGGTGAGCCTGGTCGGTATGACGGCGTTGACCGAGAGGTTGAACGCCTGCTGAGCCGCAAGCATGATGTTGTTTGCGTAAGCCCCTTCGTCGATCACCAGGAGATCGGGCGTGAAGATAGTCTCGCGGTAGTACGCAGCCTGAAGGACAAGACCGACGTCCATCGGCTTGATACCGAGCTTTGCGAGTGCATCAGCGAGCTTCTTGCTGATAGCCTCGCCTTCCTTCACGACCGTTTTCGTCTCGCGGATCTTGATCTTCCCGCCCTCGATCGCTGCGGGGATCCCCACCTGCTGGAGCTCACCGACGATGGGGCCGGGCTTGAAGCTTGTCGGTCCCTTCGGGACGACGATATCCTCAGGCGCGATCTCACCGGGCTTTGCGATCATCTTGGTCTTTGTCTTCTCAAGGAGCTTGAAGAGTTTGAAAGGGTTTTCGTTCGTGAAGATCAGGGCGCTCTGGCCGGTAACGTGATCGTTTAAAGCCGCAACGCTGCCACCGAGGTCATTGAGTGCATTCTCGATCAGCGTGTTGCGAGCCATCTTCACCCTCGCGGTACCGCGAAGGTTTCGCCGGATCTGCTGGACCTGTGTGGCGGGAATGCCATACATGTCCACGATGCCGACGAGCGTGTGCTCCTCGATGCCGCGCTTGATCTCGTCTACTTCTCTCTTCTTCCACCGGGGCAGGTTCTGTGTATAGAGCGTCATCAGATCATCCTCACAGCCGGTCCCATGGTTGTCTTCACGTAGACCGAGTGAATATTCAGTGCCCCGCTCTCAAGAACGGATTCGATCCTCCGGAGGACCGCATCGATATTCTCAGCGATCGCCTCAGGCTCCATCGTAGCGGAGCCAACCTTTGCGTGAAAGACCTTCTTGTCTTTCGTCCGGACCTTTACGGAACTGCGCAGACGCTGGACAATCGGTCTGATGTCTGTTCCCGGCGTGATTGGCATCGGCATCCGTCCACGCGGGCCGAGCCTGACACCGAGATAGCGACCGACGAGCGGCATCATTGCCGTCTCTGCAAGGAAGAACTGGTATGCGCCCGCCACTGTACGAGCTTCGCGGGGTTCTCCCCCGAGTCGCTCGATCTCCTCAGGTCCGATGATGTAGTCCACACCAACCTCTTTTGCCTGGGTGGTGATCTCGCCCTTCCCGAGAACCGCGATCCTGACGTTGTCAAAACCGTTCGGGAGGTGAATCGTCTCATCGATACGATTCTTGGGCTGGGACATATCGATATTCCTGAGGTTGACGGTGATATCCACGCTCTCCTGAAACTTCCGTTCCGGAGCTTCCTCCAGTGCCGTTTTTACGGCATTCATTATACTGGTTTTATCAACCATCCTTTGCCTCCATAGTACGCGACCTCACGATCTTCTATGGTTGTCTGACATCTATGCGACGAGTACGCCGTCGTATGCTCCGTCGTTGATGGCCTGGATCAT
>MTBK01065010.1_pt1 | contig 21846 bp, 19 predicted proteins | sample 1535981 | NCBI WGS metagenome assembly MTBK01 (sample SAMN06109225, study PRJNA356200) | anaerobic digester metagenome | isolation source: biogas reactors fed with pig manure or primary and secondary sludge | place: Spain | collected 2016-06-30
TTCTGGAAAACTATTGTAGAACACATGGACACATACAAAACCTATCCACGCATTGTGGGCGAAACTGGTGGTAAAGACTTTGTAGTGGCACACCCTTCTGCCGATCCGAAAGCTCTCATAACTGCACTTATACGGGGCGCTTTCGAATACCAAGGACAAAAGTGTTCTGCTGCCTCCAGAGCATACATACCACAATCCCTGTGGAAAGAAATAAAACAAGAGCTTGTGGGCCAAACTGAATCTATTCTCATGGGTGATGTTCGTGATTTCCGCAACTTCGTTAATGCTGTAATCGACGAAGCCGCCTTTGATAAGATCATGGGCTACATAGAAAAAGCGAAGAACTCCAATGTAGCAAAAATCATCGCAGGCGGTCAGGGAGATAAAACTAAAGGGTACTTTATAAGACCCACCATAATTGAAACCCAGGATCCGCATTTCGTAACCATGGAAGAAGAAATATTTGGACCTGTGCTAACTGTGTATGTCTATGAAGATAACCAGTATGAGGAAATTCTTCAACTTTGCAATGAAACCTCTCCTTACGGACTCACTGGTAGCATATTTGCCAATGACAGAAAAGCTATTAATAAAGCCTATGAAGTGCTACGCTTCGCAGCAGGTAACTTCTACATAAACGACAAGCCCACTGGAGCCGTAGTTGGTCAGCAGCCTTTCGGAGGCGCTCGCCGCTCCGGAACCAACGATAAAGCTGGCTCGCCCTTTAACTTACTCCGTTGGATTTCGCCAAGAACCATAAAAGAAAACTTCATACCCCCCACGAGCTGGACATATCCTTTCCTACAGGAAGAATAATAGAGCTACAAACATAAATAGCATTAGGGAGAAGCATCTTCTGGGTGCTTCTCCTTTTTTGTTTTTTCGTTATACGGTATCATTTTTGCATGGAAGAGCAAAAGTCTATGTCCGTATATCGCTATGCCATTTTGTGGGCCGTTCTTATAGGGAACATCATAGGTCCCATAGATGGGAGCATGATTAACGTTGTTCTTCCCACATTAAGCGACGCTTTTAGTGTCCCCATGTCAGTAGTGCAGTGGGTACCAGTTGTAAACCTAACAGTGGTGAGCGCTACTATGCTTCTCTTCGGCAAAATAGGAGATGCTGTTGGCTATAGAAAACCTTTCCTGTGGGGGTTATGGCTGTTCTGCGCTGCATCTTTCATGGCAGGTTTTGCTCCATCCATCACTTTACTGATTATTCTCAGAGCTCTTCAAGGACTAGGCGCTTCAATGATCATGTCTGTTGTCTTCGCCATTATTACCGCCGTTTTCTCACCTGATGAGCTTGGTAGAGCCATGGGGATAAATATTTTCACTGTGTCCTTGGGACTGGTAATAGGACCATTGTTAGCAGGCTTGTTAACAAACTATTTGAGCTGGCGCTGGGTATTCTTTGTCGATGGCATTGTAGCTTTGATTGGCATGTTCCTTACAGCCAAATACATACCTAACTTCAAAGGCACAGTTGCAAAAGTTGATTACCTGGGAGCTGCATTGTTCTTCTTGTTTTCGTCAACACTTTTACTGTTTGTCAGCCTTTTTTCGACTCATGGTTTTAGTCCATTTAATCAGGCTCTGCTAACAGTTTCTGTTTTGGCACTAATACTGTTCATTTACCTCGAGCAAGTAAACCCTCATGCTTTAGTTAACCTAAAACTTTTTAGAAATCGTTCCTTCTCTTTTGGCTTAATAGCTTCCTTTTTTACCTTTGTTTCTCAGTTTATGATGACCTTTGTCCTTCCATTTCACTTACAACGCCTACTTGGCTATCCGCCACACATTTCAGGGCTCATAGTCACTGTTTTTCCACTTATGAGTATGTTCAGTTCCTTGCTTAGCCAGTTTGTTAATGCTAAAGTATCAGACAACATTCTGTGCTTCATATCATCTGTTATATCTGCTTTAGGCATAGTTGCGCTTGCGTTTTCAGGCTCAGATAGTAGTTTTCTGCTCGTTACTTTTGCCCTTGTCATATATGGCTTTGGAACAGGTTTGTTCCAATCCATAAATAGCAAATCGGTAATGGTTACACTACCTGACAGGTATTTGGGCATAGGCTCAGCCATGCTTTCCATGATACGCAACATGGGAATGGCTTTGGGCGTCGCTTTCGGAAGCCTAACTCTTTACAGCTTTGTTCCCCACACCATTCTTGGTCAGTCCACATTCTCAATCTCCGATGGCCTTCTCTTCCTAAGAGGGTTGCGTTACACCTACCTTTTAAGTGCAGGCGCTTCAGTATTAGCTGCATTGTCTTCGCTACTTGCCACCAGCGAAGCTGTCGAGTAAAGGACAGCCGCTACTTTTCACCATGTGAGTGCATAACATCTAGAATTCAGTGATTACATTTTTGAATCAAACAAACAGGCGTTCGTCTATCCTGGGAGTAGCAATTCTGGGTACTGCAGTGTCTGTTCATCATGTAACAGTAACAAATACAAAAACACTGCCCCATTAACAAGGATTAGCGCATTAGCACATGAAACTGCCTGCTGCTTAGCACCAAACCTCGCCAAACGTTTATATCTTTAATAGGAGGTATAGTACTGGAAATGGTATTGCTTATTCTGTGTGTGTTCATTGCAACTCTCCCTATATGGTCACAGTATTCCTGATTTCCGCAACACTGATTCCATCAACCAAACCAGGACAACTGCACAATTGTCGAACTTGGAAATGGCAATTCTACCTTTTTTGCTTTTGTCAATCTTGCTCACGCTTTGCAGGTTCCATCAATCTACGTGGTTACGATTAATTAACGGTGCCTGATTTAGAGTACTGTAATCAAAAAAGACACGATCATATTATTTGCAAAAACTTTCGCCGTGCATCGCCCTAATACGTCTAGCCGGCTTCTTTTCGAGTTTATGTATGTTAAGTACATTTCTAAACAGACAATAGTATGTTGACAATTACACAAAATTGATTTAAAATTACATTGTTATGTGATAGGTGACTCACCTATCAAAAACACGTGTGAGGAAGGAGGTGCTTTTTGTGGAACTTCCGTCAGTTCTCGAGGGTATTGAAGCCACATTTGTTGAAACGGAACGCATCAACATGCACGTCCATTTCAACAAGAACCGCGATGCCACTCCAATCATGTTTATTCACGGAAACTTATCTGGAGCAACCTTTTTTGAAGAAGTGATGGTAGACCTGAGCGATCAGTTTTTCTGCTTCGCTCCTGACCTAAGAGGGTATGGGCAAACCGAAGATAAAGTGGTCGATGCTACCAGAGGAATGTGTGATTGGTCTGATGATCTATCGTCCCTTCTGGACACCATGAACATCGAAAAGCTGCACATTGTCGGTTGGTCCATGGGAGGAGGAGCGGCAATGCAGTTTCTCCTTGATCACCCCGACAAAGTGCTCAGTTTAACACTCATTTGTCCTGTCTCTCCTTACGGTTTTGGTGGCACCAAAACCGAGAATGGAATTCCTTGTTATGAGGACTATGCTGGTTCAGGTGGGGGTACTGTGAATCCGGATTTCATTCAGAGAATAAAAGAACACGACACAACAGAGAAAGACCAAGCTTCCCCATTGTTTATCATGAATAACTTCTACTTCAAACCACCTTTCAGAGCAAAAAGAGAGAAAGATCTGCTCCTTTCACTGTTGCTAATCAAAACCGGGGAGAAAGCTTATCCAGGAGATTTCGTACCATCACCGAATTGGCCATTCACTGCTCCGGGAAAATTTGGCCCACTGAATGCTATGTCTCCTAAGTACTTTAACGCAAGCTCCATTGTGGATTTGCCAGTTAAACCACCCATACTGTGGATCCGAGGATCTCACGATACTGTGGTAGCTGATGAATCGTTTTTCGACATAGCAACGCTCGGTAAGCTGGGACTTGTACCTGGTTACCCAGGCGTCGAAGTTTGTCCGCCACAGCCCATGCTTAAACAGACACGTAAAGTTCTTGAGGATTACAAGTCAAATGGAGGTAAGTACTACGAAGTCGTTGTCAAAGACGTGGCTCATTCTCCTCACATTGAAAAACCAGGAGAGTTTGTCGCCACGTTGAGGAATTTTATCTCGGACAACATGTAACTATTGGAGGTGGATTGTAAATGGAACAGCGGTACGCAAAAATACTGGCCACGGGCATGTATTTGCCTGAGAAAGTTATTTCTAATGAAGAACTCAGCGAACGCTATGGATTCGACGTAAGCACATATTTATCTGGAATCACCCTAAGGCATATTGCTGCCGAGAATGAATGCGCCTCAGATATGGGAGTAAAAGCAGCAGAAGCAGCTTTGGAAAAAGCCAACATGAAACCTGAAGATATTGACTTGCTTATAATGACAACTGACACTCCCGACTACGTTACACCGCCCACTGCACCTGCCATTGCTTACAAACTAGGCGCTTCAAATGCCGGAGCGTTCGACATAAACGGGGCATGCGCCGACGCCACCATTGGGCTCAGCATTGCGTCTCAGCATATTATGTTGGACAAAACCATAAACAATGTACTTGTGGTCGCCCCATATGCCATGTCTAAGTGGCTTGACTGGGACAACAAGGTGCTGGCCCCCATGCTTGGCGATGGCGCTTCAGCGGCCATAGTAACAGTGAGCAATGAGCCAGGTTACATCACTTCAACCATTGTGGCTGACGGACAGTACTGGGATGGATACGGTGTATATGTGGGGACAAAGTACCCAGTAACGAAGGAGATGGTGGAAAAGAAAGAACACTTACTCAGGTTCCACCCAAACTTTCACAAGTATCCACCTGATGTAAACTACGGCCACTGGCCTGACGTGATTAGGAAGAGTCTCAAAAAAGCTGGGTACACTGAGAAAGACCTAGATATGGTAATTCTTACCCAGGTTCGCCTAGCCGATATTGAACAGACCATGGAAAACCTAGGCTTACCACTTGAAAAAACACACTGGATTATGCATAAGTACGGGTATACAGGTTCTGCTTGTGCCTTCATGGCACTTGAAGACGCGCTAAATGAAGGAAAGATAAAGAAAGGTGACCTGGTAGCGTTCTGCACTTCAGGAGTGGGCTACGTAATGAGCTCTGCCTTGTTCAGGTGGGTATGAGTAAAACCAAGTAAAGGGGGAAAACGCATGGAACGTGTAAGAGACAAAGTCGTTATCATAACTGGAGCCAGTGGTGGTATCGGCAGAGAAACAGCACTAGCTGTGGCTCGCGAAGGAGGCCATGTAGCTCTATTTGACATTGACGAAACAAACTTAAAGCCACTTGAAGAAGAGATAAAGAACCTTGGCGTACAATGCAAATCCTACAAAGTAGATGTATCGAACTTTGAACAGGTCTCGAATGCAGTCGAACAAGTCATAAACGATTTCGGCAAAGTAGACGCCTTAACAAACATAGCTGGAATAACCAGGGATAACTTCTTAACCAAGATGCCTATCGAGGATTGGGACAGAGTCATAGCCGTAAATTTAACAGGTACTTTCTACTGTACCAAAGCAGTTGCCCCTCACATGATGGAACGAGGTTCCGGCTGCATAGTAAACATTTCTTCTGTAGTAGGAGTTTACGGCAACATTGGACAGACCAATTACGCAGCCAGTAAAGCAGGTGTAATTGGACTCACCAAAACTTGGGCTAAAGAGTTCGCAAAAAAGGGTATGAGAGTGAATGCTGTTGCACCAGGCTTTATAAAGACCCCCATGACTGACAAAGTACCTGAAAAAGTTCTCGACCAGATGATAGGTAAAACACCCATGGGGCGCATGGGCGAACCAAAGGAAGTCGCTAACGCGATTCTGTTCCTCATTTCTGACGAAGCTTCCTTCATTACCGGACATATCCTCCACGTCGACGGAGGATTGGTTCTCTGAAAAAGAGTAAAGAAGAAAGGCGGGAAAATAAAATGAAAAGAGTCTTAAAGACTCTGTTAGGAGAGAACTTCAGTAACTTAAAGAAACTGTTCGCCTCCCTTCTCGTAGTGGCACTCTGTATGGGCTTCCTTGTTGGAATTCCTAAAGCAAAAGCCCAAAAAGAGATGTTCTTGGTCATGGCGGTGGGGTTTAAATGGTATCAGCTTAACGGCATGAGCTATCAAATGGAAGTCGCTCCAGAGATCATAAATGCGAGAACATTTGTCCCCGTGAGGTTCATAGCCGAAGCATTCGGAGCAAATGTGGGATGGGATCCAGCAACCAAAACCGTGACCATCAAATCTGACGGAAAAACCATACAACTCACTATAGGCAAGACTTCGGCAACTGTGGACGGGAAAGCATACACCTTAGACGCTGCCCCCTACATAAAGAACTCTAGAACCATGGTACCCGTACGTTTCATCTCAGAGGCTTTGGGCCTTAATGTTTACTACGAAGCGCAAAAGAAAATGATCTATGTTAGTGCAAAACCAAGCTATGCCATCCCCGGGATCACTGACAAGGAAATCAAGATAGGTTCTTTTTCGGCACTATCTGGGCCATTAGCAGTAATTGGAATCCCATTTTATCACGGTTTACAATCCTACATCAACTGGATAAATGACCAGGGTGGTGTTAACGGAAGAAAAATAAAAGTGATCATTGCTGACGACCAAATGAATCCAGCGCTTACTGTTCCAGCAGTAAAGAAATTTGTTGAAGAAGATAAAGTATTCGCCGTAGTAGGCGGTCTTGGCACCCCAGGTTGCCTAGCAGTCATGGATTACCTCAATGAGAAAGGTGTTCCCTTCGTGTATCAAGGTGGTGGTGCTTCTGCCTTCGCCTATCCACCAAAGAAGTACGTCTTTGCAGTGCAGCCCAACTACATGACCGAAGGTCAAGCATTTGTGAAATTCGCTAGGCAAAACCTGAACACAAGTAAATTTGCGCTCCTGTACCAAAACGATGATGCCGGCAAAGAAGGTGCTCAGGGCGTACAAGAAGGCGTAAAGAAATATGGTGGAAGTCTGGTCTACTCATCCTCTTTCCCTGGCACAGAAACCGACTTCACTTCTTATTTAACCAGGATTAAGAATTCTGGTGCTGAAGTTATTTTCCTCTATGCACCTGCGAATACATCTGCTGGAGCAAACGCCGTTAAAACTGCAAAATCACTGGGTCTCACTCAGAAAATCATCCTGCCATATTCTTATGCGGGAATTACTGCCATGGCTGGCGATGCTGCTGAGGGCGTGTACATAACTGGTTGGGTGGACTTTTCCAACTTAAACGATCCTGGAGTACAAAAATTCTTCGAGATCTGGGGCAAGTATTATCCAAATGACGACCCACTCACCTTCTCTTATGCTGTTGCTGGCTTCGTAGCAGCAGAGATATTCGTGGAAGCGTTACGCAGAGCTGGGCAATATCCCACACGAGACGCCATAGTATGGGCGTTAGAAACATTCAATGGCTGGAACGGTTATGTGGCCAAAGACATTTCTTACGGACCTAATGAGCGCGCAGGTAAGTATTCACTTTATTTCATGACAGTGAAAAACAAGGAACTTGTAAAGATTAGCGATTGGATATCCGTGCGGGAGTAATTTAGTGAATACCCCAAACAGAATAGAGGGGGCTATAGCCCCCTCTGCACGGGAAAGCATAGCCATGCATGTGCATGATGACTTGAGGAAAGGAGATATTCATGCTAAGGATTGAAAACTTAACCGTGAAATTCCAAAGCCTTGTCGCTGTTAACAACTTATCCATGAAGGTAGAACAAGGAAATATTCATTCACTCATTGGGCCTAACGGCGCTGGCAAGACCACAGTTTTCAACGCAGTCTTCAAATTAGTTCCATACACGGGCAGAATAACTTTCCTCAACCAAGACCTCAGGATGAAGAGCACCCATGAATTACTATCCTTGGGTCTGTCGAGGACTTTCCAGAATCTGAACATCTTCTATTCCATGACTGTTGAAGAAAACATAAAAATGGGATTACACCCTTTCCTTGAAAGCCACCTTTACCAGGACCTACTTGGTTTCGATGTGTATTCTCAAAAAGAAGTCAACGACAAGATCTATGAAGTGGCTGCTCTTACTGGACTTCTACCCTATCTAAAAGCTTATCCCCTATTTCTTCCTTACGGTGTTCAAAAACTTGTGGAACTAGCAAGGGCATTGGTTTCAAATCCCAAATTGCTCTTGCTGGACGAACCAGCGGCTGGCTTAACTTCAGCTGAGAAGGAAAATCTAAAGAACTTGATGAAGGCCATTAAAGCAAAAGGTTTAACGGTTCTCATAGTGGAGCATGACATGGGTGTTGTTATGGACATATCTGATGTGGTTACGGTTATGAATTTTGGACAAAAAATAGCTGAAGGAAAGCCACAAGAAATTTCTGCTGATCCTCAAGTCATTGAAGCTTATTTGGGGGTGGACTAATGCTCAAGATCATAGACCTTACCACAGGATATGGACCCGTTGAAGTGCTTCACGACGTTAACCTGGATTTCAAAGACTCCCGCATTGTTACTGTATTAGGAGCTAATGGTGCTGGGAAATCAACATTAATTAAAACAATTTCAGGCATATTGAAACCTTGGAAAGGTTCGATATTATTTGACGGCAAAGACATCTCCAGAATGAGTACTTCGCAAATTGCCAAAATGGGAATAGTCCACGTACCAGAGGGACGGCACATCTTTCCGAACCTTACAGTAAGAGAGAACCTGCTCTTGGGAGGTTATTTCAGAAGTGACAAGGAAAACAAGGAGACTCTCGACCAAGTACTAAAACTCTTCCCAGCACTTAAAGAACGCATCAATCAAAAGGGCGGGAATTTATCAGGAGGGGAACAACAAATGCTAGCCATTGCAAGAGGCCTCATGGCAAAGCCCAGGCTCCTTCTGTTGGATGAGCCATCTCTTGGCTTAGCCCCCATACTTGTTTCTGAAATCTTCCAAACAGTGAAAAGTCTTGCTCAACAAGAAGGGGTGCAGGTCTTGTTAGTGGAACAAAATGCCCGTAAAGCCTTAGATATTTCAGATACTGGTTACGTCATGGTCTTAGGACGAATAGTTCTTTCTGGTACTTCTGACGAACTTAGAGAGAACCCCGAGGTAAGAAAACTTTATTTGGGAGGGCAAAATGTTTAATCTCGTTCTTAGAGGTTTAGCCACTGGTTCCATCTACAGTTTGACAGCAGTGGGCATCGTACTCATTTTGTCTACTACAAACGTGATGAACTTCGCTCAAGGGGATACTGGCATGTTTCTTACCTACATTGCTTTTTTCTTCATTTTAAGAGGCATCGCCCCATCACTCACTCTGCCCATCGTTATTGTTGCGGGAGCCGTGCTAGGATATTTGGTTTACAAGGGGCTTATCTCTAAAGCAAAGAAGAGTTCGCATCTGGGAATGATGATCATCACACTGGGACTGACCATGATTTTTGAAGGCATAGTGGCCACATTCTTTGGGAACATTCCGCTGTTATTCCCACCGCTCATACCAGGTGACCCCGTGCATTTCGGATCGGTGATTCTGGATCGTCAGGATATCTTGTGCTTGGTCACAGCTCTTGTTGTTTTTGGCATACTTTCCTTCATACTGTACCGAACAAAAATCGGTATTGCGGCTCGAAGCATAGCTGACGACGAATATGCGTCCCGCGTACTCGGAATCCCCATTGATCGAATTCATTCATTCATATGGGCAATAAGTTTTGGACTGGCTGGTCTAGCTGGAATAATGACTGCCCCCAGACTTTCCCTTCAACCGCTCTTCATGGTAGTAGTACAACTAAAAGCATTCACAGCGGCTGTTCTCGGTGGCATGAATTCAGTAACTGGTGCCATTTGGGGAGGTCTGATTCTGGGTGTTATGGAGAACTTAGTTGCCTACTACGTGCCAGCCATAAAGGAAAGCTTTTCCTTGCTTCTCATTGTTGCCATACTGCTTTTCCTTCCAAATGGGCTGTTTGGAAGCCGTGAGGCAGGGAGGTCATGATGAAAAAGAAAATTCTTCCTTTCTTACTTTTGATCTTGGCACTCCTCATCCCCTTAGTATTCAATGCGCGGCCCTCCATTGTTGCCTATATAAACCTAGCCATCATTTACGCCGTTTCTGCAGTTGGTCTGAACTTGCTACTTGGGGTAGCTGGCCAGATCTCTTTAGGTCATGCAGCCTTCATGGGAATTGGTGGCTACACCTCTGCCATCCTCATGATCCGGTATGGAATTCCATCCATTGTTAGTGTGTTAGCAGGTGGTCTTTTGGCAGGTCTTTTCGGTTTGATCATAGGCTTTCCAGCCCTAAGACTCAAGGGATTCTATCTTGCCATTGCAACCATGGCCCTTGGAACTGCCGTAACCGACGTCATAAAAAGGATGGAAATTCTTGGAGCTGACAGGGGTCTCACCAACGTCCCTCCCGTCACCATTTTTGGCTACCAATTCAGCAGTGAATTTGCAAAGTATTATCTCTATCTGGCTATCTTGTTACTAACCATCTTTTTGGTGAACAACCTGCTCAAAAGCAAGACAGGTATGGCTTTTAGGGCAATGAGAGATTCGGAGGTTGCAGCAAAAGTGTTTGGCATAAACATTTCCTACTACAAGGTCCTAGCTTTTGTCATCTCTTCTTTCTTGGCCGGCGTCGCTGGTGCCATGTATGGTCATTCTCTTTCATATTTGCACCCAGACATGTTCGGATTTGGCTTGTCCATTGAGTTTCTTGCTATTACCATCATTGGAGGTATTGGTACCTTGTGGGGCCCTGTGCTCGGTTCCGCCCTGTGGGTCATTGTCCCCAGACTATTTGGTACAAAACTGGAAGCCATGGCTGGAGTCCTCTTCGGTGTCATCCTCATCTTAGTTGTGCTGTTCCTGCCTCGAGGACTCTCTGAGCTTATAATGAGGATTAATAAATTATTCAAGAAGGAAGAAGGAGAACGAAGCTAATGGGGAAAGGCAAGAAGACCAGGGACCTAATACTGGGAACCGCACTGGAGGTATTCAGAGAGCGTCGCTATGGCAACAGCTCGGTAAATGAGATTGCTAAACGTTTGGGTGTCCGAACTTCACTGGTTTATTACTACTTTGCAAACAAAGAAGACATTTTCAACGAGCTGGCCGTTACCTATCGTGACGGACTTGAAGAGGAAATCCGTCAGCATATATCCTTCGAAGGAAGTCTTCTGCAAAACGTTATCAATATCCTTGTAACCTATAAAGATTACATAAGAAGCCACAAAGACCTTTATGACACCTTCAGAGAGGTGGAATTTGTCGAAAAAGATTTGATCAGAGATTACTATCAAAGAATCACTCACCTCATTGCTCAAGTTCTTCCAACAGATTTTTCAAAACTGTACGACTTGGAGACTCTGGCTTTTGCCATTTTAGGCAGTGTTTACTTTGTGGTGATAAAGAATCTAATATGGGAGAACAAAGAAGACATCGACCAAGAATTAGAAACAGTAAAAGTCTTTCTAGATAAGGGAATTGACATTGACGGAACTTTTACCCCATTCATAGTTCCCGAAAACCCCATGGAGAGCCAGGAACCCCAATTTGCTTCTCGCGGGGAACGGACGAAGTACCAATTACTCAAGGCCGGAGAAAAACTCTTTGGGGAAAAGGGGTTTGAAAAAACACAGCTAACAGAAATCACGTCTGAAGCCGGTGTTGGCCTAGGTACCTTTTACCTTTACTTTGAAAGCAAGACGGAACTCTTAGCAGAAATTGTCAAGTACGTAAACCACACGCTCAGGAAGACCTCACGCATTTACCAAGATGGTTTAACAGACCGCAGAACCATAGAAAACGTGGGATTCCAGGCTTTTTACCACCTATTTAAAAACATGGGGCCAGCATACCGCATAGTTCGAGAAGCAGAGTTCGTCGAACCTAGCATCGGTATTTGGTATTACACACGATTGGCTGAGGGCTACACAAAAGGTCTAGCCCAAGCCATGGAAAGCAAACAGATAAGACCAATGGACCCAGAAGTGCTTGCTTACATCCTCATGGGAGTCTCACACACTACTGGCATTAAGTGGTTTGTTTTGGATGAATGCAAAGAAATTAACGATAATTCAGTTTTAACGGTTCTCGAGCTGGTAATGCATGGCCTTTCTGGTATGGAAAGGAAGGTAACGAATGAATTACAAAGAAATCTATAACCAAAAATTATTGGACATAGAAGGGGTTCTTTCCAAGATAGAATCAGGTGACTCCCTGGTTGTGGGGATGGCAGCCGCAGAGCCAGTTGGACTACTATCTAACTTACACCTCATAAAAGACTCGGTTCAAGATGTAACAGTGGTTTCCTGTCTCCTGCTTATGGAGTACGAATACTACAAGCACGTTGACAAAGAACATTCACCCTTTAGGTCAGAGACATGGTATCTGGGAAATTATGAGAGAGCTCTGTTTAAAGAAGGCAAGGCCACTTACATTCCCAATAACCTGCACATGGCTGCAACTGACCTAATGCAAGCTAGAAGAGTGAACATTTATTGTGGTTCTGCCACCCCCATGGACAACAAAGGCTGCATGTCCTTGGCCCTGGGCAATGTCTACGAAAAAGATATCTTAGAACATGCAGACATGGTCATATTAGAAATCAATGAAAACCTACCCAGAACTCATGGGGATACTGTTGTTCACATAAACGACGTGGACTTTCTTTATGAGTACAATGCTCCACTCATCGAAGTCCCTTCGGCTGAAGCTAGTGAAGTAGAGAAAAAGATTGGTGAATTCATAGCAGATCTCATAGAAAATGGCTCCACCATTCAGCTTGGTATTGGAGGAATACCTAACGCCATTGCCCAGTTCTTAACCGATAAGAAGGAGCTTGGGGTCCACACCGAGTTGATGACTGAAGGCATAGTTGATCTTATTGAAGCTGGAGTCATCACAAACTCCCAGAAGTCTTTATGGAAAGACAAGTGCATCGCGTCATTTGTCATGGGAACACAGCGGCTTTACGATTTTGTGGACAATAATCTGGCCGTAGAAGTACATCGTGGTCGTATTGTTAACGACCCTTACATAGTAGCCAAGAATAAAAAAATGGTAAGCATAAATACTGCATTAAGTGTGGATCTTACTGGACAAGTGTGTTCAGAGGCCTTCGGCCATCAGCAGTACACCGGTACTGGTGGCCAATTGGACATGCACCGTGGTGCAATAATGTCAGAAGGTGGAAAAGCCATTATTGCCATGAGATCCAGTGTGAAGAACGACACCATTTCTACCATTGTTCCCACATTAGCTCAGGGAAGCTTTGTCACCATTCCCAGACATGATGTGGACTACATAATCACGGAATACGGGGTAGCACATTTAAGAGGTAGATCTCTCAGAGAAAGAACATTGGAAATGATCCGCATAGCGCATCCGAACTTTCGAGATTACCTGAAAACAGAAGCCGAAAAACTTGGCTTCATCTGAAAAGGGAGGAAAAGCTCAATGAACGAAGTTTTTATAAGTATGCCGCTTCGAACAGCTATTAGCAAATTTGGAGGAAGCTTGAAAGATATACCGGCACCTGAGATTGCAGGCAAAGTCATAAACGCAATTCTTGAAGAAACACATCTACCGCCTGACGCTTTTGATGACGTTGTACTTGGTAACGTCATCCAGGCTGGGGAAAAAATGAATGCTGCCAGACAAGCCGCCATTTATGGTGGAATAAGTGACTCGGTACCCGCCATGGTGGTGAATAGAGTTTGCGGCTCCGGGTTGCAAGCTGTGATAACGGCAGCCATGGAAATACAATCTGGCTATGCCTCTTGCGTTCTTGCAGGTGGCATGGAAAACATGGATAAGGCGCCTTACATCCTCTCAAACGGAAGATACGGTGCTCGTATGGGCGACACAACACTATATGACGCCATGCTCATGGATGGACTAAACGACGCCTTCACTGGGAAGCACTCAGGTCTAATTACCGATGAGTATTTAGTCCCCAAATACGGAGTGACCAGAGAAGAACAAGATCAATTTGCATATGAAAGTCACATGAAAGCCGCCAAAGCCATACAAGAAGGTAAGTTCTCCTCACAAATTGTCCCGATTCAGGTATCAAAAGAATTCGTTTTCCAGGTAGACGAAAATGTGCGCCCCGATACCACATTAGAAAGACTTGCGAAATTAAGACCGGCTTTCAAAGAAGGTGGCACCATAACCGCAGGTAACGCACCATCACTGAACTCTGGGGCAGCTGCCATGGTCTTGTCCACTGAAAAAGTTGCTAATAAGTTCAACTTGCCGGTCTTTGGTAGGATTTTGTCCTGCGCTGTTTCCGCAGTGGACCCCAATTTCTTCGGCATAGCACCCATACCTGCCGTGAAAAACGCATTAGAAAAAGCTTCTCTTTCTATTAATGATATTGATCTATTTGAAATAAACGAAGCTTTCGCAGCCATTGCCATTGTGGTACAAAGAGAGCTAAGTATTCCCGAAGAAAAACTTAACGTCAATGGTGGTGCGGTAGCTTTAGGCCACCCCATTGGAGCGTCGGGTGCCATGCTCGTCACAAAAATACTTTATGAGCTACGAAATCGCCAAGCCAAACTTGGTTGTGTTTCTCTTTGTATCGGTGGCGGACAAGGAATTGCTCTGATTGTAGAGAGAGTCTAATCACCTCCTATGTTAAAGAAGTGGGACTCCCGATGTCAGGGTCCCATTTCTTTTTAAGGTTTTGATAATTCCCCCATGAATTAGAAAAAAGAGACTTTGACTTCTGCTTTGTACACAACTTAAAAGCCCTCCGGGTTTTCTCCCTATCAGGAAACGTACAGAACAGCACTAAAAAGTGTTATCTTTAATAGTAGTTTAAGCAACAAGTCATAGGGAGGTAGGTAACTGTGAAAGGCACATTGGGTAAGGTACTTGAGGTCGATCTTTCCTCCAAAACAGTGGAAGTGCGACCTATCGAAGACAAAACAATGTACGATTATCTTGGGGGCTTGGGCCTAGCAACACGTTTGCTTTTTGACCAAACCAGACCTCAAATAGATGCTCTTTCAGAGGAGAATGTTCTTGTCATAGCACCAGGACTGTTGGTTAGCAGCGGTCTTCCCACTGCTTCTAAAACCACTCTTACCTTTAAGTCACCTCTCACTAACGGTTTTGGGAGAAGCGTGGCGGGTGCATACTTGGGAGTCGAGCTTAAGAAAGCCGGCTACGATGCATTAGTCATAAAAGGGAAAAGCGACAAACCTGTCTACTTGTTTATTGACGACGACCACGTTGAAATAAGAGATGCTTCCCATCTTTGGGGAAAAGACGCCATAGAAACACAAGAGCTTTTAAAGGCAGAACTTGGAAACGTAAGAACTGGCGCTATTGGTTATGCTGGCGAGAAACTTTCTAAGATTTCCGGCGTTGATTTTGAAGAACGGCAAGCAGGCAGAGCTGGTGGCGGAGCTGTGATGGGCAGCAAAATGCTAAAAGCCATAGCTGTGAGAGGAACTAAGAACATTCCCTATGCCAACGTGGAAGCTTTGCGAGAAACCATAAAGAAATGGAACCAAAAAATAGTCGGCAGCCCCGTACAGGAGCTTGATATGAAATATGGGTCTGGTGAATTCTACGAATGGGTGAACAAGATAATGGGTGTTTTCCCTGTTAAAAATTGGCAACAGAGCTACTTTGAAGACAGCTTTAACGCTCACCCTGATGGCAAGTCACCCTTAGATCCATATTACTGGGCTCCTCTGTACACAGAAAAGCACCATCCTTGCCCTAACTGCAATAAACCCTGTGGTAGACATATTGTCTTTAAAGAAGGCAAATATGCACCACTACGGGTCGAAGGAGTGGAGTACGAACTTCTCTATTCCTTAGGTGGTGCACTGGGCATAGATGACATAGAAGTGACAGCAAAACTCAATAGCATCTGCGATAGGGCAGGTCTTGATGGCATTTCTGCTGGAGTCACTCTCGCATGGGCCATGGAGGCCTATGAAAGAGGTCTGCTCACAAAGGAAGACACCGACGGCCTTGACTTAAGATTCGGAAACAGTGATGCTGCCGTAGCAGCCATGGAAAAACTCGCTAATCGAGAAGGAAAATTGGGAGAACTTCTATCCAATGGTGTCAAAGAAGCTTCTCGTAAGCTTGGTAAAGGTTCTGAGAAATTTGCTTTGGAAGTTAAGGGTTTAGAACCACCTGCATACGATGTTAGAGGCCTCAAAGGCATGGCGTTGGCCTTAGCAGTTTCGGTCAGGGGTGCTTGCCATCTCACAGGTGGAATCTATGCTCCCGAGCTTACAGGTTCCTTCTGGGAATTTAGCAACATTGATAGGCTCTCTTCAGAATGGAAAGGCTACGAAGTAAAGACCGGTGAAGATTTTATGACCGTATACGATGTCCTTGGTTTATGCAAATTCTCACGTAGCCTTTTCTGGTTAGAAGAAGATGTTCTTGATGCCATAGAAGCAGTAACAGGCATAAGGTTTACGATTGAACAACTCATGGCCATAGGTGAAAGAATTTACAACCTGCAGAGACTCTTCAACATACGAGAAGGTTTTACAAGAAAGGACGATTATCTGCCATATCGCGTTACCCATGAACCCATATCCAACGGTGTAACCAAGGGGAGTTATGTTTCTGAAGAAGAACTTCAGGACATGCTGGATCAGTATTACATGGCAAGAGGCTGGTCTAAAGAAGGCGTCCCTACGAAAATGCACCTAAAGAGGCTTGGACTTGTGGAAGAAGCAGAAGTTTTCGGAGCACCCATATAAAGAAACCTGCCCTAAGAAACCAGAAGGGGCCGCTACTAAGTGGCCCCTTTCCTTTTACACGGCTAATTGGCTTTCAATAATGTCCTTGTAGACGCAAGAGCTAGCCATGAGTTCCTCATGTGTTCCTTCCTCTACCACGCGTCCTTGATTAAGTACTAGCACTCCATCCGCTTTTCTTATAGTGGAAAGTCTGTGAGAAATAATTACTAAGGTCATGTCTTCCTCTTTTTGTTCATCAAATATCTCTTCTTCCATTTGTGAATCCACTCCCGATGTTGCTTCATGAAGCACCAAAATCTTTGGCTTCCTTATTACGGCTCTCGCTATGGCAATCCTTTGCCTTTGCCTGTCAGACAGCTTTCCACCTCTTTCCCCAACTACCGTATCGTAGCCGTTCTCTAATAAGTAAACGAACTTGTTCACCTTTGCCTTCCGTACCGCGTCAAAGAATTCTTCTTCTGTAAATTCATCATCTAGCAAATGTTCTCCTTTATAGTCATGTTGAATACAAAATCATTCTGCCTAACGTTTCTCTACAATACCCGTATATGTTTGACTAGTATTTGAGCATAGAGAGTATTAGGAAGAAAGAGTACTATCCAATGAGCTACATACCAACAAATCCTGATTTTGTATTTAATCATTATCGCTGCTGTACTTGCCTCAGGGTCTTTCATGACCCGTTTCGTAACGAAGGAGCGCATAGTATTAACTAGCAGTGACCAAAGGTGAAAAACCGTTGGATTTCGCCACCGGGAAGAACTTTCGGTGTTGGGCAACCAGACAACCTGCACAGCAACGGGATTTGGTAGCCTTTTAAGGCTACTTATGAGAAATAAAAACCTTCTGCATAGACCACATAAGTAGCATCTAACTAGGTTTTTAGTTTGCCCATAAGTCATTAGAAAACTGTTGTTACAATTGAATAGATTTGGGCCAATGAAAAGACTTAGGGAATTTGATGTTTTAAAAGGGCTTAGTATTACAGCGGTAATACTCATACACGTTACAAGCCATGGCGTGGGTACCTTTGACCCCACCTCAACCTCTTATTTTGTTTATCTTATCCTAAACAGGCTTTCGCAGTTTGCTGTTCCCACCTTCATTTTTACAAGCTGCGTCCTGCTTTCGTATATCCATGGGGACGGCTTTCGAAGTATGACCACCGAAAAACTTAAAACCTTCTATAGAAAACGCTTCGTGCGCATTATTCCGCCTTATCTGATATGGACGCTGGTATACCTTGTCGTGAAGCACATCGAGTCAAACGGCACAGTGTTAGTTACCTTGGGAAACTATTTTAACCTCCTTCTTAAGGGTGATGGGTATTACCATCTTTACTTCGTTATCGTTATACTGCAAGTGTACATATTCTTACCTTTCATAATGTACGTAGTGTCACACTTAAAAGTAAGGTTCCGACAGATTCTCCTGATTTCCATAGGAGTTCAGGTAGCTTGTTATTACTTATACGAGTTCTACATCATACATTACTTCCCCAGAGGTACACGCCTGATGATCTGGTACTTAGCGGTTATACTCGTAGGCGTCTGGATTGGTGAAAATTACGAGGAATACTGCAAAAGAGAGAGACACGTTACCATATTTCTGCCCGTTGCCCTGGTTTCAGGTGTTTTATATACCTATTGTTATCATCTTTCAAATATAGGTCAGCTCGTTTCATCAGGCATAGTTAACCTGGTGTGGTACATATATGTGTCGTCCGTACCATTGTTGCTTCTATATGTATCTAAAAAAGTCAACATCAGGTTTTTTGAAAGAGCTGGACAGCTCTCCTTCGGTATATTCCTCATGCATCCGCTGTTTTTGTTCATCATGAATCGCATCTACGCCACGGTAAACGCCATACTTTACGACATATTCGTCTTTTTCATCATCTATTCGTTGTCCTACATAATAACCAAATGGCTGGAAGCTACTCCTTGGGGCAAATACATCGTAGGATAAAGATGTTAAAACTGCATATCAAGTTCTGCAAAGTTCCCATTCAGCATTCCTTTTTTCTTACAAATTATCAACATTATTGTCTCCATTTTAAGCTTTAAAGTTAATTTCCTCGCAGTAGCATGCCATTCAACTAACTCGAATTGACATAAACACATATCTCATACCTGTCGCCGACAAGATATGCAATCGTGTCATATGCAGTCGCTTACATATCAACTCACAGCGACAAGTTTTTTGCAAAGCGCCCTTCTGTCAGAGAAATAGATTAAAGTACATCTAAAGTTGTAGCTCAGACCTCAATATCTTTACGACCTCTTCAGCACTCAAAACTCTTCCGAAGGAAACAACCTTTTCATTGATAACAAGAGCCGGAGTGCTCATGATTCCATAAGCTGCAATTTGAGAAAAATCTGTAACATGGTTAAAATCTGCTTTGAGGCCCAGCTTGTCCAAAGCCGACTTGGTATTGGCCTCCAGCGCTTTGCATCGCGCACATCCCGGACCTAACACCTTAACAGACAGAACGGCCGGATTTGAATCGTTACGAACACAATTCTCCTGCTCGTGATCTAAATTTGGAGTTCCTTCACTGAAGCTGCTCGTTTGATTCTCTGGTTTCTCTTGATGCATCTCCACAGTTTACACTCCCCTTTCGTTCTGAAATGTTTTCGAACAATATGTCAAATCAACACCGCTTGGAGCGCATTAAAAATGTAGCCTACAACCATGATGCCACCGGTTACTATGGCGATGAATAAAACCAGCAATTTGGGTTTTACAACCTTGCTTAGCATAACCATAGAAGGTAAACTAAGTGCCGTCACCGCCATCATGAAAGACAATACCGTGCCCAAACCTGCGCCTTTTGCAAAGAGGCTCTCAGCTACAGGAATGGAACCAAAGATATCTCCGTAAATGGGCACACCCACAAGAGTTGCAAGAATCACAGCTCCATTGTTCTTACGACCGAGGATAGAAGATATCCAAGTAGCAGGAATAACGTTATGGATAACAGCACCGATAGCTACACCGATTACAACGTAACGGCCCACGCGGTGCACAATGTCCCTTACCTGATCTCGTGCGAAGATAAGGCGATCAGTCACGGTTAAGCTTGGAGGATCAATGTCCGCTGCTTTGGTATCTTTTACAAACGAGTAAACGTGCTTATCCATACCAAAAACCTCGATAAGAGTCCCGCCTACCACAGCAAGAAGAACGCCAATAACCACATACATTACCGCCACTCTTAAGCCGAAAATGCTCATTAGCAACACCAAAGATCCGAGATCCACCAAAGGTGACGAAATGAGAAAAGAAAAAGTAACTCCAACGGGAAGGCCTGCGTTAGTGAATCCAATGAAAAGCGGTATAGAGGAACAAGAACAAAAAGGCGTAACAGTACCAAGTAGAGCCGCAAGTATGTTAGCCCATATTCCGTGGGAACGGCCGACAATTTTCTTCGTCCTTTCCGGTGGGAAATAGCTTTGGACATAGGATATTACAAAGATAAGGACTGATAAAAGCAGAAAGATTTTCGCCAGATCATAAACGAAAAAATGAATCATGCCACCAACCCTTGTATTCATGTCTAAACCCAGGACGTTAAGAACGCTATAGACAATACTGCTGAGCCACTTCATGCCGAGTATTTGATTCTGAATAAATGACCAGACGGCCGCCAATACCTGCATAGCGATCAACCCTTATTCTCCTAGGTAGTTGAGCTTTTAGAACAACACACTGGATCCGCTATGTTAAAGCGGCTCAATTGACCCAAGAATTGTTGAGCTAAGGCGAAGCCAGCAGGGTCGATGGAATAGTGGACCCACTTTCCCTCGTTTCTGCTTTTCACCAAACCGGAGTCACAAAGGATTTTCATATGATGAGACAAGGTGGGTTGGCTAATAGAGAGCTTTTCAAGTAGTTTGCACGCACACTTTTCTCCATCATTCAACAAGCTCAATATTTCTAGACGTGTCCTGTCTGAAAGTGCCCTAAAGACTTTAAGGTATTCATCGTAATGTTCCGTAGTTGAACCACCTCACATAGATAACCATCAATATAACGAACATGATTCCAGTTTATCGTAAGAGCCTACGGCTGTCAACATTCTGATAACATTCATCGTGGTTTCCTGAGGCTCAACAGTCCAGACTGTCAGATTGTGCGCGCTGATAAAGCGGTTTGCCTCAGACCTATTCAGGACATGCTCAGTGCTTGCCAGTTGAGTCGCTAAAAAGTACTTCATGATCTCATAAATGGCTATTGCGATGAGCCAATGGCGGCAACATAACGGAAAGCGCTGAAAGTAGCTGTGAACAGGGAACTTAAAACCACTAATGCAATAAAGATACCGGAGGAGAGCAGAAGCCAAAGCACATTTCCCAATCTCGGTTGAAGTTATTCTATTGGCAACCTCTCAGCTTCTTCAAACATCAATCTATTGTCTTTAAAGAAGCAAAGTGCGCTGGGCTACTAGTCATAAAGGCAAGTTTGGCACGTGCTACTTCTTTGGTCATGTCTGACTTTGGTTCACCCTTATACTCTCGGAAAAGTTAATTTCCTTGAGTACTGCTAACTAGTTTGATAACAGTTAGCTCAGGGTGATTAAAAAGTCTTAACGGTAAAGGAAAATTACCCAGTCCCGGTGAAACGTAGAGATACTTATCTCCCAGATTGAATAAACCTTTATCGTACACAGGTCCGTTGTAAGACAATTTTGGAAGTGTTATGCCATTGTATTTCAAAGGGCCAATGAAGGGCAATCTAATACCACCACCATGGGTGTCCCCCGAAAGTATAAGGTCTCCTTTCCAGTTGTTGAACACCCCTTCATAAAAGATATGAGCTAAGAGAATGTTGTAATCATTGTCATCTTCAACCTTAATTGCTTCCAGCACATTGTCAGCTGAGGAGTAATAACCCGTAGTAGGGCAACCATAGATACTTATATGAGTTTCGCCTACCTTTACATCTACCCTTTCATATTCAAGCACTGTAGCACCTGCATCGCCGATATCGTCTACGCTGGATGATCCTTCGTGTTCGCCGCGCACATAGTACACAGGGTATTCTTCAGACAACACCTTTATCAAGTTGAGTGCCCTTGCCTTTCCTCTGTTGTCTCCACGGTTAAACAAGTCACCAGTTACAGCTACAATGTCTGGCTGCTGCTTTTCAATGGCTCGCAACAAA